>JAABUR0100002234.1_pt1 | contig 30543 bp, 25 predicted proteins | sample 5560091 | NCBI WGS metagenome assembly JAABUR01 (sample SAMN10711879, study PRJNA513375) | rock metagenome | isolation source: Antarctica rocks | place: Antarctica: Victoria Land, University Valley sud
TCCGCCAGTCCGGTTCGTGGGGCAGGGCCCGCACGAAATCGCGGAACTGCCGCAGACCGTGGCGGTCGACGAGAAAGGCGACCACGGCATAGGTGTGGGCGGCGACGAGGTCGGGGTCGGCTCGCGGTGGCTGGGGCCGGTTCAGATCGGACCAGGAAAGGAGCTTCCCCTGTTGGTTCGCGTTCTGCAGCAGCGCGGCGATCCGGGCCTGGCGGGCCGTGACCGGGCGCTCGACATACTGGGCGATCCCCTCCGCAAAGCCCCGGGGCAGCCGGTTGTTCGAGGCGACACCGACCATCACACTGGCCACCGCATGGCGTAGCGCATTCTCAGCCTCAAGGGGGGACCCCGCCAGCAGGCGAGGCTGATCGACGGCGATGTGGTGACTCACGGGGTCGCCGATCGCTTCCCGCGGAAGCAGCTCCGGGTGATCGAGTTTTGCGGCGAAGGCCTGGAAGCCGGTCGTCTCGGCAAAGACCTCGACCATGATGCGGCCCTCGGGCGCGGCGCCGAGCAGGGCGACTAGCTCATCGTAGGCGTGCTCGGCCAGATCGCCGTAGGCGAGGACGAAAGCCTCCGCGTCCATCGGGGCGTGCTGCTCGATGACAAACTGAAAATGCTCGGTGGCGATGCCGGTAAAGCCGTCCGGCGGACCGAGATAGGGCGGCTCAGGGAACGCCGCGCCGACCGGCTGGCTGGCGAGCAGCGTCGCGCCCAACAGGACAGCCGCCAGCCAGACGGTCCATCGGACCGGGAAACGACGGTGTTGTGACCGGTGACGGTGAAAGGGGTATCCCATCGCGCCGTCCCTTCGATTGGGCGCGCCGCTGGCTTCTTCCGCCCGGAGCTGAACGGGGTCGATTGGCGTCGGGGGGGGCAGGTCTGCACCGCCCGGCCGGTGGCGGCGATCGTGCCATGAAGCGGCATAGTGGGTGGTCGAGCGTGTGGGACGAGTATAGCAGCCGCGACTCGCCTGGGAAGCGGAACGGTCGGGGGAGACCTGACCAGTTTGGCGGGCACGGCTCCTGCACTGCACCGAGGACGTCGCCGACGTGAGATCGGGTGATTCGAGCAGGAGACGATATCGAATGCCGGGCACGCTGTTGGTCGTCGATGTGCAGCAGGGGTTTATCAATGACTACACGCGGCACATACCGGAGCGCATCGCGCGGTTGATCGAGCAAAGCGCGTTTGACGCGGTGCTGATGACCCGGTTCGTTAACGAGGCGGACGGACCGTATCACCGCTTTCTCGACTGGCATGAGTGCGTGGGTCCACCGGAGACCGATATCGTCCCGGAGCTGGCGCGGTGGGCAAGTCCGCGAAGCACCTACACCAAGCCCGGCTTTACGGGGCTCTCCGGCGATCTGACCAGGGACCTGCGCGATGCCGGATTGGACGAGGTCGCGATCGTCGGCATCGACACCGACATGTGCGTGCTGAAGATCGCAATGGATGTCTTCGACCTGGGGATCAAGCCGGTCGTGCTGGTCGACTGTTGCGCCAGTACGGCGGGCCTGCAGGCGCATCTTGCCGGGTTGGCCGTGCTGGCCCGCAATATCGGTGCGGAGCAGCTCCATGATGCCGGGCTGAGCGGTGGCCTTCTTGGCGCGCCACCGGACAAGGGCACCGAGGACGAGTGATCCGAAAGAACGTCCGGCGCGTCCGGCGATGCTGACGCCCGCCGCGGTCACGGTGCTACGGCGCTCACCTGATCAGCAGTCAACATCGCTGGGTGTCGGGGGGTGCTGGCCGGCGACCGCCCGCGCCCTCGGTGGGCCAACCGCGACGTTGTGCTCGGGCGCCAGGGCGCACGCCATGCGCTCCTACCACGGAGGGGTGATGATCCGCGTTGTGGCCTATGGAACCCGCGCCTCCCGCACCGGCGGGCGCAGCACGCAGCGCCCCTACCGCGGGAGCTTGGTGAGGCAGGACAGCCGGCGATGCCCAACAGGTCCGGCGATTCTCCCTTGACCTGCTAGGCGTACGTCGATGGGGCGCACCTTAAGGCGCCAGGACGCCACCCGCCGGGCGGTCAGACGACCGGCGGGGTGATGGGCTAAGGGTGTCCGAAGACGTCCAAATCTGTTGGTTCTCCCCTGGTCGGCCCGGCATCCGTCCATGTCGCGCGCCGTACGGGACCAGGCCGGCATCCCCCGGTCGGTCGGGCCGTGGACCATGACACCCTCGTGGTAGGAGCGCTGCTTGCTGCGCCCGCCGGTGCGGGTCGCACAGTCCCGGCAAACCATGGCCCGGTCCCTGTGGGCCATAACGAGGATTATTACCTGTTGGTGGTAGGGGCGCATGGCATGCGCCCTGGCGTCCGACTGCAACGTCGCGGTTGGCACGGCCTGCTCGCTGGCGCCTGATCGCGGCGTGGCGGTTGGTACGCAGGTCTCGTTGAAAGGCCGCCGGAGGCGCTGCCTCCCATTGCCAGGCATGACCTCGACGCGGCAGGGAAGCGGCGAGAGAGACCGCCGCGTGAAGGACATTGTTCAGCCGGTGGAGATTCGCAGCCCTTCCACACCCGACGATCCGAGTGCTGCCACTTCGTCGAGCAACCGGGCGCGGAAGGTGCCCGGACCGGGATCGCCCGCGGCGGCACGCTCCGCGGCCAGTCCATAGGTTGCGAGAGCGAGGGCTGTCTGCAGCAGCGGGTCGTCGCCCGCGGTCAGAAAAATGCCGATCGCCACGGTCGCCATACAGCCGGAGCCAGTGATCCGTCCGAGCAACGGATGACCGTTGGCGACCGCCAGTGTCCCGGTCTGGCTGACGACAATGTCGATCTCACCGGTGACTGCCACGGTCATCCCAAACTGGGTGGCGGCGGCCGCGGCGACCTGGCGCGGATCTTCCCGGCCGACGGCCTCGACGCCCCGGACCTCGCCAGCACCGACCAGGGCGCCGATCTCGCCCCGGTTGCCGCGCAGCGTGGTGATCTCCAGCTCGCCGAGGAGCCGGAGGGCGCTCTCGGTGCGGAAGCGCGTCGCCCCGGCGCCAACCGGGTCGAGAACGATCGGAACGCCATGTTGGTTCGCGGCCCGGCCGGCAATCAGCATCGCCTCGATCTCTCCGGTCGAGAGGGTGCCGATGTTGAGGACCAGGGCCTGCGAGACCGACGCCATCTCGGCGACCTCTTCCGGCGCGTAGGCCATGACCGGGAGTGCGCCAAAGCCGAGCGTGAGATTCGCCGTGTCGTTCGTCACCACCACATTCGTGATCTGGTGAACGAGTGGTTGAAGCTCCGCGATGCGCTGCAGCGAGCGCCGCGCTTCGGCCTCATACTCCATCGATGGTTCTCCTCTCGTCCGTCGCCGCGGTCCAGCCATCGCTCCTGTCCTCCTCACGGAAACGGTCGAAGTCCGGATGTCCTACGGTAAGATGCCATGAACGCGAGTCAAATGCGGCTCTGCCGATGAAGGACACGATCGATGACGATCGAGCAGATGGCATCGTGGGGTTGTGACGTGCGGGTGTCATGATGGCGAGTGCCGAGACCGCCGGGCGCCAGGAGCTCGATCGTCAGGATGCGGAGCGGTTCCGGCTGCTCGCGGACCACCTCAGCGGTGTCTTCTGGACAATGGAGTTCCCTGGGCCGCGCATCACCTACGTCAGCCCGGCCTTTGAGCTGCTCTGGGGGATGGACCGGGACGCGCTCTACGCGGATCGAGAAACGTGGGTGGCGGCCACCCATCCGGAGGATGCCGCGCGAGTCCAGGCGGCCTTTGAGGCGCTGTCCGGGACCGGCCGCTTCGATGTCGAGTACCGGATCGCGACGCCGAGCGGCGTGCGCTGGGTTCATGACCGGGCCTACCCCGTGATGGATGGGGCCGGTGTGCTCCAACGTATCGTCGGGTTTGCCGAGGATGTCACCCCGCGCCGGATCGCCGAGATCGAGCGCGACCACCTCTTTGCGATGGAGCATGCGTCCCGGACGGCGGCCGAGGCGGCCGGACGCGACCACGCGGCGGCACTCGCGCTCGTCGACACGATCCTGATGGCGATGCCCGCTGGCTGCGCCTTCTTCGATCGAGAGCTGCGCTTTGCCCGGGTCAACGAGGCGCTGGCGGCGATCAACGGCGCATCGGTTGCGGAGCACCTTGGTCGAACCCTCGCCGAGGTCGTTCCGGAGATGGCGGCGTCGCAGGAGCCGTTGATCCGCGGCGTGCTGGAAAGCGGACCGCCCATCGTCGATCTTGAGATCAGCGGGGAGACCCCCGCTTACCCCGGCGCCGCACGTTACTGGTTGGTCAGCTATTACCCTGTGCCTGGTGAAGACGGGGCCCCGCATGGTGTCGGGGCGATCATCGTCGACATCACGCAGCGCAAACGGATCGAGGAAACACTTCGGTTGACGACCGAGCGGTTCGAGCTGGCCGTGCATCAGGCGCCCGTGGTCGTTTTCAACCAGGATCGACAGCTCCGCTACACCTGGATCTCCAACCCGCCGCCGGGGATGACGGTCGAATCAGCCGTCAGCGGGACGGACGACGACCTGTTTCCTCCCGACGAGGCGGCGATGTTGACCGACCTGAAGCGAGCGGTCATCGCATCGGGTATTGGTGAGCGTCAGGAAGTTCGGGTCACGGTCGGTGGGATCGGTCTCGTCTATGACCTTCGGGTGGAGCCGCTCCTTAATGCGGCGGGTGATGTCACCGGAATCACCTGCGCCGCCGTCGATATTACCGCGCAGCGCGCGCTGGAACGGGTGCAGGACGACCTGCTGGCGAGCATCTCGCACGATCTCCTCAACCCGCTGGCCGCCATCCGCGGCAACGCGCAGTTGTTGCGGCGGCGTGTGACCGCCGGGCAGTCCGATCCACCGTCGCTCCTGACGGGGATCGAGCGGGTGGAGGAGCTAACGGACCGGATGGAGGCGATGATCGCGGAGCTGGTGGACGTGGCGCGGCTGCGTGGCGGTCACGCCCTGCAGCTCGAGGTCGATTCGACCGATCTCGTGACGCTCGTTCAGTCGTGTGTCGACGAGTACCAGGCGCTCACCCAAGGGCACCGGATCGACCTGGACGCGCGGGTCGAGCGGCTGGTCGGGGTCTGGGACGCGCGCCGTCTGACGCGTGTGCTGGACAATCTGCTGACGAACGCGATCAAGTACAGCCCCGATGGGGGACCGATCGGGGTCAGTGTCGACGTGGTGGCCGACACCGCCGGCACGCCCTGGGCTGAGCTACGGGTGAGCGACGCTGGGGTCGGCATTCCACCGCTCGATCTCCCCCATATCTTCGAACGATTCCGGCGGGGGACCAACGTCGATGCGATCGGCGGTGCCGGGATCGGGCTGGCCGGCGCCCGGCGAGTCGTCGAGCAGCATGGAGGCACGATTGAGGGTGCAAGTGAGGTCGGACAGGGGAGCACCTTCACGGTCCGGCTGCCACTCCGTCCGCCTCTGACGCCGTCGCCAGGTCGATAGTCGATAACGGTCTCCAAGTTCGTCGGATGGAAGCGACTGACCGACGGGGAGATGCCTACCAGACGGATGCGTGGCCTGCCCCGTGGCCTCATTCATGGCGGCGGCCGACCGTGGGTGGGTGCGGCGTCGTGGGTCATTACCGCGCTGGCTCACGGCTGGCCACCGCACCGTTGAGCCGGGGGTATGCCGCGACGATGGCATGCCAATACACAGGTCGTCGCGACAGGGCGAGGGGGAGTGGTATGGCGGAGCGCGAGGCCCGAGAGTGGCGCCGTGGCGATCATCGGATCAGCACCGATGTCGATATGCTCGATGTCGGTTTCCTCCATGGGTTCCTGACCACCGCCTACTGGTCGCCAGCAATCTCCAGACGGACGGTCGAGCGGTCGATCCAGCACTCCCTCTGCTTTGGTCTCTACGAGGGGGATCAGCAGATCGGGTTTGCTCGCGTTGTCACCGATCGGACGAGCTTCGCCTATCTCGCTGATGTTTTCATCTCGGAGTCGCACCGGGGTCGCGGACTCGGCACATGGCTGATCGAGACGATCCTTGGCCACCCCGAGCTGCAGGGATTGGGCCGCTGGACGCTGGCCACCCGCGACGCGCACGAGCTATACCGCCGCTTCGGCTTTGGACCGCTGGCCGACCCGAGCCGGTTCATGGAGAAACGGGATCGATCCGAGGCGGGTGATTCGCCACTGCCCGACCACCGAATGCCGGAGGTTCGCGGCGCGCTCGGCGCTGGCGCGTGATGGAGACATGGCGGTGATGTCGACACTGGCTCGGCCGCGAGCCATGCCGGGGCCACCAGATCACATGACCCGGCGGTCGTCGAGCTCCTCAAACCGGTAGTCGCGCCAGACGGGGATGCCGCAGTACCGCTCCCCTTCCGGGCAGATCGGTTTGGCGCCGGCCCGTGAGCGCATCACGCAGGGCGGGCCGTCGACATAGTGGCCGATGGTCGGCAGGATCTCGCGCACCTGAGCGACTTCCTGACGCGCCGTCTCGAAGATCTCCCGCTGCGCGTCATAGCAGAGTCGCTTGATCCACTTCCAGTAGTAGTCGAGCAGGGTCCCGCTCTCGTAGAAGCGGACCCGGTGCGCGTTGGGGAGCAGGTAGAGGGCGACCTCCGGCGAGGCGCCCCGGTCGAGCAGCCGGTTCTTGGCATCCCAGATGGCGGCGACGGTCGCGTTGAACTCCGCCAGCGCCGCCGGATTGCGCCCGATCGCCCACGGCACGATCACGTCGGGTTCCCGCCGGAGGTGAGCAGTCAACAGCGGCGACGACGAAAGGGTGCCGCGATGGCGCTGGTTCTGCGCGTCCTCGGCGCCGCTGATGCGCTTCTGGAACGTAAATGGCACATGGTTCATCGTCTGCATCAGCTTGGAGTGCATGCCGAGAAAGAGGGAGTGGCCGAGGTACGGATTTCGGCTGCCATCCAGCACCTGGGCGAGCGCCTCGGTGTCTGTCAGGTGAGATGGGTCGGTCCCGAGTACGGTCCGTACCGCGTCGGCCATCTTTCGCTCGGCATCGGGGTCGACGGTCACGAGACGGCTATCCCGGTCGCCCAGGTCGGCGTCGAATTGCTCGCAGAAGCTGTCGGTCTCGCCGGCGGATTGGCTCAGGTTCGTCCGCCAGTTGGCCAGCGCTTGCGCTTCGAGCGTCTCGCCGGTTCCGAGTGGCCGCAGGTCGAGGGGATGCCCCGGTCCGCCGAGGAAATACGGATCGACGTTCAACACCTCGGCGATCATCCGGCTGACGATGTAGCGCACCTCGGTTGGTGCATCGGGCTGACTCGCCAGCGCGTGATAGCGCAGCAGGGTGAGACCGTTGATCGTGTGGTAGAGGTGCGCCGGCGTAGCCAGCGGCAGCACGTAGCGGGCCACCTCTTGGGCGCGCCGCTGCACGGCGTCGGCCATCCGCTGCTCGGCCTCCGGGCCGGTCGCCTTGGCGCGCGCCGGGAAAACCCGCGCGTAGTCGCGCCGGAAATCGGGCGTCAGGATCTCGGTCAGGCGACGGTACCCTTCCAGACCGCGGGTGACCGCCGCGTCGTAGATCGCGCTCTCTTCGCCGGGGAGGTCGAGGGCGACCATCGTCTCCCCGGAGACCTCGCGGTAGCGCTGCGACACCTGTTCGGAGTTGTAGAACGGGTGGGCGTGGAAAAAGGACCAGATCGCCAGCCGGGAAACGTTGTCGAGAACGAAGACGAAGGTCGCGTGTTGAAGCGTCGTGTGATGCCCGGCCGCAAAGAGATCAGCGTAGAGCTTCAACGCCCGCTCGCGGCGATGGCGGCGATCGGCGGCCTTGAGCGGATTCACGCCATCCGGCTCCGGGTCGTAGACCAGCTTGCGGACATTCGAGACCCGGGCGGGTTTGCCGCCGTAGCACGACCATGCCGCCGCCACCGCCAGCGCGAACGGATGCTGGCACGACTCCTCCCGTAACAGGGTCACCGTTGGCGGCGCCGAGCGGAAGGGGGACGGCGTCGCAGCGGCATCGCCCCCCGCGGCCGCGGGCGCCGCCTCCGGGGAGCTTGATGGGATGTCGGGACGGAGCGAGGAAACCATGGCACACCACCACTGACGAGGGAGACCCCCAGGGAACGCGGTAAACATTGAACCGCGACGGACTCTCCGCTCCCGAACAGGAGTGACTCAGGCACCCATGCGCGCTGACCCGAGTGTACGTACACATCGTCGGGGCGTCAAGTGGAGGAAGAGCAGTATAGCCGTGGGTTGCCGCCGCGGTCAGGTTTGGCGCGCTGCCGGAGCGGTCAGCGGCGCGGACCGCCATCCGGCCGCCTGATCACGTTGCGTCCAGACCATTCCCGACACCTGTCTTTGCCTCGTCAAGCGTCACCCGCGGAACCACGATCTCACCGACGTGGCTGGCGCCGACGTACGCGGCGATTTGGCCGTCACGACCGGAGGAAGAATGCCACCATCTCTTCCCCTTAGCGCGAGACTTCGGCGCTGCGGAGACCAGCAGCACGAGACGGTTCGCATTGATCAGCAACCGAGCCGCGCATCCGGAGTGCGCGCTCGTGATAGGCGAGCTGACCGGCGATCAGGGTGATAAAGGCGACGACCCAGGCCCAGACCATCAGGGTGGCGGCTGTCGCGAGTGGTCCGTAGATCAACTGGTAGGTGCGTGAGCGCTGGAGGAAGAGCAGGAAGAGCGGCTGTGCCAGGAGCACCAGCGCGGTTGCGGTGAGCGCGCCGACGAGGGCGGCACGGCGTTCGCGCGTGCCGCGCGGGACAAAGCGATAGATCAGGAAATAGGCGCCGATCAGCGACGCCGCCCGGGTGGTGTGCCGGACGATTCCGAAGAGGACGCCGCGGTCGCCGGGGATGAACCGAAGCCAGTCCCACAGTTGGTCGACGACCACGCCGGCCAGCAGGGCGAGCAGAAAGACCGCCGCGATACCGGTCAGCAGAAGAGCCGAGACGATCACACGGCGCGGTGCATCGCGCGGATCGTCATCGTCGCAGACAGCATTCAACGCGAGCGTCAGAGCGGAGAAGACCCGACTGGCCGTCCAGACCAGGGTAATCCCCGAGACGACACTGATCTGGCCGCGAGAGGCGATCGCCTGTTCGACGATCCGTTCGACCAAATCGCTTCCCTGCGGCAACATCCCGCCGAGGACCGGGGTTACCCGCTCAACCGCCCAGCGAGGGTCGACCACTAGCGCGGCGATTGAGCCGGCGACTAGGAGGAGCGGAAAAAGGGAGAGCAGACTGTCATAGGCCATCGCGGCTGCCCACTCGCCGGCGTTATTGGCAAAGACGCTCCTGGTTGTGCGGTTCAAGATCGTCCCGGTTGTCCATGCCCAGGCGGGTCCCCGGCGCCGGCGGCCGGGTTCTCGCCGGGACATGGCGCGTCGCAGTGTCATGAATCTCCTCGGGTGATCAGTGGTGACGGTGCTCGCCGGCCAGCGGCGCGGGGGGCAACGCAGGGCGGGTGCCGCCGGACCATCGACAGGGTCATCCGGGTGACATCAGGCGACGGGCACACCCGTTCCGGTGCACCCGTTCTCTAAGGGGATTCGCCGGTCAGGAAACGGCGGCGATCTGCTCCGATCCATCGGTCAGGGGTCGCGTTGGGGACAGTGAAGCATCCGCGCGTGATTCGAGCCAGGCCTCGGCGGCAGCTTCCAGCCAGGCCCATTCCTCGTTCTTGCTCGTAGCTGTGTCGACGAGCCGGTGCGGTCGCGGCCCCGCGACGACCGTGTCATTGCCCGAGGCATGGACGGCCGTCGCCCGCTGGGTCCCCTGAACCTGCCGCGCCGAGGACGTCCGTGGCGGCGCCCAGGGCGACTCAGACGGACCATGGGCGGGTTGGCCGGCGACCATCCAGGCCCGGGCGACGGTCCAGCCATCGGGAAGATCGTTCGTGGGATCAGGGTCGGGGACCGGGCCGGCGGATGGCGCGGCTGAGTCCCCGATGACGGGACGTCCCTGAGCGGGTGGCGCGACCGGCGGCGGCGCGGTCCACGATACGCCAGACCAGTCGTGGCCATTGGGGTTCACTGACCGGGCATGCATCGAACCTTGATGCCCGTCCGGTGCAGCCACCGCGCCGGGATTGGAGGTGAAGTCATCGCCCCGGAGCCATCTCCCCGCCAGGCGAGCCCGCGACCCAGGATCGGTTCTGGCCACCAGGACCCGGGTATGGCGCGCGGCGTCGGCAGCACCACGCCGCAGGAGGCGATTGGCAAAATCCGAGCTTCGGAGAACCGCCGCGGTGCCCGTCTGGAGCGCATCGCGCCATGTGATCGTCATCGTAGGGGATTGGGTGCGACTGATATCGCGCTCTGTCGCCGATGTCGTGCCGGCGACGAGCGGTCGAGCCGCGCGAACCGCATGGGCTACGGCGTGCAGCGCCAGGAGCACGCCCCAGACGAGCAAGGGACGCCAGAACCAGAGATGGACGGGGTCGCGCCAGAGGTTTATCAGCAGCAGCAGGCAGGCGGCGCTGACGGCGAGACCGGTATGGATCGCCAGACCCTGACGCGCGGTGACCCGTGGCCTCGTGGCCGGAGTGAGGGCGGTCGCCAACCGCCGGTGCGCGTCATGAGTCGCGGCCATCCGTGTGTCCCCCTGGTCCCGGGGTCACGCCTTACGGCGCCCCCAACAGTCCGACGATCCGTTCCATCTGCTGCCGGTCGTTCGAGACCAGCTCCTGCACGCGCACTCGAACCGCTTTTCCGCCTTCGACGGGTATATCCCAGTCATCGGGCGGCATCGTCCGCAGCATCGCCAGCGTCGACTCTCGGGCGGTGCCGAACTGGGACAGGATCACCGCGGTCGAGTCGTCCTCACCTTCGGTGCCAACCACTGGCGCCTCATCTTCCCCAAACATGTCCGGCATCGACACCCCGGTGATTCGCTCCTTCAGCGCCTGCGAGAAGCGAAGCTCGCTGTCCTTCATCCGCCGGATGACGTCCCTGACCGACCCACCGCTGTTTCCGGCGATCCGTAACCGATCTTCAGGCAGTGGGCGAACTCGCGCGTTCAGCTCCCGAAACGTCCCGATCAAGCCATCGATCATAGAGTGGTCTTGCATCATCGAACCTCCCGACGCTCCTCAGGCGCGGCCGGAGCGGCAATCGCCACTCTCCCTTCGCACGACCCGCGCCCCGATTGTACGAGGCGGCGCACCCAACGCCAACTGCCGGGCCTATCGCGCGGGCAGCGTGCCCCTGCGGAGCGCGGCAGCATCGTACCGACGGGGTGCTACACTCGGGACGGGTGACCGTCTCAGCTGAGAACGGCGCCCGGTGCCGATCAGCCGGAGGCAACGAGCGGAGCATAAACGCCACGATGGACGCGATGCTTTCCCCGAACCGCGACCGGATCCGGAACCGTACCCCGATGCGCTGCCCTCTCTGCGGGGGCGAGCTCCGCGATATCTTCGTCCGCGATCTTGGCGGTGTGACCGCCGATCTGGTCTGGCAGTTGCACGCCGGGTCCTGTCCGGAGCATGGCTGGTTCCAGGCCGAGGTGATCTCACGGCCTCCCCGCGAGATCTTCGCGGTGAATAAGCCGTTCGGCGCCGTACGACGGCTGGTCGTCAACGGTCAGGAGGTCTTCGCCTTCCCGACCGTCTGGAACGATCTCACCGTGGCGGAGAAGCGCCAGCGGGTTGACCCTTTCGACCCCCGCTACTGGCAGGTTCGGCGAACACTGGGCTCCCCGACCTGAACCGTTCCCTCCCGACCTCGTCGCGGTTGATGTCCTCATGCGAGTCGCCTGCGATGGCTGCTTGCCACGGTGCGGTTCGTGCGAGGTGACGACCATGGACAGCCGAGACTGACCGCCGGCAGCCTTGGTCAGGCTGGCTCGTCGGATTGCGGCCCAACCCGCTATCATGGGCGCGACATAATGTTCCGATGAGCAGTCGATGCTGGGGAGTGAAGTGAGTCAGCGATCCTCCGATCCACGACAGGGCGTGGTTCATTCTCCCGGCGGCGCTCCTCTGGTCACCGAAACGACGGCGATCTATGCCGAGATCGAGGAGCCGTTGGGACGAGAGCGACGACCGGGCCTGACCCCGGTCTCACTCTTTCTGACGCTGCTCGTTGCCTATGTCCTGATCAAAGTGCAATTGGTGCTGGTGCTGACGCTGCTGTCGATCGTCTTCGCGACGTTGATCGAGAAGCCGGTCCACCTGTTAGAGCGCCGTCATGTGCCGCGACCCCTGGGAATCCTCACCACCTATCTGACCATCATCGCCGGGCTGACGCTACTCTTCGTCGCGCTCGCCCCTGTTATCAGCGATCAGGCGGACGCATTTCGGACCGACGCCCCGGTCCAGCTTTCCGAGCTGCGCCGCTCCTGGCGCGGGAGCGGGAACCCGCTCCTCAATGGGCCCGGTCAGGATCTCCTTGGTCGTGGGATCGACATCATCGAGCGCCCCGGTGACGCCAATGTGTCGCTGCCGCAGAAGACGGCGATCGGCGTCGTGACGGGGGTCGGTGGCGGCATCGTCGGAGCATTGACCGTGCTGGTGATCGCCTTCTACTACCTGATGGAGAAGGCGCTTCTGCGCCGGCTGGTGCTGATGGAGCTGGCGCCGGCGACCCGGCCGCGCGTTGAACGGGTCTGGAACGATGTCGAGGCGAAGGTCGGCGACTGGCTTCGCGGCCAGTTGACCCTGTGTCTCATTATCGGCGTCACGGCGACCATCGGCTACGGGATTCTGCAGGTGCGCTTCTGGCCGATCCTCGGGCTCTGGGCGGGCCTGACCGAAATCATCCCGATCGTTGGTCCCTGGCTCGGAGGAGCCCCGGCGGTCGTTCTGGCCCTCTCGATGTCGTGGCAGAAGGCGTTGTTGGTCGCCGGTTTCATCGTGATGCTTCAGTTGCTGGAGAACACGGTCCTCGTGCCGCGGATCATGCGCGGCGCGGTTGGCCTGACACCGCTGACCGTGTTCGTCGCCATTCTGGCGGGAACTCAGTTCCTGGGACTCGCCGGGGCGGTGCTGGCGATACCCGTGGCCGCTGCTGTCCAGGTGTTCCTGACCGACTTCCTTGGCGCCCGGCGGGCCTTGCGTCAAACCGCCACGACTGACCCACTCCCGGGGTGGCGCTGGATGCGCGGCTCGGGGGGTCTGGCGATGGAGCCCAGCGGGGAGGCTCGACCGGGCGCCACCGAGCGGCGGAGCGACCCCGGCACGATCGTTACGCGGTGGGTTGGTGATCGTGCCGCCCGCGCCCAGCGCGAACCACCACCGGGCGACGAGTGAGCCGCTAGGGCGACCGCGGGCGAGGGGGACGGATCAGCAACTCGATCCCGGTCTCCACGATCTCAAAGACATAACCCGCGACCGACACCACCGCCGGGGAGCTGATCTCGCCCCACCGGACCTCAACCGGATGCCCGTCGACCTCAATCGTCCTGGTCGGCTCCATGCTGAACGGATGGCGGGGACTGCGATAGATCATCATGGCCCCGCCGACCGCGTCGACGGCCTGCTCGGCAAGCGCCGTCGCCTGCGCCTCGGTGAGGCGCTCGACGCGCCGCGGTTCCTGCTCGCTCACCCGGTCCCCCTCGAAGCCTTGTCGCCGATGGTGCGATGCTAGCATGCATCCCTTCCCGGAGGTTCTTCCCGTCATGCGGGGAATCTTTGGTATGGTGACGAGACACGACACCGGCGACCGGCGGATGCGATGAGAGGATAGAACGCGATGGTGGCGACGGTAGATCGAGCGCTGCTTGATGATGTCGATGAGATTCTGCCCGGCGTGATCGCCGACCGGCGGCATCTCCACGAGCATCCAGAGCTCGGATTCCAGGAGGTCGAGACCGCCCGCTTCGTGGCCGACCGGCTGCGCGCGCTGGGGGTCGAGGATATCCGGATCGGGATAGCCCAGACGGGCGCGACCGCCCTGATCCGGGGCGGACAGGGGCCGGGCAAAACGGTCCTCGTGCGGGCCGATATGGACGCCCTGCCGATCGAGGAAGAGAACGAGGTCGATTACCGATCGAAACAGGCTGGTGTGATGCACGCCTGCGGTCACGACGCCCACACGGCGATGCTGCTGGGGGTGGGCCGGCTGCTGATGGAGCGCCGGGACCGGTTCGCGGGAACGGTCAAGCTGCTTTTTCAGCCAGCCGAGGAAGGACCGGGCGGCGCGAAGCCGATGATCGAGGCGGGGGTCCTAAACGATCCGCCGGTCGATGCCGTGCTCGGGATGCACATGGCCCAGGAGGCGCCGCTGGGGGTGATCGCGCTGCGAGCCGGTCCGGCGATGGCCGCCTCCGATGGCTTCACCCTCGTCATCCATGGCAAAGGTGGACATGGCGCGCGGCCCCAGTCGACGATCGACCCGATTGCGGTCGGCGCCCAGATCGTTGTGGCGCTACAGACGATCGTCTCGCGGGAGGTCGACCCGACCGAGTCGGCCGTTGTGACGGTCGGCGCTTTTCGGGCCGGGGAAGCGGCCAACGTCATCCCGGATACCGCCGAGCTGCGCGCCACGGTTCGTTCCTTCTCCCCAGACGTTCGGCAACAGCTGGCGCGGCGTATCGAAGAGGTGGTGCGAGGGATCGCCGGGGCGATGCGGGCGGAGGTGGACTTCCAGTACCGGTTCGGTTATCCGCCAACCGTCAACGACCCAGTGATGACTGATCTAGTCCGCGCGGCGGCAACGGAGCTGATCGGGGCAGAGCGGGTCGTCGAGTCGCCGCAGATGATGGGCGCGGAGGATTTCAGCTATTTCCTGGAGCAGCGTCCCGGCTGTTTCTTCTACGTTGGCAGCCGGAACGAGGAGCGCGGGCTGATTTGGGGGCATCACCACCCCCGGTTCGACATCGACGAGGAAGCGCTCGGGGTGGGCATCGCCACCATGACCGCGGCCGTGCAGCGGTACCTCGCCAGCTAGAAGGGGGCACGTTGCCTGATCGACGCGCTCGATCGCGTGTCACATCCAGTGCGCGCGGCGGGCTTGGAAGAGCGGTTGCGTCCATTGCCCGAGCGGCGCCTGGCATGGCTCTGCCCGGCCGGTGCCGCCGCGCCGTCAGGGCGACGGCGCGGTAAGGGTGGACGCCGCATCACGACGCGCGTCGTGATGATTTCGCCATACCATCGCGATACCGCCGCGATGCGTCCCGGGTATCGTCAGGTTGGTCGGGTGAGACCGATCGATCGGAACGGTTCATGACCGGCCGTACCATGGAAGGACGCACCATGGCCGAAGCTCCCGTTCCCCGGTCGAGCCCGCCGCACGTCGTGATCGTGGGCGGTGGATTTTCCGGCCTCTACGCCGCTAAGGCGCTCAAGAACGTGCCGGTGCGCGTCACGCTGATCGATCGCACCAACTATCACCTCTTTCAGCCGCTCCTCTATCAGGTCGCCACGGCGGCCCTCTCACCGGCCAATGTCGCCTCGCCGATCCGCGCGATCCTTCGCCGCCAGCGCAACGTCACTACGCTGCTTGGCGACGTGACTGGAATCGACGCCGATCGTCGCGAGGTCATTCTCCGCGACCAGCGACTCCCGTACGATGCGCTGATTCTCGCCACGGGCGCGCGCCATGCCTATTTCGGTCATCCCGAGTGGGAAGCGCTGGCGCCGGATCTGAAGGGGATCGACGACGCACCCGAGATTCGACGCCACGTCTTCCTCGCCTTCGAAGCCGCCGAGCGAGAAACAGACCCGGAGCGCCGCGCTGCCCTCCTCTCGTTCGTGGTGGTCGGGGGCGGACCGACCGGTGTCGAGCTGGCCGGCGCCCTCGGCGAGATCGCCCACGACGCGCTGCGGCGCGACTTCCGACGGATCGACCCCGACCGCACACGGATCTTGCTCGTCGACAGTGGCGACCGGGTGCTGCGCTCCTACTCCCCGAAGCTGTCGGCCTCCGCCGAGCGCCAGCTGGCGCGTCTCGGGGTCACGGTCCGCACCCACGCTCGCGTTGCCGCGGTCGAGCCCGCGGCGGTGGTGCTGACCGGTGGCGAACGGATCCCCGCGACGACGGTCCTCTGGGCGGCGGGGGTGGTGGCGTCATCACTTGGCGCGTCGCTCGGGGCGCCGCTCGATGAGGTGGGCCGAGTGCTGGTCGAGCCCGACCTCTCAGTGCCCGGTCACCCCGAGCTCTTTGTCGCCGGGGATCTCGCCGCGCTCAACGGTCGACGCGGTGAGCTCCTGTCGGGTGTCTGTCCGGTCGCCATCCAGGAGGGGCATGTGGCGGCGGCGAATGTCGAGCGGTTCCTTCGCGGCGACCCGACCGTTCCCTTCCGCTACCGCGACAAGGGGTCGCTGGCGACCATCGGACGCAACAGCGGCATCGCCGACATCCGGGGCATCCAGCTGTCAGGGTTCATTGCCTGGCTGGCCTGGCTCCTCATTCATATTTTCTTCCTGATCGGCTTCCGCAATCGCTTGCTGGTGATGCTGCAATGGGGATGGGCCTACCTGATCCACGGCCGCGGCGCCCGCCTGATTACGCCGGAGTGGGCGGCATCGGAGCACGCGACGGTAATCGGCACGCAAGGAGTGGAGACCCCGGCTTGCTAATGGTTTCGGTCCGGGCGAGGCTCGACGCGGTGCACGCCTGCGGCGACATGGTCGCCGCGGGACGATAGGCGATGACGTCAGGCGGGAGGACCTGAGGGACGATCCTGGCGCGATGCTCACTGCCAAGCCAAGAAGCGATCAGGCGATCGTAAGGATGAAGCGTATGAGCGTCCCATCTTTTGATGAGGCTACTCGGCGCCCCGAATGAATGGCGGGAAGAGTAGAGCGTTACCTTCATGCCGTCGGAAGCCCATAGGGGACAGAAGGACGTCACCGAGGCGTATCCTTCTGGTGCGCCGGTCCTCCCTCCACCACGCAAAGGTGCGCTCATTGCCTCTATGAAGGCGAATGTCTAGACATCTGCATCGCCTCCTCGGCGAACGGTAGGATTCCGGTACATAGCACGGAGCGGCCCGAACGCTCAACCAGGCGTTGGAATGCCGGTGGTTACGCCACTTCTCCGGCAACAAACCTGTCGACGATGTCAGCCCAGATGGGGTCCGCGACCTGAAAGAAGTCAAACAGGGTGAAGAGTGGTGACAGCAACTCCTTTACATTCTCTGTCAGTTTTATCTCCAATCGGCCAACAGTCGTTGATAGCTCAGTCGTAATTTCTGGCTCGGTGCATGGGAGTCGGCGCCGCATCGCCACGGACCGATTACCAATTGCTGAAATCTCACGACCCTCAAGTCCACCGTGAGTCAGCCAGATCCGCACGGAGGTAGTTTCCGAGACGTCCAGGCGCGAGTAGAGACGAGCCAGGAATAGAAGCAGCTCGGTGACTTGCACAATTCTCGTGTCGAAGAAAATTGCTGGGGACGAACTCCGTGTGTCCTCGAACAGGGACCGCAGGAAGTAAAAATCTCCCGTTCGCTGGATATTCCAATAGTCGTAACTAGCTCGAGCCGCCGAACCACCACTTATAGGGAATCCGACCTCTGCCTTGACGCCGCCTGCGGTTGGTCGAGGCCGATGCTCGGCTTGAGGAAGAGCGATACCGATGGGCCAGCTGAATGTGTCGATATTGGAATCCTCTACAGCGTTCTACAGTTCCGGCTGAGGGCGATTGCCCTTCGGCTCAAGGGCAACCGTGGCTTCCCAAAACCCGGTGAATCCAGCGCATGTTAATCCTGCAAGCGCTGCCGTTCGGTTCTCATGCCGCCATTCAGCATCCAATGCAGGGATGAGTTCACCGGATGGGACTACCGTCCGTGCGGTCGATTGAACCACCGCCATTCTCCGCTTGATTCGTCGTTCAAGGTCCGTCTTGAATGCGTCGAGGTCGGTGGAGTCCCAAAAGAGAATGTCGTACCCTTCGACGTCAAAATGAACGCGCGGTCCCCCTTTCGCATAGTTCGGACTGCTGAGACGGTGGTCCTCCCGCACGGTGAGAATGAGGTTCTTCTTCCTCCCCAATCCCATGGTGTACCCGACCTCAAGATAGCAGTTGGGCCGTGCGTTGGTTAGGTCAGCGACGATAATGTCAGCCCGCTCAATGAATGCGACGATTTCGCTCTTGAGAAGGTCGCCTTCGTTGTGCCGATCGACTCTCCGAGGCTCCAGGCCTGCAGCCGCGATGGCCGGAAAGATCGCTGCGTCACAAACGTGATCGAGGTCCTCATCTCCGATTTGCATGATTACGTAGCCCTCGCCCACGATGCCTCCTGTTGTAACGAGCTCCAAGAGTTCTCTGCGACTGCCTGCGCTCACTTGCCCCTAGGCATGCACGGGGCACTTGTTAGGGAGAAGGGGTCCCTTGTGCTCCTGCAGGCGGGACTACAGCCAGTGAAAGCAACGTCACGGGACCTGCACCACCATTGTTGACAGACACAGTGGCCCCAGGGGGAACATAGGCGGCGTCTCCTTGGTTAAGCGTATCTTCAGTGTCCGACGCTTCGGCCTCAGCTGGATCGTAAGGTTTGGCTCCCGCGCGCCTGCTCTGCCAGTCCGCTCCGCTCACTGCCATGGTCACCGACCCAGATTCCACAAACACCACCCGCGGCCAAATAGCCTGATGCTCCGGAATGCTTGCACCAGGGGCAAGCGTGAGCTTGCCAGCGCTGATGACGGGTGGGGCCAGTTCCCGGACGGTCTCAACGCCTAGGTTGACCTCTAACTGGCTGGCCGTTGTTCCAAACAGCAAAGCAGAGACTTGCCCCGGAAAAATCGTCACCACTAAGCAATCAACTGCAATGTCACCGTCCCTGTTCATATGGAACAGGGAGGTGCCTACTGGCGGGGCTAGCAGGTCGCCTGCTACTAACGTCAAGCGCGTTCCAGGCAGGACCAACTGCGGCCCACTCGATGGACCTACTTCTGACGTTGGGATAAGCAGTGTGGGTCCTATCTCGCTTCCATCCTCTTCGGAAGTGAGTGCTTCGAGCGGTCCCTCTTCCGTGTAGAGCAGCATTGCACCATCGGAGAGGCCGTCATCGAAGCCTCCCATCACTGAATATTCTGGAGCAAAGGTATTGCGGGTGATAGCGACGAGCCCCGAAACGATCAACAACTCGTCCACAGTAGCCGTCTCGATCGCATCAAAAGAGACGCCGTTCGTCAGGTCGGGCCATCCCGATCGTTATACGACGTAGTCCTCCTTTGCCAGGGCAAATGCCGGAGAGATAACTAAAATAACTACCACCATAGCCAAAAGCGACATTGACCATCGCTGCATTCGCTCTGCTCCCGCAACTACCTATCGCGGCTCACGCAAGTCATAAACGGTGAGCGAACACTAACTTAAATCAGAGTTAATTTGGCGAGAGACATTATGATCAAGGACGCGCCACCTTCGGCCCCGGAATTTGTTCCAATCTGTCTCGGCCGCGCTGCCGGTAATGTCTATCTGAGCGCTGAGGCCAGTAGGTGCCGTCGGCGCCTTCCTTGCTGAAGCCGGGCGGCGCACCGCGAATGACCAGACACCTGCCGAGGTCGGCCACGATGCGGACCACTTGTGGCTTCACTGGCGCGTTCAGCGAGCGGGTTGACTATCCTTACCGCTGACAGAACATCGCGCCGGGGCGGGAGCAGATCGTGAGGAGGCGCCATGACAGCGATCTCACCTGAGTCGCTGACCCCATCCGAGGCGGCAAAGCTGCTGGCGGCGATGCCACTCATGCTGGGTGCCGAGATCGAGGCGCTCCCTGACGGAATCGCGCGGTGGCGGCCCGGCCCCGATGAATGGAGTGTCGCCGAGGTGCTCGGGCATCTCATCGAGGCCGAGGAACGCGGCTTTGCCGGACGGGTGCGGACGATGCTCGGTGGGACTTTGCCCGACTTTGCCACCTGGGATCCAGCGGCGGTCGCTCGGGATCGAGACGATGCCGCGCTCGACCCCGGCTCGCTGCTGCGGCAGTTTGCCGCGCACCGGGCAGAGAGCGTGGCGCTGGTCGCGGCACTGAGCGCGGACGATCTGCAACGGACCGGGCAGCATCCTGAGGTCGGCGACCTGAGCGTGGCCGATCTGCTGCATGAGTGGGTTCATCACGACCGCAACCACCTCAAGCAGCTGCTGACGATCGGTCAGGCCGCGACCTGGCCGCACATGGGCAATGCGCGTCGCTTCAGTCGGCCAGATGCGGAGGCCCCGGCGTGCCAGGACTGATCCTCCTCTAGCACCGGTCAACCGCCCACGGTCGATGCTCAGCCGGTTGTGGTGTTTGTGGATGGTAAACTCTACAACTGATGCACCGGACCGTCACGCTTCTTGATCACCTATCGTTGGCACGAGAGCGGCGTCCATGCGCCCGTGCCGCCATCCCAAGCGAGGTTTCCAGATGGTTGCGACCGACACGAGTCAGAGTACGCGCGGCTACGCCCATCCCGAGGTTCTCGTCTCGACCGACTGGGTCGCCGAGCATCTCGATGATCGATCAGTTCGCGTCGTCGAGTCGGATGAAGACATCCTGCTCTACGATGTCGGGCACATTCCGGGAGCGGTGAAGCTCGACTGGCACACCGATCTGCAGGATCCAGTCGCCCGCGATTTCGTCGACCGGGCGGGCTTTGAGCTCCTGATGTCGGGGGCCGGCATCAGCAACGAGACGACCGTCGTCTTCTACGGCGATCGCAACAACTGGTACGCCTGCTATACCTTCTGGCTCTTTCGCTACTTCGGTCACGAGGACTGCCGGGTGATGGATGGTGGCCGTGCCAAGTGGGAAGCCGAAGGGCGACCATTCAACCGGGAGTATCCGAGCTACCCTGGGACGACCTACCGGGCGAAGGATGCTGATGCATCGATCCGGGCCTTCCGCGACGACGTGCTCGCCAGCGTGCGGAGCGGCGACCACGCGCTGGTCGATGTCCGCTCGCCCCAGGAATACACTGGCGAGGTGATCCATATGATGGGTTACCCGCAGGAGGGCGCCCAGCGAGGCGGCCACATCAAGGGCGCGAAGAACATTCCCTGGGGCAAAGCCGCCAACGCGGATGGTACGTTCAAGCCGATCGAGGAGCTGCGGGCTCTCTACAGCGGCGAAGGGATCACCGACGAGAAGCCGGTGATCGCCTATTGCCGGATCGGCGAGCGATCGAGTCATACCTGGTTCGTGCTGCACTACCTGCTTGGCTACCCTGATGTCCGTAACTACGATGGCAGCTGGACCGAGTACGGCAGCCTCGTCAACGTCCCGATCGAGAAGGGCGCGTAAGCCAGGGACGCTGCCGTGCGGGAGCGGTGATCGTCGGATCGAGCGCGAGCGGGAAGCGGGGCGCCCACCAGTGGGCGCCCCGCTGTTTCAGGGGCCGGGGCCGCGTCTCAGACGTCCTTCTGATCATCCGAGACGAAACCACTGATCTCTGCCGCGAGGAGCCAGCTGTCGCCGGATCGCTCATAGATGTGGAAGTTCGCTTCGTCGACCGTCGTCAGATCACCCGGGTCCGCCCACTCGACGATTGCCCCGATGCGTCCATCCGGAAGCAATCGGATGTCGCGCACTGGGAAGAGACCGATGCGCTCAGTGATGGCCAACGGAACCGAGGGCGTTGCCAGGAGATCGGTGGGGGACGGCAAGTCCTGGATGTCGGCCAGGAGCCCCCGGCCAGCGTCGTCGGTCAGCAGGGCGAGCAGCCGCGGGAGGTCGTCGGCGTTGTAGCACGCGGAAAACTGGCGCTCGACATCGTTTATTTCCCTTGCCGTTTCCTCGTCCGCGGGTTCTCCCCGCGGCACCTGCCCCTCGGTCCCGACAGGTAAATCCCTGGTTGGCGCATGGTCACCGGCCGTTGTCGTCGCCAGCAGGGCCGCCATATCCGTGACGGAGCGCGGAGCGACGGTACACTCGGCCGGGTCTACGGTCGTGGCGAGAGGCATCGCTGACGGGCTTGCGCTCACATCGGCGGTGGGGGACGCATGAGTGCCGGGCGTGGCGAACGAGCCGGTGATCAGGTTGCTATCGGAGACCCGGCCGAGGTTGGCGATGGTGATGATGGTGGCACGGGCCATCCCGCCTCCGCCGTTGTGCAGGTCGAAGCGAGCGCCTCCTGTCATGAAGGCTGAATCGCCGGTTTGGAGCAGGACGTTCTCGTCCCCCGGGCCGTCAAGCGTCGCGGTGACCGTGCCGTCAGCCTGGGTGACAACGGTGTGACCCATCTGATGGTTGAGCTGGATCACCCCATCGCTGACCCAGACGAGCGCCACGCCATCGCGACCGGGATCGGTCAGCTCGGCTGGAGCCTGCAGCTCCTCGTCGCCGTAGAACGTCACGTCCCCATTGAGCACGTACGCGTCCAGACCGGGCAGTTGCTCGATCTCTCCCCGGGCAACATCGGTGGAGGAGAAGGTTGACGATCCCGTGATGCTTCCGTCGGTGCCGCTGCTCGCGATGAAGAGGCCGATCGTGGTGACCACCGGCGTCGTCCCGTCATTCCGGACGACCGCTGGCTCGGTGCCGAACATCACCTGCCCCGGACCCGTGACGACCGTCCGTCCCGCGGGGGGGCGGCGGTCGATGGTGAGGGTGCCGGAATGGACGGTGATCGTCAGGCTGACCGAGGGCGGGAGCTCCCAGTGGGCGCCGGGGTCGAGGGTCAGCAATCGGAGGACGAGCTGACCCGAGCGCTCCTGAAACGCCAGCGTGTCGCCACCTCCAACGAACTCGCCACCGTTCGTCCGGGTCACGACCGGGGCGGGTGACGGTCGGTCGACCGTCACCCGTGCGCCGAGAAGTGGGAGCTTCTGGAGGGTCGATGGCCGCTGCAACGCAACGTAGGTTCCCCCAAGCGCGATCACCAACACGGCCGCGAGGAGCGTCTCAGTCAGTCGACCGGCATGGCGGAGCCACGGACGGCGTGTTCCTGACCGTGATCCCTTCGTGGCAGCGCCGACACCTCTGCTCTCGAATGTGGGTGCCGGGACGACCGTCGCGTTGACTGATGGGGACGTCTGAGGTCCCAGCGCCGCTACGACGCTCTGCCGAACACGCTCGAGTGCTCCATCGAAGACCAACGCATCGTTGATCCGGTGCAACCGCTGCATGAAGGCCACCTCCGTGTGATTGGTGTCGATCGCGGGCTCGGCGGTGCCGCCGAGCAAGGCGTCCCATGTTTGATCAAGGTCGTCGGCCCGTTGCCGGTCGTGCCAGAGGGCGTCATGGCCATTCATCTGATCGCTCCTCCGCTCCGCTGTGGAGCATCTGCCGCAGGTGGTCGAAGGCGCGAAGTTGCAACATCTTGACGGCCCCATGACTGCGACTCAGCACCGTGGCGATCTCGGGTCCAGTCAGGCCGGCCAGTCGGAGCTCGATCACCCGCCGCTGGTCGGGAGGGAGATTGGCGAGTGCCCTGATGAGCCAACGCCGCTCCTCCTGCACCAGGGCGACGACTTCCGGCGATTCGCCGGGCGTGGCGGTTGCCATCGACGCGGCATCAAGTGGGGCGCTGGGCCGCCGCGCTCGATGGTGGTTGGCGACGGCGTGATGGGCGATGGTGAAGAGCCAGGACCGGAATGATCCATCTCGATAGCGCGGGAGTGCCGTGAGGGCGCTCATGAAGATGGCGCTCGTGACATCTTCGGCATCATGCCAGTCGCCGAGGCGATTCAGGCAATAGCCGAAGATGCGATCGGCATAGCGGTCATAGATCGCGGCGAATGCGGCGGGATCGGCGCGCGCCGGGGAGACCAGACGACGATCCTCGTCCTCATTCTCTCCGGCACGCGCGATGACTGTCGTCGCGATGGCGTCCATGGCCGTCCTCCCCCGATCGGTTCCACGGATGTGAACACGGGGAGGGTACGGGAGTCACGGTCTGACTCCGACCGTTGGCCACAACCCTTGACCAGACCCTGGCCTATCACCCTCACCGGGACGGTCAGACAGGGGGCGAATAGACCAGCATCGCGGGGCGACGGTGGAAGGCCTGTGATGGACCGTCGGCAATCGCTGTGATCTGGCGCGCGAGGGTGAGCAATCTGTCGTTGACCTCTTACGGAATCGCCCGCCGATGCTTTGCCCCGGGTCTCATCGCCGCCGACGCGAGCCGCTTCGCTGCCGCTGCTGCACCGCGGATGCTAGCCGCTCCGCTTGAGGCGGCCGCTCCGCTTGGCGTAGCGCTCGGCGGCGTTGAAGACGGTGATCCCGAGCGGCACGGCCAGCAGACCGATCAGCAAGGTCGGCAGCAGATAGGGACCGATCTGGGACGTCGAGACGCCGTCGAGAATCGTCGCCCGCATCCCCTTCAGGACGTAGGTTGCCGGTGAGACCCGCGCCAGCACCTGCATCCAGCCGGGCAGGACACCGATTGGATAGTAGACGCCGGAGACGAGCAGCAAGACCGAGGAGATGACGAACGTCATCTCCTCCCCGCGCTCCGGGAAGAGCAACGGCAGGCTGGCGGCCATGATCCCGAAGCCGATAAAGCTGAGGCTGCCGGCCAGCAGGACGATCGTCGCCCCAAGCAGGTTGGCGCCGCCGAGGTTCACGTCGAAGAAGAGCGACAGGACGCCCAGGAGCAGCGCCGACCGGGCGAGCCCGTAGACGATGCTGAAGATGGAAACACCGAGCATGTGCGTCAGACGGGAGATCGGCGCCATCATCGTGTACTCGATGGTGCCTTCCCAGCGTTCCCAGGTGATCATCTCGCCGATGTTCGAGAAGACCGCCCGCAGGTAGGCCCAGACCACCGTGCCAATCCCCAGGTAGAGGACCAGCTTCTCGGTCTCGGCGGCGCTGCCCCCCTGGGCTTCCCCGATGTAGAGCACGCTCATCGACGAGGCGACATTGAAGATCAGGAAGGCGAACTCCCAGCCCCAGTAGCGGCGGACGATATAGAAGTTGCGCTCGACAAAGGCATACGAGGCGCGCGCCTCGAAGAGCAACCCATGTCCCGCGATCGGGTTGGAACGCTGCTTGAACGACTGGCTCATGACGACCTTAACCCTTCGGGACGCTCTTCGCTGTCCGCGCTGCGATGCCACGGCGGCGGTCGATGCTCGATCTCGCGACAGATCGAGCTCGACTGGACCCTGGCGCTACTCATTGGTATCGTCGGTTGCATCGATGTCGCGGCCGGTGAGATGGATAAAGATTTGCTCCAACGAGGGCGCCGGCCTCCCCATCTCCGGGCCGAGGGTCCGTTGCAACCCCTCGACCGTGTCGAGGGCGACCAGGCGACCCTTATGGAGCATCGCGATCCGGTCACAGAGCTCCGCGGCCTCGTGCATGTCGTGGCTGCAGAGAATGATGGTCGCGTCGTGGTCGTCCCGAAGCTGCCGGACGAAGAGCTGAACATCCTGCTTCGACCGCGGGTCGAGCCCGGTCGTCGGCTCGTCCAGCAGCAGGAGCACCGGCGCGGTCAGGAAGGCGCGAGCGATCGCCACCTTCTGCTGCATCCCGCGTGAGAGCTGCTCCAGCGGTTGACCGAGACGCTCCTGGTCGATCCCGAGTCGACCCATGATGTCGTTGATCTCCTGCCGCACCCCGGGTCCGCTGCGACCGTAGAGCCGGAGCGCATAGCGCAGGTTCTCCAGCGGCGACAGCTTCTTGAAGAAGGAGGCGTCGACCGAGACACGGTTGATCAGCCGCTTGACCATCGCCTCGTCGCGGCGCACGTCGTAGCCGAAGACGGAGATCGATCCCTGATCGGGGATCAGCAACGTTGACATCATCCGGATCAGCGTCGATTTGCCGGAACCGTTGGCGCCCAGAACGCCAAAGATCTCATTGCGGCGGACCGTGAAGCTGATGTCGTCGACTGCCCGCACCGGTGGCTTGACCGGCGTGTCACCGGCGCGGAACCGCGCGACCGGCCCCTGACGGCGGATGAAGGTCTTGGCGATCCGATCGACGACCACGGCGTCCCGGGCGGTGAGCCACGGTTCGATGTCGTTGCCCACCGGCGGGGTGATGGTCGATTGGGTTCGTTCCTGAGTCAGCACGCGCATCCCCTTCTCGTTGACATCGCCGGTCGCCCCTGTCAGGGCCACGGAGGGCAAAAAAGAACCGCGGGCGAGAATTGCTTCCCTACCCGCGGTGAAAAGGTTCGATCAGACGCGCAGCGCCTACGTTCCTCCTCGATCGGGCAGACCGCTCCCCCGGAGAGCGGGGAATCCCGCGTCGCCAGGGCGCATGAGCGCCACGGCACCGCTGGTGACCCAGCGGGGCGGGATTTGGAAGGTGATGGGGGTGAGAGTCACATCCGCACCTCGTCCCAATCGGTCTCCGATCACTCGATCGGAGGTCATGCGCGATCCGCCTCCACGGCGGGAAGAGGCCCATTCTCTCACCGGCGTGCCTCTCTGTCAACGGCTTCGCAGCGACCGGTCGTGGGTGATTGCGTTCCCCCGTCGTGCCGCCAGACCGGGTTGGAGATCGCCAGCATGTCGCCCGCCGCGTCGACGATCTGGGCACGCAGATGGTGCGCTGTCGGTGGAAAGCGGATTCGACCTGACCAGTCGTTTGCCCCCAGGGCAAAGGAGGAGATGCAGCCATTCTGATCCATCAGCAACAGCGCGGCTCCCAATGCCCCGACGACGTCAACGCGGACCGCCTCGTTCGCGGGCATTAGGTAGAGCTGGGGGCCGGCCAGGGTCGCCGACAGAAAACACTCGCCCCTCCGGACCCCGTCGAGAATTGCCCCGGCTGTCATCGCACCGTCGATGCGTACCCAGGTGGTGGGGTGCCACAACCTGGGATCGCCGAGCAGACCCCGTCGCGGCGCGCGTAGCCGGTGGGTGTCGCTTCCCCCGACTGCCACGGTCCGGCGCCCCTGTCGCAGCTGGGCTTCCCAATGTCGGAGTGCGATCGCATTCAGCTGCTCCCATGGTCCGTTCCAAACCTCGATAGCCTCATCGGGGAGGTCGTCGCCATGGGCCCATGGTGGTCCAAATGGCTTCGGATGATTGATCGAGACCAGACCGCCGTCCGTGGCCACCTTCCGCATGGCGGCGGCGACGGCATCCGGCGACGGGTCGCGGAAGTCGTACCAACGGGTGGTACCCCAGACATTCCAGTGGCCGCCGTAGGGCGTCACCTCGATTCCCGGCACCACCACTGGCCCGCCGGCCCGGCGAGACACCGACGGATCGGGCGGAGTGTTGTGATCGGTGATGGCCAGGGAGTCGAGGCCAGCCGCGGCAGCCGCCTGGAGCATCTCGGCTGGAGACGCGTCGCCGTCCGAGCGCAGCGTATGGCAATGGAGATCACTCCGCACCCACCCAGCCTCCTCCGCTGGCGGCAGTGTCGGAGTCAGTGAGGGCGCTAAGTCGGGCAGCTCCGGTTCGGGCGGCAACCCTGGGTCGAACGAGACCGCGATCCGGTAGTCAAGACCATGCGGGCCAACCTTGTACGGGCCGAGCAGGACGTGCCACGTGCCGGCCCCGAGTGGTGCCGGCCGGTATGGCGGGGTGGCCCAGGTGTCGCCGATCGTCAGACCGAGCCGGTTGCTGCCGCTCCAGCCGCGGAACCCCGGTCCATCCGACGCCGTCCCCTGGTTGTCGAACAGACCGAGATCGAGGGTGTTGCCACCGCTCAGGAGCGGATCGGACCCGATCTGGTCGTTATAGGAAGCGTGCACATGGAGCTGTCTCAGTCCAGGCGGCACCGCGAAGGGAACCGCAACGTAGCGGCGCTCGTCGGCCGGCTCAAAGCGCCCGGTGAGGACGATATCCGGCTGCGCGGTCGGTGTCACGCCGTGATCGTCTTCCCGGACGTGGCACCTAAGACCCGCATTCCGCCGGGGATCGCATCCCAGTAGACCACGCTGCCGATGGCTGGTCGAAGGATCCAAAAGGCATCGTGAAGATGGGGCGAACGTTGTATGAAGCCGCTAGCGGCTGGAGCGACGATGGGCACTAGGCGCGGCGCCCAGTGCCGCGACCTTGCGATCCGGACGGATCGGTTGCTAGGCTTGCCCCGCATCGGCTCCCGCCCCGTGCGGGGGACGACATCCGCCCATCGTCTCCACGAGAAGTGACCGCCAGAAGGAACGCCATGACTACCCCCACGACCCCGTTCGCCGTGTCGCCGGACCGCGCCGAGGTGCCCCATGTCGTCATTATCGGCGCCGGCTTTGGGGGACTCTATTCGGCAAAGGCACTGGCGGACGCCCCGGTGCGGATCACCGTCGTCGACCGGCGGAACCATCATTTGTTCCAGCCGCTGCTTTATCAGGTGGCCACCGCCGTCCTCTCGCCAGCCGACATCGCCCAGCCGATCCGAGCGATCCTGCGGGGCCAGACCAACGTCACGGTGGTGCTGGCGGAAGCGACGGCGATCGATCCCGAGCGGCGGGAAGTCCGGGTCGGTGGCGATCGCCTCGCCTATGACTATCTCCTTCTGGCTGCCGGTACCAGCCACGCCTATTTCGGTCACGACGAGTGGGAACCGCTGGCGCCGGGTCTGAAGAGCCTGGAGGACGCGACTGAGATCCGCCGCCGCATTCTGGTCGCGTTCGAAGAGGCGGAGCGGGAAGCGGACCCCGGACGACGCGACGCCTTGATGACCTTTGTCGTGGTCGGTGGGGGGCCGACCGGGGTCGAGTTGGCCGGCGCCATCGCCGAGATCTCGCGGTATGCGCTCGCTGAGGATTTCGACCACATCAACCCCGCCGAGGCGAGGGTCATCTTGCTCGAAGCGGCCGACCGCTTGCTGCTGACCTTTCCGGAGTCTCTCGGCAAGAAGGCCGCCGCGGCACTGACGCGGCTCGGCGTCCAGATTCGCACCCATTCCCCCGTGACTGGTATCGAGCCGGGGCTGGTCCGGCTGGGGGACGAGGAATTGCCGGCCGCGACCGTGCTCTGGGCCGCCGGAGTCCGCTCGTCGCCCCTGACGCAGACGCTCGGTGTCGAGCTCGACCGTGCTGGTCGTGTCCGTGTCGAGCGAAACTTGAGCGTTCCCGGACATCCCGAGCTCTTCGTTGTCGGCGATCTCTCAGCGCTGACCGACCGCAAGGGCAGGCCGCTGCCGGGCACCGCCCCGGTGGCGATCCAGCAGGGGCGGTGGGCGGCCGAGAACATCGTGCGCCGGGTGGGAGGGCAGCCGACGATCCCGTTTCGGTATCGCGACCGGGGCAACATGGCGACGATCGGTCGGAACTCTGCCGTCGCCGACATCAAGGGGTTACGGTTGTCCGGTTTTCCGGCCTGGCTCGCCTGGGCGGTGGTCCATGTCTTCAACCTGATCGGTTTCCGGAACCGGCTCGTCGTCTCGATTCAGTGGACCTGGTCGTACCTGACCTACCAGCGGGGCGCCCGTCTGATCACGGGCCAGATGGCGCCCGCTCCGACTCCGGAGCCAGCGACCATGCCGGACCGTCTCGGTTCGTCGCATTAAGCGGCCCGGCATGGTCGCCGCATGCACAACTGATGAAGCCCGATCGCGGCGTCTGGGGTGGCCCGCCTCCGATAGCACCGACTCACAGGCGATCGGTCATGCGGGCAAGAACGCTTCCAGCGGTTGCCCTCGGTCGTTGTCCGGGTGCATCGGACCGGCGTGGTGTTGTCGACACCACCTGAGCACTCGCATTTCATTCCACCGGTGCGGTGGGCCTGGGCAACGGCGCGCCGCGGCATCGCAAGTCAACGCCATCCTTGCCTCTTGGCGGCAGCACATCCTTCACCATTGAAGCGGAGCCAATTGCCGCATCGGGACGCGGTTGCGATAATGCGCGCCGCTTTGGTTGTCGAGCGTCGGGAGCCTCGTTATGCAGGATCGGTCCGATCGGGTCGGGTTGACAATGGCGACGACACCGCTCCTCCGGATGGAGGGGATCAGCAAGGCGTTTCCCGGCGTCCAGGCGTTGCGGCAGGTCAGCCTGTCCGTCGACCCGGGCGAGTGCCTGGGGCTGGTCGGCGAGAACGGCGCGGGCAAATCGACCCTCATGAAGATTCTCTCCGGCGTCTATGCGCCGGACGAGGGACAGCTCTTTCTCGACGGCGTTCCGGTGTCGCCGGCCAACCCGCGCCAGTCGCAAGCGTATGGCATCGCCATCATCTACCAGGAATTCAATCTGATGCCGAATCTCTCGGTCGCGGAGAACATCTTTGTTGGTCGCGAGCCGAGCCGGTTGGGAATCGTTCGCCGTGCGGCGATGGAGCGTCAGGCACGAGGTCTGCTCGATCAGCTCGGGGTCCGGCTGCGACCGAATGCCGTCGTCCGGGATCTGAGCGTCGCCGAACAGCAGATGGTCGAGATCGCCAAGGCACTGTCGACGAACGCCCGGATCGTCGTGATGGATGAGCCGACGTCCGCACTCACTGACACGGAGGTCGCCGCCCTCCTCGACATCATTCGTGGACTGACCGCACGTGGGCTCGGCGTTGTCTTCATATCCCACCGGCTTGAAGAGGTCCAGGCGATCTGTGATCGGGTGACCGTGCTTCGCGATGGTCAGAACGCGGGTGATCTCCCGATCTCGGAAGCCACGCCGGCGCGGATCGTTCAAATGATGGTGGGCCGCGATATCGGCGATCTCTTTCACAAGGGAGCGCTGGCCGCTGACCCAACCGCCCGACCGGTGCTCGAAGTTCGGGGACTGAGCCGGAAGGGTTCCGTGCGCGACGCGTCCGCGATCGTGCTCCATGATGTCGATCTGGCGGTCCGGTCTGGCGAGATCGTCGGGTTAGCCGGGTTGGTAGGGTCGGGGCGGACCGAGCTGGTTCG
>JAABUR0100002235.1_pt1 | contig 30507 bp, 25 predicted proteins | sample 5560091 | NCBI WGS metagenome assembly JAABUR01 (sample SAMN10711879, study PRJNA513375) | rock metagenome | isolation source: Antarctica rocks | place: Antarctica: Victoria Land, University Valley sud
CCGGGCGGCGGTCAGCATGTTCTCGAGCAGCCGGGACAGCCGTTCCTGCTGGTCCAGGATGCCGCGCAGCAGTTGCTCTCGACCCCGTTCGTCGAGCCGGTCCCCCCGCTTGAGCAGGGTGAGGGCCGCCCCACGGATGCCGGTGAGCGGCGTACGGAACTCATGGCTCACTGTGCCGATGAGGTCGGTGCGGATGCGCTCGGTCTCCTGGAGCCGGGCGCGGACGCTGTCGTGGCCCTCCCACAGCGCCGCCTGCAGCCGTTGCTCGCCACGCCGGGCGTGCTCCTCGGCCCGCCAGAACACCATGAGCACAGCGGATTCGGCGAGCACCGCGCCGATCCGGGCCGTGGCCCACGCCGTCGTCGACTGGTCCACGAGCGGCTGCACGAGCACCGCGGCGAGCACCAGTGCCAGAGCGAGCCCATTCTGGTAGAGCGCGACCACCGCGACGGCCACCAGGACGTGCACCTGCGCGGCCGGCTGGTCGGGGAACAGGTGCACCAGCAGGGCCGAGCACCACAGCAGACCCGCGCTCGCCCCCAGCGTCCGGGCCTGTTGCCGGAACGGCGCGACCGCGACCGACCAGGCGAGCAGGGCCGGCACGACCTGCAGCGCCGCGACCAGCGGTGTCCGATCGGCGAGCAGGGCCAGGGCGAGCAGTACCGGAAGGTGGGCCAGGAGCAGGGCCGACACGAGCCGGTGCCGCCAGGCGAGGTCGTCAGAGGACAGCGGGGCAGCACTGGTCCACTGACCGAGGGGCAGGCCGGTGCGCACCCCGTCAGCCTGCGTCCCGAGGGCGCTGCGCACCATCGTCCGATCGGGTCATGTGACCGGCCCGGATGGACCATCAGGCGACCCCGGCCGACACCGGTCGTGTAACCTCGCCGTCATCTGCAGCAGGGCCAGCGACGTCCCGGGTGAGCAGCACAGCACGATGGTCGAGCACCCGACGGAAGGCCAGCGCACCATGACGACCCAGCCTGTGCTCGGCACATCTCCCGAGTCGCCGACCCCCCCGAACTCCCAGGGCCTGTACGACCCGGCGTACGAGCACGACGCCTGCGGGGTTGCCTTTGTCGCCGACATCGCCGGCCGGCGCAGCCACGACCTGGTGGAGCAGGGCCTGCAGGCGCTGGTCAACATGGAGCACCGCGGCGCGAGCGGCCAGGAGCCGGACTCCGGGGACGGGGCCGGGATCCTGGTTCAGGTCCCGGACGCCTTTTACCGGGCGGTGGCCCCGGCGCAGCTGCCGGAGCCCGGGTTGTACGCCGTGGGGACCGCCTTTCTGCCGACGACCGCCCGGGACGCGGTGGACGCCCAGCTCGCCGTCAAGCGCATCGCCGGCGAGGAGGGCCTGCGCGTGCTCTGCTGGCGGGACCTGCCCGTCGACCCGCAAGGGGCCGGGGTGGGGCGTACCGCGGCCTCGGTCATGCCCGTGTTCCGTCAGGTGTTTCTCGCCGCCGGCGACGAGCCGCTGTCTGCGTACGCGGTGGAGCGCCGCGCCTACGTGGTGCGCAAGCGGGTCGAGCACGAGACCGGGACCTACTTCCCGTCGCTGTCGAGCCGGACCGTGGTCTACAAGGGGATGCTCACGACCGGGCAGCTGCAGCCGTTCTTCCCGGACCTGTCCGACGAGCGGTTCGTCAGCGCGCTGGTGCTGGTGCACAGCCGCTTCTCCACCAACACCTTCCCGAGCTGGCCGCTCGCCCACCCGTACCGCTACCTGGCGCACAACGGCGAGATCAACACGGTCAAGGGCAACCGCAACTGGATGCGGGCCAGGGAGGCGCTGCTGCGCGGGCCGCACGAGTTGCCGGACGACCTGACGCGCCTGTTCCCCATCTGCACCCCGGGTGCATCGGACAGCGCCAGCTTCGATGAGGTGCTCGAGCTGCTGCACATGGCCGGCCGCTCGCTGCCGCACGCGGTGCTGATGATGGTCCCGGAGGCGTGGGAAAACGCCCTGGACATGGACCCGGCCAAGCGGGCGTTTTATGAGTTCCACTCCGCGCTGATGGAGCCGTGGGACGGCCCGGCCTGTGTCACCTTCACCGACGGCACCGTGATCGGGGCGGTCCTGGATCGCAACGGCCTGCGCCCCAGCCGCTGGTGGGAGACCGTGGACGGCCGGATCGTGCTCAGCAGCGAGGTCGGCGTGCTGGACATCCCGGCCGACCAGGTGGTGCGCAAGGGTCGGCTGCAGCCCGGCAAGATGTTCCTGGTCGACACCGGGCAGGGCCGCATCGTCGATGACGAGGACATCAAGGCCGGGCTGGCGGCCGAGCAGCCCTACGACGACTGGTTGCACGCCGGTCAGCTGCAGCTCGCCCAGCTGCCACCGCGCACCCGCATCGTCGCCTCGCACGAGTCGGTGCTCCGGCGGCAGCAGAGCTTCGGCTACACCGAGGAGGAGGTGCGCATCCTGCTTGCGCCGATGGCCAGGAGCGGGCTGGAGCCGATCGGCTCGATGGGAACCGATACGCCCGTCGCAGTGCTGTCCGAGCGGCCCCGCCTGCTGTTCGACTACTTCAGCCAGCTGTTCGCCCAGGTGACCAACCCGCCGCTCGATGCCATCCGCGAAGAGCTCGTCACCTCCCTGGCCGGCAGCATCGGTCCCGAGCAGAACCTCCTTGAGCCGTCCGCCGCGTCCTGCCGCCAGATCGTGCTGCCGTTCCCCATCCTGGACAACGACGGGCTCGCCTCGATCGTCCACGTCAACGACGACGGCGACCTGCCGGGCTTTGCTGCCGTGACCGTGCATGGCCTCTATCCGGTGCGGGGCGGTGGCGAGGCACTACGCGACGCGCTGGACCGGGTCCGCCGGGAGGTGTCCACCGCCATCGCCGCCGGCGCCCGGATCATTGTGCTGTCCGACCGGGACTCCACCGAGGCGATGGCCCCGATCCCCTCCCTGCTGCTGACCAGTGCAGTGCACCACCACCTGATCCGGGACAAGACCCGTACCCGGGTGGGCCTGGTCGTCGAGGCCGGCGACGCGCGCGAGGTGCACCACATGGCGTTGCTCATCGGCTACGGCGCCGCGGCCGTCAACCCCTATCTCGCGTTCGAGACGATCGAGGACCTGATCAACGACCGCGTCCTGACCGGGGTCGCGCCCGAGCAGGCGGTCAAGAACTACATCAAGGCCGCCGGCAAAGGCGTGCTCAAGGTCATGAGCAAGATGGGGATCAGCACCATCGCTAGCTACACCGGCGCGCAGGTCTTCGAAGCGCTCGGGCTGTCCCAGGACCTCGTCGAGGAGTACTTCACCGGTACGACGTCGCGGCTCGGCGGCATCGGGCTGGAGGTCATCGCCGAGGAGACCGCTGCCCGGCATCGCCGCGCCTACCCGACCAACGCCAGCGAGCGGGCGCACCGGCGGCTGGAGATCGGCGGTGAGTACCAGTGGCGCCGCGAGGGCGAGGTGCACCTGTTCAACCCTGAGACCGTCTTCGCCCTGCAGCACTCCACCCGCACCCGCCAGTACGACGTCTTCCAGGACTACACCGTCAAGGTCGATGCCCTGTCGGCCAAGGCCGGGACGCTGCGCGGCCTGTTCCACCTGCGCGAGGGGTTGCGGCCGCCGGTGCCGATCGAGCAGGTGGAGCCGGTCAGCGCCATCTGCGCCCGGTTCAACACCGGCGCCATGAGCCTGGGCTCGATCAGCAATGAGGCGCACGAGACCCTCGCGATCGCCATGAACCAGATCGGCGGCCGCAGCAACACCGGGGAGGGCGGCGAGGCGTCGGACCGGTTGCAGGACCCGGCCCGGCGCTCCGCGGTCAAGCAGGTCGCAAGCGGCCGGTTCGGTGTGACCAGCGAGTACCTCGTCAATGCCACCGACATCCAGATCAAGATGGCGCAGGGCGCCAAGCCCGGCGAGGGCGGCCAGCTGCCCGGCCACAAGGTCTACCCGGCGATTGCGCGCGTCCGTCATTCCACGCCGGGGGTCGGCTTGATCAGCCCCCCGCCGCACCACGACATCTACTCCATCGAGGACCTCGCCCAGCTCATTCACGACCTGAAGAACGCCAACCGCACGGCCCGGGTGCACGTCAAGCTGGTGGCCGAGGTCGGGGTCGGCACGGTCGCGGCCGGCGTCAGCAAGGCGCACGCCGACGTCGTGCTCATCTCCGGCCACGACGGGGGTACGGGAGCCTCGCCGCTGACCTCGCTCAAGCACGCGGGCGCGCCCTGGGAGCTGGGCCTGGCCGAGACCCAGCAGACGCTGCTGCTCAACGGGTTGCGGGACCGGATCACAGTGCAGGTCGACGGGCAGCTCAAGACCGGCCGCGACGTCGTGATCGCGGCGCTGCTCGGTGCCGAGGAGTACGGCTTCGCCACCGCACCCCTGGTCGTCAGCGGCTGCATCATGATGCGGGTCTGCCACCTGGATACCTGTCCGGTCGGCATCGCCACCCAGAACCCCGAGTTGCGCAAGCGCTTCAGCGGTACGCCGGAGTTCGTCGTCACCTTCTTCGAGTACATCGCGCAGCAGGTCCGCGAGATGCTGGCCGCGCTGGGCTTCCGCAGCCTGGAGGAGGCGATCGGCCACGCGGAGGTCCTGGACACCCGGCGCGCCCTGGAGCACTGGAAGGCCGCAGGGCTGGATCTCGCGCCCGTGCTGCACGTGCCCGACCTGCCGGCCGGCACGTCGCTCACCAGGCAGATCGACCAGGACCACGGCCTGGACGCGGCCCTGGACAACACGCTGCTGCAGCTGTGCGAGGGCGCTCTGGCCGATGGCACGAAGGTGTCGCTGGAGCTGCCGGTCCGCAACGTCAACCGGACGGTCGGCACGATGCTCGGCGCGGAGCTCACCCGGCGGCACGGCGGTACTGGGCTGCCCGAGGGCACCATCGAGCTCACCTTCACCGGCTCGGCCGGCCAGTCCTTCGGGGCGTTCCTGCCGCGTGGCATCACCCTGCGGCTGGAGGGCGACGCGAACGACTACGTCGGCAAGGGGCTGTCCGGTGGCCGGATCGTGGTGCGGCCGGACCGGGCGGCCACGTTCGCCGCGGCGGACAACGTCATTGCCGGCAACGTCCTGCTGTACGGCGCGACAGGCGGGTCGCTGTTCGTCAGCGGCGTCGTCGGTGAGCGTTTCGCGGTCCGCAACTCCGGCGCGACCGCCGTCGTGGAGGGCGTGGGCGACCACGCGCTGGAGTACATGACGGGCGGTTGCGTGGCGATCCTGGGTCCGACCGGACGCAACCTGGCCGCCGGCATGAGCGGCGGGACGGCGTACGTCGCGGACCTGGACGAGCGCAAGGTCAACCGCGAACTGGTGGAGCTCGAGCCGCTCGAGGACGGGGACCGCGAGACGCTGCGCCAGATGCTCGGCGATCACCTGCGGGAGACCGGAAGCCTGCTGGCCGGCGAGCTGCTGGACGACCTCGAGCGGTTCACTAAGGTGATGCCCCGGGACTACAAGAAGGTCATGCTCGCCATCGAGCAGGCCACCCGCGAGGGCGTCGACGTCGACGCGGCCGTGATGGCTGCCACCGCACCGGCGAAGGCCTGACGAGATGGCCGATCCCCACGGTTTTCTCAAGATCGACCGCAGCCTGCCCACACGCCGGCCGGTCGACGTGCGCATCCAGGACTGGAAGGAGGTGTACGAGAGCTTCCCGCAGCCCGCCGCGCAGGCCCAGGCCGCCCGGTGCATGGACTGCGGCATCCCCTTCTGCCACAACGGCTGCCCGCTCGGCAACCTGATCCCGGAATGGAACGACCTGGTCTACAAGGGCGACTGGCACGAGGCGGTCGAGCGGCTGCACGCCACCAACAACTTCCCGGAGTTCACCGGCCGGCTCTGCCCCGCGCCGTGCGAGACCGCCTGCGTGCTGGGCATCAACGCAGACCCGGTCACCATCAAGCAGGTCGAGGTCGAGATCGCCGACCGGGCCTTCGAACAGGGCTGGGTAGCGCCCCAGCCGCCACGGGAGACGACCGGGCGCGCCGTCGCGGTCGTCGGGTCCGGGCCGGCCGGGCTCGCGGCGGCCCAGCAGCTGACCCGCGCCGGCCACGACGTCACCGTGCTCGAGCGCGCGGACCGCATCGGTGGCCTGCTGCGCTACGGGATCCCGGAGTTCAAGATGGAGAAGCGGGTCCTGGAGCGCCGGCTGGACCAGATGCGCGCGGAGGGCACCAGCTTCCGGACCGGGGTGGACGTCGGCGTCGACCTCTCGGTGGACGAGCTCCGGGCGTCGTACGACGCAGTGGTGCTCGCGGGCGGCTCAACGCTCGGCCGCGACCTGCCCGTGGAGGGCCGCGAGCTGACCGGCATCCACGTCGCGATGGACTACCTCGTGCCGTCCAACCGGGTGCAGGAGGGCGACTTCCAGCGGGCGCCGATCAGCGCCGCGGGCCAACACGTGGTCATCATCGGCGGCGGGGACACCGGCGCCGACTGCCTGGGCACCGCCCATCGTCAGGGCGCCGCATCGGTCACCCAGCTGGAGATCATGCCCGAGCCGCCGAAGAGCCGTGCGGCGTCCACTCCCTGGCCGACCTGGCCGCTGCTGTACCGCACCTCGAGCGCGCACGAGGAGGGCGGCGAGCGGGTGTTCAGCGTCAACACCGTCCGCTTCGTCGCCGGCGCCGAGGGGGACGTCCAGGGCCTTGAGGTCGTCGAGGTCGACCTCGAGCAGGTTCGGCCGGTCCCCCGGCCCGGAAGCGCGCGGGTGCTGGAGGCTCAGCTGGTGCTGCTGGCCATGGGGTTCACCGGGCCGCAGCAGGAGGGGCTCGTGCAGTCCCTCGGCCTGGAGCTGGACGGCCGCGGGAACGTGGCCCGGGACGACGGCTGGGCGAGCTCGGTGCCCGGCGTGTTCGTGGCCGGCGACATGGGCCGCGGGCAGTCGCTCATCGTCTGGGCGATCGCAGAGGGGCGCTCGGCGGCGGCGGCGGTGGACCGCTTCCTCAGCGGGACGACGACACTCCCGGCACCGGTCCTGCCAACCAGCCGGTAACCACAGCGCGACCTAATGTTGCGTCGTGAAGCGGCGAGCGAAGATCGTGTGCACCCTGGGACCGGCGACCCACTCCTACGAGGGCATCCGCGCGCTGGTCTACGCCGGGATGGACGTCGCCCGGCTGAACTTCTCCCACGGCGCCCACGCCGACCACGCCCAGGCCTACCGCTGGGTGCGCCAGGCCAGTGACGAGTCCGGGCGCGGGGTAGGCGTGCTCGTGGACCTGCAGGGCCCCAAGATTCGGCTCGGCACGTTCGCCCACGGTCCGGTCTTATGGGCCACGGGGGAGACCGTGACGATCACGACCGAGGCCGTACGAGGCACCCACGACCGCGTCTCGACCACCTTCGCCGGGCTCGCGGGCGATGTGTCGGTCGGCGACCGGCTGCTCGTGGACGACGGCCGGGTCGGACTTAAGGTCGTGGCGGTCGACGGCCCAGACGTGCGGCTGCTGGTCACCGAGGGCGGCCCGGTCTCGGACTCCAAGGGGCTGTCGTTGCCCGGGGTCGGGGTGAGGGTGCCCGCGATGTCGGACAAGGACGAGGCCGACCTACGGTTCGGGCTGGCCCTGCGGGCCGACATGATCGCGCTGTCGTTCGTGCGCTCACCGCTGGACATCGACCGGGTGCACGAGATCATGGACCAGACCGGTTCCCGCCTTCCGGTGCTCGCCAAGATCGAGAAGCCGCAGGCGGTCGAGGCCCTCGACGCCATCATCGAGGCGTTCGACGGCCTGATGGTGGCCAGGGGAGACCTCGGCGTCGAGATGCCGCTCGAGCGGGTACCGCTGGTGCAGAAACGGGCCATCCAATGCGCCCGGGAGCTCGCCAAGCCGGTCATCGTCGCCACCCAGATGCTCGACTCGATGATCGGCGCGTCCCGCCCCACCCGGGCGGAGGCCAGCGATGTGGCCAACGCCGTCCTGGACGGCGCCGACGCCCTGATGCTGTCCGGTGAGACCAGCGTCGGCGCCTACCCGGTCGAGACCGTGGCCACAATGGGCCGCATCATCGTGGCCGCCGAGGAGGAGCTCGGGAAGGTCCCCCGGGTCCAGCGGGAACCGACCTCGGTGGGCGGGGCCATCGCCTTCTCGGCCGCAGTCGTCGGACGGACCGTCGGCGCGAGCGCCCTGGTCGCCTTCACCCAAAGCGGCGACACAGCGCGGCGCCTGGCCGAGCACCGCTCGCCGATCCCGCTGTTGGCCTTCACACCCGAACCGGCCGTACGCAGCCAGCTCGCCCTGGTCTGGGGCGTCGAGACGTTCCTCGTGCCGACGGTCGCGCACACCGACGAGATGGTCCTGCAGGTCGAGCGGGCGATGCTGGACCTGGGCCGGATGCAACCTGGGGAATTGGTCACCATCGTGGCCGGCAGCCCGCCGTCGACAACCGGGTCCACCAACGCCATGCGGGTCCACCGGGTCGGCGGTTACGTCGAGAGTCCCCCCACCTGACCCGAGGGTCAGCGCACGCCGATGTAGAGGTACCGGGGGGCCCGGGCCCGCATCGTGGACCAGGTGCGCAGGCCGCTCATGTTGTACTGCTCGATCTGCACCGAGCCGTCGCTGTAGACCCGGCTGACCACGGCGACGTGGCCGTACCCGCCGGCCTGGAGCGTGCCGTTGGGCCGCTGGGAGCCGTTGGCGTACCAGGCCGAGCGCTCGTAGGCGTTCCACTGCGCCACCGCCCCGACGACCGGTCGGGTGGTCACCCGAAAGTGCGACGAAACGGCCGTGTCGTCCCAGTGGTGAGCGTCGCCCCAGTGCTGGGTGGAGTTGCGCAGCGGATGCCCGTGCTGGGCCAGCCGGAAGGCAGCGAAGCTGACGCACTGGCGCTTGGTGAACCCCCAGGGGTCCGCGGTCTGCGTGCGGTCGTAGCGGTAGGCGTAGTCATCGCTGGCCAGGGCCGGTGTGGCCGCGGACAGCAGCGGAGCGGCCAGCCCGATCAACATGGCAGCGACGGTCGTACGACGGCTGACGGTGCGGCGTCTCGGGGTGCGGCGTGGAAGGGTAGGCACGGCGGGTGCTCCTGGCTCGAGGGGACGACACCCTGTACTTCGGCGTCCGCGACAGCCGGTCTGAAGCCCGAACGCCCACGAGTTCCCGTCGCCGACGATTGGTAGGTGTGACGCCGCACGGGACAGCTCTGTCAGGTCAGCGCTCCGGGGAGCAACCGACCCCGGGTTGCCCGTCCAGTTTCGGGAGCGCGGATGCCCAGCACCGCCCGTCGTTCTGCTGCACGGGTTCCCGCAGACCTGGTACGTCTGGCGCAAGCAGACTCCGGCGCTCGCCGAGCACTACTTGTTGATCGTGCCGGACCTGCGCGGCTACGGCGCCACCGACAAGCCGCCCATCGGCTAGGGGTCCCCACAGCAACGGAGCGGTTCTGGTCCCTGGTGGCGGAGCCGCGGGGGTCCCGAGGTTCGGCGTCGACTCATCGTTCAGGCTGATCGACAGGCCTGCTGCGGTGTCACGGCCAATCCGCGGTTCACGAGATCGCGAAGATCGCAGCTCACAAGCTGCGCTCCGGCACTCGCGGCACCAGCGACGTAGCCGGCGTCGTAAACCGACAGTCCCTCGGTGTCGGCAATCGTCACGGCGTGGGCGATGAGCGTCTCCTCGGCGCGTACCAGCCCGCCGTCGGCTGCGATCGCGGCAACGATGCCTTGCAGACGAGCCGCGGCCTGGACGTCGCGCCACGCTCGGACCGCGACGTTGCCAACTTCGTAGTAGGCCAGATCGAGTGTCGCCAGGCTCGCGTCCCCGGCGAGCAGCTCGCGCGCCGCTTCGTGCTGATCGTCGTCGGCGTCCTCTCGGGCCAGCAGCACGCTCGCGTCGATGAACCAGAACCTCACGCCGTTGGTCGGTGTCGCTTGAGATTGCGGACGCCGTCTCCGCCGTGGTGGCCAGCTTCGCTCATCACGTGCTGCACGCGGCGCGCCCGCTCCTGTGCTCGATGGCGCAGGCCCTCGTATACATAGTCGCGCAGCAGCCCGCTGCGGGTGGTGTTCCTGCGAGCGGCCTCTGCGTCGAGCGAGCCAAGCAGCTCGTCGGGTAGCGACACCATCACCTTGGCCATGACTAGGAGTATACCCGGTACTGCTGGCTAACGACTGTACGTCCTTGGCGCAAGGCCTTGTTCGAACGGGCCCGCATACCTGCCCCGCACGAGGATCGGCTTACGCCACAAAGTCGATCGGGCTAGTGATCACGTTGAGACCTGTCCCCTTCCGTCTGTGGTCACCTGTCTCGGCCCTGATCAGCGCGATCATCCGCAGTCGCGGCCCTGCTGGTACCGATGAGCGTCCCGCAGACGCTCCCTTGCCGGACAATAACGTGGAGCCGCGCGCTCGCCCTCCTCGTATTTCTTGACCGCAAGGTCCAAAAGTTTTAGTCTCGTTGCATGGGCCGGCCCCGCAGCTTCGACGACGACGCAGTCATCGACCGCGCGATGGAGGTGTTCTGGACGCACGGCTACGCGAACACCTCACCCGCGCAGTTGGCCCAGGCGACCGGCGTCGCCAAGGGCAGCCTGTACAACGCGTTCAACAGCAAGCGCGAACTGTTCGACCGCGCTCTCGCCCGCTATGACCAGCAGGTGTCCAAGCTCGCGCACGATCTTCTCGCACGCCCCGGAACTACCCGCGAGTGCCTCCGGTCGGCGCTGCGCTTCATCGTCGACTTCGATCTGGCCCAGCGCTCGCCCAGGGGCTGCCTGGTGGGCAACACTGCGGTGGAGCTGGCCGGACATGACCCGGAGATCGCTCGGACCATCCGCACCATGCAGGATCGCCAGGTAGCCGCGCTGAGGGCCCGGATCGAGCAAGGCCAGCGTGACGGTGACGTCGTCCCTGGCCTCGACGCGCGGGCCACCGCGGAGTTCCTCTCGAGCACCCTCGCCGGTCTTCGCGTCATGGTGATGACCCACGAAGCACCGACCCTGTACCGCATCATCGACTCGGCACTCGCCACTCTCCGCTGAACCAGCTCGCTGCGGCGATGCATCGCTTCATGTCCCCATTTTTGTCCTACAGTTCAAGAAAGGCGGAGTCATGGATCTCCAACTACACGGCAAGACAGCGGTGGTGACCGGCGCGAGCCGCGGCATCGGGTTGGCCGTCTCCCGGGCGCTCGCCCACGAGGGCGTCCGCGTGGTCGTCGCCGCGCGCACGATCACATCGGAGCTGGAACAGGTGACCGTCGCAACGGTAGCCGCGGACCTGTCCACCGCGGCGGGGGCCATGGCCGTGGTGGACGGCGCACTCGCCGAGCTGGGCGGCATCGACATCCTGATCAACAACGTCGGAGCCGGAGACGCGGATCGATTCGGGCTCGGCGGGTTCCTCGACGTCGGCGACGATCAGTGGCGAGGCCTGTTCGACCTCAACCTGTTCAGCGCCGTCTGGATGACCCGCGCCGCGCTGCCGAGCCTGCTCGAGCGGCGTGGCGCGATCCTGAACATCGCGTCGATCAACTCCCGGGTTCCGGCGACGGGCCCGGTCGGCTACAGCGAGGCTAAGGCGGCGCTGACGGCCTTCGGCAAGCGACTGAGCGAGGAGTTCGCTCCGCGCGGAGTGCGTGTCAACACCGTGTCCCCGGGAGTGGTCGGTACCTCGCTGTGGCGCGACCCCGAGGGCTTCGGTGGCAAGCTCGCCGCCGCAAACGGTCTTGGCCACCCGGAATTCCTGGCCGCGATTCCCCAGCAGGCCGCCATTTCCTCGGGCCGGATGACCGAACCCGAGGAGGTGGCAGCGCTCATCACGTTCCTGGCGTCCGAGGCGGCGGCCAACATCATCGGCGCCGACGTCGTCATCGACGGCGGAATGATCAAAACCAGCTGACTGCATTCAGTCCCGAAATGAGGAGCTCGACCTCACCAACGACATGACTACCTCGAGCCTCGACGCTGGCGCTGTGGGAGCAGACTTCGAAGCCGTCGGGCAGATGTACGACGTGCTCGCGGTGTGGCAGGCCATGGCCCATGACGTACAAGGCGTCGCGGTCGAGCGCTGCGGGGCACCTGCCGCACGAGGAGCAGCCCCAGCGGGTCAACGCGAACTGCTGCAGTTCCTGCAGGGCTGGAGCAGTTGACCAGGTGCCCGCGTCGGGCACCTGGCCGGCTCAGTCGCGCAGCGCCGGGTCGAGGCTGTTCAGGACGTCGTCGAGCAGCACGGGCAGGTCCCGGACGCGAACACCCGTGGCGTGCCAGACGGCGTTGACGATCGCGGCCGGCGAGCCGACGATGCCGATCTCGCCGATGCCCTTGCCGCCCATCGGGTTGAGGTGGTCGTCGTCCTCATCGAGCCATACCGCCTCGATGTCGCGGACATCGGCATTGACCGGGACGTGGTACTCGGCCAGGTCGTGGTTGACGTAGTCGCCGAAACGCGCGTCCATGACGCCCTGCTCGAGCAGCGCCATGCCGAGCCCCATCGTCATGCCGCCGATGAACTGCGAGCGCGCGGTCTGCGGGTTCATGATGCGCCCGACGCCGAACACGCCCAGCTGCCGAAGCACCCGCACCTCGCCGGTGTCCACATCGACCTCGACCTCGGCGAACTGCGCGCCGAAACTCTGCCGTATGAACTCGGGGCGGTCGGCGAGCACCTCGGCGGTGTCCGCGGTCGCCTCGACGCCCTCGGCGGACGGCTCGGACCCGACCGGGAGCTGTTCGCGCAGGGCTTGGCAGGCCAGCGTGACCGCCCACCCCCACGAGGAGGTTCCCGAGGAGCCGCCGGCCACCGACGCTTGTGGCAGCCGGCTGTCGCCCAAACGGACCTCGACATCCTGGACGTCGACCTCGAGCGCGTCAGCAGCGATCTGGCGCAGTACGGTCCGCGCGCCCGTGCCGATGTCGGCCGCCGCGATGGAGACGAAATAGCGACCGCTCGGCTCGGCCCGTACGCGGGCACTGCTCGGCTGCGTGTACGCCGGGTAGGTCGCGGCAGCGACGCCGGTGCCCACGAGCTTGCGGCCCTCGCGGCGCCCCGCCGGCCTGGGGTCGCGGTCGGCCCACCCAAAGCGTCGCGCGCCTTCGCGCAGGCACTCCACGAGGTGGCGGCTGGAGAACGGTTGGCCCGATTCGGGGTCCGCCCCGGGCTCGTTTCGGATGCGCAGCTCGACCGGGTCCATGCCGAGCTCGGCGGCCAGCTCGTCCATAGCGATCTCCAGGCCCACCATGCCCGGCGCCTCGCCGGGTGCGCGCATCCACCGTGGCGTCGGCACATCCAGGCGTACGAGCCGATGGGTCGTGCTCCAGTTCGGCGCCGCGTACATGTGCCGAGTCGCCTCGGTCGTCTGCTCGGCGAACTCGAAGATGCGGGAGCTCTGCTCGACCGCCTCGTGCAGGACCGAGGTGAGCGTGCCGTCGGGCCGGGCCCCTAGACGTACGCGTTGGACGGTCGGAGTGCGGTAGCCGACGACGGCGAACATCGCCTGCCGGGTGAGCGCCAGCTTGACCGGGCGGCCGACCGCGCGGGCCGCCATGGCGGCGAGCACGACGTTCGGCCGGGCACTGCCCTTGGACCCGAAACCCCCGCCCACGTGCTCGGACAGCACCTGTACGTCATCGTTTTTGAGCCCGAACACGGCCACGAGACTGCCGTGCACCGAGGAGGCGCCCTGGGTGGAGTCCCACACCGTGAGCCGGCCGCCGTTCCACCGGGCCACGCTGGCGTGCGGCTCCATCGCGTTGTTGTGCAGCCCGGGGGTGGAGTAGGTCTGGTCGACCGTGACGGCGGAGGCGGCCCAGGCCGCCTCCGGCTCGCCGTGACTGACGTCGGTCGGGAAGGCCGGATTGACCTGCCCGGGCGCGTAGAGCCCCGGGTGGTCACTGCGCAGCAGGGTGTCGGGCACGCCCCCCTGCTCGTAGGTGACGTGCAGCTGGTCGGCGGCCTCGCGCGCTGTCTCCAGCGTGGTCGCGACCACTGCGGCGACGATCTGGCCGTGGTAGGCGACGGCCGCGGACTGCAGCACCAGAAGCTCGGTGTCGTCCTGCGGCGCGAGCCGCTCCGCGTTGCCGTGCCAGAGGACCGCCAGGACGCCGGGCATCGCGAGCGCCCGGTCGACGTCCACCGCCGTCACAGTGCCCGTGGGGATGGTCGCCTGCACGTGCCAGCAGTAGGCGACGTCGTCCGGGGCGTGCTCGAAGGCGTAGCGCGCCCGGCCAGTGACCTTCTCGGGGCCCTCGGTTCGTGGCTGCGGGGTACCGATGCTGCGCGGGCGTACCGGTCGCTGCTCGGTGGTGGTCACAGCTGCGCTCCTGTTCCGGCGGCCGTCAGCTCGACCAGGGTCGTGGCCACCAGGTTGGTGACCAGCGGCACCTTGAACGCGTTGTCCTCCAGCGGCTCGGCCGCCTCCAGCTCCGCGGCGATCGCCGCGGTGAACGCCGCGCGGGTGGGCTGGACGCCGACCAGCTGCGCCTCGGCGGTCCTAGCCCGCCATGGCTTGTGCGCCACTGCGCCAAGCCCGATGCGGATGTCGGCGATTTGGCCGTCGGTCACCACCAGCACCGCGCCGACCGAGGCGACCGCGAAGGCGTACGACGCCCGGTCGCGCACCTTGCGGTAGGTGCTCTGCGCCCCGACCGGGAGGGACGGCAGGTCGACCGCGATGACCATCTCGTCGCGGGCCAGCGTCGTGTCGCGCTGCGGCTCGTCGCCGGGTAGCCGGTGCAGCGCTTCTATTGGGATCTCGCGCTCGCCGTGCGGGCCGACGGCGAGGACGACGGCGTCCAGCGCTGCCATTGCGACCGCCATGTCGGAGGGGTGCGTCGCGATGCACTGCTGCGAAGCGCCGAGGATCGCCAGGTTGCGGTGCTCACCGTCGATCGCCGAGCACCCGGCCCCGGGCACACGCTTGTTGCACGGTTTGGACGTGTCGGTGAAGTAGACGCACCGCGTGCGCTGGAACAGGTTCCCGCCGGTCGTGGCCATGTTGCGCAGCTGGCCGGACGCGCCCGCGAGCAGGGCGCGCGACAGGACCGTGTAGGACGTGCGCACCACCCGGTGGGCGGCGAGGTCGGAGTTGCGCACGGCCGAGCCGATCCGCAGACCGCCGTCCGGGAGCTCCTGGACCGTGTCCGTCCCGAGGCGGGTGACGTCGATCAGCCGGTCCGGCCGCGCGACCCCGAGCTTCATCAGGTCCACCAGGTTCGTGCCGCCGCCGAGCAGGGCCGCCTCCGGGTGGTCGGCCAGCAGGGCGACCGCGGTCCGAGCGTCCTGCGCGGTGTCGTAGGCGAAGGTCCTCATCGCGGCGACGTCGCCGGGTCGGACCGGCGCGCGGCTGCCTGCGCGATCGCGGGCACGATGTTGGCGTACGCCCCGCAGCGGCAGATGTTGCCGCTCATCCGCTCGCGTATCTCCGCGTCGTCAAGCTGCGGGGAGCTCTGGGCGAGGTCGGCAGTGACGGCGCTGGGCCAGCCCTCGGCGGCCTCGGCGATCATCGCGACCCCGGAGCAGATCTGCCCGGGGGTGCAGTAGCCGCACTGGTAGGCGTCGTGTTCCAGGAACGCCTCCTGCATCGGGTGCAGCGCGTCGCCCGGTCCCTGGAGGCCCTCGATCGTGGTGATTTGGCGCCCCTGCTGGGCGACGGCAAAGCTCAGGCAGCTGTTCACCCTGCGGCCCTCGACCAGGACCGTGCACGAGCCGCACTGGCCGTGGTCGCAGCCCTTCTTGGCGCCAGGCAGGTCCAGGTGCTCACGCAACGCGTCGAGCACCGTAGTACGGACGTCGGCCTCAAAGGAGAGCTGCGCTCCGTTGACGTCGAGGGTGATGGAGACGGTGCTGTCGGCGGCGATGGGGACATGGGGAACTTGGGTCGGCACGCAGGATGGATGCACTGCTGGGCGGCACCTAAACCCGCCGCCCCACCCCCGCCTGTCTTCTGCGATGTCAACGTGTCTGCTCTCGTGACGACCCGCAGGGTCAGCACACGCTCAACTGCAGGGAGGCGAGCGTTACGACAGCAGCGTGGTCGTCAGGCAGAAAGACGCTACAGGCCGCCCGCGACGCGGATGCTGGCGCCGGTGACGTAGGAGGCTTCGGGTCCAAGCAGCCAGGCGATGGCCGGGGCGACCTCGTCGGGCTCGCCGGCCCGCCCCATGGGTATGCGGGGAAGGACTCGCTGCAGGCGGTCGGGGTCGCCGGCTGCTGCGTGGATGTCGGTGCGGATCATGCCGGGTGCCACGGCGTTGACGCGCACTCCCTGGTCGGCCAGCTCCTTCGCCAGGCCACGGTGAGCCCCTCGACGCCTGCCTTGGCAGCGGCGTAGTGCACGTACTCGTGGGCCGAACCCAGCGTTGCCGCCCCCGAGGAGACGTTGACGATGGCTCCTCCGGACCCTCCCCGAGAAGTGGACATCACCTGAGCGGCGCGTCGGGCGCACAACAGCACCCCGAGGAGGTTGACCTCTACGACCTGCCGCACGACAGCGACGGGGGTGTCCGCCAGGTCGCCGATGTGAGCGGTGAGGCCGGCGTTGTTGACCAGACCAGTGATCTGCCCGAGCTCGGCCGCTGCAGCAAACAGGCGCGCGACGTCGTCGTCGTTGGCGACGTCGCCAGATACAGCGAGCGCGCGAGCTCCGGCAGCGCGTGCTGCCCCAACGACACGTTCGGCGCAGGCATGGTTACCGAGGTAGCCCACGACGACGTCGTGCCCGTGGCCGGCCAGGTGCAGCACGGTGGCTGCCCCGATGCCACGGCCACCGCCGGTCACTAACGTCAAGGGTCGAGAAGACGACATCCCACCAGCCTGCCCGACACCCGACCTCGCCGGTGTACCTGCTGCTCGCGGGCTTGGATGGGCTGATCAGCGGAGGTAGCAGGTGACCGACAGAACCAGTGCGGCGAGCCTGGCTGACACCCGACGAGATCTGCGGGCGGACTGCGCCCGCTGCCAGGGTCTGTGCTGCGTGGCTCCGGCCTTCGCCGCGTCGGCCGACTTCGCTATCGACAAGCCCGCCGGGCGGCCCTGCCCCAACCTCAGGGTCGACTCCAGCTGCAACATCCACGCCAGCTTGCGCGAGTACGGCTTCCCGGGCTGCACTGTGTTCGACTGCTTCGGAGCGGGCCAGCAGGTCGTCCAGGTGAGCTTTGCCGGCAGCGACTGGCGGCAGGCGCCGGAAACCGCGAGGTCGATGTTCGCGGTCTTCGGCGTGATGCGGCAGCTCCAGGAGCTGCTCTGGTATCTGGCCGAAGCCCAGAACGTCCTGCCATCCGGCCCGCTACGTGAGCAGGTCGAGCAGGCGCAGGAGCAGACCAGCGCGCTCGTCAAGGCGCCGGCCAGCGACCTCGAGGAGTTCGACGCCGCAGCGCATCGCAGGCAGGTCGGCCCGCTGCTGACGAAGGTCAGCGAGACGCTCCGCGCAGACGTCCCTAGCCGCGGTCCCGACCGAATCGGCGCCGACCTGATCGGCGCCAAGCTCATGGGAGCGGACCTTCGCGGCGTCAGCCTGCGTGGGGCCTACCTGCTCGGGGCCGACCTTCGCGGCGCAGACCTGAGCAGGACCGATCTGCTGGGCGCCGATCTACGCGGCACCGATCTGTCCGCGGCGCGCTTGGTGGACAGCCTGTTCCTGACCCAGCCGCAACTGGACTCGGCGCGCGGGGACACCGCCACGACCCTCCCGGCATGGGCGACCCGCCCGGGTCACTGGTCAGGCTCCGCCGCCCCGCAGAAACCCGGACGCCCTCCGAAGGGTCGCCGTCGCTGAGAGCCGTAAGGACCACGGTCACATTTCGGACCGACAGCCTGCTCGGCAGGTTCGCGGCTGATCTGTGTATCTGGCGGGCGCTGCTAACGGGGCCAAAGCCTCGCCCACCGGGTCAACCTCCTCGACGTAGATCCGGGTCAGAAGGTCGTAAGAATCAGCCGTCGATCCTGCGACGTCGATTGTCGGGCACCAGAACTCGTGCGATGTCCGCAGTTTGCACGCCGGCGGTCGGGCGCCAACTACTCGACCGCCGCCCGCCCGCCCGGCGGGCATTGCGCGCAACCGAGCAGCAGGGGGGGTGCTGGCGGTACACGAGGAGATCGGATCGCTCGTTGAGGGCCACCTCCTCCGAGCGGACGAGCAGGTGGCGTCCGGTCAGGCGATCTGCAGGACGACCTTGCCCAATGCGTGACCTGACTCCACCGAGGCAAGGGCGTGCTGGGCGTCGTCGAACGCCAACACGTCGTTGACGTGCGGGTCGAGCTTGCCGTCGGCGACCAGCCTGGCCACCTCGTCGAGCACTCGGGACGTCCGGTCGCGCTGGACTGCCGCGCCGCCCAAAGCTTCAGCGGTCGGCGGGTCGGCCGTGGTGACGAGCTTGCCGGGGTTCTTAACCAGTCCGGCGACGCTTCGCAACGCGTCCTCGCCGACGAGGTCGAGGATGCCGTCGACGCCGTCGGGGAGCAGCGCGCGTACGCGTTGCTCGACCCCGTCGCCGTAGGGCACGAGGACGGCGCCGAGGGACTCGACCAGTGCGCGTTGTTCTCGGGACCGCCGTACTCGGTGAACCGGAAGACCTTTGGCATGACAACCTCCATCGTGTTGGTCGGGTGCCCCCGGTGGGATTCGAACCCACACTGGCGGGTGTTTGAGACCCGTGCGTCTGCCGGTTGCGCGACGGGGGCCAACGGCTTTGGTCACCCTACGGCGGTAGCGTGACGGCGGTGCAGACACCGTACGGCCCCCCGCGTCGTGTCCTGCTCGCCGAGGACGAGGCCCTGATCCGGCTCGACCTCAAGGAGATGCTGGAGGAGGAGGGCTTCGAGGTCTGCGGTGAGGTCGCTGACGGCGCTTCCGCGGTACGGCTGGCGCACGAGCTGCGGCCGGACGTGTGCATTCTCGATGTGAAGATGCCGGTGCTGGACGGTATCTCGGCGGCCGAGCACATCGTCGCCGCACGCCTGGCCCCCGTGGTGATGCTCACCGCCTTCAGCCAGCGCGACCTGGTCGAACGGGCGCGGCAGGCGGGCGCGATGGCGTACCTCGTGAAGCCGTTCCAGGGCAAGGACCTGGTGCCGACGATCGAGATGGCGACCTCCCGCTTCGCCGAGCTCCGGGCACTGGAAGCCGAGGTGACCGACCTCAGCGGGCGGCTGGAGGCCCGCAAGCTCATCGACCGGGCCAAGGCGGTGCTGCAGACCGGGCACGGCCTGGCTGAGCCGGACGCGTTCCGCTGGATCCAGCGCACCGCTATGGACCAGCGGCGATCCATGCGGGCCGTGGCGCAAGACGTCGTCGACGGCCTCGCGTAACCCTGACCCTTCGCTCGCCGATACCCCTTCGGCCGCTGATCAAGGCGATATCCCCATGATCGTCGTGAGGATCATGGGCCTTTCGCCTTGATCAGCGTGCGGGGTGGTGCGAGGCGAGGCGGGGCGGGGCGGGGCGGGGTGGGGCGGGGTCGGCTAGGGCGCGCTTGGTTCGACGGTGGGCGCCTCGTCGTCCTCACCGAGGTAGACCCGGCGTACGCGGTCATCGCCGAGCAGGTCCTGGGACGGTCCGCTCATGGCGATAGACCCGGTCTCCAGCACGTAACCGCGGGCGGCGAGACGCAGTGCCTGTGCGGCGTTCTGCTCGACCAGCAGGATCGTCACACCGTCGTGGTTGATCTCGCCGATGATGCGGAAGATGGTCTGGACCACGAGCGGGGCCAGACCCATCGAGGGCTCGTCGAGCAGCAGCACCCGGGGCCGGCCCATGAGGGCCCGGCCGATCGCGAGCATCTGCTGCTCGCCGCCGGACAGGGTGCCCCCGTCCTGGGACCGGCGTTCGCCCAGCCGCGGGAACAGGTCGAACACCCGGTCCCGGTCGGCCTTGAGGTGCCTGCGGTCGCGGTAGGCGCCCATCTCGAGGTTCTCGCCCACCGTCATCCGGGGGAACACCCGCCGGCCCTCCGGGACGTGCCCGATGCCGAGACCGGCGACCTGGTGCGCGGGTAGGCCCTGCAGCGGCTGGCCGTCGAGGGTCAGGCTGCCGCGCGCCGGCCTGAGCAGCCCGCTGATCGTACGGAGCGTCGTCGTCTTGCCGGCGCCGTTGGCCCCGAGCAGGGTGACGATCTCGCCTTCGTCCACCGTCAGCGAGGTGCCCTTGAGGGCCTCCACCGCGCCGTACCGCACGACGACGTCGTCGAGCTCGAGCAGGCTCATGCACTCGCCTCCTGGTCACCCTCGGGCGAGGCGCTGCCGAGGTAGGCCTCCACGACGGCAGGGTCGCGCTGCACCTGCTCGGGGCGACCACCGGCGATGACCTTGCCGAAGTTCAGGACAGTGACCTGCTCCGCAACGCTCATCACCAGGCGCATGTCGTGCTCGATGAGCAGCACGCTGACCCCGGTCTCTGCGACCCGGCGGATGAGCCCCTCGAGGTCGCGCTTCTCCGCCAGGTTGGTCCCGGCGGCAGGCTCGTCGAGCAGCAGCAGCGAGGGCCGGGTGCCCAGCGCCCGGGCGATCTCCAGCCGCCGCTGGTCGCCGTACGGCAGGCCGGAACTGACCTCGTGCACCCGGTGCGGCAGCCCCACGAACTCCAGCAGCCGTACGGACTCGGTGACGCTCTCGCGGTCGTCCCGCCTCGAACGCGGGAGGCGGAGCATGGCCGACAGCGCTCCGGAGTGCTGGCGCGACTCGACGCCGACCTGGACGTTCTCCAGGGCGGTCAGGGCCGGGAACAGCCGGATGTTCTGGAAGGTCCGCGCGACGCCGAGCGAGGTGATCCGGTGCGGGTTCTTGCCGACCAGCTGGACCCGCGAGCCCCCGTCGGGGTTGAAGAACACCCGGCCTTGCTGCGGCTTGTACGCACCGGTCAGGCAGTTGAACAGCGACGTCTTGCCGGCGCCGTTCGGCCCGATCACGGCGCTGACCGTGCCGCGGGGGATCGTCAGCGACACATCGTCCAGGCTGACCAGGCCACCGAAGCGCAGGGTGAGCCCTTCGGCCTGCAGCACCGGTTCGGTCATGCCGACACCTTGGCGGAGCCGAGCGCGTCGGCGCTGCCCAGGCCCGTCTCGGACAGCTTGATTTCGCGTGAGCGCCGGCGCGAGGGCACCAGCCCCTGCGGCCGGAACACCATCATGATCATGATGACGGCGCCGAAGTAGATGAACCGGTCGGCATCCGGGACCTGAAAGCCGATCAGCGGCAGCGGGTCGCGCAGGAAGTACGCCAGGCCCTGCAGCACGATCGCGCCCAGGACGGCCCCGAAGATGTTGCCCATTCCGCCGAAGATGACGACGGTCAGGACCAGGATCGAGGCCTGCAGGCTGAAGGTCTCCGGGTTGAAGAACTGGCGGGTGGCGTACAGCACGCCGGCGAAGCCCGAGGTGGAGGCGCCGATCGCAAAGGCCGTCAGCTTGTACCGCAGGGTCGGTACGCCGCTGGCCTCGGCCGCGACCTCGTCCTCCCGGATGGCGGCCAGCGCGCGCCCCACCCGGGACCGCTCGAGCCGGCTGAACGCGATCATCACCAGGACGACGATGGCCAGCAGCAGGTAGTAGTACGGCAGGGGGTCGCTGCTCCACTGGTAGGACAGGCCGCCAAGGTGGATCGAAAGCTTGGGGACGCCAAAGGCGCCACGGGAGCCGTTGGTGAGGCCGTCGCTGTTGCGCGCCAGAATCTGCACGATCTCGCCGAAGCCCAGGGTCACGATCGCCAGGTAGTCACCGCGCAGGCGCAGGGTGGGGCCGCCCAGGATGATCCCGGCGAGCGAGGCGATCACCAGGGCGATCGGGAAGACGAAGAACGGGTTGAGCAGGATCGGCGAGTGGACCGGCAGCGGATGGTTGACCTGGCCGCTGACCACGGACTCGGTGAAGTACGCGGTGGCGTAGGCGCCGATGGCGTAGAAGGCGATGTAGCCCAGGTCGAGCAGCCCGGCGTATCCGACGACCACGTTCAGCCCGAGCGCGAGCAGCGCGTAGATGCCGACGTCCAAGAACAGCGAGCCCTGCGCGGCGGGAGACAGTGCCAGCGGTACGAAGACGGCCGCGAGCAGCATCAGCGAGTACGACGTCGGGCGGGCGCCCCGGCGGGCGAACACCTGCGAGGCGAGCGTGCGTACCGGGGCCAGCGCAGCGGAAGCACCGGACGAGCGGCCACGGGCGCGGCCACGGACGGTGAACAGCGCGAACAGCACGAGTGCGAACAGCAGGAAACCGACGGCCCGGGGCGCGAGCAGGGAGTCCTTCAGGCCCGACAGCGGGCTGGCCGAGCTGCCGTCCGGGCCGGTGACCAGGGCGGCAACGACGGCCAGGAACAGGCAGGCGCCGAACCGTTGCAGGTCCTCGGCGCCCAGCAGCCGCCGGGCCGGTGCAGGAGCCGTGGTCATGCCGCCCTCCCGAGGCGCTCGCCGAGCAGGCCGCTCGGGCGGACGAGCAGGATCGCAACCAGCACCAGGAAGGCAACCACGTCGGTGTAGCTGGGGCCGAGAAAGAACTGACCGTAGTTTTCCACCAGGCCGAGCACGATGCCGCCCAGCACTGCGCCGCGGACATTGCCGATCCCACCCAGGACCGCGGCGGTGAATGCCTTGACCCCTGGGATGAAGCCCATGGTGAAGGAGGCGTTGAACTTCATCGCGTAGAGGAACCCGCCGGCGCCGGCGAGCAGGCCGCCGAGCACGAAGGTCAGCACGATGACGCGCTCGACGTCGACGCCCATCAGGCTGGCAGTGTCGGCGTCCTGGGCGACGGCGCGGATGCCCTGTCCCAGCTTGGTGCCGGACACGATCCGGTCGAGCACCAGCAGCATCCCGAGGGCGACCAGGAAGACCACCAGGTCCAGGCGGGACACCCGGGCGCCGAACACCGAGAACACCTCGGTCCGATAGGCGAACAGGTCGTGCGGCAGGTTGACCGAGTCCCGCCCGAACTCCTTGCCGGCCAGGTTCGAGGCGAACAGCGACGCGCCGATCGCGCTGATCAGGTAGGCCAGCTTTGGGGCGCCACGCCGGCGCAGCGGCCGGTAGGCAGTCCGCTCCAGGGCGTACGCCGCGAGGCCGCCGCACAGCGCGCCCAGCACGAGCCCGGCCGCCACGAGAGCGATCGAGGCGGCCGTGCTGCTCGGGCCCCCGCCCGGCATCAGGGCCCGGACGGCGAACAGACCCCCGAACGAGCCGAGCATGAACACCTCGCTGTGCGCGAAGTTGATGAGCTGCAGCACGCCGTACACCAGGGTGTAGCCCAGCGCGATCACCGCGTAGATGGCCCCGATCTGCAGGCCGGTGACGGTCAGCTGCCAGAACTGGTCGAAAAAGCTCACACCGATGCTCCTGGCGACCGGCGGTGGCAGGGCCAGGGGCCCCGCCACCGCATCAAGGGGGGAGGAGGAGCTACTTGTCCAGCTCTGCGGTGGTACCGAGCACCGACCGCTGGCCCTTGACGACCTTGTAGACGAAGACGATCTTCTGCGTGACCTCGCCGGTGTCGGTGAACTTGATCTGCTTGGTGATGCCGGCGAAGTCGACCTTCTTGAACGCCGCTGCGACCTTGGCTCGGTCGGTGGCGTCGTTGCCGAGGCCCTTGAGTACCGAGATAAGCGCGTTGGAGGCGTCGTAGGCCTCGGGGGAGTACGTCCCCGGGTTGGCCCCTGCGTTGACCGCCTTGAACGCTGTGCGGAAGGCCGCGGCCTTCGGGTCCACGTTGGCGTCCACGCACGGGCAGGTCAACAGCACGGCCTCGGCGTTGTCCGCGCCGGCGGCGGCGATGAACTTGTCGTCGTTGGAACCGTCACCGGACAAGATCTTGCCGGTGAAGCCCTTGCCCTTCAGCGCCCGGACCAGCAGGCCGAACTCGGCGTAGTAGCCGGAGTAGAACAGCGCGTCGGGCTTAGCAGCGACGATCTTGTCAGCCTCTGCGGTGTAGTCCTTGGTCGGCGGGATTCCATCGTGAGTGACCATCGCGCCGTTGGCTTTGGCCTGCATCTCCAGGACGGAGGACAGCCCGGTGCCGTACTCGCTCTTGTCGTCGAGGCTGAAGATGGTCTTGGCCTTGAGCGCCTTGGTCATGTAGTTGCCTGCCTCCTGGCCCTGCGCGTCGTCCGGCGGGATGACCCGGAAGAACGTCGAGAACCCCAGCGAGGTCAGCTTGGGGTTGGTAGCCGACGGGCTCACCGACAGCAGGGTGGCTTGCGTGAACGCCGGCTCGGCGGCCTTGGTGGCACCGGAGAAGATCGGGCCGACGACGCCGACCACGCTCTTGTCGTCGATCAGCCGCTGGGCGGCGATCGCGCCCTGCTCGGGCTTGCCGATGTCATCGCTGGAGTTGAGCTTCAGGGTGAAAGGCAGGTCGCCCTTCTTGTTGGCCTGGTCGATCGCGGTCTTCACGCCGTCCTCGGCGTTGATGCCGAGCTGGGCGTTGTCGCCGGAGAGGGGGCCTTGGAAACCGATAGTGATCATCTTCTTGCCGCCGCCGCCGCCGCTGCTCGCCGAGCCGCCCTTACTGCTGCCGCCGCAGGCGGACAGGGCCAGGGAGCCGGCGACGAGAAGGGCGATGCCGGAGGTTGTACGTCGGAGCTGCACGCGGTTCTCCTCGAGTAGGGCGGTGCCCTGGCAGGGCTCGCGTTGTGCGGCGCACGCTAGGCGGGCCGAGTGCCGGGGAGGCTACGGCGCGCCGGAAAACCTGCGGAGCCGGTTGTGGTGATCGTTGCCTAACCGTGTCCGCAAACCGGACAACCCGGACGCGGCGGTCCCGGCGGGCGCCGGGGCTGGGTGCGGCGGACCGGTCAGCGCATTGCTGTGACCAGGGCGGTGAGCAACGGAGCCGCGAGCAGGGCGAGCAACAGGTCCCCAACCGGTACGGCCTTCACGGCCAGCAGGCGGAGCCCGACGCCGAGCAGCAGGACCCCACCGGTCGCGGTCACCGCGGCGACCAGGGCGGCCGGGAGCAGGCTGCCCAGCAGTGCCCCGAGGACGGTCAGGCTGCCCTGTACGACCAGCACCGACAAGGCCGAGGCCGCCACCCCCCAGCCGAGGCTGGCCGCGAAGGCGAGCGAGGCGAAGCCGTCCAGCGTGCTCTTCAGGGCCAGCTGGTCGATGCCCCTGCCGAGCCCGTCCGACAGCGGTCCCAGGACCGCGAGCGGCCCGATGCAGAACACGAGCGATGCCGTCACGAAGCCCTCGACGAACCGGGCCCGCTCACCACCCGCGCCACGGGCGAGCCGGCGCTGCAGCCCGGCTCCGGCCTGCTCCAGCCGGCCTTCGACCCGTAGCAGCGAGCCGGCGATGCCGCCGAGCAGCAGCGCGCCGAGCACTACGAGCACGGTGCCGCCGGACGAGACGGCTGCGGCGTACGCCGGGTCGTCGAGACCCTGCCGCACGTTCAGGCCGCCGATGACCAGGGTGACCAGGCCGAGCGCATCGGTGACCGTGCTCCTGGTCCGCTCGGGGAACCGGGCGCCGAGGGCGACACCGGCCGTCGAGCCCACCAGCACGGTGAGGACGTTGAGCGCCGTACCCGCACCCGGGACCACCCGCCGACCTGCCCTTCACGATCAGCAGCAGTAGGGTCCTGCTGCCCGCGGAGCCTAGGTCCCCGGGCTAGACCTTCCGAGGGGTGTGCGTGGTCTGGAGTGCTGCGACCTGCGTCCGGGTGCGCGCGGCGACGGCTGCCGATCTGCCGGCCCTGCTCGCGTTCGGGGACGAGCTCCGCGACCAGCTGCTCCCGGTGGATGGCAGCACCCGGAGCCGGGCCAGGCCCAGCCGTGGCGCGCTGGAGTCCCGCTACGTCGATGCCTTGGCCGACCCGGGACGTCACCTGGTGCTGGCTGTCGGGGGCAAGAACGGCGCGGCGGAGGAGCCGTTGGGGATGGCGCTGTTCACGATCTGTTCGGCCAACGCGCTGGTGGACTCCCCGGCGGTGCACATGAGCCACGCAGTCGTAAGCGACCGGCATCGGCGGCGCGGCGCCGGCAAGGCCCTGGTCGCCGCAGCCACGTCCTACGCCGAGGAGCGCGGCCTGGAGCAGCTGGTCGTCTCGGTCCACCCCGGCTCCCGGGAGGCAAACCGCTTCTTCGCGCGCCTGGGCTTCGCGCCGATGGCCGTACGACGGGTCGCGCCGGTCGCCGTCGTACGCCGTCAGCTCTCGCTCGCCGAGCGCACCGTCGACCAGGTCGTACGCCATCGCACCCGGCGCGGGTCGCGCGCGACGCCGTCCGTGCCGCTCGGTCCCGCGCCGGAGACCGAACTCTCCTGAGCTGAGCTGGGCTCCTAGAGTGGCCGGGTGGCAGCCCCCCCGGTCCCCAGAGCCCGCCCCGTGGCCGGGGACGGGACGCGCCACCGCCTGCTGCTGCTCGACGGGCACTCACTGGCCTACCGGGCGTTCTTCGCCCTGCCAGTGGAGAACTTCTCGACCACGACCGGCCAGCCGACCAACGCGGTGTACGGCTTCACCGCGATGCTCATCAACGTCCTGCGGGACGAGGCGCCGACGCACGTCGCGGTCGCCTTCGACGTGAGCAGGGCCACCTTCCGGCACGAGGCGTACGCGGAGTACAAGGCGGGCCGGGCCGAGACCCCGAACGACTTCAAGGGCCAGGTGTCGCTGGTCCGGGAGGTACTGGATGCCCTGCGCATCCCGATTGTGACCGCTGAGGGCTACGAGGCGGACGACGTCATCGCGACCCTCGCCACCCAGGCGTCCGCCGACGGCATGGACGTGCTCATCGTGACCGGGGATCGGGACGCCTTCCAGCTCGTCGACGAGCGGGTGACGGTGCTCTACAACAGCCGCGGCGTCTCCGACATGCGCCGGATGACACCGGAGGCGGTGCAGGACAAGTACGGCCTGTCGCCCGCGCAGTACCCGGAGTTCGCGGCGCTGCGCGGCGACCCGAGCGACAACCTGCCCGGCATCCCCGGCCTGGGGGAGAAGACCGCGACCAAGCTCATCCAGCAGTACGGAGACGTCGCGCACCTGGTCGACCATGTCGATGAGGTCAAGGGCAAGGTCGGGGACAACCTGCGGGCCGGGATCGCGTCGGTCGTCCGCAACCGCCAGCTCACCGAGCTGGTGCGCGACGTGGTGCTCGACGCCCACCCGGCCGAGCTGCGCATGGGCCAGTGGGACCGCGATGAGGTGCACGAGGTGTTCGACGCGTTGCAGTTCCGGGTCTTGCGAGAGCGGCTGTACGCCACGCTGTCCGCGGTCGAGCCCGAGGCCGAGCAGGGCTTCGACGGCGGCTTCCGGATGCTCGGGCCGGGCGAGGTCGCGGGCTTCCTGGCCGGCCTGCCCCGCGGGGTCCGCGTGGGCGTGCACGTGCGCGGCAGCTGGGGCCGGGGCACCGGCGACGCCTCGGCGCTGGCCCTGGCGACCGTCTCCGCACCGGAGGACGGGTCTGCCCGCGCGGACGACGCGGCCTTCCTGGTGCTCGAGGACCTGACGCAGGACGACGACATCGCGCTGGCCGACTGGCTCGCCGACCCCGGTGTCGAGAAGGCGATGCACGACGCCAAGGGACCGCTGCTGGCCCTGGGCGCTCGCGGCTGGGCGGTCGCCGGGCTGACCAGCGACACCGCGCTGGCCGCCTACCTTGCGCTGCCGGGGCAGGGCGTGTTCGACCTGGCCGATCTGGCGCTGCGCTACCTGCGGCGGGAGCTGCGGGCCGAGGCCGTCAACGACGGGCAGCTCAGCTTCGAGGGCGAACAGGAGCAGGAGCAGATCGGCGCCCAGGACGCGGTCGTACGGGCGCGCGCCGTCGCCGACCTGGCCGTGGCCCTGGACGCCGACCTCGTACGCCGTGGTGGCACCGCCCTGCTGCGCGACGTCGAGCTGCCGCTGGTGGCGGTCCTCGCTGACTGCGAGCGCACCGGTATCGCGGCGGATGTCGAGCACCTGCGGGCCCTGGAGGACCGGCTGCGCGACCAGGTGAAGCTGGCGGCCGAGGAGGCGTACGCCACCGTTGGGCACGAGTTCCACCTCGGGTCGCCCAAGCAGCTGCAGGCGCTGCTGTTCGACGAGCTCGGGCTGCCGAAGACCAAGAAGATCAAGACCGGCTACACCACCGACGCCGACGCGCTGCAGAACCTGATCGGCACCCACCCGGTGATCGATGCGCTGCTGCTGCACCGCGAGATCACTCGGCTGCTCATGGTGGTCGAGAAGCAGCTGCTCCCGACCGTCGCCGACGACGGTTGCATCCACACGACGTTCAAGCAGATGGTCGCCGCGACCGGCCGGTTGAGCTCGGACAACCCGAACCTGCAGAACGTCCCGATCCGTACGGCGCAGGGCCGGGAGATCCGCCAGGGCTTCGTGGCAGGGCCCGGCTTCCAAAGCCTGATGACCGCCGACTACAGCCAGATCGAGATGCGGATCATGGCGCACCTGTCGAAGGACGCAGGCCTGCTGGAGGCGTTCAGCACTGGGGAGGACCTACACACCTTTGTGGCCTCGCGGGCCTTTGGCGTACCGGTCGAGCAGGTCGATCCGGAGCTGCGGCGGCGGGTCAAGGCGATGTCGTACGGCCTGGCCTACGGGCTGTCGGCCTTCGGGCTGTCTGCGCAGCTGCGGATTTCCACGGAGGAGGCCAAGGAGCAGATGACGGCCTACTTCGAGCGGTTCGGCGGGGTGCGCGACTACCTGCGCAACGTGGTGGAGCAGGCCCGCAAGGACGGCTACACCTCGACGATCCTGGACCGTCGCCGCTACCTGCCGGATCTCACGAGCGACAACGGGCAGCGTCGGTCGATGGCCGAGCGGATGGCCCTGAACGCCCCGATTCAGGGCAGCGCCGCCGACATTATCAAGCTCGCCATGCTCGGCGTCGCGCGCTCGCTGCGCGAGGCCGACATGTGCTCGCGCCTGCTGCTGCAGGTCCACGACGAACTCGTCCTGGAGGTCGCGCCCGGCGAGCGGGAGGATCTCGAGGACCTCGTGCGGCGGGAGATGGGGGCGGCATACCCCCTGTCGGTGCCGCTGGACGTCAGCGTCGGTGTCGGACATACCTGGGACGACGCCGGCCATTAGCTGGTCGTGGGGGGCAGGCTGGGCGTGCCGACCCTTGGCCAGCAGGACGAGCGCTGGAAGCAGGCCGACGCCGTGTTCAGCCCCATCTGCCGCCCACGATGCTCGGCGCGCGCACGCAGCGCCGGCGGTGTGCAGCCTTGCGCGGGGGCCGGCAGGGAGTCGATGGGATGGGTGGTGCGGGCTCAGTGGCCCTTGGGTGGTCGGTCGTACCAGCATTGGCTGTGGTGGTGCTGCCAGCGGTAGGTGCCGTCGGGGAGCTTGGTGAGGTGGAAGGCGGCGTGTTTGGCGCGGTGGTGGTGTCGGCACAGGGCTTGCAGGTTGTGGCTGTCGGTGGTTCCGGTGGGCCAGGGTTGGCGGTGGTCCAGGTCGCAGCCGCGGGCGTCTCGGCTGCAGCCGGGGAACACGCAGGTGCGGTCGCGGGCCTGGATGAACCGTCGGAGCCGGCCGGGAATGCGGTAGGCAGCGGTGCTGGGTTGGGTCAGGTCGATCGGTTGCTGGGCGGCCTGGTGGGCTGCCTGGGCGGCGGCTGAGCTGGCGAACGGGGGCTGCGCCGGCGTGGTGAGGGCGGCGTGCTGCGCCGTGGCGGTACGGGCCTCTTGCGCCGTGGTGGTCGGGGCCTCGTGCGCCGTCGCGGTGGGGGTGTTGGGAGCCGTCGGGTGGTGGAGGGGGTGGTCGTCGATGGTGATGACATGGCCGTCGTGGTTGTCGATGGCGACGCGTTGCAGGGCACTGGTGTGGTCCAGCAGGTCGCGGGCGGTGCTGGGCAGGATGGGGCCGAAGCCGGGGATCTCGGCGAGTTCGAGCTCGCCGCCTTGGGTGGTGCTGTAGGGCACGACGACCGCGACGGTCCAGTTCTGGGGTCGGTCGTGGCCGCCGGTGAGCAGGTCGATGAACAGGTCGAACAAATGCTCGTCGTGGCTGCGTTGGTCGCCGGGCTGGGGTTGGCCGAGGGTGGCGTCAAGGCTGGCCCGGACGGCGGCGATCTGGGCGAGTGGGCCGGTGGCGATCAGGGTGGCTTCGCCGTCGGTGCCGGGGTGGAAGCTGACCCGGCGTTCGGTGATACGGGCTTGCCGGCGGCGTTCGGCGGCGCCCAGGTCGATCTGCAGCACGGTGCGTTGCACCAGCCGGCTGAGCTCTCCCGGGGTTTGGCCGTGCAGCTTGGCCAGTACGACGGCCACAACCGCGGCTTGTTGCAGTGGGCTCAGCGGGGTTTTGCCGAGTTCACCGAGGATCGCCCGGATGTGGCGTTCGGTGAGCAGGTCGCGGTGCAGGGCTTCCAGCAGGACGGGTAGGCCGGTGACGGTCAACGCCAGGCCGAGCAGGTTCTGGGCGGTGACCGGGGAGATCTGCAGGAGCAGGGCGATCTGGTCGGCCAGGAACTCCGCGTCGGGCTGTGGTGCGTTGCAGCGCCGCGACCTGCTCGAGCTGGGCGTCAGCCAGAAACAGCGAACCAGGGTCGAACACGTGTCCTGCATCTCTGCTTGAGTGCAGTAGTTTCTGCAGGGTGAGCGAGAAGTCGCACCCGGTTGGCGGTCAGGACTATCCGCGGACCTATCAGGAGTTCCGGTCCTGGTTTCCGGACGACGCCA
>JAABUR0100002237.1_pt1 | contig 30499 bp, 41 predicted proteins | sample 5560091 | NCBI WGS metagenome assembly JAABUR01 (sample SAMN10711879, study PRJNA513375) | rock metagenome | isolation source: Antarctica rocks | place: Antarctica: Victoria Land, University Valley sud
ACCGGGCTCGCGTTCCACGTCGTCGGCCGCCCGGCGCCGCAGGGCAGCAAACGCGCCCTCGGTCCCGGGCGCATGATCGAGCAGTCGAAGTACGTCAAACCGTGGCGCGCGGCCGTGGAAGCCGCTGCAAGGGTCGAAATCGGGGCTCTAGGGCGGTCCTGGCGGACGTTGGACGGTCCTCTAGCCCTCTCAGCCACCTTCCGGCTCACGAGGCCGCAGAAGCCAAAATCGCCCTACCCCGACCGGGCGCCCGATTTGGACAAAATTGTCCGCGCCACCCTCGACGCGATGCAGACCGCGGGCGTGTTCGTCAACGACTCCCGGATCGTGCGCATCAAGGCCATCAAGTTCTACGCCGCGCCCGGCCAGCCGACCGGCGCGTTCATCGTCGTGAAGGAGGCGTGATGACCAGCGAAGAGCCGGCCACGAACGAGTTCGCGGTCTCCATGATGGCCCTCACCGATCTGTTGGCGCCCGTCGCTGAGGCCGTCGAGGGCTACCGGGTTGAGCGGGTACGTGAGGGCTACGACGAGCACACCGCCCGCAAGATGGCCGCCGACTACAACGCCGCGCTACTCAGGGTGGTGGCCCGGTGACCTGCGACGGCGTGTTGTGGGTCGGCGGCGGGATTGCGTCGGATGAAGATCGGACCTGGACCGTCATCGCCTACTGCGATGGAGGCACAGGGGGCAGTTGCGGCTACATCCAAGAGTTGGAGGAATGGCGCGGCGAGCAAGCATGGGGGATCGCCAGCGAGGAGATGGATGACCTGCAAAAGCTCCACCTGGCTCATTCGAGGCGACCCTCGTGACCCCCCGCGCCACGTTCCTGGCTGGCGCCGCTCTCGGCGCGTCGTTCGCGGCGGGTGTCCTGGTCGACGCGGCCTGCGACGTCACCGCCCGGGTCGCGTGCTGGGTCGCGCCATGGCAACGGCAGATAGAGCGCGGACGCTTTGATCGGCGGGTGGCCCGCGGCGACTTGATGTCTGGTGACCTGGGGCGTCTCAGCATCGAAACCATGGAGCGAAAGGCGCATGCCCGCCTCGGGCCGTGCACCGGGACGCTGCCCGACCCGGCGGACGGCACGTGACCGACCACACCGCCGAGGCCCGGCAACACGCCGCAGTGGTCGCCGGCCGCATGCGACGGTTCCCCACCGGCACTGCGCCGGGCTCGCCGAACTGCACGAGGTGCTCGTCGAGCTACTGACCGGCGCGATTGAAAGGGCGGCAGGCGAATGAGCGAGATCGTGGACCTAAGTCAAGCGAGGGAGCGACGTGGCGGTACCGGGTCAGCCGAGTGTCCGTGCGGGTCGCAGTGGTTCGTGCTGAAGGGCGACCCCTTGGAGTCCGGCGACCGAGGCGCCGTGACCCTGACCCTTGAGGGTCGCGTGACGGGCTACTACGGGACACCGCACTGCATCGAGTGTGATCGTCCGTGGCTGCTGTTGTGACTACCAAGGCCGACCGTCGTCGCGACGACGAGCCGTACACGCGCCAAGACTTGCGGGCCGCCGAGGAGGACCACCGGTGGTGGCGCGACTACGACCACTGGCTGCAGGTGACCGGCGACGGCGACCAGGCCGCCTACTGGTGTCGGCGAGCCGGAGGATGGGTGACGCCGGATGAGTGACGCCGCCGACAGGATCGCCCGCCACAACAGCGTCCGAACCTGGGAACCGCAATGGCCCGCGCTGTGCACATCGGGTGTGTGCCGACCCGACGACCACGGCGGCCCACGCAGGGCAGCCTTCCACTCCCACATCTGCGACACCTGCGCCGACCACCTCCAACAACAGATGACCGGCATCGCAGACGCCTGGCCCGACCTCCAAGAACGGCTCGGCACCGAACAACAACCCGGCCGCGAGAAGGTCACAGGCTCCAAGGACCCCGGCCTGATCCTCAACGAAGCAACATCAGACGTCATGCGCGCCGTCACCGACTGGACCTGGTTCCTCGCCCGAGCCCTCCTCGACGAGAAAGACGTCCGCGTCAAAGACCAAGACACACCATCCCTGCTGGCCTGGCTCGCGACATGGCACCTGCCCTGGCTGACGCACCTACCCGACCAGGCTATGCAGACCGCCGTCTGTGAGGAAGGCCGCGAGCTGGCCCGCCGAGTGAAGCGGGTCGCCTACCCCAGCGGCGCCCGCCGCGTCGACATCCCCAGCCTCCGCTGCGTCGAACACACCACCACCGACCAAGGTGAGCGGGTGCCCTGCGAAGGGACCATGTTCGTGATCGTGCAACCCGGGATCGACATGGAGATGCCCGACATGGTCTGCACCGTGGACGAGACGCACACCGTAGACCCCGCCACGTGGCAGCGCCGCGGGTTCCGCGCAGCCAAGCTCAACGAGGACGCGTCGAGGGAACTGTGGCGCGCGCTGACTGGTACCTGAGTGGCAGGTGTTGACAAAGTGACGGGGACTTGACACGCTCTGCGTAACGTCGCATCCCCCATGAGGGGACAGCGGCGTTCCTCATGCCACCACTCAGCCAGTAGCACAGGTGGGCCAACATGGGTAGCCCCTTCCGTACCACACGCACAGCCCACCTCACCACCACACAGCGCGGCTACGGCATGGCACACAGGCGTGAGCGTGCACGCAGAGCAGCACGCCACCAACCCACCGACCCCTGCGTCAGGTGCGGTCACCCACTCGGACCCATGAGCAGACAGCTCCACCTAGACCACACGCCCGATCGCACTGCCTACCTTGGCTTCAGCCACGGCGGCCCCTGCCCTGTGTGTGGCGTGCGTTGCAACGTCACCGCCGGAGCCAAGGCAGGCAGAGCCAAGCAGGGCGGACCACCCTCGGCCTACCCCCCCCACCCCCCCACCCATGGTGGCGCGACGCTGCGCTGGTGAGCGGTGGCATACCACCCAGCGCATAAGCCAATGTCCGTTTTTTACCATTTGTGCGCTAGCGTGACCGCCGGTCGCGCTTTTATCCTTACTAACCCTCAGGCCCAAGGGGGTCCCCGTGGCTCGCCCCAAGGCGCCGGTAGGCGCCCCACGTGATGCCCCTGGGGCCGGGGAGCATCGTAGGCGGCTGGAATCCCTCCGGGACCGTTTAGAGGCCGCTGTGGCGGAGGCGGCGCATCGTGACCTGGCGCCGTTGGCTGCCCGCTATCAGGCGGTGCTCACGGAGCTGGCGGGTCTGCCTGACGCGAAGGGTTCTGATGGTATTGACGACCTCGCGCAGGCCCGGACCCGTCGTCGGCGCTCAGTCGCCGCGGGTTAGCAGCGTCCCACCGTTCGCGTCTACTGCCGGCCCGGAGGCTGTGAAGCTGGCGGCCCATGCGGGTCTGATGCTGGACCCGTGGCAGCAGTTGGTCCTGCACGACGGGCTGGGTGAGCGTCCGGACGGCCGGTGGTCGGCGTTCGAGGTGGCGCTGGTCGTGCCCCGTCAGAACGGCAAGGGTTCGATCCTGGAGGCGTTGGAGCTGGGGGCGCTGTTCCTGTCGGATCCTGACGCCCCGCCGCCGCTGATCCTGCACTCCGCACATGAGTTCAAAACTTCGGCCGAGCACTTCCGCCGGATGCGTGACTTGGTGGAGGGCACGGACCTGTTCAACCGGCAGGTGCGGATCGTCCGCACGGGCTCCGGCTCGGAGACGATCGAGCTGCATTCCGGGGCACGTATCCGCTTTGTGACCCGCAGCGGCGGCTCGGGCCGTGGCTTCTCCGCTGACCTGATCGTGATCGACGAGGCGTACAACTTGACGGCCGAGTCGATGGCTGCGGTGCTGCCCACGTTGAGCGCGAGACCGAACCCGCAGGTTTGGTATACCTCCAGCGCGGGTATGGCGTCGTCGGACCAGTTGGCCAGGGTCCGCGAGCGTGGCCTGGCGGGTGGGGACCCGTCGCTGGCGTACTTTGAGTGGTCCGCGCAGGACGGCGCTGACCTGGACGATCGGGTGGCGTGGGCGGAGGCCAACCCGGCGCTCGGCATCCGGATCAAGGAGACGTTCGTCGTCGCCGAGCGGGCCGCGTTGCCCGATGAGCAGTTCGGCCGCGAGCGACTGGGCCTGTGGGCTGACCGGTTGGTGGAAGCGGCGATCCCCCTCGCCGCGTGGATGGCTTTGGCTGACCCTTCCGCCGCCCGGAGCGCCGCGCCGACGTTCGGTGTGGCGGTGGCCCCGGACCGGTCCTGGTCTGCGGTGGCCGCGGCGTGGCGCCGCCCGGACGGGCTGGTCCAGGTGGGTTTGACGTTGGACGGTTACCGGCCGGACGCGATCTGGCTGCCCGCTCACGTGGAGGCGTTGCGGGTCCGGGCGCCGGGGTGCGGGATGTGGGTTGACGCCGCTGCTCGTGGGGTCTTGGAGGGGGACGTGAACGAGCCGTCGCCCTCCGAGCAGGCGCAGGCTGACAACGCTCTGGCGGATGCTGTCCTGGCCCGGTCGGTGCGGCACGGGAACGACGTGGCGGTGGACGTGTCGGTGCGGCACGCGCAATGGAAGCCGATCGGGGACTCCCGGGTGTTGAACCGCCGGAAGGCCGACAAGGACATTTCCCCCCTGCGCGCCGTGTCGTTGGCGTTGTGGGGTCTGACTGCGGCGGAGGCCACCGACATGATGAACAACATCTGGTGATCCGCCGCCGGTTCGTCTACGTCGTCCGCGGCGTCCCCGCCCTATTCCTAGGCCTCGCCGCCGCCCTGCGTGGCCCGGTGGCGTTCGCGTGCCTGGTGTATGGCGCGTGGCTGATCGCCCGCCCGGCGGGGCTCATCGTCGCGGGTCTACTGCTGCTACTCGACCGTCTCACCTGACCCGGGAGGTACCCGCGTGGGCATCCTCTTCGGCCAGGCTGGGCCCGTCGAACGGCGCAACGTGTTCCCCGAGCCGCCGATCCCCCCATTCCTGGGCGCGGACGTCGGCGGCCACGTGTCCGTCAAGACCAACCCGGACTCCTCGCTGCAAGTACCCGCGGTCTGGTCGTGCGTGAACCTACTGGCCAACACGGTCTCCACGTTGCCGCTGGAGCTGTACTCCCTGGCCGGCGGCGACGAAGTTCCGACCAAACAACGCCCACCGAAGCTACTGACGTCCCCCTCGCCGAGGGTGACGCAGTCGGAGTGGATCCACCAGCTGATGGTGTCGCTGTTGCTGCGCGGCAACGCCTACGGCCGGGTTATCACGCGGGGCTACACCGGGTTCCCGTCGCAGATTCTGATGCTGAACCCGGATGCGGTGAAGGTCGAGATCGACCGAGACACCGGTGCCACGGTCTACAGCTTGCGACAGGGCGCGACGTGGCAGCGGATACCCACCGAGCAGGTCTTCCACGTCCGGGGGATGACCCTGCCGGGCGCGGTGGTCGGTCTGTCGCCGATCGCGCACGCCGCCGCGGTGATCGGGCTGGACCTACACTCCCGCCGCTTCGCTGAGGACTTCTTCAACGGCGGCGGCATACCGAAGGCCGTCCTGTCGGGGCAGCAGCAGCTGAACCCGGAGCAGGCCCGGACGTTGAAGGACCGGCTGATGGCCGCGTTCCGGGACCGGGAGCCACTGGTCCTCGGCGCGGGCGTGACGTACACCCCGATCCAGGTGAAGCCGGAGGAGTCCCAGTTCCTGCTCACCCAGCAGGCGGATGTCTCTCAGATCGCCCGGTACTTCAACATCCCCGCCGAGATGATCGGCGGCGCGACCAGCGGCTCGAACATCACCTACGCCAACTTGGGCGAGCGGAACATCCACTTCCTCCAGTTCTGCCTCAACTTCTGGCTGAAGCGGATCGAGGACGCCTTCTTCCCGATCTTCCCGCAGCCGCAGTACGTGAAGTTCAGGGTCGAGGAGATGCTCCGCGTCGACCCGCACACCCGCGCGCAGGTGGACCTGTTGAAGCTCGCGGGGAAGATCGTCACACCCACCGAGGTGCGGCAGGAGTACGGCAAGCCGCCGATGACCCACGACCAGAAGATCGAGGCGGACATGGTGCCGTTGGGCGTCGGCCCGTTGGGACGCCCGACCGCGATGCCGGGCTTGAAGCTCTTGCCCGGCCCGCCCGCACCCGTCCCAGCCAACGACCAGCAAGGGGACCCTAATGCCGCTGCTTGAGACCCGCACCGTCGACGCGCAGTTCGAGATGCGCGACGACACGGCGTCCGGGGCCCCGATCCTGGAGGGTTACGCGGCGACGTTCAACGTCGAGTACGACCTCGGGACGTTCCGGGAGCAGATCGACCCCGGCGCGTTCGCCCGTACCCTGAGCAACGGCCCGGACGTGCGGCTGCTGGTGGACCACGAAGGGCAGCCGCTCGCCCGGACCTCGCGGCCTGGCCGACCGGGCACGCTGACCCTGTCCACGGACTCCCGCGGTCTGCACGCGCGGGCGATGCTGGACCCGGCGGACCCGGATGTGCAGCGGTTGCTGCCGAAGATGCGCCGCGGCGACTTGGACCAGATGTCGTTCGCGTTCCGGGTCCCGACCGGTGGCGATTCGTGGTCCACGGACTATAGCCAACGCACCATCCGGGAGGCTTCCCTGGCCGGCGGCGACGTCAGTGTGGTCACCTACCCGGCGAACCCGGACACGTCCGTGTCGGTGCGGGCGAAGGACGCCCGGGAGGCCCGCGTCGTTGTCGCTGAGGCGCTGTTCGCTGAGTTGCGCGCCGGAACTTTGGCGCCGGACAACCTGGCGAAGTTGCATCAGATTCTCCTGGAGCTGGCGAAGGCCGACGCAGGGGTCGACGTCGCCGACAAGGCCCTCGACAACGCCTTGGGGCAGCTTTCGCAGATTCTCGGCGTGCCCAACCCCGATCCCGCCGAACCGGCGGACACCGCAGACGAGCCCGCCGCGCAACGCGGCCGCCCTCTTGACCTCATGCAGCGGCGTGCGCTGCTGCTGAGCCTGTAACACCCGCCACAGCCCGTCGCCCAGCCCGACCCCGCCACGCCGGGTCACCTGCGCGCCACCTGACAAGCGGCAACCAACCCATCACGCACCCAGAAAGGTAACGCTCATGTCTAAGTCTGTTCTGGACACGATGCGGGAGCGGCGGGCCGCTGTGAAGCAGGAGCTCGACGCCCTGCTGAAGACGGCCGAGACCGAGAACCGCAGCCTCAACACCGAGGAGACGGGCAAGTTCGACCAACTTGTCGCCGAGTTCCGCGACACCGGTCCCCGGATCGCCCAGCTAGAGGAGATGGCCCGCGACGAGGCCGCCGCAGCGGAGGCCCGGAAGGGCACCATCGCGGATGGCGAGCAGCGCAACGGTGTCGCGCACGTCACCGACGCGCCCGTGTACGTCCCTGACGGCGGCACCGGCCACTCGTACTTCAAGGACCTGGCCCTCCGGTCCGAGGGTGACCGAGACGCCACCGACCGCCTGGTCCGCAACAGCAAGGCCACCGCGGACGAACAGCGCGCCATCGGCAACACGAACGCCACCGGCGGCTCCGGCGGTGAGTTCGCGCCCCCGACGTGGCTGGTCGACGAGTGGATCAACCTGCTCCGGCCCGGTCGGGTGACCGCGGACCTGTTCAAGAAGAACCCGGTCCCGCCCGGAACGCCCAGCATCTCGATCCCGAAGCTGCTCACCGGCACCGCGGTCGCGGTGCAGTCGACGCAGAACACCATCGTCGCGCAGTCGGACCTGACGACAGGCTTCGTGTCGACCGGTTTCGCCACGATCGCCGGCAAGGAGGTCGTGTCGCAGCAGCTACTCGACCAGTCGGCGGTGTCGATGGACCGAGTCATCTCCGACGACCTGGCCGCCGCGTACAACGCTTTCTTCGGGACGCAGATCATCCTCGGGGCGGGCACCGGCGCGAACAACAACTCGGTCCTTAACGGGCTGATCAACGCCCCGGTCCTGGCCGCGAACCAGGCAGTCCTGGCCGCGACGCCTACGGCGACGACGTTCTACTCGAAGGCGACCGGCATGCTGGCGTCGTTTGTCACCAACCGGTTCGCCCAGCCTGAGGTGTGGATCATGCATCCCCGCCGCTGGTACTGGCTGATGAGCCTGTTCGACTCGCAGGGCCGTCCGCTGGTTGTGCCGGCCGATGTGGCCATGAACCCGATCGCAGTCAACGGCAGCGTCGGCGTGCAGGGCGCGGTTGGGCAGTTCCTGGGCCTTCCCGTGGTCATCGACCCGAACATTCCGACCAACCTCGGGGTCGGCACCAACCAGGACACCGTCTTCCTGCTGAGGACCTCGGACCTGTGGCTCTACGAGTCGACTCCGCAGGCGGAGTCCTTCCGGGCGCCGTACGCGGAGTCGTTGGGCGTACTTTTCCGCCTGTTCAACTACGCGGGAACCATCATGAACCGTCTCGGTTCGTCCATCGCGACCATGAACGGCGCGGGCCTCGTGCCCCCGGCGTTCTGATAGGAGGGCAGTCACATGGCTGAGCACGCGACGAAGATCGAGGACGAGGGCACCCTGGTCCGGGCAGATGTGGACGGCGCGCAGGAGAAGGCGCGCGCGTTGCACCACCTGGCGACGGGGGACCCGGAGCCTGAGCGCGGCGGCGCGCTCACCGGCCCCGCGCACGAGGAGAAGTACGGCCTCGAACGGGCGGAGGGTTCCACGGCGTCCTGGCGGGCCGCGGGTGTGCACCCGACGCAGAACCGTGCCCTGGTGGGCGACGAGGACGGGGCGGACAACGTCCGCGGGGCGGTGGAGTCGACCCAGTCCCCCACGGTGCTGGAGACCACCTCCGGTCCGCGCGCTACCCGCAAGTAGCACTCTCCCGCCGGCCCCGTTTCCACGGGCGGGGTCGGCGGGTCACCACACACGGTCAGGAGCCTTAGATGATCGTGTCGCTCGACGACGTCAAAACGCACCTGAACATGAGCCTGTCGGGCACCACGAACGACCTGGAGCTGGCCCGGTTCGTGGACGCCGCGACGGGCATCGTCGAGGGTGTCATCGGTTCGGTCACTCCGACGACGTACACCAACGAGCCGCACAACGGCGGCTCGACCTCGATCATCACCTACCACCAGCCGGTCATCTCGGTGCAGTCGGTGACCGAGTACACCGGGAACACGGTCTGGTCGCTGACCAATCAGGCGGTCGGGGCGTCCACGGACAACTACGGATACACCTTGGACGATCCCCTGTCGGGGCGGATCACCCGCCGCGGCTCCGCGTCCTATCCGGTCCGGTTCCTGGGAAGCCAGGACGACGTGCTGGTCACCTACACCGCCGGCCGGCTCACCGTGCCGTCGACGGTGCAGCTGGCGGCGCTCATCATCATCGACGACCTGTGGTCGCAGACGCAGCGGGGTACGGCGCCGCCGATCCCCGGCGGTCCGGCGTCCGACGTCGCGCAGCCAGGGACGTCGGGTGGGATTCCCTCCCTGGCGTTGGAGCTGCTTGAGGGGTCCGGGATGGCGCGGGTCCCGGGGATCGGGTGAGCACCTGCGCGTGGCCGCGAGTCCTCGCCTGGCTGGAGGCCACGCTGCCGACGCTGCCCGCGTGGGTGGGGGTGCCGGTCTACGACACCGACGTCGTCACCGGGGACGTGCCCTTGCGGTACGCCGTGGTGGGCCGCACCTCCCCTGACGACGTGTCCGGCAACTTCGTCCGACAGCCCGACCCCTCGGGGCTGGTGGTCGAGGCGGGGACGGTGCGGCTGCACATCGTCACCCGCACCGGCGACGTGGACCCGGCGGCCATGCGTTCGCAGGGGTTCGCGTTGCTGGAGCCGCTGGAGGCGGTCATCGGCCTCGACCAGACCCTCGGCGGGGTCCTCGGCCAGCTCGGTCAGGTCGACCTGACCGTGGACGTCAACTCGGAGTCCACCGAGGGCGGAACAGCGCAGTCGCTTGTCGTGTCCGTGAACTACTCCACGCTGATCTGAGAGGAAGCACCATGCCTGACGCCCCGCTGACCGCGGAGGAGTACCTCGCCGCGGTCGACAAGGAGTGGTCGCAGTTCGTCGCGATCGAGCCGATCTACCACGGCAACGCGCTCGCGGCGATGCCTGGCCAGCCGGTCCCCGCCTCGAACGTCGCCCAGTACGGCTACCTGGAGAAGAAGCTCGTCGCCAGGGTCACCACGAAGGCGGCTGCGGCCGTCACCAGCGGCACCACCGACACCACGAAGGGCGCGTAACCGATGCCTACCACCCTGCCCCCGCCGAACCTGCTGTCCGGTCCCGGCATCCTCCGCTACGCCCTCCTCGGGTCGGCGCTGCCGGGGATGGTCTCGAACCCCGCCGGCACCGCGTTTGCGGTCACCGACACTTGGCCGACCGTTTGGCAGATGCCTGGGATGACCGTCGACGGCACCGAGTTCCACCCGCAGATCACCCTGGCCGGGATCACCCCGGCGGAGATGATCGACGCGGCGCAGTTCTTCACCACGGACCGGGTCACGGCGGTGCAGTTCACGCTGATGTCCTTCACCGCGAAGAACCTGGCGCTCGCGTTGAACGGCGCCACCCAGACGGTCACCGGCGTCGCCCCGGCGACGGTCACGAAGGTGACCCCCGCCGCGCCAGGTACGGAGGCCCGGCTCATGTGGGGCTGGGAGTCCGTCGCCGGCGATGTCCGCGCCGTCTGCTACCAGGCGATCAACTCCGGCGACCTGGCCACTCAGATGAAGAAGGCCCCGCAGGCGGCGACCTTCTCCTTCAACCTCAACCTGGAGACCCCCATCGCCACCGGACAGGGGTTCGAGTGGTGGATGACGAACAGCCGCGCCGCATGAGCCGCAACCTCGGGTCCTTCGGCCGCGCCCCTGAGCCGGTCGGCGAGCCGGACACGTTCGAGTACTTCGGCGCGACCTTCCGGGTCAACCCGGAGTTCGGGCAGCTCAACTTCATCGACTTCATGGAGCACGCCGGGTCCCTGGACGACAACAGCGCCGAGGCCGCGGTGCAGGTCAAGGAGGCCTTGCGGATCACGCTGCACCCGGAGGACTTCGACCCGTTCTGGGTGGCGTCCTTGGCGAACCGGCAGACCACTACGGACCTCATGGGCCTGTTCGAGGCCATCCTGAAGGCGGTCGCGGAAACCGAGTCTGAGCGCCCTACTGGGCGGCCGTCCGTCTCCTCGGATGGGCCAGGGGTCATCCTGCCGAGTTCCGTGTCGCCGCCCGCCGATCCGGCTATGGAGCGGTTCGCTGGCCGGCCGGACCAGCAGGCGGCGGTGCTGATGATGCGCCGCGCCTCCGCCTGAGAGACGTCTGCGACCTCGCGTTCGTCCTGCTCGCTGAGCGGGTCGAGCGGGAGTGGGCCGCTGACCGGGCCGGCTACGTGGTGGCCGCGTTGCAGTCCGAGGAGGGCGACGACGTCAAGCTCCCCGACCTGGAGGAGCGGCTAGCCAAGTTCGACGACGCGCTCGCCGCCGAACCGGTCCCGCTGTCCGAGCGGGAGCTCGCCGACCAAGCGTTTCTGCAATCTCTGGGGGTGGCGTGAGCGACATCGTCATCACCGGGGTGGAGCAGCTCGCAGCCCTCGGTGTGCGGTTGAAGGTGGCCGGCGCCAAGGATCTGCGGCGTGAGCTGCTGGCGGGGCTACGGGTCGCCGCGAAGCCGCTGGTCGCTGACGCTCGCGCGGCGGCGACCGCGCAGCTTCCCAAACGGGGCGGATTGAACGCGCGCGTCGCCAAGGACCCGATCCTGATCCGGAACCGGTTGACCGGTTCCGGGGTGGGTGTGCGGATCGTGACCACCACGAGCGACACCCGCGGCGCGAACCGGGGCACGTGGCGGCACCCGGTGTTCAAGACCGGGGCGTGGGTCGAGCAGACCTACGCGCCCGCGAAGGGCTGGTTCGACGACACGTTGACCAAGGCCGCCCCGGCCGCGCGGGTGCAGATCCTCGCGGCAATGGAGTCCGTGGCCTTGAAAATCACGAAACTGTAGGCGAGAGGACGTAATGCCCACTCTCGCGATGACCTTCGACGTGTACGCGCGAGACCGGGCGTCGGCGACGTTCGCCCGGATCGGCACGTCTGCTGAGGGCGCTGGGCTGAAGGCTGAGTCCTCGGCGAAGCGCATGAAGCACTTCGCTGAGGCCGTTGGCGCGATCGCGGTCCTCGAGGTCGGCAAGAAGATGATCGAGGCCGCTGGCAACTTCCAGCAGGGCACCAACGTGCTGGTCACCGCCGCGGGCGAGTCGGTCAAGAACCTGGGCATGGTCCGCAAGGGCATCATGGACATCTCGGTGGGCACAGGGACGCCGCTGAAGGACCTGACCGACGGCATGTACCAGGTGGAGAAGGCCGGGTTCCGGGGTGGCGCTGGCCTGACGATCCTGAAGGCTGCTGCGCAGGGTGCCCGCGAGGAGGGCGCGAACCTTTCGACCGTTACCAGCGCCATGACCTCGACGATGCAGTCGTACCACCTGCCGGCGTCCAAGTCGGTGATGGTGATGAACGAGCTGAAGGCCGCGGCTGGCGAGTCCAAGACGACGATGGAGGAGTTCGCTGGGTCGCTGTCGACGGTGCTGCCTATCGCGTCGGCGAACCACATCTCTTTCGCACAGGTCGCCGGTTCGCTCGCGACCCTGACTCAGCACGGCACCAGCGCGAAGGACGCGACACACGAGCTGGCGGCCACGATCCGGAACCTGGCCGCTCCAAACATGGTCGCGATCAAGGAGATGGGCCAGCTCGGCATCTCCAGCCAGGACGTGTCCTCGAAGCTGGGGCAGCGGGGCGTCGCTGGAAGCCTGAACTACCTGTCCGAGACGGTGCTGCGCAAGATGGGCCCGTCCGGCAAGGTGCTGCTCAACACGTTCCTGCAGTCGCAGTCCGCCGGGCAGGGCGTTACGACGATGTTGGGGGCGATGACGCCTGCGACGCGGGCGCTGGCTGAGCAGTTCATTCATGGCTCGATCACGAGCAAAGGGTGGGTGAAGGCTCTCGGCGGCATGACCCCGCAGCAGGCCTCTCTGGCGCGGCAGTTCGCGGTCGCCGAGAACAAGTCCAAGGGCTTCAACGCGGCGATCCGGGCGGGGATGCCGGGGTCGCAGACGTACACCGAGGCCATCAAGAAGATGACCGGCGGCGCGATCGGGCTGAACACGACCCTGCAGCTCACCGGGGAGTCGACCAAGGGCACCACAGAGCGGATCAAGGTGGTCGCCAAAGCGTTCAGCCAGGGCGGCAAGGACGTGTCCGGGTGGGCGTCGACTCAGAAGCTGTTCAACGTCCAGATGGACATGCTCAAGGAACGTGTCCAGGTCATCGCCGTCCAGATCGGCACCGCGCTGATCCCGAAGGTGTTGACCGTCGCCAAGGCGTTCGGGAGCCTGCTCGACTGGATTCAGAAGAACAGCAAGTGGCTGAAGCCGCTCGCGGCGAACGCGCTCCTTTTCGCTGCTGGCATTGTGGTCATCACCAAGGCGATGAATGGGTGGAAGGCTGCGCAGGAGGCGCTCAACGCAGTGTTCAAGGCCAACCCGTTCGGGTTGGCAATTGCTGCCGTCTCCGCGCTCGCTGTCGGCATCATCTACCTGTACAACCACAACAAGACCTTCCACGATGACGTGGTCAGGAAATGGAACTCGATCAAGATCCTGATCCACAACGCTTGGAACCAGTACATCAAGCCCGCGCTGGAATCGTTCTCTAACTACATCACCGGGACCGTCGTTCCGGCTGTCAGCAAGTTCTGGACCAACACAGTCAAGCCCACGTTCCTGGCGATCGGCGGGTGGATCGCGAGCACCTGGACGAAGACAATCTGGCCCGCTCTGAAGGCGTTCGCCGGGTGGATCACCGGCACCGTTGCCCCTGCCATCAGCAGTTTCTGGACCCACATCGTTAGGCCGACCTTCCAGGCCATCGGCGGGTGGATCGCGAAGACGTGGACCGGGACGATCCTGCCGGCGCTTCGCTCGTTCGCCGGCTGGGTCACGGGCACGATGGTCCCGACGATCAGCAATTTCTGGAACAAGACCGTGAAGCCGACGTTCGCCTCGATCGGAAAGTGGATTGCCCTGACCTGGAACCTGGTCATCAAGCCGGCCCTGGCTGTGTTCGGCGCCTTCATCAAGGACGTGCTGATCCCGATCATCAAGCTCCTCTACAACGCGGCGGTGAAGCCGATCCTGACCGCGGTCGGCGCCGTGTTCGTGACGGCATGGAAGGTCGTCATCAAGCCGGCCCTGACGGCTTGGGTCGCTTTCTTCAACAACGTGCTGTTCCCGGTGATCCGGTTCCTGTGGAACTACGTCGCGAAGCCGGTGTTCAAGCTGCTGGTCAGTGGCTTCCTGGCATTGGTGAGCACCATCATTCACGGCGCGGCGACCATGTTCGGTTGGGTGCCCGGCGTCGGCCCGAAGTTGAGGGACGCCGCCGCGAAGTTCGACACTTTCAAGAACGACGTCAACCGCGCGCTGGGCGGGGTGCTCTCCCGCAGCGTGACCGTGACCGCGACCGCGTCCTTCCGTGTCGGGACCGGCAGTACCGCGCTGAACACGCAGAACGTGGCGAACAAGCTGAAGGGCATGGGCCTGGCCTACGGTGGTCCGGTCCAGATGCCGGGCGCGCCGGACGGTGTCGACGCCATCCCGCTCATGGGTATGAAGGACGAGCACATGTGGACCACCGCCGAGACGAAGGCGGTCGGCGGCCATTCGGCGATGTTCCGGCTCCGCTCCGCTGCCCTCCGCGGTGAGCTGCGGGGTTACAGCGGCGGCGGCCCCATCGTCCACCCGCGGACTCTCGGTCTGGGTCAGTTCCGCACCGGGGCGCACGCCGCCGACCAGGCTCTGGGCGCCCTGGCGACCGGGCTGGGGGCGGGGATCGGTCGGCTCGTCAAGGACGCGATCGCCGCCGCGAAGGCCGCCGCCAGTGGTGGCGGCGGTACGTGGCACGGTTCGATGCCTGCTGGTGGCGCGGTGACCCGCTGGGCGTCGACCATCTCGCGGGTCCTCCGCGAGCTCGGTGGCCCCGCCGGCGCCCTGTACGGCATCGAGCACCTGATCTCGGCGGAGTCCGGTGGCAACCCCAACGCCATCAACCTCACCGACTCCAACGCCCGCGCCGGGCACCCATCCCGCGGGCTAATGCAGACCATCCCGACCACGTTCGCCGCCTACGCCGGCCCATACCGCTCGCGGGGCATCTACGACCCCCTGGCGAACATCTACGCGGGCACGAACTACGCCCACCGCAACTACGGCTGGTCGATGCTGGCGGGCGGTGGTCGGCACACCAACTCCGGCGCCTACCTCGGCTACGACGAGGGCGGCGTCGCGCGGGGCAAGGGTTGGATGCCGAAGCACACCATCGCTCCCGAGCGGGTCCTGGCCCCGCACATGACCAAGACGTTCGACAAGCTGGTCATGCTGCTGGAGCGCAACGGCGCTGCGGCGCTCGCTAACGGCCGCGGCCCCCTGGTGCACGTGGACCGGGTCGACGCGACCGTGGACCTGGAGCTGATCGCCCGGCACGCCGAGTTCCGGGAGCGTCGGGGCTCGTTCTCGTGATCGTGTCCACGGCGCGGCTCCTGGACGCCGCGGACCGGGCCGTGGTCCTGGACTTCTCGGACCCGGCGTTGGGTCTGCTGTTGAACTACGTCGACATCGGCTTCGGCAACGTCCGGGGCTCGGCGACCCCGCGGACGGGGCAGGACGGCACCGTCGACGTCACCAGTTTCGTCGCGGAGGCCCCGGTCACCGCGGAGGTCACTTTGCCCGCGGTGCCCGCCTCCTACTACCAGGTGGAGGACCGACTGCGGGCGCTGATGCACCCGTCGTTGCGGTACTACCTGCACGTCCTGCGGCCGGGTTGGCCGGCGGAGCGGCGGACGCTGGTGCGGGCGGCGTCGTTCGCGTGCCCCCCGGCGCGGCCGAAGGTGGCGCAGCTGGGGTGGGTCGCGGTCAACGGCACCTTCGAGGACGCCGCGTCGACGTCGATCACGCTGTCGCCGTTGTCGAACGCTGAGTCTGGCCTGTCGACGCCGATCGCTTTGCCGGCCGCGTTCCCCGCCGGCTACTTGCCGGGGCAGTCGAGCGTCACCATTGGCGGCACCGCACCGACGTTGCCGATCGTCCACATCTACGGCCCGGTGACCAACCCGAAGGTGGTCTTCGGCCAGTTGACGTGGGCGTTGAACGGGTCGATCGGCGCGCAGGACTACCTGCACGTCAACTTCGCGGACCGCGTCGTGTGGCTCAACTCCGACCCGAACCAGTCGATGTACGGGCAGGTGGACTTCACGGCGACGACGTGGTGGTCGATGCCGCCGGGTCGTGCGCAGATCGGCTTCTACCCCGACGTGGCCGCTCCGCCCGCCCAGGCGGTCGTGACGTGGCGCAACCGATACCTGTGAGGAGTGCCAATGGCTCTTGAGCCACCGATCTGGCTGGAGGCTGCGGCGGGGGATCCCCTGATCCAGCAGTCGGCCCGGCAGTACCGGACGGTCACCGACGCCGTCTTCAGTGTCGAGGGAATCGCCACCGGCCCTGCGTTGGCCGTCAGTCCTCGCGCGTTGGGCGCGAACATGTCGGTGGACGTGTCGGCGGGCATGTGCGTCATCGAGGGCGACTCCCAGTTCGGCACGCAGGGCATGTACGTCCAGCGGTCCACGGCGGTGGAGAACCGGACGATCACCGCGGCCCCGACTAGCGGTTCCCGCACTGACATCATCGTCGCCCAGCTCCACGACAAACAGGCCGACAACGGCACCGGATCCAACTGGACCATTACGGTGCTGCCGGGCACGACTGCCGTGCCGCCCTCGACGCTGCTGCTGGCGACGATCACTGTCCCTGCTGGTACGGCGTCGATCACGGCGGGGAACATCGCCGATGGCCGTGTTCTGACCGCGACGGGGGCGCGGGTCTACTGGACGGGTGACCGGTTCGGCGGCGGCAGCACCCCGAACGGCGGGTGGACCCTGATCCAGTCGTGGGGCGCTTCGTCGTCGTCGGGAATCACCTACAGCCTCGGCTACTTCACGGTTCCGGCGCCGGGTCACTACGTCGTGTCGGGTCAGGTGTCGTACCAGTCGCAGGCGGCCCCGGCGGGCCAGGTGGTGGTGCGCCTGCACATGGGCGGGACGCTGGTGGATGACAACGGGGCGCGGCCCGACTCGGCTTACTCCACGCGCCTCAAGTTTGCTGGGGCCCAGCGGCTGAACGCCGGCGACACGATCTGGGTTGAGGCCTACCAGTCGTCGGGCGCGTCGCAGTCGTTGGACGTGGGAGCTGGGTTGACCCACATCGACATCGTCCTGACGACGTGACCTGGGGCTTCGCCGCTGGCCCGTGGACGGGTCTGCCCACCACTGACCTGTCGCAGGCCACCGCGCGGTCTGTGACGTGGCGGCTAGCCGGCAATCACGAGGCGACGTTCACCCTCCAGGGCGACTCCGCTCAGGCGGAGGGCATCCGGGAGATGGTGTGGGACCTGTGGGTGTCGCACAACGGGACGCCGCTGTTCCGGGGCCGGATCGGACCCTCCAACGACACCCTCGACCCTGACTCGACGTTGCCGGTCACCTTCTCCGCCGCGGACTACCGGGCGGTGTTGCAACGCCGGTTCCTGTACGAGGGCGACACCCTGTCCTATCTGAACGTCGACCAGTCGGACATCGCGTGGGGCCTGATCACGTCGACGCAGAACAAGGTCGGTGGGAACCTCGGCATACGCCGCGGCCAGGGCCAGTCCACGGGCGTGCTCCGAGCCCGCTCGGACTACCTGGCTGGGGACAGCATCGGCGCGACCCTGGACCTTCTGTCCCAGGTGCTCGACGGCTTCGACTACGACTTCACCCCCAGCGTCGGCTCCACGACGATGGCGTTCGACATCTTCTACCCGAGCAGGGGCACGGACCGGGGGAAGGTCCTCGACTACGGCGGTCGGATCGCGTCGGCCACCCGCCAGGTGGACCCCTCCACCTTCGGCAACGCCGTCCGCGCGACGGGCGCCACCGGGCTCGCCGCCGTGCGTGCCGAGGCGCCCGGGCTGGCGTCCGACGCGGCCGGGCGGTGGGACCTGCAGTACGCCGAGCCTTCGGTCACCCTCGCGACCACCCTGTCAGCGAAGGCGCAGGCCACCCTCGCCGCCGGGCAGTACGTCGTCCCCTCGTGGACGGTCACGTTCAAGGCCGGCGAGTGGGGCGGCCCGGGCGACGTGTGGCTCGGTGACCAGGTGACCCTGGTCGTGAAGGCCGGGCGGTTGAACGTGGTCCAGTCGTTGCGGGTGTTCGAGATCAACCTCGCTTTGGACGAGAACGACGTCGACACGGTCACCCTCACCCTCGGCGCCCCGGACCCCAAGTGGTCCCGGACCGCCCGCAGGGTCAACCGGCGGCTCGCCGCCCTCGAACGCAGGTAGGAGGCCCCGTGACCTACGACGTGACGATCACCGACGACGGCGAGCTCCAGCTCTCCGACGACGGGATGATGACGACCCCGCTGGCGATCGAGGCGGTGCAGGCGCTGTATGCCCGCGTGCCGGACGCGCAGGCCGCCGCGGGCCGCGTGGGCCTGACGGGCCTGGTCCGGGAGCTGACGGCGCTGCTGGCGTCCACGCCGGGCATGTCTGGGACGTTCACGATCACCGGCGACGCGCTCGACGCGACGGTGCCGGCCGCGGCGTTCGCCGCCATCCAACAGGCGTGGGGCGCGACCCCCGATCCGACCACCGGGGCACTCGTGCACGGACCAGCGACCATCCACCAGGCCGCCCCGTGAGCCCTCACGGGCGGGTCGCCCGCACCATCACCGGGCGCCACGACCCCGACCGGTGGAAGTTCCTCGCCACGTTCGGCGTCATCTACCTTTTCATCGGCTGGTCCTTCGTCGTATCCGAGCCGACCGCACCGGCCCGGGCTGCGCTGTCGTGGCTTCCCGTACCGTTCTGGATCCTCGGGGCTGGGTGGATGCTCGCCGGGTTCGTCGCCGTGCTCGCGGCGTTCGGCCCGACCATAAAGGACAAACGCGGCTTCGTGGCGCTGATGGTCCCTGCCAGCGTGTGGTCCGGCGCCTACGCGGTGACCGTGGTCCTGCAACTGTTCGGGCTGCACCAGGCTCCCCGCGCCTACGTCAGCGTCTTCATCTTCGGCGCGTTGGCCCTGGCGGTGGACCTGGTCTCCGGGATGGTGTCCGCGTCGCAGGTGCGGCGGTGAGGCCGGACAACCTGGCCTTCGTCCTGGGGACCCTGATAACCGCTGGCTTGGCGTACCTCGGGGTCCGGAGGGTCAACAAGTCCAACGACGCCGCCGCCGCCGCCACCATCCGCTCCGTCGCCGACTCCGCTGAATCGTCGGCGTACACCCGCGGCCAGGACATGGTCCGGGAGGCGATGGAAGTCCAGCGCAACGCCTTCAACGAGACAGTCACCAGCCTGCGGGCGGACATGCTGCAGATGCGGGGCGAGCTCGCTGAGGTGAAGGCGCAGCTGCAGACGGCGCAGCTGCAGCTGCGGGCGTTGCAACGGGCCCGCGACCTCGAACGGCGCCAGTACCGGCAGTACGTGCAAAAGCTGCTGGACCTGCTGCACCAGCGCGGAGTCGAGTACCCACCCCCGCCGCCCTTCTTCGACGACGCCGACGAGTCCTAATGACCTGCCGGGTGTTGGCGGTGACTCGGCTCCTGCACATGGACCAACACTGGCGTGACCCGAACCCCGGTCGGAACAAGGTGACCGCTATCGAGCATGCCCTCGCGGTGGCGACGAAGGCCCGCGGCCACGACCCGGACGACCCGCAGATGATCGTGGCCGCCCTGCTCCACGACGCGGCCCGGCCGCTGTCCGACGCCCGGCACGGCGAGGTCATCGCCGAAGTCCTACGCGACCGGGTGAGGGTGCCGGTGTACCTCGCGCTGAAACGCCACGGCGACTACCAGGCCGCGATCCTCCACGACAAGCCGATGCCGAACGGCCCCCTCGAAGCGAGACTGCTCGCCGCGTGGGACGCCAGCTCGTTCGACCCGGCATACGCCCCGGACAGCTTCGGGTCGTTCCTGCCCGCGCTCCACGCCGTACTAGGAGACCGATGAACACGCGCGTCACCATCCCCGAGTACCCCTCCGACGCTGGCGGCGGAAGACTCGGAAGGTCGGTCAACCACGACCCCCGCTCCCTGTCCTACCGGGTGACGCCGCAGCCCGCGCGTGCGCTCGCGTCGGTGCGCCACGACCGTCAGGTGCCCGTGTTCGACCAGGGTCAGATCGGCTCGTGCACAGGCCAGGCCTCCGTGGGCGCGGTAGGCACGCTGCCCCTGTTCCCGGCGCTGCCAGCAGGACACGCCGCCTTGGACGAGACCGAGGCCCTGATGATCTACTCGGCGGCGACAAGCCTGGACGACGTGCCCGGCACGTATCCCCCCGACGACACAGGAAGTTCGGGTTTGGCCGCGGCGAAGGCGTGCTTGGCGGCGGGATTGATCCCCGGTTACCTCCACGCCACCGACCTGGCCACCATGCAGACCGCGCTGCAGGACACGCCCGTCATCGTCGGCATCAACTGGTACTCCAGCTTTGACCGGCCTGACTCGTCCGGGCAGGTGACCATCAGCCCGAACGCGCAGGTCCGCGGCGGCCACGAGTTCGAGGTGATCGGCCTCGACGTGACCGGGCAGACGTTCCTGGCCGTCAACTCGTGGTCCGACGCGTGGGGCGTCAAGGGCTACTTCCAGTTCAGTTTCGACACGATGGCGCGGCTCCTGGCCGAGCAGGGTGACTGCACCCAGCTCCTGCCGCTGACCGTCCCGGCGCCCGTGCCCACGCCGGCACCTACCCCTGACCCGGTGCCCGTTCCGGCCCCGACCCCGTCGCCGGTGGACCCGGCCGTCTTGGCATGGTGGGAGGCCTCGCGCAAGTGGGCACACGCCCGGCACGCCGCCGGGAACCTCGTGCAAGCGAAGCGTGACCTCGCGCTGGCGAAGGCGTTGGGGCTGTCATGAGCCAGCAGGGGACGCACATCGAGCATGAGGACATGCCTTGGACGATTTCGATTGGGAACCACCCCGCTCGGACTGAGTCACCGACCTACGTGCGCTCGCGCAAGCTGATGATCAAGGTGCTGGCGACGCAGCGGAACTTCGTCTACGGCTGCGGACTCGTTGACGACCCGGCCGGGATCGGTTCACCGAAGGACAGCCCGCGCGAAGGATAGACCCCGCGGTGCGTTGCGTCGTAGCAAGCTTTGGTGCAGAACTTCTTGCCCTCGCAGGGCTTGGAGTAAAAGACGGAACCGCAGCCAACGCACAACCACGCGGCGGTGTGTTGATGCTCCCGCAAGTGTTCGGAATGCGAAGCCTTTAGTTCAAGGTTTTCAATCCGATTGTCCAGCCGGTCGTGGTTGAGGTGGTGAACCACTTCCTGTTGTGTCAGGGGCCGACCAAGGTGTTGCTCCATTACCCAACGGTGCTCCATCATCAGACGCCCGTTGATCTTCACGCGTCGATAGCCTCTGGGGCTGACATTGCCTCGCAGAGGGCCACCACCACGGCGCTTCTCGTGGCCTTTCCGTGCTGCACACGAGCGACACCGAGTCGCCCCATTGTGGCTGGTCAGCGGCTTGCCGCACTCAACACAAGAAGGGGTATTGGGCATGCCTAATGATATCCCTAAGGGGATGATCTTGGTACCAGCACAAGACCATCATGGAGGTTCGTGCTGGCTGAAAGATGACCAAGGCTGGCTTATGGCTCTACTGCCTTTCGGTGTGGAATGGTCAGCCCAATTTTGCGCGGACCCACTTAAAATTGAGGTGGTCCGGCAGTACGCCGAGCGGCTGGTCGCCGGCTTCCCGCTGACCGTTCCCGGCTATCGCGAGCTGGGGATGACCGACGCCGACCTGGCGATCCTGACGACACCGATCACGGACGCCGCCGGGGTCGCGCTGTGGACCGATTCCTTCTGGAATGCCTCGGTGCCGCTCCCCGCCTCGAAGCACACGGGTGTACTGCCGAAGGCCGCAGGGCTTCACCACTACCCCGCACCTGTGGCGGCGATCGACTTCTTCAAGCGCGACGACTTCACCCTCTGGGTAAGCGACGGCGCCGGGAACCCGGTGGCGGTCGCTCCGGTCGCGCCACGCGGGTCGGGGGCCGGGGAGGTGCAGGTGTTGTACGCGGCGCCGTCGACAGCGTTGGGTAAGGCGCACCACGTCGCTCACCACGCCGGGAAGGCGCTGGTGCTGCCGGCCGACAGCCCCGAAGCGCGGGCAGCGTTCCGGCGGCAACAGTGAGCTACTCGGTGGTTCACCTTGCCCGCCGCACGACCCCGGCGCCTGAGCTGGGCGACTTCGCGGTGGTCCGGACCTCGGGCCTCGTGGCGTTCCTGATCCGACTCATCACCCGCTCGACCGTCAATCACGCCTTCGTCTACGTCGGCGACGGTCTGATCGTGGAGGCACAGCCCCACGGCGCCCGGATGGTCACCTGGGCAGGCCGCTATCCGCACGCGATCTGGTCAACGGGTGTCCCGGCGTTGTCGCCGACCCCGCAGCAGCGGGTCGCGATCGCGAAGGCCGCGCGCGCGCTCGCCCCGCCGGAGCGCGTCCCTGGCCTGCCCTACAACTTCGTCGACGTCGTGGACATCGGCCTGGCGGACATCTTCGGCCACCACGTGCCAGAGGCCGTCAAGAACCGGCTACGGGACCCAGCAGACGAGTTCTGCTCGCAGCTGGTCGACGTGACCCGGCTCGCCGGCGGGTTCCACCTGTTCAAGGACAAGCGGCTGCCCGGCGCTGTTCCACCCAGTGACCTGCTCGACCTGATCGAAGGGAAGTCCGCATGACGATCCCCGCAGGAACCTACGGTGGCGCGACTCTCACCGCCGCGCAGACCGCCGTCGCTGGGCAGGTGTTCGCCGTGGCCTACACCCTGCCTCTGCCGCCAGCCCAACAGGACCGGGCGGCGCTCGCGGCGCTGATGACGGCGTGGGTCGAGTCCCGGTTCAGCAACCCCCCGCTGGGCGCCGGTGACAAGGACTCGGTCGGCGTGATGCAGCAACGCCTCGACTACTGGGCCGGCGTCCCCGACGTCCGCGGCGACGTGACGGGCGCGACCCGGCAGTTCCTCACCGGTGTGCAGACCACACGGCACACCGCACGCACCCAGGGCCTCACCGGCCTCACCGGATGGACCGCCGGCGACCTCGGCGGATGGTGCCAGACGGTGCAGCACTCAGGGTTCCCCCTCCGCTACGGCCAGGAGAAGGCCGTCTCCGACGCCGTTTACGCGGCACTGAAAGGACTCACCATGGCTTCCGAGCCTCCGATCACCCTGCAGGCGGCGCACACGTCCGGCACGCAGTCGGTCATCAACCGTCTCGTCATCCACGCCACCTGCTCTGATGTGGCGCCCTACCCGCACGAGGCGCTACCGGGCACCGCGCACAGCACCGCCCGCTACTTCTCGTCCTCGTCCTCGGGCGGGTCCGCGCACTACGTCTGCGGCGTCGAGGCGGAGGAGCACTGCGTCAAGGACGACACCGTCGCGTGGCACGCGCCACCGAACCATGACTCCATCGGCATCGAGATCACCGCTGACGGTGGGGACCCGTCCGTGTTCCACCACTCCCACAACTACACCCGGGACCAGTGGCTGTCCCCGCAGGTGTGGCCCGCCGTGCAGCGGGCCGCGCGCCGGACCCGAGACCTCTGCGCCCGACACAACGTGCCGGTCGTGCAGCTGTCCACCGCCGACCTCAAGGCAGGTCACCGCGGCATCACCGGCCACGTCAACGTCTCCCAGGCGTTCGGCCAGACCAACCACACCGACGTGGGCGCCAACTTCCCCTGGCTGGAGTTCATGGCCGAGGTGAAGGGCGCGCCCGCGCCGAAGCCGACTCCTACCCCGGCGCCGAAGCCAGCGCCCACGCCGACGCCAGCACCGACGCCCAAGGGTCCCGGCCTCACCGTCAACGGGCACCTCGACTCGGCCACCATCAAGGCGCTCCAGCACACCCTCGGCACCGGCGTCGACGGGGTCATCTCCAGCCCCTCGGCGATGGTCTCCGAGCTGCAGCGGTTCCTGATCCACCACGGCGCGCACCTTACCGTCGACGGCTACGGGCTCGCGCAGGACGGCAAGGCATACCAGACCGTCAAGGCGCTGCAGCACTACCTCGGCACCGGCGAGGACGGCATCTTTTCGGTTCCGGTGTCGGGTGGTGTGAAGGCGCTGCAGCACCGACTGAACTCCGGCCGGCTGTGAGCGCGCCAATCGAGGGCAAGGTCAGCGCGCAGGCGATCGTCAACCTGGCCGCGACGGCGTTCACGGCGCTGCTGACGTGGGGCACGGCGGTCTGGTTCTACGGCCTGCCGAACACGGCCGCCGCTGCGGTGAAGGCCGTCGCGGAGGTCCCCGCGCAGATCCTCGGCATCTACGCGCTGATCCCGACCGCGGCCGGGTTCTACGCCGGTTACCGGGCCCGGCACACACCGCGCCCGGACCTCCGCGGGTCGGCGGCTGCCGCTGGCCTCACGGGGGGTCAGGTCACAACCGATCCGGCGTCCGAGGTTCCCGGGCAGGTGCAGACCTTTGACCACCCCGCCAGCCACGTCGTGATCGACCCTGGAACGGAAGGCAGCCTGCCATGAGACGACGACTCACTGCCCTGCTCGTAGCGCTGGCGCTCACTTCGGTGGGCGCCTTCCTCATGCCCGAGGCAGCGCACGCCCGGAAGCATGCGCAGTCGACCGCGGTGCCGGCGCCGCTGCTGGGCGGGTTCCGCGTCAAGGACATCACGTGGGCTACCGCCGACGCCCAGATCGGCCCCGGCAAGGTGACCAGGGAGTTCTACGGCACTCTGCCGACCACGTTCAGCGACTTCGGCCTGCCCCTCGGCGTCAAGATCGTCGTCTCCTACAAGACGTTGACCACCAACGTCGCCGCGTACCTGCGGTCGATCCCAGCCGGCCGCGACGTGGAGCTGGCGTTCCACCACGAGCCGGAGGGCGACTACACCACCGGCGCGCAGTTCGTGTCCGAGTTCAACGGCCAGGAGCAGGTCGCGCACGCCGCGGCGCCCGCGGTGCCGTTCGACTACATCGGCTTGTCCTACCACTACATGACCGGGCAGGACACGTCGTGGCTGCCGCCGGCCGCGGACCGGTACTACGTCGACTCCTACCAGCGTGGCGGCACCGGGTACTCGAAGATCCAGCCGCTGCCGCAGACCCCGCAGTTCGTGAACTTCGCTGCGTCCCTGAAGGCGGCGGGGCACCGGTTCGACGGGTTCACCGAGTACGGCCGCGGCGTCATCCCGACCGGCGGCGTCATCTCCGTCGCCGACGTGAGCGCCCGGCAGCAGGTGTACTCCACCGACCGGGCCTACATCGACTCCACTCTCCGACCCGCCACGCCTCACCCGTTCGTGTGGGCGTACTGGTACACCTCCGGGTCCGCCGGGCAGTGGCGGCTCCTGGACGGCGCGTCGCAGCAGGCGTGGCGCTCGGCGTCCACCACCCCCTGACCCAAACCCCCGTATCACCGAGCCCGGAAGGGGCACAGCACATGGCCGACAAGCCGCAGGTCACCAAGCGGAAGGTGACGATGACCACCGCCGTCGCCGTCGCCGACCCGAAGACCGGGGAGGTCCGCACCGAGCTACACCAGGTCGAGGACTTCATCCGCCCCGACTTCCTGGAGGAGTACGTCGCCGACGCGCGCAGCCGGTGGCAGCTGGTGCAGGTGTCGACCGAACCGGACGCCGGCCCTGCCGGTTACCACGGCGCCACGCACATCCCCGGCCACCTGGACCACCCGCTCGCGGGGCAGACGTTCCCCGCCACGACTCCCGGAAAGGGCTGACCTGTCATGGGTGTCAACACCGCTGCCACGCTGAACAACTCCCTGGTCACCACCTACACCGGGGCGTGCGCGTTCGCGCTGCTCCAGTCGACGGCCGCCGCGGCGGCGTTCGGGACGGAGCTGGCGGGCGGCTCCCCGGCCTATGCCCGGATCGCCCCGGCGTGGTCGGCGCCTTCGGGCGGGTCGTCCAGCCACACGTCGACCTTCAACGTGCCCTCGGGCGCCACGGTGGCGTCGTTGGCGTACTCGTCGGCGGCGACCGCTGGCGTGTTCCAGGACTCCGCGGCCTTGACGTCGCAGACCTTCTCGTCGCAAGGGACATATCAGGCGACTGGTACTCGTACGCAGACCTGACCCGACCCCCGCGAGCCCCCTGACCAGGTGACCTTAGTGAGGGGCTGACCTGTGGCGATCACCGACGTAGGCGCCGCCAGTACCGGGCAGATCACCGGCACCGGGTCGGTCACTCTAACGTTGCCGGCCGGGGTCGCGGCCGGTGACGTGATCCCGGTCGTCATCTGCGGCGCGGCGGCGGCGGCGCCGTCGTTCACCGTCCCAGCCGGTTACGTGCAGGTCGACACCGGCAACCCGACGACCCTGGCCACGGCGTCGGCGTACTACTACATCGCCGTCGCCGCCGACGTCGGTGGCACCACGACCCACACTTTCAGCAACTCCGCTGGGCGTATGACGGTGCAAATGCTGCCCGCGCAGCGCGGCGTCGACAACGCGCAGGTGGTCGACAACGCCGGGGCGGCGCACGCGGTCAACGTGGTCACGACCTCCGGGACGACGGTCACCTTCCCCGCGGTGACCACGGCCACGGCCGGGGCGAAGATCATCCGCCTGGCAGGTTCGCAGCAGAACACCGCCTCAACGACGGCCGTCACCTTCACCGCCCCGGCAGGGTGGACCGGTTACGCCGACTCGAGCACGACCGCCGCCGCCGTCCGCAACGTCGCCGCCGAGTCGATCGGACTGCTCGCCGCGGCTGTGGGTGCCCAGGCGACCGTCGCCTCGACCGCCAGCCAGGCGGTCGAGTACGTCGCGTTCACGCTGGCGCTGAAGCCGGCGAGCACGAGCCCCGCCCTCTCGGGCAGCGCCACCCTCACCGGCACCGGCACCCTCACGGCCAGCGGTGCCCCCACCCACACCGGGGTGGGTTCCTCAGCCGGCGCGGGCACCCTGTCAGCAGCGGCGTCTACGGTCGCCGTCGTTGGCGCCGGGTCGAGTCCTGGCGCCGGGACATTGACGGCCTCGGGCTCCCCGGCTGCCGCGAGCACCGGCACCCTGGCCGGTGCCGGGACCCTCACCGCGTCGGGATCACCCCGTGCTGTCGGGTCGGGCACCCTCGCCGGCGGCGGCACCCTGACCGCCACGGGCACTGGCACGCAGAGCCCCGCCGGGACGGGCACCTTCCCCGGCGTCGGAAACCTGACCGCAGTCCCCGTGGCCGTCGCTGTGAGCGGCGCTGGCGCCCTGCCAGGCGCCGGCACCCTCGCCACCGGTGGCAGCCCGTCCACGGGCAGCGTGGCGACCCTGGCGGGGTCCGGGACGCTCACCGCGGCCGGGTCGCTCACCATCGCCAGCACAGGCGCGTTGCCCGGCTCCGGCACCCTAGCCGCCACCGGCGTACTGCGGGCCATCGGTACGGGCAGCCTCCCCGGCGCCGGGACCACCACAGCCACCGGCACACCGGCCACCGCCGGGACAGGCTCAACCCCCGGCACCGGCACCCTCACCACCACCGCCGCGCCCAACACCAGCGGCGCCGGCTCGAGCGCCGGGACGGGCGCAACCACCGCCACCGGCAGACCAGGCATGGCCGGAACCCTCACCCTCGTCGGGGTCGGCACCCTCAACACCGGGCAGCGGATCACCGTCTCCGGTGCGGCCACCTTCACCGGCGCCGGGACCCTCGCACTCCTCGGCACACCCGTCCGCGACATCACCGTCACCGCCGGACAGGTCCAAGTCGGGTGGGCAGCCGGCCCAGTGACCATGGCGAAAACCTTCACCGCCGCCCAGCCCGCCGTCGCCTGGGCCGGCGCGGCCCCCGTCACCTTCTAGGAGAGGCAGCCGATGTCCGAAGCCGTCACCAGCACCGACCTGATGCCCGGCTCGATCGCCTACGTCTACCTGCCCTTCGTCGCCAGCAAGGACGTCTCAGCGGACACCTTCGCCTGGTCGAACGACATGGCCACCTGGACTCCCGGGGTCTACGTCACCACCTGGCCCGGGCCCAACGGGACCACCGTCACCGGGACCGCGGTCCGCGCGTTCGTCACCCTCGCCGCCGGCAAGATCCCCTGGTACATCAAGATCGGGGACTCACCCGAGTCGCCGATCTTGAAGGACGGCTACCTGCAGGTGGCGGCGTCGTGAGCGAGCAGCCCACGCAGGCCGTGGCGCCCGCCACAGCGTCGACCGCGGCGCCGTCGTCCACGATCCACGTCTCCGCGGGCGCCCGGCAGCTCGTGTCTGGGGTCATCCCCGCCGGCCCCGACCCGGCCGTCGCCCTGGTCGCCTGGGACGGCCGGCCCACGCCCGGCGACTTCACCCCGGCCGTGGTCGCGCTGCCCGCCCCCGGTGGAATCGAGGTGGCGCGGCTCGCCACGGACACCGACCCCCGCGGCCTCGTGCGGCTGTGGGCCAGGACCGGCACCGGCGACGCCGTCAACGTCCACCCGCTGGGGGTCTACACGCTGGCGTAGTCTGGCCAGCATTGCTCCTCGCCCTCCCCCGGGATTGGCGGGGCTTGCACGCAGCGCCCCTCGTCCTCCGGGACGGGGGGCGCTTTCGTTGCGTCTACGGGACGTTGGGGAAGTCTCCGGGAGCACCAACGACGATTGTCGCAAAGGCAGTGGCGATCTCAGTCGACGGCGAGGCCTTGCAGACTTCGCTCATGCTCGTCGCCAGCCGCTTCACGAACGGGTCGGACTGGTCCTGGCTTTTCACCTTCAGGCTGACCACGAAGTCGTGGGCGGCGACGAACCGCTGCTGGTCCGTCATGCTCGACGTCCACTGTGCGCACTTGGTGTCCCCGTAGGGCGTCTTCCACGTCTGGTCATACTTCCCTGGACCAGACGTGACAGACGTGACAGCCGCGGTCGGCGCGCTGGAGGCCGTCGTCGTGACGGTGACCGTGCTCGTGGACGCCGGCGCGCTGGTGGCCGTGACCGTGGACGCCGGCGCGCTGGTGGCCGTGACCGCAGAGCCGCCGTCGGACGCCGCCGACGCGTGGCCCATCCCGAACGCCACGAGCCCAGTCGCGATGTAGCCGATGACGTGCATGCGTCTCATGGGCTGAGTGTGACCCTTCTAGTGTTGTTACGCACTTGGTATGCCGGAGATCGCCCGGCGCAGGGCGTCGTCGGTGATGTCGGTGTAGATCGCCGTGGTCGCCACGTTGGCGTGCCGCAGCGCCCGCTGCGCGGTCCGCAGGTTCCCACCCGAGGCCCGGAGCACCTGGGTGCCGTAATGGTGCCGGGCCGCATGCGGCGTGCCCGGCACCCCGGCCCGGACCATCGCCCGCTTAATCGCCGACGACACCGAGCAGCGGTGCACATGCCCCGACGCGCTGTCTGTAGGGAACCACCAGCCGACCGCCGGCATCGCCGCCGCCAGGGTCTGGATGGCTGGGTGCATCGGCAGCGACGCATGGTGGCCGCCCTTCCCCAGCACCCGCAGGTCGTCGCCCTGGACGTCCTCGCCGCGGACCTTCGCGATCTCGTGCACCCGCAGCCCGGCGTAGCAGGCGAGCAGGACGTAGGCGCGGATCATCCTCGACCGAGGGTCGCTGCACGCACCCAGGATCGCCTCCACCTGCGCCGGCGTCAGCGGGCGCGGCTGGCCGGGGGAGACCCGCGGCTTCGGCAGTCGGGCGGACGGGTCGTCCTCGCGGCGCCCGGTGTCCATGAGCCACACGTAGAACGCGCGTAGCTGCGCCCGGTACGTCGCCTTCGAGGACTTCGAGGCCTCCACGCCGGTCCGGCCGTTGGTCAGTTCGGACAGCCAGCGGGTCAATTGCTCCCGGTTCGCGGTCAACGGGTCGACGCTCTTGGCCAAACCTTTGATTGTGTAGGTGCGGGAAGTGATGGTGCGCTCAGAGTGACCGGACGCCATGCTGTGCCGGCGCCAGGCAGACAGCACGTCCTCCAGCGTCTCGGGCAGCGGCAGCGGGTCCATGAACCAAGTGTGACCTGCGGAATCGTGGTAAGTCGTCGTCTGGGGCATGGTTGGGCTCCTCGCTGTTCGGCTGAGCGAGGGTGGTACCCACTAACCTTCCGTTATGCTGCGCGGGACAGGATGCTGCGGCTCGCTCCTGGAACCTTCGGATCAGAAGGTTAGGGGTTCGAATCCCTTCGGGCGCGCTCTGTGTTGAGACAGACGATCAGGCCCCTGACCAGCGGAAACGCGGGCGGGGGCCTGGCTCGTTCAGGGGTGAACATCGGCGTCGTCCTCCTTCTGCGTGGCCGTTTCGACGGCCTGCGGTAGGCATGCGGTAGGAACTGCAGCGCCGGTGGTCTTGAGTACCTTCGCGATCCGGTCGGCCGCCTCCCGCCCCAGTCCCCGATTGACGTGGGTGTAGAGGTCAGCGGTGACGGAGATCTGGGAGTGACCAAGGCGCTCTGAGACGACCTTCATCTCGACTCCAGCCAGGAGAGCAAGGCTCGCGTTGGTGTGGCGAAGGTCGTGAAGACGGATGCCTGGGAGCGCGGCCTCCGCAACAAGTGCCTGGAAGTGGCGGGTCGCGTACTCGGGTCGCAGCGGTAGGCCGTTCTCTCTAGTGAAGACGAGTCCGGCGTCG
>JAABUR0100002240.1_pt1 | contig 30470 bp, 34 predicted proteins | sample 5560091 | NCBI WGS metagenome assembly JAABUR01 (sample SAMN10711879, study PRJNA513375) | rock metagenome | isolation source: Antarctica rocks | place: Antarctica: Victoria Land, University Valley sud
TCATCTCCCACTCAATCCTTCCTCTCCTCCCCTACTGCAAGTTCACCTTCGTCCCGTTCCCCAGCAGCTTTGCCCGAAACAGCACATGCGGCTTGACCCTGCGACCCGTCCCCGCATAAAACATCGAGGTCCTCCACAGTTGATTCTCGGTAAAATATATGTACCCATCCGTCGCCACCGCAAACGTGTCTGTCCAGCCGATCCTCGGGTCCCTTGCGAAAATCGTGATTGTCTCGTTGGCCGGGTTGAAGATCGCAACGCTGTTGTCTTCAAATTTGCCCGCGTAGATGAAGCCGTTGCTGTCGGTTTCGAGGCCGTCCGAGACGCCTTTTTGACCGTGGTTGGACACGGCGGCTTCGGCCATGATTTCGCTGGTGAGGCTACGATCGCGGAGGCGCGCTGTGGGGATCGAGTAGAGGTAACGCCCGCCGACGACGCTCCAGTACAGGGTCGCTCCGTCCGCGCTAAGGGCGATGCTGTCCGCGCCAAAGCTGCCGTGAGAGATTGGCGCGCCGGCGCCCATATGGGAGTAGACGACTTCGCACCAGATGAAGGGGGTGTAGCCTTTCTCGGGGCGCAAGTAGGGAGTGTTGTCGAGGTGACGCCAGGATTCTCCGGTGCCGAGGTCGATTGTGATGAGGCCGTTGCGGCCTTTAGGGCTAGAGTCGGTCATGTAGGCGATCCCTTAACCGGAGGTTGTGAGAGAGGGGCGGAGATCGAAGCGCATATCGTTGATGTACTAGAGGATTTTGTTAGTGATGGCAAAAGGAGCGGCAGGATAGGCGGAGCTTACGGAATCGCAAAGGCGACGTTCGGTGGGAAGACAATAGTCTCGGAAATGGTGTCGTTTTGTAGATTTACTCTGATAAGCTTCGGCCCTCTTACGCTGGCTGGTACGTTCGTTCCGTTCTGCATTGCTGCACGGCCTGTGTCGAGTATCCATAGGCGGTCTTTGGGGTCATGACCACGCTCTGAACGTCTATCAGGTACTTCTCGTAGTTCGCACCCGTAGCTGGCGTTGTCGTGTAATTGATGGCTCCACCTGGCGGCGAGTTCATCTCAAGCGAGGGGTATGGTGTTTCCGTATTGTTCGCCGTCAACTCTGCCGTGGTGCACCTGATATTATTTGGATCTAGTGAGCGAGCGTAGTTTGAGAACTTGCGCCCTGTAGACGATACGGCGATGCCTAGATTCCTCTTGTCAGACGAGGTCTTTCCAGGGAGTCTAGGTGCTTCCCAAGTGACGCCTTGGTTTACCTTGAGGGTACTCGTCGTTGTAGATATGCACAACCTCAATAGGCACACCACCGCGGCCTGGATCTTGTGGGATTCGCTGCGAGAGAACAGAGCCAACAACACTGGCGACTGCCGCAATGGCCCCAATTCTAAAGGGTAATGTATGGTATCGGATGAGCTGCACGCAGAAGGATTTGAAATCTAAGGTGGCCGGACATGGTGGTTATAGCTAAATAGCCGTCCCGAACTCTCCTGTGTGAACGTCATGACTGGCACTGGTCCAACCGAGCCAGTAGGAAACGTGAGGGGGAAAAGGTGAGGAAATGCGTGAGAGGTCAAGCATGAAGTGCAGGAGGAGGAGAGGAGGAGGCTGCTGTACTGTGTACTTGACATCATAAAGTACCTTATCTCCGCTGTGTCGGCTGTGTCGGCTGTGTCGTCGCCGCGTCGGCACTTCAACGGGGAGGCTAGTGTTCGGTACTCCGACCAACCAGATGAGGGAAGGGATTCCCAGCCCTAAACTTGACGTCTTCTCGAGATATTACCTTACCCAGGGCACCTTACCGTACTCTCGTTACCAATCTCATGATAACCTTGTAAGAGAATCCTTTACAGTTCAGACGACCGTGTTCTTGATAGAGAGAGTGTCTACAGGCTGTCTATGAAGACAATTGACAGACAGCCTTGACGTTTCATCAAAAATCAATTTCGCATCTCTCTTTTCACGTCCATATGCCTTTTGTGTCTCCATGCTTTCTGAAAGGAGAGTCTTATAGCTTGAGCACACCTATTGGGCACGTACAATGTGCATAATCAGATCTTCGTGGCTCATGCGTATTAAACATCTTCTCGTTTAGTTCCATGGCCAGCACCCTGCGAAAAGCAAAGCTAATTGACCGAAGACGATATCCTCGACAAAGCCTCCAGAAACGTGGGAAAGCAGACTTACAAGGTCAAGGGAAGACCTCTGTTAACAATGTGCTTCTCATAAGGGGTCTCTGGTATCATGAGTGCGAAAGCTATTATGATATACCCAAGATCACCTTCAGTATGGCAATCACCATTCGGAAAAACCGCACATGGTAAGCTATGATGAAGGACTAGCTATTCTTCTGGCACCAATTCGGACGCCGGAAAAACGTTAATGGCTATGGCAGTTAATAAGGGTACCTTAGGTATTCACTCCACCCGGAAAACAACACTTTCGGATCAATCAACGAAAACGCGCTGCCGCCTTTGAGCTTATATTCCGCGTCGGTCGAACGCCAAACTTCAACTCACTTTCATCAGAACTGTGCCCTCGTCATCCAGAACGTCCTATCCCAATCACGCCGGCACTGGTTGTTTCGTAAACACAGCTACATCCATATCAGCGTAAGTACATTCGGATTGTTCTACTCTGACTTGGTCTTACCTGACCTAGCGCAGTACTTCACAAAATGCTTTGCAGTGACTTCGTAAAGCCGTTCCGAGAAACAGGCCTACGGGCAAGAGACCCAAAGGAAATTCCGCGTGAAGAAGTGTACAAATACGTGCTCTCTGGGGAAGGAATAACATACAATGAAGAGTTCGAAGAGCTCGAACAATCCAAGCTAAAGGCTCAAAAATCCGAGCCAGAGGTTCAAGAACCTGCCTCACCCCCCTACATCATCCAGTTTTTCGATTTTCCGCCTGAGATTCGCACCATGATATACAACCTCATGTTTGTAAGCGCAGAGCCTATCGGATCGAACCCCTCGCATACTTTTGGCGCCAAATTCCCCTACAGAGAAGCCGCCAAATGGCGTAACCTTCGCTTCGCCATGTCCTGTCGCCAGATCTTCGACGAGGCATCAAACATCTTCTTTGCAAACAACTGCTTTGAATTTTTCCAAATGTACCAAGTGGTCACCTTTTTGAAAAAGATTGGCATCGAGGGCCGACAACAAGTCCGAAAGCTCAAGTTGAACTATCGCGACTCCAACCCCAAAAAAGCGTTCAAGAGTATTAGAATGTGCCCGAATATCACAAATCTCGACATCGCCATTGAAGACCCCCACTACTCTAAAAAGCTCGGAGCGTATTGTCAACATTATCCGATCGTCGACGCCAAGGAGCTCATCTTTGGCAACCTGGACGAAATTACGCTCGGAAATAGGAAGATTTTTGGGGGATACCGCAGCCAACGACTTCGACAGACGGACCCTAAGAAGGCTTTCTTCTACTACTCTACATTCGAAGAAGGGCTAAAAGCCTTCAAACGATCCGTCATATGGCTAGAGAAGAAGAAAATCCGTGAAGCGGAAAAGCAGGCGGTAAGGTCATCTCAACGTAACTTGTCCATCGAAAGCCGTACTAATTCCGTCATTAGGAGTTGTCCAAGGATTGTCCCACGCAGACGATAAAGAAGGCTCTCACCTCGGGCCCGGCCTAGGAACCTCCGAAGACTCGGTCATACACCTAATGTTTTCCTTTCCTGTTATCTTTTTCGATTGGCGAAGACGGGCTTCAAATGCGTATTTCACAGGTGAGAGAGGATTGTACATGTCATGGCTCAGCACCTCTTTTCAACACCATTCTTGTACTACTAGTTTCTACTGCCTCTAAAGGTGACATCGCTTTTTTCCTCAGACAAACGGAGGATTTTCTTTACCTAGCCTACTTCATGGCTTCCACACACAGACGGAGGGATTTTTTTACGAAGCCTGGTTCAATGGGCTCTACTAGCTAGCTACTCTTTTCTAGCATCCGAAATACCTCCCCCCAATCCACCTCTCCTCAAAATCCTCCACAAGCCTACACACCACCACCTTAACCCCCGTAAACACCTTCAGCAACCGATTGACCCCCGTCTTCCCCGCCGAATATGTCACAAACACAATCCTCTCCTCCGGCACCCCGTGATCTACCAGCACCTTCACCGCCATCAGTGCCGCGCCCCCACTAGACATTTGCGGGTCGAGCAGTAGCACGCTCCCGTGCGTAGAGATATCGTTTGGGAGCTTGAGGTAGTGCAGTTCGGGTTCGCCGGTGCGATAGTTTGTCTGCACAAGCAGGCGGCCCGTGCGGCAGTCTGGGATGACGCGCTTGAGGCCCGTTTCCAGACAGCTGCCGGCGCGGAGGATTACGACGGCGCTGACTTCGTCGCGCATGCGGTAGCCGCAGGCGGGGTTGCCTTGGGGGGTTTCTACGGTTATGGGGTTGAAGCGGGAGGTTGGGAGGTTGCCCATTGCTCTGTGGGGCTTGTGAGTATAGCCTTGAATTCTTCTTGGGAGGTTGGGCTTTTCTTACCTTTCGACTAGGAGAGTGGAGAGGCGGTCGAAGTAGAAGACGAAATCTACCTGGTCGGTTGTGGGGTTTTGGATGATGGTGCCCATGCCGATGATCTGCTTTGTCTGCGCAAGTAGTAAGACGTTTGGTGAGAGTGGCTCGTCTTCCACTTGCTTCCCAAGTCTCTGTAGCTCCTTTTGGTGCTGTTTCGATTTCTCAACGAGAGTTCGCTGGATGTGCTTTACCACCATGTCTATGGCTACGCGGTTCTCGACACCACGGGGAATTATGATGTCTATATGCTCTGGCCTTAGTCTGAGTTCCCGCATTCCACATGGTGGTCGACATACCTGCAACTTCGCGCTGCGGCTGTACATAACGACCAAAGTTTGGCTTGACGTACGAAATCCACTGCTTGATGCATCCTTCTATGTCTCTTTCCCTTTCTCTCACATCACGGGTAACTTTCTTCTTCTTAGCATCAGCTACCAAGCCATCAAGGCAACGTTTCCACGGAAAGATGTACTTCGGCGCGCAAGGCACAAATCCGCATCCGCCTGTGCAAAGATCTTCATGTCCAGCAATTCTAGGACACGCGGGTCGTACAATGCGAAGATACCCTCCAGGATAAGTACATGAGGGGAGTAGATCGGCGTGGTGTTGGACTGGCGTTGATGGTCCTGGAACGAATAGACAGGAATGTCTGCTCGACGTCTTGATTTCTATCAGCCTCCCACGGTTTTCCTGTTCTCAAACAGGATTTACTCACCCCTGTTTGAGGTCTTTCAGACGTTCAACCAAAATGTCGAAATCGATGGCACTTGGAGAATCAAAGTCATACTCATTCTTATGTGCTAAGGCATGTTGCGCAGGCGTCAAAGTCTTATAGAATGAATCCTAACATATTCAGCATCCTTCTAGTTGCAGACTATCGTTTGCCGCGTACCATTGACAGAATTACCACCCAAGGTAGATTCAAAGAAGAGACGATCTTGACAGCTAATGAAGTCTTCCCCGAGCCAGAGCTCCCGGCAATACCAATGATGCTTGTATCAGCCCATGGTGGGGAGTAGTGTGCTCTCTCCATTATCATATGCAGCAACAAAAGAGAACGAGAAAGGCGTTACAGACTTCGAGATCATGATACCTCTATATATATATATATATATTGCACCCTTACGAATAGATAACACCCTTCCCTAAGTGTTGAACTTTCTTCTCATCTCTCCATGACCTAACCGAAGTGTACCCATGGTTGTTCATCTCCAATGTTGTCGACCATAAAGTAATGCCTGCAGCCCTACGAGAGACACTAACGTACCGGGCCCCAATAAAACTTCAGGGCACAAATATTACAACAGCCTCGAACATCCCGAAGACATAATTCAGCCCCTTCTTGTTCAGCGGTCAAGTAGACTTGACCACTACGGGGAACCTTTGTGGCAGATGGAGAGCAGGCAGCTCTACTTTCCAATATGGTACGTTCTCCTCCACCGGCTTAAATTAGGTTGGAGCTGATTCCGATTCCCAGACCTCCTCGACAACCTCTACCGCAACGCCGACACGGCACCCTTTCGAGCGCCGTGTAGAAGATGTCAAACTCTCCAAAACGTGAGTGTGTCGCACATTTACCGCGTGTTGAGCAGTCTGTATCCAACAACACTTGTATGATGATTTAAAATCAAATTGGGAATCTCTCCGAATCACCTTGTGGAGAATATGTTAATTTGTCTATCTGATCCCTCGTTTCTCTTGAGCTTTTCGGCCTAGGCGACTCTATCTTCATCAACGGCACAAGGATGTCTCATTCGCTGACCTTTGATACCGGGTATGACAGTGACCTCAACTCCGTCATCATGGACTACCTTATCAGCGAAGGCTATCCGTCAGCTGCTCAAAAGTTTGCACTTGAAGCAAACATACAGCCACAAGTAGATGTCGAGTCAATACGGGAAAGAGTGGAGATACGTAACGCAATTTATGGAGGAGACATACGAAGTGCGATTGAGAAGATCAACGAGCTAAACCCTCAGGTAAGCTTCAGAGGTCTCCTCTGTTAGCCCAATTGTCTTTGGCGTCAGAAAGAAAATTCCCGCTTTGCAATGATTAGACATTTCATGCACCACTCTTACACCCTTCTGGGTACTGGTGAGAAACAAAACTTACTTCAGTCTTCAAAATGAGCAAACCCATCACTCCTATATTGTTCCGCGCCAAGCCAACCGTTAAGATCACCACTGACCACTTCGCTCAAGATCCTCGACCAAGACTCGTCTCTACACTTTTCCCTACTCCGCCTCCAGCTAGTCGAACTAATCCGTACATGTACATCCGACAACGCCGACATAACCCCAGCCCTAAACTTCGCAACCACCCACCTAGCCCCACGCGCCCCCACCAACCCCGAATTCCTCGAAGACCTCGAGCGCACCATGGCCCTCCTAATATTCCCCGCCGACAAACTAGCCCCCCCTCTAGCCGCCCTGCTCAACCCCAACCTCCGCAAAGATGTCGCGAAACGCGTCAACGAGGCCATCCACTCCAGCCAAGGCGAGCGCACAAAAGCGCGCCTGTTCGACCTGGTCAGGCTGCGCGCGTGGTCGGAGCAGAAGGCGAGAGAGGCGAAGAAGGACTTGCCGGAGCGCATAGATTTGGGGTTGGATCCGGTGCATGATGGTCATGAGGATACTATGCATCGGAGCGGCGAGCCGGAGCCTATGGTGACTTGAGGTGAGAAGCGACAGTGGGGTCGGTGAGGGGGTTTACAAGCCGAGTCTTATATTGCATGATATCCATGATGTTATGACGTGGTGACGGGTAATTAGGCGTAGACAGGGTTCGCGGAGCTGGGATTTTGGATGGGTCTTTGGTATCATTGCGTTCTGGGGTTAGTCTTCGCATGGTGTCCTCTGTCGCATCCAGAAGGTAGATAATGTAGCTCCCCTTTGGATCTATCAAAAGCACAGACCCAGCATCCCTACCTCGTATACTTGAGAATAAACTTAAACACAAACACTGGGGTATGTGCGTGTTATACTGGTATGTACTAAATCAAACGGTTCTATTCCCAATCGCGCTCCAAAATTCCCCCCTAACCCCCCCTCCGCTCCACCTTCTCCCCCACCGGCGCACCCTCCAGCTCCCGCACCCACGTCCGATCCGGCTCCAACTCCCTCAGCCACGTCCCCCCCAGCACCCCCACCGCCCCCGGCTCCAGCTCCCCCACTTCCATTTGCTGCTGGCTGCCCTGCCACGAGAAGCTGTCTGAGCCTTTCCCCAGCTCCGGTAGGTCTGAGGGTGCGTTGCGGCTCTGTCGGCGCGAGCGGTAGGTGAGGAAGGCGAGGAGGGCGAGGAGGGCGGAGCCGAAGACGGTGCCGAGGGCGATGCCTGCTTTGGCCGGGGGGGAGAGGGTGGTGGGTGCGGAGGAGGTGGAAGGTGAGGGTGCGGTGGTGGTGTTTGCGGGTGTGGGGTGGGCGGTTGTGTTTGAGCTTGAGGCTGTGGTTGCGGGCTGGGTGGTTGGGGTTTGGCTTGTAGCTGTGCTGGAGGGTTGAGCGCTCCAGGTTGTAGGCTGGGCGGCGGCGTTTGAGGTGACGTGCAAGGGATCGCTGTTGGAGTCGTAGGTGGCGATGTCGGAGGGGACGTGGAGCTCGAGGTGGCAGCCGACGTTGGGGCCGCAGGTTTGGGTCATGCTGCCGCCGTCGAGCTTGATGGGGAGGGTTCCGGTGGAGTTGACCGGGTCGTCGGAGCCTGGTGGAGATGTTTAGCTTTGGGGAGGGGGGAAGGAGCTCGGTCTTTGGAGACGTACAGCGCGTCCAGACTTGCGGTTTTGATTCGCACCATCGGGCAAGATAGGGATTGGGATAGTTGCTTTTCCAGGAGACATTGATGGTGTCGAGGTAGTTGAGGGTGGTGGTCGCATCAGGGCCCCAAGCGGGATAGACCCATATGGCGTAAGGTTCGCTGGCGAAGGTTGAGCAGGAGAAGAGAATGAAGAGGAATGTGAGGCCAGAGAGATTTAGTCGATGAGTGGGATGGTACATTGTACAAGAAAAACTGTTCCGTTGCAGTAGAGCAAAGGATCCAAAGGATTGGAGGTGACAACAAAATACAACAAGAAATATCAGAAAGCGAGTATAACAAATCATTTTCAGCCGCAACTCCCTATACAATTTGATTGCTCCACTGCGCCATGCGTACAGACATTCACGAACATGGCTGTGCAATTGTTGGATTCAAGTGACAGAACCTGGTCTCATCCACCACTAAAATTGTCGAGAGTCTAGATATTGATATAAACCTTAAGACGACAAGACTCTGCTTTGATTTTGTTTCTAGGCGGTGTTATGAAGCTTTTGATATGTTGGTTGAAGGAGCCGAGTCGAAAGAATCAAGCATAAATCCAGGAATCCGTGGGAATCCTTTGCTGCAGCTCCCAAAGGGCGGAGATTTACACCCCCATGCTATAATGCTATGACGAACAAGTAGTGATGAAACACCCAAATCCGAGAGTTTACTCGTCCAAATAAAGATATGCACTATTGTCACATTGTGACAGCGCGATTTACTAGGAAGCGAACCCAATATGACGGCAAACTCCGACCACCTTTATCTACTCCAGGGCTATCAACTAATCAAACGATCAACGAAGACGGCTTGCCATCATCTTTCTCGAGGAGTCAAGAGTCAAGACGAGCCAGACAAGAAGGATATAAATATACCTACTTCAGACCAGTAGCAGCACAAAGAGACTCGCCGGACAGTCCGGGCTTGGGACCTAAGCAGCCAGACTCCAGGTCATAGCTGTCCTTCTTGGCTTATGAAGGCTGAAAGACCGTCTGACAGTCGGACTTTCGTGTACGAATTACAATTCGCCAAACATGATAATTGCCAGCCTCCTAGCCAGATGTAACAGCCGATGAAGGGGTGAAATGCAGCTGCCACAGTTCAGAATTAGATCTTATGATTGATTTTGATAAGAACATGTAAAGTGTTCAAGTATCTACCTTACAGTATTTATTTTTAAAGGACGTTGATATCTTCAATACCTCTTTGGGGGGCGCACGGGGGACATATAAAAAACCGGGGGAGGGCAGTGCTTCTGGTCCGTCCTTATCGATAAGACTAGTGTCTTTTTTCTCGTCCCTCGGTCAGAAACTCGGAATTCGAGAACTCTCGGAATCTCCGAAAACAAGAGCAGGGAGCTCTGATTATCCCTTCAGAGCCTTAATGATAACCCGCCTCAATTATTGTTATTGGCTTTGCCGATTCATCCGAACACATCTGTGGATATAGTCAAAATGCCACCCACCCCACGGCAAAAGGCCCCGAAGGGTTTCAGAAGCTCAGGAACCTTGCCGAGCGACACCATATGTATGTTTATTCCTTGGTGGATTTCTAGAGATATTAACTATTTGCTAGCCGACCCTCGTTTTGCCAATATCCAGACAGACCCTAAATTCCGCCTACCCTCGAGGAAAAACACCCATGTCCAAATCGACAAGCGCTTTGCGCACATGCTGCGCGATGAGGCGTTCTCGAGCAGAGCAAAAGTCGATAGATATGGGAGGACGTTGCCAAAGGAAGCGGGGAAGAAGGAACTGGAGAGGTACTACCGGATTGAGGATGAGGGACCAGATGGGGAGGCGGATGAGGACGACGAGGTGGAAGCAGAGCTACGGCGCGCGAATGCCGAAGATGAAGAGATGCCTTCTTCTTCATCAGACGAGAGCTCGTCTGAAGATGATAGTCTGGAAGAGGCAGAGGGACAGGAGGTCTTTGGCATGCTAGAAGAGCAAGAAGGAGATGTACCCATGGGGGAGCTCACGTCGCGGATAGCGGTTGTTAATCTAGACTGGGATAATATACGAGCGGCCGATCTCATGGCTGTCTTTTCAAGTTTCACGCCTGGTAATGGGCGAATATTAAAAATCTTGGTGTATCCTAGTGAGTTCGGCAGGGAGCGGATGGAGAGGGAGGAGATGGAAGGACCTCCGGGAGAAATCTTCGCGCAGAGTAGACCTAACCGACAAGAAGACGATGCGTCTTCGAGCTCTGGAGATGACGAAGATGACATTCTAGACGACGACAACGACGAGAATATCAAAAAGTCTCTACTCAAGGAGGACTCGGGTCACGAGTTTAACTCTGCAAAACTACGCCGCTACCAGCTCGAACGATTACGCTACTTCTACGCCGTCCTCATATGTTCCTCCAAAGAAGTTGCTCAAACAATCTACGAAGCTGTAGACGGCACTGAATACCTCACAACTGCGAATTTCTTCGATTTACGTTTTATACCCGACGACACGGATTTTTCAACCGACAAACCGCGAGACGAGTGCGAGAGGATACCGGACGGATACAAGCCAAATGAATTTGTGACAGATGCGTTACAGCATAGCAAGGTCAGGCTCACATGGGATGCCGACGATGTGACGAGAAAGGAGGCTCAGAAGAAAGCCTTTTCGGGCAGCAGAGCGGATATTGATGAAAACGATCTGAAAGCCTATCTCGGGAGCGACAGCTCTGACGACGAGGCTCCAGAGCCTGTGGTGGTTGATGCCACCTCAACTCGTCCGACCAATGATCAGCCAACCGCAGATACAGCAAAACCCGACCTCAAGCTCTCAAAAAAAGACGCTGAGCGCCAACGTATGCGCTCACTCCTCGGCCTCCAAGGAGAACCCGCCACAAAGCGAAAATCAAGAGCAGAAAAGAGCGCCCCTGTAGGAGACATGCAAATCATATTTTCTTCCGGCCTGACATCCGAGCCAAACAAAGGTTCCGTTTTCGAGAACGAGCCAGAGCGTGAAGAGACAACCGTCGAAAAATACGTTCGAAGGGAGAAAGAGCGAAAATCCAAACGAAAGGAAAAGCTAAAGTCTACCCGCACCACTGCTGAGCCAGGCGCCAACCACGCCGATGACGCCGAAGCCGCCGGTCCCGAAACCAAAGAAGTAGGCCAAGACCTCGGCTTCTCAGACCCCTTCTTCACCGCCCCGTCCACCGTCAAAAAGCCCAAGTCCTCCAAACCCGCCAAACCAGTCCTCGACCCGGACCAGCGCGCCGAACTCGAACTCCTCGTCCAAGACGATACCGCCTCCACCATCAAACACTTCGACCTGACCACGCTCGCCAAAGCCGAAAAAGCCGCGCTGAAAAAGAAGAAGAAGCGGAAGTTGAGCGGGCGCGAGAAAGAGGCGCTGGAGCAAAAGGGGAAAGATGAGTTCCAGATGGATGTGCGGGATCCGAGGTTTGGAGCGGTTTTTGAGAGGAGTGAGTTTGCTATTGATCCGAGTCATCCGAGGTTTAAAGGGACAGGGGGGATGAGGGAATTGTTGGAGGAGGGGAGGAAGAGGAGGAGGGATGGGGACTTGGATGACGAAGGAGGGGAGCGAGGGGGAGATGGAGATGGGGAGGATTTGGGGAAGAAGGGAAAGAGGAAGAAGGCGGTGGATTACTTTGAAGGGGAGGGGAAGGATGTAACGAAGTTGGTTGCGAGAGTGAAGGGGAAGGTTAGGAGGGATTGAGAGCCGTATAGTCGTGCGAGCTGTAGGATGTATAGCAAAGACTTTCTGACAATAGCTGCACAAGGGGATATCAAACTGACACAAGAAGATCAATCTTTGGAGAAAAGATTCCCCAATAATTCCACGACAACCTAGACTGGAGGAGCGAATCGCCATCTGGCATATGGTTGTGGACCTCCATTTATTCCACGCATATGTTCAAGTCATATCGCCATCTTTCACGTAAAGCAAGCATTAGCACAACGTTAAGAGTCGCTTGTTTTAGGCAAAAAGTGAGACCAACCGTTTGTTCATTGACCCTCTCTGCTGAAACCACTCTTCTCCCTCTACTCTCTAAATAGTTCCACTCCGGGACTCCACCTTGAACTCCCAACTTTAAATCTGATCTCGTCCGCCGAACGTCTTCCATGCAGCAGTCCATGCCACGACTCAATTTAAAGATTTGCGCCTCGTCCATCCCGTTAACTAGTTCTCTCTGAACTTGGCTCTGCAATTATACACTTGATGTAGGCCGTTCGAAAAGGTCCTCACAGCCGCTCAATACCTGTACCTGGTCGAATAATCTGCCCAAAAACCAACCATTAGCTCTTCACCCTCTCGACCCTACCATCCCCGCACAACCCCCTCCTCAACCAAACACAAGCAAAAGAGTACCACTCACCCTTCGGACTGACCACCAACCCCCTCCCCTTCTTCGCCCCGCGATAAATCGTCTCAATAATATCAATCAGCTCCTGCTTATCCTCCAGCACCCAATTTAGCTTGTTGTTGTTCCCCGTCCCAAAATCGCACATCATGTGCTTGTTGCGGAAGAAGAACATCAGCGTCATCGGGTCGTAGAGCTCGTACATTTGCTTGAAGTCGGGGACTTGGTCCAGGTCGCAGACGTAGAGGACGGCGAAGTTTTTGACGCGGTCGGCGATTCCTGTTTTTGCGGAAGGGTTAGCTGGGATTAGAAGATTGGGGCCAAGTCAAACGGGAGACCTGGGGAGGCGGAAGCTTACTGTAGAGGACCTCATCCTGGCGCATGCAGTCGGCGTCCCAGTCTCGACCAAAGCGGATCACGACCAGGCGCTCTTCTTCACCCATGATGGCTTGGTCAACATGCCATCCTGTGACCAAGTGAGGGAGGACCACAGATCCCATCTTGCTGGTTGAGAAAAGATCTTGAAGGTGTTAGACTTCTTCTTCCTGGCGAAATTGAGGAGTGTGACAGCACAAATGTCGAATCTTGAACGTTGAATATGTTACCTGATACTTGTAATTTACATCTAGCGTGGTTTCACTGGTTCCATCTGGTACAAAAATTTCTACTCTTCTATTCTTCCAATCAGATAGCTGTAAGATACAACGAGGTTGATTAATTCTCAGCTACGGGGAAGATACTACCAGAATTACAACCTCATAAAGGGAGGTCTAAAGAACGATGCTGCCACTGTGAAAGCCATGGGTTTCCTTTATCACGATTCGTACAATGATCCAGTTTTATTCTGGATAATGCCTCTTTCTTCTCACAAAGGCCGTTCACAAAGCACTATACCTCTATCGTTGATGTATAACAAGATCCGTGTCTTCCGTGTTTCTCTCTCTCCATTTTCCGTCGATCCTCAACCGCCATCGAAGACCGATAAGCCATCTTTCATCCGGAAACTGCATATTCAAAACCTCAAACAGCACCATGTGTAACTCACAGATCCTGGCTTGCCCGTCCGGGCACAAAGTCCACACCCGGGAGATAGCTTGTCGTGCATACCGAAGCACATCTTATTCGAGCACCTCCCCCGCGCCAGATTTCATCGAACTTGTTTGTCCCAAACAAGACGCAACGCTGGTTCGCAGACCATCAGCGAGTTGTAGAGTTTGTGCTAACGACTTGCAGAAAACGAGAAATAAGGCCATGAGCCAGCTTACACTCCTAAGAGCTAAGAATGCTGTTAGGAAGCGGAACGCTGAGGAGTTGCAGAGGGCCAAGGCCAGAGCTATGAAGGGGACAGCGCATGTCAGGTACTTGTTGAGACTTGCTACTGAAGCAAAAGGAAAGGATGCAAAAGCTGCTGAAGAAAAGGGTACTGATCAAAAAGGTGAGTAACCGCTTCATTGTCAAGTAAGATCAAATAAAAATATGAAATTCTCCCCTCCATTATTGTAGTGCCTTTTTATGATATTTCTTTCTAACGTACTGCGAAATCTGAAATTCGACATATCGTAGCCACGTATGAGACTTGAATGCAATTCAAGAGTGTATCTGAAGATGAGACCACTCTGATCAAACGACACCTCGATCAACCAATTGGTCACGGGATGGCCAAATCAACAAAAGACTATTAACAGCTCGGCGCAAGTCGATGTCTGGATTTCCGTCCGCTGGACATTATAAGTTTCCATGTCATTTTCCAGACAGCACCATCGCAAGAGCATGTAGAAGGCCAAGAAAAGTATCTTATGTTAACCGTGCTTTTCGAATCATATTGCTCTACTATTTCAGGGAAATTCTGAACAATACTTTCGCACTCGCCCTATCGATAATACATTGAGAGTTTAATTAAAAAAAGGAGAGGAGTGAATATTGTGGCCTTGACATCGCGGCTTCCTTGTTTGATGCTGGTCTAGTCAACTCACCTTACCTCACCTCACTTCTGTTTCTGATGTTGCAAGCTCATTAGCGTTAACTTCCACTAACGATTCCACCTGGTTATAAATTTTACAGCTCAAGCTTAATCAGTCAATCCTCGCTCAAAGATTGTTTCAGATAAAGTCTTCGTCCTTTCAAGAAGTTACTTCACGGTTCAGCTCACTAGGTAAATACCTCATTCCGACCCCCGAGAGCGTAGTCGGCTAACACTGATAGGCCTCGTCATGACTGGAAAAAAGACCAAATGGACCCCGGAGCAGAAACTTAGGGCGAAGCAACTTCGAATAGCTTGCGATCCAAATATTACAGCACAGCATAGTGGACATCAACAGGCAAGAGCTGGGCATGGCGTTTCGGGTGGCCCTCTTCCGCGATCACGGGCTACATGGCACTCCGAAACGAAGATTTCAAATGAGCAGCAAGCAGCAGAGGTAGCTCGCGTTCGAACAGAGACCAAGGCATTCTACGACGCATCGAAGGCGCAGGGCATCCCGGCCTATAAGGTCATGAGCCAGGTGCTCCGTGGCAAGACTGGTCATCAATACCACGCTGCTAGGATGATTGTTCAGTCAGAGAAAGACAAGGATCGTGCTGCAGAATTCAAGCTATTGTTCCCAGAGATTCCTAATGTGCCGAACGCCTTTAGTAGGAAAACTCAGGATGATCTGATAAGGTCGGCATGGTGTAAGACCAAGAGGGAGATAAAGAACAAGCTCGCGGAGCGTAGAGCGGCAAGGCGTTCCTCTGCTGAGTACGTGGACGATGAGAGCACTATGGATGAGCTCGCTCAGAATGCGAAGAAGAGGAAGCACGATGAACTCTTCTCGGTTGGACAACCAATGGGTATGCTAGGAATTCATTCTTCGATAAGAAAGACGCTAATCTGCGATGCGCATTGGCAGGGAAGAAATAGATGACCAATGCTACAGTGTAGTGAGTGGATATCACGCAGAACATCCGTTGTGCTCCTGATGTAAGATCTCCTGCGATCAAAGAGTTAACGAAGGTGGCATAATATTAGCGGTCCATTACTTGACAAGTCTTGCTGTAACAACTTACTTCACAGTATGTACGCATGAGCATGTGTATGAGTGGCGAGCACTCGACCGACAGCAATCATCTTATCACCTCATGAAGGTTGGTGATGTGAAACTTACAGAACACTAGATACTTCGAAACTTGTACCTGATAAGAGTCGCGGAGGATGTAGCTAGAACAAAACATCCTACCACCCTGTCTCCATGTCTGTTTCCCTCTGCAGTGGTGGAAGCGTTGGACATGCTCAAGGATTCGTCAAGTGAAATCGCAAATCGAGCCTAGCAACAGGGTACGCTGGTTAAATCAACTGAATCTGACTTCATATTTCGGACCGACTATCACAATCTAAGAGTTTTAACCATCACACTTTACACCGCTACGAGTATTAAATACGAACCGCGGGTTCAGCGATGAGAGAGCTGGGATGAGAGCATTACGTTTCATGAACGATCATATTTACCAACCGCTGGTATCATAGCAAGTATTCTTTGGCGAAAAGCCTAGCTCGAGATATGAAGCTACATCTCTCCAGCAGCTAGCTGGTGACAATTACCTATCGATGTGAAGGCTGCAGATTGGTGCAAATCGTTTTCAAAGCTCCCCTCATATTTCACATTAATGAGGGCATGAGAAGTTACTTGGGGTTGACTATTCATCTTGTCTTCTCTCGCAAAATCTAAACATGGTAATAGGTTCTGAATTGCATCGACATATCGCCACGCTTCTTAACCTCAACTCCGAGCAACCTGGCTAGCAAGAGACCCTGACCTGCCAATAACAAGGCCTCTCAACTTCCGATGCTGCCAGTAAAGGTCCTACACCATATCCGCGACCTCCCCCCCCCTCAGCACTATTTTTATATGAGGGTCAGAAGAAGCATTGAACTCGCTGTCACCAAAAATCGGCGGAGATTTTCCCCTATCGACCAAATTCCTACATTCATACCTCAACCACGATGGAAAGTTCGGATACCTATCGGTTCCCTAAGCTAAAGGGGAGCGAGAATTACGAATCATGGAGGATAGATGCAACCAGTGCCCTGAAAGCCAAAGGTCTCTCTGATGGATCACTTCGGGGAAGCTGAGGAAATCGGAAACCCCACAATCCAACGTCACGACAGCAGCCAAAAGGAAGTACGCCAGTGCTATCCATCACTGGGAAGATAAGAACGACAGGGCCTGTGCGGTATGATCACCTTCAGTACCGAAACAACAGCTGAATTTGAAGTTCAATTGCTTTGATTGGTTGAGCTCCCTAATTGCCAGGTATAGAGTAGTAAGATTCGACTGTTCGTATTGATCCTTTAGGGTGGACCACATTTGGGTAGCAATTTCTATGTTGCCTATGTGTACTCTGGGTCCCTGTTCGGTACTGAAGGTAATCATACCGCAGGCCCTGTCGTTCTTATCTTCCCAGTGATGGATAGCACTGGCGTACTTCCTTTTGGCTGCTGTCGTGACGTTGGATTGTGGGGTTTCCGATTTCCTCAGCTTCCCCGAGGTGACCCACCAGAGAGACCTTTGGCTTTCAGGGCACTGATTGCATCTATCCTCCATGATTCGTAATTCTCGCTCCCCTTTAGCTTAGGGAACCGATAGGTATCCGAACTTTCCATCGTGGTTGAGGTATGGAGGTAGGAATTTGGTCGATAGGGAAAATCTCCGCCGATTTTTGGTGACAGCGAGTTCAATGCTTCTGCCCTTTGATTTTGCGGTAGCGGTAATAGAGCTAACCCGGGCTCATAGCCTATTGTTATATGAGGGTCAGAAGGAGTATGTGCATGTATATATATTGGTTGAACTACTCTAGAAAGTAGGAACTACGGAGGGATCTGAGCCCCCTAGCGCCAGCCCTATAGGGCTCGGAGCGGAGATTACTAACCACAGGGGTAGCAGTACTGCTCCCTGTTTCCCAATCAGCAATCGAACCCTGCTCCAACTACTCGAAAATAAATCTCCACACACTGCGTGGCAAAGACCAAGCTACCAGAGTAAAAGCTCTTTCTGCTAACCTTGGAAAAGGATCTCCGAAATCGGCAGCTCTGCCACACATGCTCGGTTTTCCACCCCCGGAGATTCGAAGAAGGGATTGAATGCTCTATATAAGGAATTATGATGTCGAACGAAAATGCGAGAGGAAAAGGGGGGCCTTTACGTGACGCCCCGGTCCAGATTCCTCGACCGGCATGCGCAGCTGCTTAATAACCGCTAATTGTTCGGGGTGGCCTTTGAGGACGACTTGAAAAGGGCTGCCTCCGCAGTATACCATCTGGCTTGCAGATACGGTTCTCTAGAGTACGATCACGGCCTCTATTCTTGTTGGCGGACTTTCTTACCCAAGTGGCTTCAGAATTGCTGTTGCTGAGCTTCTGAGGTATCGGATTGATCATGCAGCGAGTGCTGGGTATATGCCTTCAAATGATTGAGTCTCGTCGAAATGAGGAGATTCTGTTTTGTCGTGTGAGCCATACCACGGGTCACCCTGCGTCGAATGCGGGGAATGGGAGTAGTGCCTAGAATGCTCGACGCGGTGTTTTTTTGGGTATGCGAAAATTCGAGATTTCGAAGCATTGATGTGAGGATTGGTGTGTGAAAGTGACTTGGTGCTTGTGAGAGTCCGTACAGCGTGGAGTGGCGGAGATACTGTGATAGACATTCGATAAGTTGAATTTTTGGAATGTTATACTAAAGTGTGAGAAAGTCTGTGAACGACAACCAATGATTCGACACGCCAGGTCGACAATTCCCTTAGTCGCAACCACCAAAACAGAAACCCCTTCCTGTTTCTAGCTGTAAAGGTGAGCAGTCGTAACGGTGAGCAGCCGTAAAGGTAGGCAGTCGTAAAGGTAAGCAGTTACCGCAATTGCCTGAGCATAGAGTAAGTTGACCTGAGCACTGCCCTGGGCTCGGTGGAGAGCAGTGGATTGGAGCCAAAACTTGCTCCCTGGAACTCGGCTGCTGCCTGGGCTCGGTCACCTACGTTGTGAGGAAATCCGAAATCCAATTAGCCCTTTGGAATACTACAGTCTTTGATAAAGCTGGGCTTTCTCGGAAGGGATTGACCGTTTTGCGGCTCCGAGAAAGGGCTCTTTGGCTGGGCGCGTTTTGGAGGAGCTCATGTTCGCATTTGTGGAATAGTCTTTACGGCTGGCCTTGGATTTGGGCGTGTGCAGAGCTTCGAGCGCGGCTTGAGTAGGCAGATGGGGGCCAGATAGAAAACATGTTATAGGATGTTGTGAAGGCAGGCGGGTCGGCATTTACCCTGTCTTTTTGGACATTTCGAAGGTTGGAATAGTGACGTACCGCGTGTAAGCTGCAAGAGAGTGTCATAATTGAGGGCCTGGACGGCGTTGACCGCTGTCCAGGAGTCTTTCATGTTCAAGCAGAAGCTCAGCAACTGCCTCGTACCCATGGTTCTTTGCTAATGACAACGGGGTTGAGCCGTTCGTGTCTTTGGATTCTATATTGACGTTTCGCTCAAGCAGCAGTTTTACCACGCTCTCGTGTCCATTCTTGGTGGTCAGTAACAAGGATCTGCGGCCGTACTTGTTTTTGAAATGCACGTCGGGGTTTCTTCCAAGAAGTTGTTTGACCATGACCAGATTTTCTTTTTCTGCTGCTAGTGATAATGGTGTCTGATCATTGTATGCTGGCATTTCGTTCAAATAGCACCTCAAACAGTTGTTCGTATTCCTTTTCCACTGTCCACGTCAATAGTGTCAGGCCCCCATTAATGAAAGCTTTTGCAGGCATATTAGCGTTGTGTTCAATGAGCAATCTGACGACATGTTCATGCCCATGGTTTGCTGCTATGCGCAACGGTGTCTGACCTTCGCTAGCTTCGGAGTCAAAATTGGCATTTTCTTCCAGCAATAAGTTTTACATCGCTGCGAGTGCCAATGGTGTGTTTCCATTTCTCTCAAGCAGCAGTTCTGCTACAGCTCTATCTCCTCTTTCGGCCGCCCACGATAATGATGTTCGATTCATAGTATCCGTAAAGTCAATGTTCGCTTTGCTTTCAAGTAGTACTTTGATTACGTGTTCATGCCCATTGTCAGCTGCCAGTGACAATGGTATCTTGCAAAAGTATTGCTCATGTTCAGATTCCATATCGGCTTTGCGTTCAAGCAGTAGTTTTACTACAGCCTCATGCCCATTTTGCGCAGCCAATGACAGCGGCGTTTAGCCTGTCCAATCTTTTGTATCTATATCAAAATTACTGTCGGACAATCTAATCGTCGTGTCAAGCCCATAAATTATTGGCAATGAGAACGAGGTCTGAATTGACGTATTTCTGCGGTTGATGTCGGCTTTTAGATTTTATCAAACTCTTTGTATTTTCCCGCCGTAGCTTTGAATAATGTAGGTTGACATTTGGCCTTCAAACCCACATCCGGGTCCGTTCAAGTAGTTGCTTTACCACAGCATTGTGCCCATTTCTCGCAGCCCATGATAACGGTGTTCGACCCATAATGTCCATGCAATTCACATTGGCTTTTAGTTCCAGCAGCAGTTGCACCACGCCTTCAACGCCAAAGTAAGACGCCACCATTAGGTCAGTAAATTTATTAGGGCACACTTTATCAGGGCTGAGATTACCCCAATGCACCAGAAACCATGTTGAAAATCGCATATTCCGAGTATCACAAATTTTGAATGCTACGGATTTGAGCAATGTCGTATGTTTCACAACTTTAGCTTCTTGAAAGTGAACAGCTCATTGCTGCGTAGCATAGTCCGAGAAGTAAAGTTCTGCTGTGTATTGATCATAACCTTTCGTTCCGATGTTCTTATCAAGCGATGTACTGTACCAACGAGGATTATCATCCCCACTGGCCATCTTTTGAATGAGAGGATGGCTTTCGAATACGGCAAACAAAAGATACCAGACACAAATCTGTGCGAGGATTAGATTCGATTCCTCCGATTTCAGCGAATTCTTCCATGTTTGCCAACAAGATCTCCTAGGGGTGGGCTAGAGTTACTGGATGGAATTTTGGTTGAGAATTAGAAACTCTCTTGCTGGCTGGTGAATCAAGTATATCTTCGAGTCAATCACGCTCACAAAGAGGCCACAGAGATTCCTGACTATGATTCGATATTGTTCTTCTCCGACAAGATCAAGATCTTCATACGATGTACTGCTTTCCTTCAATGTCATGGCTAGTTCATCTCTCGCAAAGTCAGTGGCTGAGAGCAGCTACTGTAATATGGAGAAGTTTCGTGGCACTTGCTATGCTGTCACTCCGCTCCAGTATTGCTGTATAGGCTTTGTCGACTGTGTCAGGTACTGTACCGATGATTATACGAAGTTGTTTTTGCGAAACGCTCTCTAGGCGATGGTGAATTGCGTCGAGAGTAAGATGTAGCCATAGATATGTTCGGTTCTTAACTTTCACAAGTTCTTCCTCTAAAAAGAACCGAACGGAGTCATCGAGCTTTAATATATGTCCGAGTATCTGAACCTCGACGTTGATGACAAGACCTATCTTACGACTGATTGACTCTGTTTCTTTCTTCATCGGCAAGCCGTGTAGGACACTTGGAGGCCAGGCTCTCAAAATCGCGCTCTATGTAGACAAAGGAACGATTAGCTATCCGAAATTTCAATCTCGTGTTTTGCTCTTGATTGTTGATAAGATTACTGTAGTAACCGTTCAAAGCTTGAATGAGGTCGGCTCGTCCCGATTCTCCGCACTCGTCCAGGGCGTCTATAATGCATATGATATTCCCAGCATCAGTGTCCAGCGTTGCTTTTGCGGACATGTTGCAATCTGCATAGATACGTGGTATGCTACATCGTACCTTGTCAGTGATACACAGCCCGAGGGAACAGTCATACTTTCGATATGTCATTTTGTCATCTTATGCCTTCCTTACGACTACTTTTCTACAGCTCCCAACATCTTATGGTAATGCGAGGCTTCATTTGGAATCCCAAAACGACTCTCATAATTCAAAGATCTTTGATACCTATCTTTTTACCCTGTTTAGCCAGCAAAGCCTTCTCAAGCAGTTGAATCATGGCTTCCACTAGTAAGCAATCCTTTGCAACCCGGAGAAGGCAAGCAGTAAATTGGAACACTAACAAGCCTCAGACGCAAACCCGTCGGATAGCAAGGACTCCCTTCACTCGAGAATCAACAATGGCCTCCACCAAGCCATCTTTGAAGACAGCGAAGCGGATCCTGCGACAGCCCTCCTCTACGACCTCACCTACGGAAACACCAACCCCCGCCTTGCCGCCGCCGAACTCATCGCCGCCACTCGCAAAACCGAGGACGCTGCATCCTACTTCTCCAGCCTAAGCACGCAAACCGTGTTCCTAGCCTGCGAATATCCGTTCCTGCAACCTCAACTCGTCAGTTTGGTGGCCTGCATCATGCAATCCCCACCCTTGAGCTTCTCCGCTGAAAGGCGGTCTGAATTTGTGTTGGAGATGGTAGTAACGATAGGCGATACGACACAGTCGAACTATGGTAATATATTTGACGAGCGCCACCGCACTCCGGATCTGATCAGCGACCACATCCATCTGAACCGCTTCATTGCTCGTCTGATTTCCGCTCTTGGTGACGTCGAGAACCCGGGAGAGAGGATTACAGGTCTAGATGATGCATTATTCATCTTAAGCACCGGTCTTGAAGACAATTCGGAATCGCATAACTTGCCGGATGTTGATATCCCTGCTTCGGCGCAGTATATGATCCACGCTGGGGAATTGTTCTTTGAAGCGTGCAAACGAGGGTGAGTCTTAAATAACCAGTTCTCTTTGTATTGATATCCCATACCCCCCATCCCACCCCACCCCACTAACCCCCACCACCCCCTCACCACAGAACCGGCCAAGCCCTCGCCCCCATTTCCCCCCTCTGGGCCACGCGCGGAAAGCTCTGGACCGGCCAACCCGGCCTCAGCCGCTCACGATGGGACTATTGGAAAACAAGATTCGAGGCCGCCACTAGAGAGCCGGGTAACACCTCAGCCGAGACGAGGAAGATTGCGCGTTTGGCTGAGAGGGCTATGGGGCTTGTTGAGGTTGGGGGGGGGTTGTAGTTTTGCGCGGGATGGGGGGTTTTGAAACAATAGGAGCAATAGTAGGAGCAGGAGGAGTAGTCGTTCAATTAGGAACATAGTTCCTACCTAATTAGGAACGCTGCCAGCTAGCCTAGTTAGAGCTAGCGCCAATTGGGGCACAAAACGTACATAGATAGCTTCCTTCTGTAGAAAACACACCTCTAGACAATCATCAGATCTACGCTTCATCAGGGGGGAGGTTGGTTTTCTTTATTCGCTTGTTTTGGAATATGGAAGGCAGGAAACAAAATCGATCGATTGGCAAAAAAACACCGCCATGTCACCTCCGCTTGGACAATTTGATTCGAAAATTTCGACTTTGATCAATTATCATTCGTTCACTCGTCCTCCTCCAACTCGAACGCTTACATACAACCCTCCACCAACCCACCAACCCATCCACCCATCTAAAACCCCCACATCTCACTCACCACCCCCCCTGACTTCCTGCACCCCTTTTTTCACAATCTATCGTCTCAGAGTATGTATACCTTGATGAACGCAGAACGCTAGGGGTTTAACTCATGACTTCAGATGAGATATTTTCTAATCGTAGACGAACGAGAGGAATGGAAATGAGATAAGGAATTTAAAAAGGTTGGGTTTACAAGTAGTCATATCCGATGAAAAGAATAATACATACATAGCCTCAGCGGGGGACTTGTAATATAACCATTAAGTGCGAGAGCATGCGGGAGCATCGCTAGTGGAGACACGTACAGTATGTCCTGCTATTACATTAACACTAACATTATCCGAGTAATCGCACTTTCCAAAGTATCTAGTCAATACGACTCTACATATACCCACAATCCCACCACCACTCTCCACCACCAGCAGCCCCACCGCCCAGCTCAAACCCCGGGCACCCCACACCCGCCCAACTTGACGTCCACCGCATCCGCCGGCATCGGGCCACAAGCCACATCAGCAAATGAGCCGCCGTAATGGCTTGGACCCTGCGGCTGGTAGAACGGTGGGACATCATCGGGCAGGGCATCTTTGCGGAGCATCGCGAATTTGGCACCGTAGTCGCTGGTACCGTAGCCGTCGAAGCGGACTTTCCATGCTGAAACGGGGGGGTGGGATTAGCGGAATGTGGGATGAGATAACGGAGGGAAATGGGAGGGCTTACTGGTCGGGAAAGGAACCATTTCGTCCCATTCGGGTGTGAGAAAGGTTTCCGTGCTCGGCTTCAAGATGCGCGTGTCGAAGACCTTGGCTAAATCGTCCGCCCGCTTTTTGGCTTCCATGTCCGTCTTCTTGGCCTTCTTTTCAGCGTCCTTGGCCTCTTTCTTGGCCTGCTCGACCTCATAGGCAATCTTCTTCATGCGCATCGGCGCCATGAAGTTCGCGTAACCCTCGTAAGTGGAATCAATGTTAATCTTCTTCAACCTTCCTTGCGCGTCGTGGCCTCGGCGGAGATTCTTCATTTGCGCGAGAACCTTTATCATGGCCGTGAGGCCGAGCACGGCTGTTTCTTTGGGGCTGAAGTGCACGAAGCCTTGGCTTAGGCTGGAGCCGTAGGTCAGGTAGTCTTGTTCGGAATTGATGTTGGATTTATCCTTCATGGCGCGATGCTGTGCGGTGGTGGTCAGGCTGATGAGCACATGTGGATTGCGACATGGTACGGGAGCTTCCATGAAAGAGGCTTGGGAGCGAAGAGCAGGTTTGACTTACAATATCGCAAACAACAGTCTGACCCTACTCCAGGGAAAAAAGTTCGACGCCGTTTTCATCACTGATAACCACATCCGCTGCTCCGGCTTTTCGAACAACAGGAAGTTTAACGCTAAGTCTTTGAGCCTTCAAAACATGTATCTTAATTTCCTTGTCGCTGGTAGCGCTATCGTTCAAAGCCAACTTCTGTATGTCCAGCCAAGTGCCGGAGGCCTTCGCATCTGTGGTGTTCGTACCTTTTTGGTGTGCGAACTTGTACAAGTCGTCCAAAAAGTAGTTGAGAACAGCAGTGAACTACGTGGTGTCAGTTTGCTTTGGCGTAAAGGATGGAATAGAGTAGACATACGGCAAGCACAGAGTTATAAGCACTATCGAGAGCAGTCAGCAAGAGTATGGCCGCAGCTTTCCCAGTATCGTTTTCTTGCTCGAGTATACGTTTCGCGACCGTCATTCCAAGCTGCTTCATGTGGTTGGCCGGGGTATCTGTCTTTGCACCGAAAAGAACTTTGGGGAACCGCCATCTGTTTGCTTCTTTAATATTACCGCTCTCTGCCAGCTCGAATAAAAACTGCATTGACGTCTTGAAGGCCGCACGTCGTTTCCACATTTTGGTTTCATCAGCGTCGTAGGACAAGAATACCTGGCAATTCGTGATGTGTTGGTAGATCTCATTCTCCGAATAGGGCGCTTTCGAGTCTCCGTTTGTTCTGATACGATCACTGAACCCTAGGAAATCTGCCACATATGTGGTAATCACAGGAATAGCTAGGCTGTAAGATGTTAGAATGGGGAAAGTGATTCACGATTGAAGTAGATACTCACTCTCTGGTAACATCGATCTGGTAGATAGGTTTCCCGCCATCCACAGTAATAATCTCTCGCTGGACGATCTTTCTCATGAGGTTAGCAAAGTAATCCATTGTCAACTGCGTACTATCTGGCGAGTCGTTTTCTTTCGACGTCGAAAAATACTTCGCTTGACCATGAACAAGGACATCCACGACCTTTACTGGGAGCGAAGCAGTTTCGAGACAGGCAGGATTGATGACAATCTCTGGCTTTTGGGCGAGCAAGGCTTTCACATCGGCGTACTTGCTGAGGTACACCGGCTTGGGAGGCTTCCTAGGATCCGACGTTCTAACGTCATTCTCGAAGCTTGGCATCTTAAAATTCGCTGCGTAGCCCTGCTCCCGCGCGAACTCTGCGTTTTTCTCCGCAGTGTAGAATGGATGGAAGAAGCGGATGGAGTCATAGGGAAACCATTCGGGAAAGGCACGCTGAATCAAACGATGGAAGACGGAGCTCTTCAATACGTCGTTGTCAGGCGTGACTTCCTTCATGCCCCACGATGTCAAAGAGTTTGTGTTCCAGTCCTATGGTATATTCGTATCTCTATACTATTAGTTCAAGCTGTAGGCTGCACTTACAACAGTGTAGAAACGGTCAGATCGCACCAGCGTGATCGCGTCAGAAAATATGGCAGCCCAGAGGGCAGCATCGACATCACTAGGTCCAGGGCTGGACATTGATTTCGGAGTCAGCGATACTCTTCCAAGTGGACGATTGGAGCCATGAGAAGTTTTTTGGAAGCACACTGAATGCTCGCGAACTACTCTTGCAAATCAAGATGTGGTACCAAAAGGGACGAAAATATAATGACAAGAAGACGTACTCGTCACCCATCTTGGCATCACTCTCGCAGAAGACACCTGGATAAAGCTCGACTTTGTCAGGATGATCATAGGGATCTCTGAGCGCATTTTGAACACTCGCGTTCTTAGTAATGTCCTCGAAGGTCTTGTGTTTCTTCATGCCAAAGAAGTCTCTGAAGTCATTCAGAGTGCCAATCTCCCTATAACGTACGTCTCAATCAGCTGTTGTTGAGACAACCAAGTGATAAGAGAAGACGTACCACTTTCTTGCCTGTTGAATTCCCATTAGCTCCACGTTTCTGAGGACCTTGGGCACATTGCGTGGACCAAAATTCGCTGCGGCACACTTATTAGTGAGGAATACAAGGACCGAAGAAACAACTGACAAATGGGATCATCCATAGACTTCCAAAGCTGCGAGATCATTTTCTCGTCATCGAAAAGTCCGGTGAAAGAGTTGCGTTGGAAACAGAACTGTTTCTTGTCTTTCAAACCGAACTCTCGCTCCCAGGGCTTCTTTGGTGGTTTGCGTGAACCTCGCATGAGATCAATGAATTGGTTTAGTGACAACGCTTTCGGGTCCCAAGAGGCAACTTCAGGTTTCATGGCTTCTTCATGTCTCTTCGAATGATCCCACTCTCTATATTCCTGGGTAGCCTCGTCTTGATTCGCCTTCGTGGCCTTATCTTGTTTCTTCTTCTCTAGTTCCCCCTTTTCTTTATTTTCCAAATAGTCGATGTGCATCTCTTTCATGAAGTCCTCAGTAAAGCTTTCATCGTTCTGCGAGATAGCGCAATGAAAGCGATATAATAGGTTGAACTCCACGGTGACTTGGTTGCCGATGCCGCGAGAAACGTTCTTGTGTTCTGTCATAGCAACGCGTGGATCGAGTGTGAAGTTTGTGTCGTACTGGTGGAAGCCCATGAGAGCGCGGAGATAATCATGAATAGATATGTTTACATACATACCGCAAGTGATCCTTTACACATAGTCAGCACCGTACCGAAGCCATTAGTGATGGATGTACTTCCAGTCTAGCGGTATTGAAGAGGTCGTCATCAAGCTTATTCCAGGCCGCATCGTAAGCTGTCCCGAATGCTTCGACCGAGTTAAATACCTCGAGGGAGTTTTTGGCACATTTGTCGATTATATCCTGCAGCTTGGCTGTCGCCTGGTCGTATTCGGAAGAGGGCGCCTGACCTTGGTCACAATACTTTTCCCAGGCTGCTTGATACTCATGCACCGCTTTGCGAAAGCTTGCATCTTCATGGGGAGGGTCCACGCAGCGCTCTGCAATGGCTGCGAGCTTTGGCTTGCCAAACATGGCAGGCACTTGAAATCTGCCGTTCTCGTTGATGCGACGTAGTTGCGTCGCAGCATAGTTGTGATAGCGATTGTACATGACTAACATGATACAAACTCCAGGAGGCTGCCGAACTAATCTGTCTTCTGCAAAAGTGTCTGGCTTCAGCAATCCGAGCTTGTAATTGTCGTCGCGGATCTCGCGCGTCATCTCTTCCGTATAGCCATAGAGAGGAGACAGATCAAGGTATGATGAGCTGTCTGAAATGTTCTTGTCGGAATCGTTGGTACGGAAGATGTCGTGAATGATGATTGTAGCATGGTAGATGAGCATGCTTGATAATCCAGACGTACTCTGACGGCCACCATCTTGTCTAGCCATTAGACGATCGAAGACGTCGCCTGGATCTGGGAGCGCTCCCAGTGGGTGAGTTTTTGATGGTACGGTCTTGGCGTAGGGAGCTCCAGCTTGGCCTAAATGCGGGTGTAGGACACTGTTGAACTTGCCATCGGCCGCACGATACTGGAAAGCATCACCAAGATACGTGAGGGGCGGGTGAAGCATCTTCTCGTACTTGCCCATGACCTGACTTTCTATCACCTTGGATCTGTTCTGGCTGTCATTGGACATCGATGAAACAAGCTGGGCGGCTGCAACAACCTTTTGGCATACCGAACATCAGCGTGGCAACATCGACGCAACGACTTCTGCAATGCTTACATCGAGACCTTTGCCTGTGAACGCTTTCCATCCAACCGTCCCGATCTCTTTGGCGTTTCTAAAAGTGAATACATTGCGTATATCATTCAACAGTCCAGTCACCACGTTTTGCTTGTCCGCAAGCAATTCGTCTCCGTGGAATTTGGCTACGTACTCCGCTTTCTTCAGCTCCGCATTCCAGTCGTCCGAAGCGGCTTGCGGCTCGCTCTCGCCAACGGCATGGCCGTCCACGAGTGGTCTTTGGGTATCAGAAGACATCTTTCTATCTTTCTGTAAAGGGAGCAAGAACAGGCTAAGGACTAACAATGGCCAAAAAGCTGCTCATAAGAAGAGGAGGGGCTTGTGGGAGAAGAACAGTGACATGACTCCCCTATAAATGTATCGCAACGCAAAACATGACAAGCCCCAGGGTGCAAGGCTCTTACCGTCGTCCGCGAGACACCTTTGAGACGGACTATTGGCCATTGGCAATCTATCCCCCATCTGGCTTCCAGTCATCTCTCACGTCCCCATTATGGCGGGATCAAATCAACACTTCAGCTGGCAATGCTGTCTGTGGCGCTGGAAAGCTGCGACGAGTCACGACCCAGCACTAGTGGTGCGGTAGATCCTCAGTAATTAGTGGTAGGTCCAGGCCCAAGACTTGATCTGGGACATGGAGAAGAAGCTCGTTTGCTTTTCGTCTGATAGAATGATGATATCGGTAAGACGCATCGAACAGTCTCTGGCAACAGAACGAACCCCTTCCATGCCCAGGATTATGAAACATGCCTGCATACAAGTGGAGGAATATTGTGGCTGTCTCTCGGTCGAATCGGTCAAAGTATCGCCGTTATTCACCAAGATTCGAGATAAGCCATCCACGGAAGCGACCTACATAGTATCAAATCCACCTAGCGTCACCTACATCGGGATGGAGGCGCGCAAGCCGCCAGCTCCTGTCATACGATGGCTTGACTCTAGGTACCTACCTACTGTGTACAGTACTGTAGTCCCTTCATATGTGATATCTTCACCTCCACCGCATCATGAGGCTTTTTGATACGGGAATGTCCCACCTCCAACGTACCCGCGCACCCAGCTAGCTGGTCTGCCATTTTCTTGGTCAACCCCCATGCCAGAGTAAGATGTATGTGTTCACTGTCAAAATTATTATTACGAGTAAGCTATCCCCGTTTTCCTTGTTTTTTTCATCCCACTGTACTCGCTGCATCTCTATCGACGTCCATCTATCACTGCGCTCGTTTATCCCCCACCGTATCGTACTTTCTTCATCAAAAGTGCTTCGTTTTTGAAAATTCTTGAACAATTTGATTATTTAAAAGTTACTGAATCTGTTCATCTTCATTCTTTTCAAATCATCGAGGTTTCGTTGATTCGATAATCGACGGGATGCGCGACGAAATGCGATGCCAAAGAAATCGCAACCTTTCTGCACACGCTACTAATAGCGTATTTGAGACGCGTGTCTCTGAGTGCAAGTACGAAGGACTGAAGAAAGGCATGATATATGGGTTGTAATCAGCAATTGGCGTCAGGCATATGGAAGATCCTCCTGAGCACCTAAGAAATCAATGTAAGGTAGTGCAGCAATGGATCGGATAAGTCTCTGGAAGTCGGCTCAGGGGTCAGCAAGCAACCTGAAAAGAGGTTTACTTACGGAATACGTAAACCCGGAAACAAGTTCTTCTACTCACCTATCGAGTCCTCCCTCGCACGCAAAATCTTCTTTTCTGTGAATTACTTGGTCATACCATGGATATAAAACGGACGGCTGAAAGAGACGTCAATGGATAGATGAACGTAATGTCTACTGTATGCATCGGAGCTAGCCAGAGTCTCTTACATAACATAACACCATCCTGTCCTCCAATTACCGTGTTCAACCACATCAAATACTTATCCAGCGAGCCATGAACCTCTCCGTTATGGCTTTGGCTTCGTCGACCAAGCCTAGCTCGAGCAGGAGCTGTACACTTCCCCGAATGCCAGATTCCAGGGCGGAGGAAACTAAACAATAGTCAGCACGTTTATGCCCGTCAAACAGGACTCAATTCGAGGGAGATTTACTCCAGGAGTGCGTAAAGCTTGAAGCCGGTCAGTAAGATGATTGTGAATAATGTTGGGGAGTCGTGGTTGCTGGAGAAGTGGCATGACTTACCTGGTATGCTCCCCAACAAATATTACCTGTTCCGACGTCAGCGCGCTATTCATAATGATTTCCAACAGCTCAACTGACGTTGTTCTCAGTCTTGAAGTAAGCTGGAATGTACAGCTTGTGCATGCCAATGGACGGCGATGCCCAGCTGGCACTCTCGAGCGGGTCGAGGACCCAGCATTTCCGGTTATATTTGCC
>JAABUR0100002242.1_pt1 | contig 30455 bp, 27 predicted proteins | sample 5560091 | NCBI WGS metagenome assembly JAABUR01 (sample SAMN10711879, study PRJNA513375) | rock metagenome | isolation source: Antarctica rocks | place: Antarctica: Victoria Land, University Valley sud
GAGTCGCTACCGTTGGAGACGGCACGACGCATTGTCGACTTCTTCTTTGGCTGAGCGACCACAGGAGTTAGAGAACTTTGCTGCGTACCCATGGAAGCGGCACGATCGTGATTTACGGTTGACTTGTTCAGGGGTTTATTATAGTCGACCATAGCTACTGCGGATACGGGACGTTGTTTCTTTTGCAGCGCACCCCTAGACTCTGAAGATTTCGGAGGTGCGCTCTTTCGCATTGATGAACGCATGTGCGTTTCCGGTGGAGACTCTGGTCCAGAAGCTCGCATTGACTTCTTCATCGCAGGCACAGTGGGCGATTTGGCTCTCACTACGTCCTCGCGATACTGCTTGTCCGGCCAAGGTGGAAATGGTGCATCCTGATTCGTGTCTCGCGGCTGAGAAGCTTTTTGTGCCACTACCTTTTCCTTCTTTTTCGGCTTTGGTCTCAATTCTGTTGGACGGTCATCAGCCGTGCCCGGGGCAGCTGCTCTCTCCATCTGTTGTTTACGACTTTGACTCAGGCCAGACCAATATTGTTGTGCTCGGTCCCATCCTTCCTCTTGTGCTGGTTCGGAAAGTTCACTCTCGTTCCTGGCCAAAGGATTAGGTCTATTTGGTTTAGCAACTGGTGCAATGACAGGGCTTTCGACAATAGCATTAATGGATCCAAAACCGTCGCCCTCAAGGTCCGATAGATCTTCTGCCGCATCGCTGTAGATGCTGCTACCCGAATCCTCGGATTCCTCGTCATGATGTGGGTCAATTTGTATCCGTAGACCCTCTGCAACTTCCCCAACAACTGGAGATCCAGGTTCATGGTGAGTAGCTTCAGGCTCGGGCTCTGAGATCCCTATACTGGCGGGCGTTGGGTCTGTCGCATAATGCTCCACGATTGGGGCTGTAGAATGCTCTTGAAATTGCGAGACGCCGCTCGAAGAAGGGAAACCACCTGGCATTCCAAACCAATCTTCTTGATCTGTTTCACGACTTTCTGTGCCTGGGGTGGCAGGTTGGACTGCAATTGATGGTACGGAACTGGTAGTTACCTGCGTTGACGACTCCTCCTCGACTGCACTGTTGGTGGGTGCAAATTTCTGACCAAGGGCGGTTCCGTTACTCGATAAGGACGAGGCCAGAGTAGTTGGCGAGTTGTACGATTCGGCCCCATCATCGCTATATGTACTAGGATCTGTGTCGGAATGGTAGCCGGAACCTTCAACGGACGTAACCTCAGGAGGTAATGGCTCATTCGATGCATGCTGGGGTATGCTGATGTAAGGGCTACTACTCTTGTTCACAAAATCTTGATAAAGTACACCGCCTACTATTTGGTCAGTAGAGACTTGCGTTTCGCCAAGCTTTTCGTCGGAGTTGTTCTGGTTGACTGTTGGCCCAGAATCTGGCCTGGCCCGGTCGTTTCGCCCGCGTATACTGCCAAAGGAAGGTAGCATAGGAGTAGGCTTCATAATGCTTTCTTGATCCGAGTCTGATCCTGCAACCACTTTATTCTTGTCGCGTCCGGAACCATACCACGCTTTGTCCGAGTCCTCCTTGTTTTGTGGACTCAATATCACAGGAGAATCGGGGCTAGTAGGTGGACTGGCAGCACGACCGACAGCGACTGGCTCATCGTCAAAGCTAACACGTGCCCTTTTCTTCCTGGAGGCAGGCTTCAAGCCTTCATCTGAGATGACTGATGTTGTATCAGACGCCTCGCTTGCTGCCTTTCCATGAGACTGATTCCAGCCTCCAGGTACAAATCCGGCCGGCGAAGGCCTACGTGGTGACGGAGAATGTTTGAGGGCAGACTTTGCAGGTGACACTGAGCGAGCTGGCGGTTGATGTCTCAATTCCTCTGGTGTATTTGATATGGGTTGAGAAGAGAAGTGAGCAGCTCGTGCTGGGCTTAGAGATTGATGTCGAAGTGTGGATCCTGTATCTAGCGAGATAGCATTAGCCGGCGATTGTGACGATAATAGCTGACTTGTAGCCTTTTTATGCTGTTGGCCGTTTGCAAGTGGCTTTGACATATTCGGAGCTGTTCCTGTGCTAATGCTGCCATTGTGCGCCACAGTCTCTTGCGTCTTCTCTACTAGAATTGTTTCGTCTTCTTTCTCTTCAGCTTCACGGTCTTCTCTCACAACGGAAGGCTGCTTGGCCAGCAATCTGGCCGCCCTTGTGTTGTAACTTCGGGGTCGCTCCGCCGAACTGCTCACATCGGATACCACCGAGTCTGTATCAGATGCGTAAGAAGACGTCTGCGTGCCTACGGCAGGGGCTATCCTTTTCTTTTTCCTTCTGGGTGCAGTATTTACAGTATTGTCTAGCCCAGCTGGTTGAGATGTGGGAGCTGAAGGTGAAGGAGTTGATGAAGCACTTGGCGGTTGCCTTCTTGGGGTGGCCTCTAACGCAGCCCCTGTAGTTCTAGTCTCAATTGCACCAGCCGCCAAATGACTGCCCTCTGTCAAGTCTCTGGCTACTACCGTTTTCTTCTTCTTGACTGGCCGCGCCGCAGTCTCTTGCATTCGGTATGCTATGTTTTGCGCTTCACCTTCCGGTAACCTCTGCGCAGGACTACTCTTTGCCGAGAGCTGCGCAGCAGTTGATGACTGGCTCAAGGGCGGTTGCGGACGCCCGCTGGGCAGTGGTGAGGTAGGCGGTGAATTCCGTGGGCTCATCGGCCGAGAGAAATTAATCGATTCTCGACTCTGTGCGCGTTCCTCATCCAACCTTGCAATCTTCGGCTTATAATAGTTTCGGATATCGCCTCTACCTAGCATAGCACTAGGTCCTCGATCCAAACTGACACCTCGCCCGGAAGGCCCGGGAGGGGGAGAAAGGACCCTCTCCGGAGGCTCGACACTTGCTGCCCGTCGACCTGATTTCGCCGGCAGCGGTGGGGGCAGCGACGTATATCCTTTGGGGAGGGCAGGTACTGGCGGAGGATCATCGGTACGCATGCTTGCTGAAGTCTTTCGATTCGGTGAAGGATCCCTGAATGACCGCTCGGTCATCGATCCAGAGCTGTTCTGCCGCTGTAACCCTCCACGGAGACTAGGACTTGCGCTCCCATTGGAAGATGTAGATCCCCGTCGCTGCATACGTTTGGTTTGTATTTCCCCCACTGATGTAGGCGTCGTAGTGTGAGAGCGGAGAGCTGCCGCTGCAGCGGAATTGGAGAGACTTGCATTGGAGGCACGGCTGGCGAGGAAGGCCTGTACGGCTGCTGTAGACGCTGCAGCGGTTGGAGGGGTTTTGACAAGCTAAAGGATTGATGTCAGTAGGATATTCTGCTTGTGAGAATGACACATGTATCAAAACGTGGGAAATTTACGGGGTTCGATTGCGCTCTCTTGCGATGGAACATGTTGCGCCGCGATTCGAGACGGACTCGCAGATGGGCTTGCAGTCAATGATTTGGATATATATCCCAAGCTGGCCTTCCTCCTATCGTGACCGGATGCTCTTACGCGAGGGCACAAAGGAAATTTTCCAAAGGCGGAGACGAGCTCAGTTAGTGCAAGTTAGAGGATGAAGCTACCGCGAATGACGTCGGAACAGAACAGCCATCCTGGTGATTCTCGTGGTGTCTGATACAAGTAACAGGTGTACACGATGAGGTAGATTCCGCATGGAATGTTAGGCGATATGTGGCTCAACGCACAGTTTGCGGCTGATGTTGGAAGTTTGATGGGTTTCACTTTCAGGGCAGCGGCGCGGCAGGAGCGGACAGCAGTACAGGCGGGCAAGTTTTTGGGTCTGGCCCTTCTGTAAACTTTGTGCGCGCCTCGAACGTCATGTTGTACGCTACCACTACTGAGGTTTTCATTTGATAGTTTTATAGTTGAATCGATATGACCTATTGAATTCTAAGAAGATTACTTGGAAGTTTCCCAGATCGAACGAAAATACCACCGCTGCACTTGTTGACCTTGATATATCATTAATCATTCCATCTCGCCTACTCCTTTTTATTTTGAAAGTGTGGACTGTATTCATATTAGGGCAGTTCCTGTACTCCATAGGTAGCACTTGAACGATAGCAAACATGGTGTTCTCATTCGATGACAAGTAATGTTGACTCCTTAATACTCAATGCCATCAACCTTCCCATTCCATGACCATGGCGCCCTCTACTGAGACGCCTCTACCGCAGATACCTCTGCCAGCGGGACTTCGCGAACGACAGGTCACAAGCAGCGCATCTGATCTTTCGTATCACCTAATCGAGGCCGAAGAGCGACCCAATCCCCTTATAATACTACTCCATGAATTCCCAGAGCTCGCGTATTGCTAGCGTAAGATTATGCCAGCCCTAGCAGCTACTAAAAATTGTGTTGTAGCCTTTGATCAAAGAGGCTGGGACACTTCATCCTTCGAGGACGTGGATCTCCGAAATTTTCCTTAGACGAACCTGATGCGAGATGTGGTTGTTTTGGTACAACGACTTGGATACCATGTACAAATTGCGTAATAGGCACTACTTTGGCGGAGCGATTGCGAGGCCAGACATGTTTTGTAGAGTCGTCTTGATGGGCTATCCGTTTTTAGGTCCTGAGTTGCCCTTCAATAAGAGTGCGGGTCTGGATGAAGAAAAAGGACCCAGTCTGGATAAACACCAACAATTAGCCAATCTGCCAGAACCAAGGAAAAAATATAAATGGTATTACTCGACTGCGGCTGCTAATGCGGAGATGTCTTCATCGAAGGGCTTAAAGATTTTTTGAGGGGATGCGCCTAACGATCCTCATTCATTGGAAGATTCGACGGCCGAAGAGCTCTCGAAGCTGCCCAATTATTACATGATGCCGTTGGACATGGGAATGCCTGAGACAGTGTTCCAAGCCATGTTTCTCGCAGAGATCCAGCGGGCCAACCGGTCCAAATGGCTTATTGACATTGAGCTCAAGGTTTAAACCAACGAGTTTGGCCGCATTGGTTTCGAAGGAGGCCTGAATTGGTATCGTGTTGCCATTAATTCAGAGCTCATGCGGGACCTCGACATCTTTGCCGGGAAGAAGATGGAGGTACCACTACTGTTCATTGCCGGAACGAAGGATTGGCTGCCCTACCAAGTCCCAGGCTCGCTCGAACGAGTGCAGAAGGCCTGCGATATATTTAGGGTACGAAATGGATTGAAGGCGCTGATCATTGGGTCCAGCAAGAACAGCCTGAGATGGTCGCTCAGAAGTTATTTGACTTCCTGCGGAAGGCTGACATGTAATTGCGGTGGGAGAGTGATCAAGAGGCGCTGGCGTATCGTATCTGAATCCTATGTCACCAATCTATAAAGATGATCGAGACTTTCATCTAGCGAGTACGCATCATGCCTAGATCTCATTCGTCACTCAATATGTAATCTTGAGATGGTGACGCCCTATCCTCGTAGAAATGTAAGAACGATTGCCAAGATCCGAAGGCAGAAGAGGTGTAAAATGCGTCTTGGCACAACACAATAGCATATAAAGCAGTGCTGATGATGATCGAAAGGGAAGCAAGAAGGGGAGTGTAAAGCTCGCAGGTCGTCGGATGGCAAAGTTTGAGGTAAATAAGTCAAAGACAGACCCACGCACAAAATACAAGACAACGATCTGCAGCTGATGTGAGAAGGCATCACGTTTATCAGATGTGGAGCGATAGAGGCTCTGAGGTTTGCGGGAGATGAGCGTGCAGTAGTGGCATGCCTGAAAATTGGTGGCGGTTCAAATGACGAACAACGAAGCAATTATAGATTTGTAGTGTCTCGTAAATAGCACAGTGCCAACCTTGTCAACGCCGCATCCAAAGATTTCAACCTGAGCCCTGGCAGCAGGTTTTAGTACATCGTCAAAATACAACATATGTTCCAAAACGCCGAAAATATGCCCTGCGGTCTCAGACCTTATACCATAAATGCCCATATAGCTACTGCGGCGATTGGTATTGATGCTGGCCATGACTTTGGCGTTGAGATGGATGGTAAGGCGTCAGACTTGAGATTGTTCGTACTGAAGACGAACTGGAAACCGATGTCTGTCGAGTTGGAGCAGTTCGTTTCGTTGACTTCTGGTACGTCTTTAGGATCGGCGAAAGTGATGTCGACGCACTGCAATCTTCGAATTAGCGACTGAACAGCATTGCTTAGTCCAAATGAAGCACTCACATTATACAGAGCTGCGCCGTGCTGCGCCGTCTCGATGATTTGTATCGTAGCATTTTGGCCGATTACAGCGGTATAATTGACGGGCAGTGGGACTTGAGGCATGCATACGCTCCCTGGGTATTCATCGTTATTGGGTCCAGTTATCGCAAAGACCGTTTGCATAGGCAACGAGAAGTTCCCAGGTGTCGTGCCGTCGCCGAGGTTGATGTAGATGAGAGCTGACGAGTGACCGGGGAACCAGCCAGGCTGGAAGCCTACGGCGCCGCCGCCCACAGGCCAGAGGGTACGGTTGTTTGAGCGAGGCATACCACCACCTTTGTCTTGTCAGTATCAGGCCCTTGTACAAGTATCGGATTATGCCATACATGGATATATCCATTGCATGCCATATGGGTAGCTGCCGTTGGGTCCAGCACCCAGACCGTCAACGCCTGGGTCTGTGACATTGCCGTACGAGTGTAGATTGTTCCCTCGCCATCCGGGATACGTTATGACCGTGTGCGCTGAGACAAGTGATGAGAGAAAGAGGAGGTAGATGGCGGCGGTGAGGAGAGGTCTTGACGAAAAAGGCATAACGGAAGAGAGGCAGTGTAAGAGTATAGCTATGCTCTTTTGTTTCGAGTGATGAGGTTCAACTCTGCCAAGTGCCAACAATGATAGAAGATGAAACCCAGCGACAAGAGGAAGCCTTGCGTTGCAAGAATAGACATCTCAAAGCTCCGAGGGGGCAGCCCGATCCCTTTTGCTAACCGGCACGCTGGCAGAACTTAGCCGCGCCAGTACAGCGAAGAAAGCCATGTCGAGTTGTCAACCAAGCATTATTAGCCCGTACCACCCCCATGAGGAAACTGTACGGATACGACCCTCGCGCCGTGAATTAATATGGCTGGGTCGAGGGGGGTGACAAGTGGGAGGAAGAATCCATTGGCGGCTGGAAGCACTTACGTGCATGCGGATTGCAGTAGCAGCAATAGTGTTAGTGAAATGGGTGCATGTGCAGCCAGTCAGCGTTGAGAACTTGAGGTGTTCAATTTTCAAAAGGGTGTGATTCGAGGGAATCACGGGCGGCTGCTTAACCCCTACGAATCCTTGGCGCCTAGAAGTTAGAACCCGTGCTCATGGACCTGATGCTCCGTCGGATCGGACCTTGAAAGTTCCTCTCATTCGTATATAGTTCTATACCTAATACCTACCTTACCTTATCTTCTGACTTGTTTCACTGTGCCGAGTGCAAGTAATCTCCTGCGCCTTTGAACGTTATTGCTGACACTTTATCGCACCGCGAGGATGCGTTTCAAGACTGATGCTGAATTGTTTCGGGTGCGTCTGAATCTACTGCAGCCTTTCACCATTTCCACGCAGACATACAGAGGTACATCGCTATGAAAGCCTAGGCTAGGTATCCCAATCGAACCTGACTGTGTTTATAAGCCCTTGCTGCTTCTATAAGTATTCGTCACCAGAATTCATCTCACCCACTACGGAGTAGTTACAGAACGGATCCGCAATCAAGATGTAAGCCCTATAGTAGGCAAGCCAGTGCGCTCTTCCAGGTCCCGTTCAGCAGTGTCTAAGAGCGAGCCCGAATCATTCTTATCTGGCAGAATAGATCGTGATCTATCCTTCCCTTCAATAATGATCAAGCACCCTCGGTACTATTTCTCAGCAACGGCGTCTCCTCATCCGTCGTCTCTCCTTCACCACCACCCTCTGCCCCAGCTTCTCCTCCGTATTTGGAATAGACCCTACTCCCGTAGTACACCGAAGCAAGTACCGCAGGACTGTTCCCAGAACATCAGCTGCTCTTCCTCAATCTCGGCACACTTGATGCAAAACAAGTAAGACCAACTCACTGCTGAAACACGAATTCCGTTGTGGCAAAATCGCCCACATAAGACCACCTCATCCGCGTATAAGCCGCGATACTCATAATAACCCAGAACACTCCGATCATTGTCGCTTTTGTCCACTGACTAATAAGATAGGTGCGGGTTGCGAGTTTATGTTTAGTGAATAGGAAGATTTCGGCAATGTTGATGAGGACGTTGAGTACGGAGAAGACTATGATAAGCCATGTTCTGTACTGCAAGCATTAGTTTTAGGTACCATGGTTCTCCACCAAGAAAAGTGAAGCGACAAATAAATCTTGACAACGAGGAGGCGCTGGGAGCAGAGCACATTACGCACCGTAGATCCATATGCCTGTTTCTCCACTCTGGCACATTGTTCTGGACGATTGGGACGCCGACTAGGAACAGTATTGCGAGGCAAATCTGGATGATCCAAAGGGGTGCAAGGACTGGAAGCTTCCAAGGCGCATGGGTCTTGGGCCTCTCGGGCATCTTGACGCTGTACAGAAATATTGGTTTATCTTTGCTGTTATTTCTGCTTGGATGTGTAGCCCAATCTTCGTATATTCCTGGCTAAACTTTGAACAAGAACCAAACTCTGTGTAGCAGCATGAGTATACTGAAGTCTCTTTCTTGTAACAATTACAAATATAAGTTGGATGAGGCACTCTGGACATTATATCTAGGTACCTATATCTATTATCTAGTTGAGAGCATTGCCTGCCCTGGCGCCTGTTGAGGGAGCGCACTGCCTCAATCCTTCCAACGCAGAGTTTCAGCTATGTTAATCAACAAACATCTACCTTTTGTCATCTCCCATCACTGCAAAACATTTTATTATCAAACAAGTTCTTCCTAGTCTTATCGCGAAATGGAAGAATTAAAGATTTCCATCGATCCATAAGCTCGCCCAGCTGCTAGCGCCGTTCAATATTCCAGATTGATATGTTTATTGGAGCATCACAGGTACATACGACCATGAAGACCAGAAAGCTAGGCATTCTCCTCACCTTCATATCCAAACATCCAGATATGTCTGGTTCAAGAGTAGCTCCAAGTTGCCTTTGTATCATCTCATCTGTCCCTCGCTAAGGGCCTGCTTTGTACATAACCCTTTAGGATACACTCACCATCGCCGTTTTCCATTGAGCTCCCTAGACTACGCCGCTAGTGCTTCATCTCGCGCTTTAGCTATGTCACTCACGATCGTATAATACTGTCATGATCGAGACTTCTTGCTCACTGGGTCTTTATCGGCTAATCAGCCACATTATCATCTACAGGTTTCAATTGTAGCCTCGTAGATCGAAGAGCACATCAACACGGCTGAGCTGACGCGAAGATTGATGGAGGTTTACAAGAGTAGTCATAGGGTAAGGCTCTTTTGCTCTGGGGAAGCCTCCGTGCCGTGATCAGCCAGATGAAAGAAAATAAAGGGCCTGCTTATCTTTAATACTGTCTTCATCTCCTCTGACGATGACAACATCACCCTCCAACCTTGACGACGCGGAGCAATACACTGCACAAATCCTTGCAGCTGCTGCGGGCACAGGAGGCCTCGTGACAGCCAGTGAGATACTCCCATAATGGCCGCTGCAACCTGGTTCTGAGCCAGCTCCCGCACCTAGTAGCCCAGATCTATGACCTTTCGCCTTAGTCATGTACAGAGCCATTGATGAGAAGAAGCCCCAGGTTGTCTCTTATGTGCTCGCTCTTGGTCTGAAGCTGGAACGGCTCGCCATTGAGAGAGCCTTAGACGTCAAGTCAGTTGATATCTTCCAGGCTTTCATCGACAATGGCTGGGACATCAACGCTCCACTCGGCGAACTAGAAGCCTCCCCTCTAGCGTACGTATTGCCTTCTGCCTTACTTCCTCCATCCTTCTCATTCCTTCATATATGTCTATGTAACGCACTGCCCGATATGCTTACCGACTCCTTAGTCGTGCTATAACCGACAAGCCTCTTGTCTGTTGGTTTCTTTTACATGGAGCCTCTCCAAACCCCTCAGCTCCACGCGTCGCTCGTACCCCGGTCATGGCCGCTGGTGCCTATGCTCCTCTACCTGTTGTACAATTGCTTTACGCTCATGGTGCATCTCATTTGGACGTGCTTCAGAGTGCTGCAGAGTCGCCTGCAGAGGGGCGACTACAGGTCATGGAGTTTCTTCTGGATGGCGGGGCTGACATTGACGCGGTGAAGTGGAAGCACCACGAAGAGAGCTACACGAGCTTTGAAGCGTTAGAGTTAGGTATAGCATTGCACTACGCGGCTAAAAATGGTTACGCATATAGGGTGGAGTTGTTGTTAAGGCGGGGAGCTAAAGCTGATGTTCTTGTATCGACGGTGAAGACCGCGTTGGATCTTGCATATGGGCGAGACAATACCGCTACTCTGTTGATTAACCATTCGCCCACACAACGATAACCAGGAATAGAATAATATAGGTTGCTAGAGGTTGGAAACCACTGCTATGTAGGATGATACAAAGGATGCTGTGTCTAGATGTTGCAGATATTCTACTAGACTCTCCATAGTAGTTTTTCCTTAGGATCGATGAGGTTTGCACTCCGTAGCTCAGCCTTGCGCTAAACCTAAATAGGCGATTGCAATTCTCCTCCTCGCTCCTCCGCGACCGCCGACTTGAAGTCCATATTCATAACATCGATTGAGCAGCTTTTGTTCGAAGATGCAAGCCTCATTGGTAGCCAGAGTCTCTCTCATATGTGCATTTATTAGCAAAAATCCTAGGGTTTGCTTGAATGACCAACTAGTTTTACACAAAGAATAAAACAACCCATGCCATTTATATTGGTAAGAAGTAGAAGTATCGGTGGCCCAATTTCATACATGATGCTGAACAATATCATATCAAGACTATAGATATTGTTACGGGTGGTCGTGTTAACACATCAGCATTCTTGATACTCTTCGCTTAGTTCTTGTGGAAGAGGATTGCTGTCTTCATATTGAAATCTCGATTGCAGATAGAGTCGAAGACATCAACATCGTCTCCTAATCCCTTCACTGAAGGGTTAGTTGATGGCTGCTGGCCTAGCCAAAAAAAAACTTCATATCCGCCCATAATGTCCCGGAAAAAGCACAAGAAGCAAAGTGAACAGCAAAAGCGTCTTCGGGTAACCGACGCATCTGGTTGGACACATATTATCAAGGGATCTCGGGGTCAAAACCACCAGAGATACACCGACTTGCATGAAGACGGCAAGCCCATGGAGGCTCCTAGAGATCTTACCGTTGACAAGGTGTTGGAGAAATTCCAGAAATGTTGCCAGAATTGGAAGGAGTCTGTTTCCTTCAAGGACTTTCAGCTCATTCTAGAAGAGGACGTCTTGGCTTCGGAGAAATGCAAAATCACTCGATGTGTGTGCCTAGGCCTTGGCAGCTTCACATCTGAAGATGGCAGAGAAGCCTCAATGTATGAGCTCGCCTTCTTATCCACCACGCTTGAGATACTCGGTTCGTCTGTTAGCCTGCTAGCAACATTGTTCCTCCACTTATTTGCTTGCAGGGAGGAAGCATAAGATCGAGGATATCTACCTCCAAGACCCAGCCTTCAACCACTTAGACGAAGAAGTCATCCAATCACTCGGCTACACGGTCCTCAAGACTCCAGAAGCTTTCGAAAAGATTTCCACAACCACCTTCCTTTTCGTCCCACATCTAGAACCGCAATTCTACGCTATGGCGCTGGACGCTGCTCACCCCTCACTATGTATCGGTAACGACTTAGAAGTCTGTGGGTAAGTTCTGCAGGCGTTCCCATCCACCAACGACGACAATTGCGAGCTAATACCACGCCCAGAGATATATATCCCAGAGACCCAAATTGGATGGTAGCAGCTCGCAGGACCTTCGACCGTTACATGGATACGACAGTGTCGAGACCCATGCCTCTCTTCGATCGAGACACCTGGCCATATTTCATGCGTATATACTGGCCTCGACCGAGCGACGACCTTACTACAGAAAATCTCCAGCCAATTCCCCAGAAAACCCCCGAAGACGGATTCGAGATTGCCAAAAAGCTGAACCGGCTAGAACTAGAGGAGCGAAACCCAGGAACCGGCCATGTTTGACCATCACAGGGAGATCACGTCGACCTCGGACAAGGCATGGGACCTAGCACACTGACTTTGGCCAGTGAATCCCCAGAACAATTACCCCCAAGCATATCCCCACAACAGCAAAAGAAGCTGACACACCCCTCGACCACACTCAAACTCTTCCCACAGTCAACAACCGTTCAAGCAATCCAATCGCAGTATACCAAACCTGTTTCTCCCCACACGCAGCAAACAACCCCCAAAACGAACTCACAGCTCCTCTCTATCAAAATTTCCCCTAGCCTACGACAACCTCATCAGCGCAGTACCCCCCTCATCCAGTACTTAAAAGTCCTTCCTGCAAAACCGGCGCTTTAGAGTATATACAACGACGACTGCAGAAGAGAGGCAAGAGCGCCTATCCAGGAAAGAGAGCTGTCCTGAATAGAATCACATAATTCAAGAGCGAGTCCTGAACAGTAGCTCTCGCTGTGGTCGTACTTTAGTATCAATCACGGCCTATCCTCAGCTACCATGAGCAGAACGTCACGATTCTGTCCGTAGAGCCAGTCAGCCCTTTGAGCTACCCGCATCATAGTCCTTTTGAGAGCATCAGAGACAAGGTTCGGCCAGAAGCATAACAATAAATCAGGCTCCCGGATGTTCAGAAATCAAAAGCAGCCTGAATAATATTCATATTAGCCTATCTAAACACTACAAAAGTACGCCTACGCCGCTAATGCTCCCTATCCACACCTCCCCTCGTGCTAAGAGGACAAAATACCACCATCCCCCTGAGCCATGTGTCATGTCCCCAAAACATCTAGCCATACTCTCCATACAACAGCCTACCTGCCTTTCCTCGATAAAGCAAACCGCCACCCCATAATCCCATTGCCACTACCCTCCACCTCGTGCACGACAAGCATGTCATCATACTTTACCTAGCCGAACATTACCCTCCTTTTCTTCTTGGTATTTGTTCCGACATTCCGCTCTAATATCTCATACTGTAATGCCCCAACTCCAAAACATAGACACCTCCCCCTTTCGAAGCCATTCGATCAGACAGTTTTCCCTCCACAATCAGGAATCTTCAGCCCGGGCTTCAGATTCCTCGCCGTATCCATCAATCCCCATTTGTCTTCCCACTCCCTGCCCGGAGAATCGAGCATGATCTTCCATGGCTCGTCGAAGGCTTCGAACCTGCTCGCATCATCAGTCACCCCTCTACCCTGAAAATGCCCATGCCCTGGCCCCAAAATCAAAGAAAGCAAGTACCAACTTACCAGAAATACTCTGTCCCATTCGACAAACTCTGGCACACAAAATCGCTCATAAATTTATTCATCTCATTAATCCCCGCCACACTGCTTTTATCCACCGCGATCGCATCCGTGCAATTGGAGGGGCCGCAATCTCTTCCTCCGGAACTCGGCCACCCAACTTCAGAGATGATGTTCTTCTTATTCGTACCTTGTGTCAGTAACACATCTTTTGTTTGCCAAAAATCCCATGTCCATGCTGCTGCGACGTCGACGTTGACACCGGCGAAGAAAGGGTGGACGTTTGACATCACGATATCAGTGTCAGCCGCCAGACCCGGTGTCCATTTGTCTCCAAGATCGGATGTTGCGACCGGGAGGTCGTATTTCTGAGACGTAAAGTTTTGCCTGATATCAGACAATACCTTGCCCAATTGGGTTTCAGTCATGTCCTGGCGGTAAAGTACCTCATTGCCGACGATAACACCTGCAAAGGGCCCCGCACCATTTTTTGAAAGAATGTCGTACATGCCATTAAGGCCGCGGTCATTTGTAGTGGTGTTTGTGGCAAGCCAAACGCCGAGCCAAATTTTCATGTTTGTTAGGCCGAGCTTGTCGATGGCATGGAGAACCATTTCGGTTTGGTTACAGTCGGTGCCGTAAAGGCGGACAACATTCGTTAGTTGGGATAGGACTGCCATGTCTCGCGTAACATTGTTCTGACTCGGGGGCCACTTAAGGCAGTCGGGGTATTGGACGCCCCATGGTGTATAGTCCATTCCCGGAAAAACCTTGTGGAGGTTTGGATTTCCCATCAGTGCCTTGATCTCTGCTGAATCTTTTGTCAAGTCTCCATGACCGTCGTCTTGTGCAGCAGTTTGTGACTGTGTCGAGTTCGACGAGGCTGCATTCTTATTTTTCTTTGATGCTTCAACGCCCCCTACTATTCCACCAACGATGGCCGCAAGGACCAGGATGACGATAATGGTGCCTACTATCCACCTCATCCTGCTCCGGCCTGAGGTTTGTCTGGAAAGCCACTCGCTTTTCTCGACTCCAGCATCATCAAACCCTTGCCTGGCCACAGGACCATATTGCCCGCTAGGATCTCTCGCCCCGTTGCTGACGACGTTTTTCTTCCCTACCAAACTTCCCAGCTTTCCGAACACGCCTCCTGCGGCTGCTCCTCCAGCTACAGCGCCCACGGGAACGGCATGCTCCGAGGATGAGGGTGTCTTTAGACCTAGTATCGATCTGCTTCGTGTGACTGGTTCTCTTAGACCGTCATCTCCATCATCCGCAATATCATTGTGATCTATTTCGCCGCGCGCTACTCTTGGATCCCACGCTGTAGAAAATCGCTTGTAAGGATTATCGGAATAACTATTGCCACCTTCGTACTCCCCTTGTGATGGATACTGAACCAGTGGTATGCTGTCACGCGAGGAGTAAAGTCGTGGTGTAGACTGTGCAGGTGAGGGAGCGGCGGAGATGTGTTGATTTTCATCGTCGAAAGGATCGCTCCTCGATCGTGCAGGTGAGGTATACGGATCTCGTTGTGTTACCCGACTTTGAATTGGAGGCGGGACTGGTATGTAGGGTGTGTCCGAGCCAACTGTGTCAAAACCACGTTCGGGTGGTATACCCGAGCGCCCTTGGGAGATCCTGTTCAGGTCTCGCAGAGCTTCTACTCCGCTATCTCTTTCATTGGTATTTGCTACACCAAGGGCAACTCCAGCAATGCCACCTCCAGCAGCTGTTATGCCCATGTTGTCAGCACCTGGCGTAGTTGTTGATGCAGTCCGGTTGGAGGTGGAATGGTCTAGTCCACCGTCTCGGTAGCCTCTAGTTTGAATCGGTGGAGGTTCCCTTCTTGAGTAAAAAGGCTGTGGAACAGGTTGTGAGTCCGAGGAATCTGTTTGTTGAGGTAATTGAGGGACTCTGGAAAGGTAAGACTGATGAGCTGGAGGGGATGGTGGGCTAACGTCGTGATTTCTCGTTGGGGGAAGTGTGTATGCGGGTGCAGTGGAATACTGCATATCTCGGAAGCCAGTGTCTTGTGAATGGGGAAAGTGGTCCTGGCCGCCCCCTCTTAACGACAACTCGTCATCGTCGTTGAATGAGAAGGTACGATCTGGCATCGATCGCGCCATGGCAACGAATGAATATGGCAAGAGGAGCTCAGGAGAGTTGTGGGACTGCAAAGCCGTCTCAGATGAGGCACGAAATGCTGGAACGGTTGGGTGGTGCAAATTCCCGTGTGCCTCGTATTCGCCGCTGTACACCACCGTGATTCTCAAGGGGTTGATCACTACTTGACCGGTTTCTGGCTCTGACCCTTCTCCTCGAAGTTCTGTTCAGTGCAGGGACCGGCTTCGGTACGTACTCTTTGCTAGTTTATCTGATACTTTATCGAAGTTTATATTCGAAACCGTATGTTCCAAGAATAGAATTTAATGGATTGGCGGGACAACAAAGCGGCTCTTCGACACTTCGACAAGCCCGGACACAATAAGTACGGTACCTACATGAAGAAAGATATTGTGCAAGCTGTCCAATGCTACGCGATATATCTAGATCAACCGTGATGGAGGTGTCTAATACAGGTTCAAAGCAGGTAGACGTACTCAGTACAGGGTCGTCAGGCTCCGCCGGCTACGATAGGAGCATTAGCTTGCAGATATTCTACGGCAACAGTTTTACGACGGTTGAGGCTCCTACGTGTTACTGTCAATTGAACTGTTAGGATGAGTACGGGCAAAGCTCGTTACACCACTGTTTGCAATCTGAATTCTCGCTGAGGGGATATGGAACAGCAAGCAAACAACAACATCATCTTCGAGAATGACAATAAATCGGAGCCGCCGTCCCAGCTGAGGACAGGAAGTGTGACTGTGTTGGACCTCGCATCTTCGTCACCGTCAGACAACTTCAACCCAGGATGGCGCTTCTATGCTTCATTCATCAGTCTCTGCATAATTACTCTCGCAGTGGCCTTGGATGCCACTTCGCTTTCTGTCGCTCTTCCCGTAATAGCCCCCCTTGCCATCAATAGCCTTTTGAAACCCTCCATGGTTCCTGATCGGCGTGGTACTTCTGAGACCCATCGACTGGTTTGGAGAGGAATACAAACGAAACTAACGCTCAAAACTAGATCATCGCTGAATCCCTCCACGGCAGCGCCATCGACGCCTTCTGGTGCGGGACATCCTTCCTCCTATCCTCCACTGTCTTTCAACCCACCTTTGCTTCGCTCTCCCACATACTCGGCCGTAAACCTCTCCTCCTCGTCGCCCTCCTTTTCTTCACGGTAGGTGCAATAGTCGGTGCGCTCGCCCAAAATTTCACCTCTCTTTTGATCGGCCGCAGCATCCAGGGCGTCGGTGGCGGCGGTATCATCTCTCTGACTGAAATCCTCATCACCGACCTCGTCCCTCTGCGTGAGCGCGGCAAGTGGTTCGGTTTTCAGAGCCTAACATGGGCGCTTGGATCAGTCACCGGTCCCTTGATCGGCGGCGCCTTCGCCCAGGAAGCCACTTGGCGCTGGATCTTCTGGATAAATCTGCCCTTCTGCGGCCTGGGCTTCCTCACGCTCCCCTACTGCCTACGACTACACCACCCTCCAGGTCGGCTTGCAAGCAAACTTCTGCGCTTTGACTGGGTCGGCGCCATCCTCCTGACTGCGTCCACCACCTCGTTCCTCATGCCGGTCCCTTGGGGCGGCGTCATGTTCGCGTGGTCCTCCTTTCGCACTCTGGTACCACTTATACTTGGAATCTGCGGCCTCTGCGTTTTCGTCATGTACGAGACCTATGTCGCAAAGACGCCATTGATCCCTCTACACATTTTCTGCAACCGTACTGCAGCCGTCAACTACATTGGCACGCTTGTCCACGGCATGGTCCTTTGGTGTTTACTCTACTATCTCCCGCTCTACTACGAGGCCGTCAAGGTCTACAGTCCCATCATCGTCGGCGTCGCCGTCTTTCCCGAGACTTTCACTGTCGCCCCAGCGTCTATCTTCGTCGGCGTCGCCGTCAGTCTCACGGGTCGCTTTGGCTGGGCTATCTGGTCCGGATGGTCGCTGACGGTGCTGGGCATGGGATTGCTGTACTTGCTAGGCCCGGAGACGAGCGTGCCGGCATTTGTGTTTTTAAACCTCATACCCGGCTTGGGAATGGGCTTACTGTTTGCGAGCATGAACTTGGCCATACAGGCAGCGACGACAGAGAGGCATGTTGGGTTTTCGGCGGCCATGTATATCTTCATGCGCTCGCTAGGTCAAGGCATCGGCGTTGCCGTCGGCGGTGTCATCTTTCAGAGCCAATTTGCCGTTGAACTCCGCGGGTACCCGGACCTGGCGAGGAATGCGACGAAGCTGGCGCAGGATGCCAGTGGGCTAGTGCAGGTCATCAAGGCGATGCCGGGGGGTACGGCGGAGAGGACCGCGATTGTGAATTCATACGCGAACGCGTTAAAGATCGTATGGGCGGTCATGACCGGGCTAGCGTTTGTCGCTTTTGTGCTGAGTTTCGGAACAAAGGGGCTGAGTTTGAATGCGGAGATGGAGACGGAGCAGGCGCTCAAAGAGCGAGGGGACGATCAGCGTTCCGGGTAGTAATAATGTCGAGAACGTGTAAAGCTATCACCCAAGGAGGAAAAATTAGAAGGAGTGATGGATTTCTTCCTGATATATACATAAATTCATAGAAATAGATATATAGACTGACGAATGTTGTAATAACCGAAATGCGCAGCTATTCTACAGCCGGGTAGGAAACAAGCCAAATTTAGGCTCTCCGTGCTCCCTCGGTGCTCCCTTTAAAGCGGTGATGCTCCCTTTCGCGAATGGAAACGGCAACCATCAATCCTAAGTTCGGGAAGTATATAACATACATACACTTGACAAGGGGAAGACCATCTCAACATGAGGAAGTCAACGATTGTGTAATCTAATCTTTTGTAATTTACCTGAATACACCTAGATTGTATCGAGATGCATGTCAAAAGTAAGTGGAAATCTCCAGAATATCAGTATCAATATCAATATCAATATCAATATCAACATTATCCAACACTGTGAATCTTTCATTCAGTGCTTCGTATATGCTTCATCCAGTGCTTCGTTCAGTGCTTCGTTCAGTGCTTCGTTCAGTGCTTCGTTAAGTATAATCATGTAAACAAAAAATAAAAGAACTGAAAAGACGTGTGCGGAGGTGTACAAATTTGAATAGAAAGTAAACAGGATGATTTGATGTTTGATCACGAGTAGATCAGATGCTGTCGTTAGTCTTACATTCGACTCTTTGCACTCAGTCTCTCCGTTCCTGTCGCCTTATCCCAGTTCCCTTGCTTGTACACCATCGTCCTCTTCGTCATTGCTCTTCGTATGATCCAGTCCTTACTACTAACCTCCTCATCCACCTCACCCTCTCCTAATTCCGGTATCACGTTACTGCCTTCGAGTCTCTTCAGCACAACGTCATCCTCCGGCCTTGAAAAGTACACCAGGCTGTATCGCGTGCATTCGGCCTGCGCACCCGGTGGGGAAACCACGCGATGAATATTCGACCGCAACAACCCATTCGTGAACTTGACCATCGCGTCCCCCAGGTTTACAATAGCATGGCCAGGTAAAGGGCGCACATAGCACCATTGCGCGTCTTCGCCAGGAGGAAGCACCTGAAGGCCTCCAAGCCGGTTGAACAGGATAGTGATACTGCCGTAGTCGGTGTGCTCACCTAGTGCGGTACGACGGTCATCTCGGGGTTGCGGGGGTGCTTTGATAAAGCGGATCTGGTCACCTGAAGACGATGTGAGGCGATGCAGCGAAGGGAGTGTGGGGGGTTGCAGATGCAAGTGAGTATCAAGGTGAGTGAGGAGGATGCTGACAATGGAGTGGGCGGCGTGGATGTAGGAGCTTTGGAGAACTCGGGTCCGTCCAAGTAGTTCGGGGGCCGGGAGAGGTGGGCAAAGACAGATGATGTCGTCTTTGGAGACCTTTAATAAGCTATGGTTAGCTAAAGGTTAGATAGGGCAAGAATGGAAGAAGACGGACATTGTAGAATTCGTTACGGTCTAGCGTGCCGGTTCTGTCAATGACAGCCTTGCCATAGCCCTTGTATCTGAAATTGAGATCTGAGACTCATGGTATAGAAACATGTTCAGTGACAGGCGCCATACCCATAGTATGAGTGCTGGGCACTGAAGTCATATTTCTCTTTCTCTTCCAGATCCAACTCGAAAAGCTTTTCCCCAACGTCGAAGAGCCTGTCGGCGTCTTTGAGAATGGACTCGCCGATTGAGGTGCCTCGCAGATCGAGATAGAAGAAGCCTAGATTTTTACATGCTTGGTAGAAGCGCGTTGACTCCTCTGTGTCATTGTTGAGTAGTTTCTCAAGAGAAAGCCGCAGTAAAGGCGCTGTTGGGACGTCACTGGGGAAAGGTGGATTCATCGTAGAAAGCCGGTCTTTTTCTTCAGAGTCTTCCATTCTTCAAGGACGTCTAGGCGTAATAGTTGTTTATGACTGGGAAATATCTCCATTCCTGGAAGCCTGCAGTCCTACCTCAATGCCATGATCGTCCACGGGCAATTGCGGGGTTCACAGGGACAAGACGACATTAATGAGTGGCTCGATTTTTGAGATATATATTTGAATAGCCCAAAATTTGTCCGTTGGCTCAATGGTGTAGTAATATGCTTGTCGCTTCGGGTTTTCAGGCCTAGGTGTCTCTAGACGTTCTGCAGTATTCCGTAAATTCTACAGCAGGTAGGTACCTTTGCCAACTTCTGAGTGTTTGCAAAGGTCAGAAAACATGCTGTCTGGTCGATATATTGGCCTCTTTGAAAGCATTCGTACTTCGAAATCTTAATTTAGAAGTACTTGTTCTGAGTCAAGTCGTTTGACTTCTGCTCTCATCGTCTGATAGTCGTAACATTTATTCCTTCTTTGATGTGAACATACTCGGATGCAGCTCTGATTCTGACCCACTGGCCTCAAGTCTGTTCGCACGTTCTCACAGCAGTCTTGATGAACCATATATTAGCGTCTACCAAGACCTTCTACTTGTCGACCTCTGACACTCTTATATCGGATATCCATTTACCCGTCAGTTATACGGCCCACCCTAAATATAGCATACAATCACTACCACTAGTAAGGGTATTCGGATAGTTAGTAAGCACTGAACATTGTTTTGTTTACCTTCATCGGTCTGATCTCAATATTCTCGAAGCTCTCCTACAGTTCTATTGACTTCCAAAATGCCCCCACGAGGTTGCGAGTTTGACGTTGCAGAAGAGCTGAATACCGTACCTGTTACACTACAAAAGAAGGTTAACAAGATAGATAGTAGTAAATACATCGGACGAAGGTTGAAAATAGAAAAGGGGTTACAGGCTTACAGCCTTCTTCTGATTAGCTCGGCGAGTCGGGCTTAATACTTTAAACACTAATTCCCGTACCCATAAAGGTTAAGCTTCTACCATTATAGGTTTAGCTGTAGATCTGAAGGTGGGCCGTATAACTGACGGGTAAATGGATACAACAGACATACCCACCCATCATTATCTTGATATACTAGTCATAGTATTCAAACATTCGGCCCCCCCCCGTTCCGTGAATCTTTGAGACTCAACCACGCCCGACTTCCCAGCTACTCTTGCCTCGGACTTTGAGCGCCGTGTTCCATGCATGTCCCCCTTTCATGAAATATCTCAGCTGCTGAAGCTTAAGTTCAATAGAAACATACCGTCCGGGCCGCTAATTTCATGCTCGTGAGGCCGAACGGACATGTTGCGTGGGAGGGTGATGGGACCCCCGATAAGGAGAAGGCGAGGAGAGGCAGTATTGGAATGGGAGACTCATAGTGGGTATGTTACGAGGGACGGGAATGAGGAGAACGACGAGGACGCCGGGGGTTTGGGGTTGTTAGGGCTTATGGGGGCTAGAGGTGTAGGTGGAGGAGGTGCCTCTTAAGGATAGGGGAAACGGCAATGTCGAAGACGGGAAAAGGTGGCAGACCAACAGCAATGCTGAGGCAACAGTCACGAACCCCATCACCCCACCATCAACGAGAGAGCCATCAGCAACACAAATCAACCCCAGCTTCTACAGCTCAGCTCCTAACCCACGCATAACACGTGCTCCAAAACAAGAAGATCGTCCGAGGCAAAGCTCCAGAAGCTTCAGATGTAGTCAAATATATCCACAAGGGCAGAGTCCCCACTCACGCGGTTATATCTAATTCCATCTATTCTGGATCTCACTGAGCACGTTGGGTCACTGACATTGATCATTAAAGATCACGATCTAGACCCCCAACGGACTGATACTAGCACTAAACAATCACTATACTCGTCACCTAGCCACGATTTAGAGAGCGTTCACAGAGTAGGGAATGCTTTACGAGATCAAAGGCCGTTTATACCGAGGGCAGCATGGAGGAAAGATGAGATATTTCCCATCACAGCAATCGCTTCATAAGAATGCACGCTCAAGTCACAATGACACGAATCAGCATACTATCCAGTCTTCAATTTTCCTAATCTACCAGATAACCTATGCAACCATGAATTACCACCGCTAGCCTGAACAATTTGGGGTGCCGCGGTATGAGTATGTTGAGTAAGATACAGTTGAAATTTCGTAGCTTGAACGGAGAATTGAACATGATCCGGATGTGCGGTAAAGTTTGTGCTGATGCTTGCCTTTATGTGATGGAGAATTGTTCATGATTCTACGTGCAGCCTGAACAAATCCGAGTTAGTCAAAGTTCTCATACCTTGGTAGGTGGTACGTACCTTAATTGATGGCTTATAGCCTTGAGCCATGAATGACCTTGTAGTCGACAGCAAGCTCACGACCTCCATCGTTGATCACCAACACGCGGACACTGCCGCGGCCATTCGCAAAGGATTCATTGAGTCTGGACCACAGACCGCCCTGGTCAATGACAGGAAGACCTTGCTTGACATCTCCGGTTTCAGTCATAGCCACAACACGGCCGTCATCACGAATATCGAGGACACGGTATTGCTTGAAGACGGGACCGAGCATGTTCTGGACAATGACCGAGGGAGAAGGGTTGGACACGAAGCTCGACTCCTCGTGAAGTTGCTTGGTGAAGAGATCAACTCCAAGGTAGCGATGTTGACCGGTTTGAGCAGATGTGGTGATACGAATGACCTGGCAAGGTCGGCCTTGAAGGATCAACAGATCGCCAACGCGGATGTGGTGGCAGGGGATCGTGATAGTGTTTGGGCCAATGGGGCGGTCGATGAAGCGGACGCTCTCACGGACACCTTCACGAACCCGAGTGGGACCGCGGTCTTCTTCATCAATGATTACCTCCTCACGCTCATGGCGATGGTGGTGAGGATGGAACGGATGAAAAACACGATCTGCGGCTTTCTCAATGCCGTGACGGAAGGAGTGGTGGCGACCATCATCATCGTAGTAACCCATGTTGGAGCGAGTGGGTGGATCGACAGTGGTTTCGGCTTCGACTCTTATCTCTTCTTCTCGAGGTTCCGGACGGCGACGCTCGTATTCGACGTCGTAGGTCGGCTGGACGCGTCGGCGATAGTCGCGCTCGGTAATATCAATTTCTTCTTCGCGGCGAGGAACTTCGATATCAACTTTGGTTTCTGTGCGGCGTTGGTAACCTGGTTCGCGGTAGCTGTTGTGGAAAGAAGTGTCAGTCAATGTTGGCTTGAGCTTAAACTTTTCCCCCGTACAATAGTACAGGGGGTAATTAGAATAGGGGTGATCAATCGATAAGACTGGGCTGAACTTACCGTTCTCTGGAGAGTTCTACTTCTGGGAAGTGGTCTTTGTGGTGATGATGGCGATCTTCTTCTTCGTAGACTGTTACGTCTTCTTTGCGGCGCGGACGGCGATTACGATCCTCTTCGTAGATGACCTCTTCCTTTTCGTAACGAGTACGATCTTTACCGTGGGGAAGAGATGCGGAGAATGAGGAGAACCGACTTTCGTGACCTTCCCGTCCGTCGCGCGAAGCTCCTGGAGGAAGGTTGGCCTCTCCTTCTACTCTGACGCGAGTAGTCTCTGTGGCAGCGTCGCTCCGGTACGACGACGGGAAGACACTGAAAGGGATCGGGACTCTGGCGTCAAAGTCCAGGATGACGGGTGTGAGGGAGTCCTTTCTCGAATGCCTCTCGAACCGTTAAGCTAACAATTCAAAAGGAAGACAAGAAATGACTCTTGTTCTGGAGGTGAGGTGAGGAAAGAAGGTGGAGGGTGACGAGTTGCTAGCAACACGCTTCAACCTCTCAGTAATATTGACGACAAGGACTCAATTGGTCAAGGACTAAATCGAGGTAATTTAGGCTACGCAAGATGACCTTGAAGAGATCTAATACTTGAGGTTGATGATTGGAGTGGGTTGTGGTGAAGGAGAGTGGTGAGGAGCCAGTTTCGCGTTCGCTTTACCTTAGCGTTGTGTTCTTTTTTTCAGCCCAAGTCACCCCGGCAACAGCAGCACTTGGGTCACCTTTGAGGCTTTAGAATCACCCAAGGTCGACTTGACTACTCTACAAACAGCCAATGACTGCGCCTTTACTACTCGATGTGTTTCAACTCGAGTTGTATGAACAATAAAGCCGTGGGCGGGAGTTCTAATGGCTTGAATGGGCCTCAATAATTAATCAACACGCCCTCCTTCTCGGGGATTGTGTTTGGCTGCTGCACTGCTGGGTTGTTTCCATGTGATGCCAGTATGCGAGGAGGGCTTCGTGGCCTGTTTTTTCGTGGCTCTCATCCATTGGCCTAGAGGTAGGCTTCATGCAAGCTTCCTTCGCTGCCCGAGGACTTCTCACCAGACCCAGAGCTTATCATTGGGCGAGCCATGGATCACTACAGACGATCCACAGAATGTGGCTTTCTGCATCATGCATTTACCATCACATCTACGTTATGTACAACAGTACAAAGCATCGACTCAACATCCATTCGGTCTTAAAGCTTTCTTATCTCGCGCACATCTCACACATCACGAGTTTTGGCTTTGAGTGGTTTTCAATTATCTTATCTCTAGATGAACCTATGCTTCCATTCGAACCTGCTGCAGTCGTAAGTACACTTGTTTGCGACTTCGGCAGACAGTCCATTATTGCCCTGCTGGTTTGGAATTACAAGGCAATAGACTTCCCTATCAATGAGGCTCTCAGTACAAAATCCAGAGGTTTTCGGTTTTTGCCAAGCTTTTACCTGTGCGGACCCATCACAATGTGCTTTAAGGACATCCTCGGGGCACCACCTACTCACTGTCTTGAGTCTCCAGAAGCTCTAGCGGCATGGGACGTCGCTCGAATCAGCTAAAAAACAGTCTTGAAACGACTGTGGAGTCGACATTCCGCTGTTTGTAAACTGTGTCTAAGGATCGAATCTTCCATTGTACGCGCTGACAGTATGGCAACCTAGAACGTGCCGATGAGATTTCTTTCGAGTGTTTTTCTTCGATATTCCATCAAGCCGCTCTGACTTCGACGTGCCGTTCTTCACTAAGGATTCCTCATACACAACTATTGTCCACCGAGGAAGGATTCCATCAGCAATCAACGAATAATTAGGTGCCTTCCAAGGCAATCATGCATCAGCTAGGCAACCGAGTCAAGCTCTTTGAAGTCGCCAACTGATACCCACCATTTGGCGCAAATAGTACATTCTATCAATCATCAACGTTAGATTTGAGATTGATCTCCTGGATAAGCCGAGGGGAATTTCTAACAGAAGCCTTTTGGCAGCAAGAAACATGGTCTCAAGAGGATTTTATTGGAGGCTGAAGGGTGATCAAAAAGCCGGTGTCGTACAGGATTCTTCACCGATCAATATACTCTTCAGCTTGCGGCTACCAAGAATTCACCATGGTCTGCCACAATACGGCATGGGGTGTTGGGGGCGCCTGACCCCACCAGAAGATTCCATTTTTGAATCAAAGAGCAACTTCTCCCGGTCTCGTGCGGAGCGGTTTCTGTAGGCTATGGCGGTGCCTGCCGAACATAATGAAGTTGCTGCCCAAGGGGGCACGCCAGCCCGGCAGCGAAGGTGAGCGTCAAGGGTCTGCCCATGTCGACGGACGTAAGTCGTGGCCGCCAGTGGCAAGTGAAGACATTTTCAGCTGCAAACATCATCATGACAATGAAGAAAACTTGGTAGTACAAGCGATTATGGGCTGAAGGGAGCCAATGGTTGAAGTCCCCAGTCGAAGTGAAAGGCCAATGGAATAGGGTAGAGTAGAGGGAGTTGAAATTTCAAATCCAATAATGCTTCACAATGCCTTGTCGGTAATCAATCGCTTGACTCCACATATAACAGTCGCCGCATCACCTCTAGGCAGTCTTTTGCCTCTCCAGCTGACTCAGTTGTATCATCATTTGCCTCCAACCCTCTACCGACATCCGCGTACAATTCTCCGTAAAAGAGCCTCTTTTGCTTTGCTATCTATCGGTCGGGAATCTGACAACTGCTAACCGAGTCTCACCAATTCCTTAGTGGCCTCCAGCCCTGTGTGTCATCAACCGTGTTCTCTCCCACTCCGACTACTCAGCCCTTTTCCCTCTGGTTCCACGCAAATTCGCCTGCCAAGGAATGCACGCAACCACGAGACGATCTATTGCTGACTGCACGGTCCTGTGTAGCATTGCTTGCGTTGCCTGATCAGCCTGCTCAGAGATAAACAACCACCCCTCCCGACCTTTGCTTCCTCACTAACGCCGACGGTCACGAATATCCTCGAGTATTCCTGTCTTACGGTTGCGGAGATAAACGACCAACTGCTTCAAAATGGAGTCACGGTATGGCGGAAGACCACTATCTCCTGGGGGTCGTCGCCTTACTCAACCCGCTCGCTCCTCCACCGGGACCCTTGTTTATCCTTCCTCCTACGATCCCTACCGTGGTCCTATTCAATCTAGCAGAGAACTAAATTCAGGCCCACGCACAAGTGCTGAACGCGTCATCACACCTAGGGTTGTTCCTCATCACAAGCCAGACAGCCCACCAATGAGACAGCCCAGAGACGACTATGTCGTTCGCCCTCGACGATTGGCATTAGACCCCAGTTCCGCCAATACACGAACGCCTTTGGGTTCTATTGCGCCTAGCTCTCCAAGTCGCTCGAGGCCGATTATCACGACTGCCATCGAAAGACCTCCGAGTCCTCTGACAAAATCATCCAGAGCTCGTAAAGATGAGGACTATTACATACAGCCAGCATCGACCTCGTCCCGACGAGAGCATCGTCGCTATAATACTATCGATGGCGTGGACATGAGCCGGTTGGCCATTGCAGATAGAGATGTAAGAGACAGACCGGATCGTGGTGGCTACAGGAGCTCCGGCATTGGCGGTGGACGCACCGGATATAACCTAAACCAACCCCTTGTTCGGCAGGCTCCGGAGAGCGACTATGATGGTTACGAGTATACAGACCGCCGAGAACAAATGTACAGGGACACTGCACCCAGACCCAGGCCCAGGCCAGGGGACGACTATAACGGCGGTAGGCGCGAAAGACCACTTAGTATGACCGGATTGGAAGGTTATCTGCCAAGTAGGACCAATCCGAACAGAGATGCCGGGCCTCCACCATCGACGAGAGGATTTGGGAGTGTTGCACGATCTGGGAGCGTGAGGCATGACCGAGCCAGGGACGAATCAATCCCGAGAGACTATGTACGCAACGACTACGATGCTCCACAGAGTCGGAAGCTTCCCCGCCCGCAGGTCGCTCTACATCATCCTGCTGCAGACGGTCGTGCACCGTATCCTGATGACGTAAGTGATCACTATGAGTCACGACATCATAGACCTCGAAAGACAACTCTCGACGATGGGAGGTCGGAGCCCAGGCTTAAAGATCCCTATGACGACCCATACGACCGAAGCAGTGATGATCGTTCTAGGCCACACCACGAGAAGAGTCACCACAGACGCCATGACGATGAGGATAGAGATCGCAGAGCCCGTGACGACCCTCTAAGAGATAAACGTGACCAGAGAGATGGCAGTGGAAGTAACAGTCTTCTACTCGGCGCTGGTGCTGCAGGTTTAGCCGCAGCCGGTGCTGCTACCGAAGCTGCGAGACACAAGCACCATAGCAAAGAGCCCCGAGACAGAGATAGGGATAGGGAGAGAGATAGAGACAGACATTACCCTCCGGAGAAGACACGAGATGACCGCGGCCGTGTACCAACGGGTCGCGATACGTTGGATAGCAATAGCCACAGCACCGAAGCCAGTGACGAGGAAAGGAGAGTACGGCGCAGAAGACGCAGGGAAAGACACGACAGAGAAGCAAGAGAAGCGAGGGAGGCAGCAGAAGAGGATGCCAGAAGGAGGGCGGCTGAATTGGCTCCATCAAAAGACCATGCACTCAAAGAGCAAGGCTCCTACGAGCGATCATCGCAGGCTGGAAGCCACGATAGCGAAGAGCAGAAGCAACTAACAAGGCGCCGTCGTCATCACCATTCTCGTAGCCCTGGTGGAGACTCTTATTCCGATGAATCGTCTAGTGACTCTGAAGTTGAAACTAATCGCCAGCGACAAGTTCGAGTCGTTACCCCATCGAACGAAAAACCGGACCCGCCTGTTGTCAAGAGTATCCTGCGCCAGCCACGCGAGAAGTTTCCCGAGGATCCTGCTCCCGTTCGCGAAGGAGTTGCTCCTCTCAAGGACGCTGGCAAGAAAGGCATACCGCCAAATGCTCGCTGGACCAAGATTGACCGTAAGCTTGTCAATCCGGAAGCGTTGGAGCAGGGTAATGAGCGTTATGAGGAGAGGGTAGATTATGTGATTGTGCTGCGGGTGTTGACCAAGGAGGAAATCGAGCAGTATACGGCCAAGACTAATGAGATCAGACAGAGGAGGGGTTTGATTACAGAGGGTGGGCATGACTCGTAGTGGCGGATGTGATGATAATTCGAAGTGTCAAAACGTGGCAGAGCATTGTAGCGATCAAGGCGAACGCAGTGGGTTTGATAGAGCCGGTCTACCACCGAACATTTGAGGCGGTCAAGGAGGACGCGCGTAGCATAATAGATGAGAGAGGACGAAACCAGCATTCAATGTCCAACAAGTTTCACCAATTTCCCACCTAATACTGACGGCACGTAAGAACAGGACGGGCCCAAGTTCCTAGGAGTCGGAACATTGCACTGCAACTTGCCCAATGCTTCAGGGTCAACCCCAAGCACGTCTAACAAGCTATCCCACCAGGCCAAGGCCAAAGTTTGGCAACAAGAAAAAAGAGCCAGCCGATCAGATATTCGCCATGTTGTGGGCGCTCATTAGGAAAGGACTTTGCATTCCTGAGTTCCAGAACAAACGGGAACGGAACGCGAGGGGAGTGCAGGAGAACTGAGGACGGGATATCCAGGGAGGCGTGAGCGGCGGCTTTCGTGCATTAAGAGAGTATGATGGGGGAGATTAAGTGGATGGGTTTTTTTTTTGACAAAGTCTTTGGGATGCGATGCAGAGCGAGATTCGAGAGTACGAGCCTATGTAGTATCAATACATCAAATTTGATATGAAAAGGGGGTAGAAATAAGCTTTTGTTGTACTCTCAAGTCTGCCCACCCTTTGATTTGGATATCTCATACCCCATTGAAAGGCTTATCCCTCCCCCCCCCCTCCCTCTGCAACTTTATCCCCCCCCCAACAAGACTAGCTCGTTTTAAAAGCTGTTGTTTGTTTCTTTTAATTCTCTCGTTTTGGGGGGGTTGTGTTTTTGGCGAGGGGAGGGGTGGGTACGGGGTTGGAGGGCGTATGGTGGGAGGAGTGGAAGATGTTGGTATTGGTATTGATTGTTGGGGGGGAAAGGGGGATGTTTGTCTCGAGTGGGTAGATTTGGGATTCGTAAATATCAGAAATACAGTCTTGGGATTGATTAATGAGACTTTATCTAACGCCAATTGATTATTATATATATATATATATTTTGGGCTCGGAGCATCATCGGGTATACATACCTTACATAGCGAGGATACATAGGTGCAAGAGGCTGTGGTGTAGTATTATGGATGCTCTTACATGGGGTGGGGGTTTGGTGGTGAGAAGTGTTGCCGAGGAGAGTGTGGGTGTTCTGGTGGTATTTGTTTGGGGAAGACGGAATCGGAGAAGAAGCTTTTTGACTACGCTGAGGGTCGGAGGTTTTTGTCGTTTGTTTGTCAGGTAGAAATATAGTTTTGTTTACGCTAAGAACTGGATGTTGGGGGGGGAGATTGTCGTTTAAATAAAGGATGAGAAAAATCAAGGATGAGAAGAAAAAGCTTAGGAGTATGGATGATTATAGGAAAATTGAGAGTTGGCCTTGGGAGATACGTTCAGAAGCACTTACTGCTCACCTCGAAGCACGCATGACCATATCTAAACCAAGAACCGTCTTGTCGGTTGGTCTCCATCATCCCTCAGGAGCGATCGCTGGAACGGTCGTACAACAGGAGGACTCAACCTTCTTTTGTCTCTGCGGTGGGTGCTGGAAGAGATGCCCTGTCCGCGCTCCGGCGAATAGCTTCTAGCTTCCCGGTCTCGCCTGGTGTGTTCTTTACTTCGGATCCCCAAGCCTACGAACGATAGCTTGTTTGATCGACCCTCGGATCCCGAGGCGGTTCGCACTGCCGCCCGATGTGGAACCAGAGCCATTAGCCACGGACGGCATACGCGATCGTCTGGACACCGTAGAGCGTCTGCGATCCATATCCATGTCCCTGCCATACTGTCCAGAAAGCACCGCACGTCTGGCGCCTCCGCGGGATCTTTCCGCATAGTCCTCGTCACTCCCGGGCAGAGGCCTTGCAAACTCCATATTGATATTCTCGACCGGCACGCGGGCTGGTTTGGTTCCGGTGCGAATTTGGTGCCTATCGTACTGTCCGGAAGCCACGGCGGCTCGGTACTCATCGATACTCATGTCTGAATAGTCTTGGTCGGTCATGTCTTCTTCGCGCTTGCGGGGTCGGTTGGGATCCAAGTTCCTGCTGGCTCTGTAATTTTCGTCGGCTTCACGCAACTCGGCTTCGAAGAAGTCGGGATCTATCCCTGATATATCAGCATAGACGTCCCGTTCGAAAAGCGTCGGGCGACTGCTGTAGGAAGGCCTCCTGCTTTGCTTTCGGG
>JAABUR0100002244.1_pt1 | contig 30427 bp, 30 predicted proteins | sample 5560091 | NCBI WGS metagenome assembly JAABUR01 (sample SAMN10711879, study PRJNA513375) | rock metagenome | isolation source: Antarctica rocks | place: Antarctica: Victoria Land, University Valley sud
ATGACCTGGCAGAGCGGGCACACTCGGCATTCGGCCGAACCGGTGGCCAGGTGCTCATCGACCGGTGCGAGCCTGGTGGCTGCCCAGTCGCCGAGCGCCTCCACCAGCCGGCGAGCCTCCTCTGCCGGACCACCCAGTGGTTCGCCTGCTGGAGCACTCACGCGTCAGGCCGGGATCTGCGGCTGGCCGCCTCGAAGAGATCCTCCGGCCACCGTTCCGGATCAGGCTCGAACCGTACGGCCAGGACGCCGTCAGCCAGGGCTGCATCGACGATCCGGCACCTACACAGCAGCCCGGGCAGCGTCAGCAGGCGGCGATGACCGTCGATGCTGACTGCCAGCTCGTCGCCGACCCGGTGCAGCGTCAGGTCAGCCGACCGGGCGTGTGGCAGCGCCAAGCGCAGCTGATAGTCGCCGCCGTCGGCAACAACCTGCGTGAGGACGGGCGGCTCCGCACCGTCCAACGGATCGATGCCATCCGGACACGCCGAGTAGAGCTGATCGGCCACCTCGTCCAGAAGCGCGGCGCCGACCGGCTCGGCACCCCGCTGCGGCACAGTGCGGATCGGCAGTTCGGGGAAGCTGGCCACTGCGTCCTCCAGCACCCGGCGCTGCGCGGCCGCCCATCCACTGAGCCACGTCGGCATCCCCGGCAGATCCAGGTCTCGATCATCAACGACCCGGTTCACGATCACCCCGTCGACGGTGTAGCCGAACAACGCCAAGGCGGTGGCTGCGCGGCGAGCTTCGGCCAGGGCCAGCGACTCCGGGGTCAGCACCAATCGGATCCGGGTCACGGCTGGATCGGTCAGCAGCCGGCGTAGATCCACCAGGTTCTCGTGCAGTCGATGGACGGCCGATGCCACCGCTCCCCGGCCTCTGGCCCTGGCCGAACCAGCAACATCGGTGGGCCGGGGTCGGCCACCCAGTCCGAGAGAACGCAGCAGTCGCTGGTGGGTCGGATAGAGCCGCTCGAGGTAGCGGTCGAGAACCTCGGGCAGAGCCAGGAGCCGCAACGTCTGGCCGGTCGGGGCGCAGTCGACGACGACTGCGTCGTACAGCCCGGTCGAGACGTGTTCGCCCAGCGCAAGCAGGACCATCAGTTCGTCCAGACCCGGCAGCACGGCGAGTTCCTCGGCCACGATCGGGTCGAAGCCGCCGGCGGACAGAGCCGTCCTGAGCTGGTCGGTGATCGCTGGCCAACCGTTCCCGCCGGCCCAGTGCTGCTGCATCCGGGCCAGTCCGTCGACCTGAGCGGCCATCAGTCCCGGCGCGACCTCGCTCGGCCGGTCTCCGATCGGCCCGCCGCCCAGCGCGTCGGCCAGCGAATGTGCCGGATCGGCGGACATGACCAACGTCTTGTGGCCCCGCGCGGCCAGGCGGCGAGCGGTCGCGGCCGCGGCCGTCGTCTTGCCGACGCCGCCCTTGCCGGTGAACAGGAGGATCCGCACGCTGCCGCTCAGCCCTCTACGCGCTTCTTGAGCTCCTTGAGCGCGGTGTCCATGATGACCTTCTCCGCCTTGCGCTTGAACATTCCCAGCATGGGGATGGCCAGGTCCACGGTGAGTGAATAGGTGACGTGGGTGGTCCCACCTTCCTCGCGCAGCTCGTATGAGCCGACCTGCGATTTCTGCATCTGGCCCGTGACCAGCTTCCAATGCACCGCCGAGTCGCTCGACCACTCGTAGGCCAGGACGTAGTCGTCCTTGACGACACCGGCATCGAGGCTGAACCGGACCTGCTTGGCCCAGCCGTCCTCGTCCTCCTCGATCACTTCGGCGCTCTTCACTGCACCGGTCCACTCCGGATATGCCTCGAAATCACCGATCACCGCCATGATGTCCGCGGCCGGCGCGGCTATGTCGATGGACTGCTGTGACTGTTCGGCCATGGCGCAAGACTACTGGCCGCGCGGTGTACCTCTCGCCTCACAGGTCGAGGACGTACGGCATCGAGGTACGGGCGAAATGGCCGACGTTGACGCACTCCGTGCGGCCGATGCGGGTTCGACCAGCGAGCGGCTGATGCACATGTCCGAAGAACATGTACGCCGGTTGGTGCTCGAGGATCGCCTCGTACAGCGCGACGCTACCGCGTTCCAGCCGGCGGGCCAGTACGTCATAGGTGAGCTCGGCCACTGCCGGTGGGATGTGGGCACACAGCACGTCGACCGGGCCGAGAGCGGCGACCTTGACCGCGTAGTCGGCGTCGGCGATCTCATACGGAGTCCGCATCGGCGTCTGCAGCCCACCGCCGACGAAGCCGAACCGCACACCGCTGATGTCGGCTACCTCGCCGTCCAGGATCTGGACCCCCGCATGCGCGTGCTGGGCCCATCGATCCGGGATGTCGACGTTGCCGTAGGTCGCGTACGTCGGCGTCGGCATCGCGGCGAACAATTCGGCGTACTGCTGATCGATGGCCGCGTCCATGGCGCCCCGCCCGTCGGGCAGCCCGGCCCACAGGGAGCGCGACCAGTCGCGCGCCTCGTCGAAGCGGCGTGCGGTGCGCAGTGCAACCAGCCTGGCGACTGCCTCCGGCCCGAATAGGGATCCGAAGACGCCGGCGTCGTGGTCGAAGTAGTCGATGAAGCAGAGCAGGTCGCCAAGGCAGATCAACGCGTCGGCGCTGTCCCCGGCCCGGCGCAGCGCTTCGACGTTGCCGTGGACGTCGCTCACCAGGTGCAACCTCATCCGGATCGCTCTGGGCAGCGTTGGCCTGCTTCGAGTTCATCCTTGAGCGCCCAGAAGTGCGCCTTGGTGGCCTTGGCCCACCGGACGGATTCAGCGGTAGCGGCCCGGTCGGAGCGCGGCGCGGGCTCGGTGGCCGAACCGGGCGCCGTCGGGTCGGCCCGCAGGTAGAAGTGCATCAGTACCCCGCCCAGGGGCTCCGGGTAGCCCTCGAGCCAGATCTCCATGCTGCCGACCAAGTCGCCGGTGATGTTCCAGCGAATGCCCGCCTCGCCGCGATCCATGAAGACTGCCGGAACGAGGGCTGGCCACCACAGTGACCACCGACTCCGGTCGTGGACCACCTCGGCCACCCGTCGGATCGGCGCCCGCAAGTAGGTCTCGTCCACCAGATCGACCGTCGGCACACGTGCATCATGACGCGCTCCGCGCGTACGCGCCCTTCGGGCCCTACCGCCTCGCTCCGCTCCTCCACTCCGTCTCGCACCGGCCGGCTCAGCGGCTACATTCGCTGACGTGCGCGAGTTGGCAATCCCGACCATGGTGACCGTCTCGGATGCAGACACGCTGACCGACTCGATGTTCGCTCACGCCGAACATTCAGCAGACAAAGTGCTGTTCGCCGTGCGACGCGGTCAGGTCTGGGAAGACGTGAGCGCAGCTGAGTTCGCCAGGGACGTTGTCGCGATGGCGAAGGGGTTGATCAACAGCGGTGTCGGCCTCGGGGACCGGGTCGCGTTGATGAGCAAGACGCGGTACGAGTGGACGCTCATCGACTACGCGATCTGGGTGACCGGCGCGGTCACCGTGCCGATCTATGAGACCTCCAGCGCCGAACAGGTGCAGTGGATCCTCGCCGATTCGGGAGCCACCGCCGTTCTGGTCGAATCCGACCGCCACGAGGAGCTGGTGCAGTCCGTCCGCGCTGACCTCGACACGCTGGCGCACCTCTGGAAAATCGATGGCGGCGCAATCGAATGGCTCTGCGGCACCGGAGCCGACATCGATGACGGGCAACTGGAGGCCCGCCGTCGGTGTGTCACATCGGACAGCCTTGCCACGATCGTCTACACCAGCGGCACCACGGGCCGTCCCAAAGGCTGCCGGCTGACCCACCGCAACCTGCTCTTCGAGGTGCGCAACGTGCTACCAGGGTTGGCGGGGCTGTTCAACACCGAGGGCTCGACCCTGCTCTTCCTGCCGCTGGCCCACATCTTCGCCCGCATCATCCAGATCGGCTCGGTGGAGACCCAGGCGAAGCTGGGTCACACGGCCGAGGTGAAGAACCTGCTAGCCGACTTCGCCGAGTTCCGCCCGACCTTCGTGCTCTCCGTACCGAGGGTGTTCGAGAAGATCTACAACTCGGCCAAGCAGAGCGCGCATGCCGACGGCAGGGGCAAGATCTTCGATATCGCCGAGGATACCGCCATCAACTACTCCCGGGCACTGGATCGCGGTCGGGTCGGACTGCTGCTCCGCCTGCGGCACAAGATCTTCGACCATCTCGTCTACTCGAAGCTGCGCGGTGCGCTGGGCGGCCGATGTCATGCAGCGATCTCCGGCGGTGCTCCGCTCGGCTCGCGGTTGGGGCACTTCTTCCGTGGCATGGGCCTGACCATCTTCGAGGGGTACGGGCTCACCGAGACCTCCGCGGCATCCACGGTCAACCTCGAGCACGCGATCAAGATCGGGTCGGTGGGCCGACCATTTCCAGGGGTCTCGGTGCGCATCGGCGAGGACGGAGAGGTGCAGCTCAGAGGTGCGCACGTCTTCGACGGGTACTGGGACAACGAGCAGGCCACCCGCGACGTCTTGACCGAGGAAGGCTGGTTCCACACCGGTGACATCGGAGCCCTGGACGACAGGGGTTTCCTGACCATCACGGGCCGCACGAAGGAAGTTCTGGTCACCGCCGGAGGTAAGAACGTTGCACCGAGCCTCTTGGAGGACCGGTTACGGGCCCACCCGCTGGTGAGCCAGTGCATCGTGGTCGGCGATCAGCGACCCTTCATCGGAGCTCTCGTCACCGTCGATGCCGACGCGCTGCCGGCGTGGGCCCAGCGCCATGGCAAGCCGGCCGGCGCGGACGCCGAGACGCTCAAGGACGACGAAGACCTGCGGATCGAGGTCCAGACGGCGGTGGACGAGGCGAACCGGGCCGTATCGGACGCCGAAGCCATCAAGGTGTTCCGGATCCTCGGCCACGACTTCACCGAGGCGACCGGAGAGCTGACCCCGAAGAACAGCATCAGACGAGCCGTGGTGCTCAAGAGCCATGCCGCCGACGTTGATGCGATCTACGCGCGCTAGCCCGCGACCGGATGTGCCCAGCGCCATCGATCGATGACCCCGCGCTAGAGCGGGTGAGCGTGCAACCATGGTCGTGATGCGGTACTCGATCTGGCCGACGGAGCTGGCCCACACCATCGCGCAGCGTCGGCTGCGGAGATCTCTGCTGCCCGGTTGGTCCTCCTCAGCGGAGTTGATCTCGACGCCGGTCGCGTGGGCGATGTTGCAAGCGGCTGTGCTCATCGCCCTGCTGCTCCTCGTCAGTGGCGCCGGGCGCCCTGCTGTCGAACTGCAGGGGCGCGGCGACCCGGCTGCCGCGCACGCCGTCGAGGTGCTCATCGGTAGCCAAGACACCGGGCCCGGCCGGCGAGCAGAGCTCATCGCGTCTGTCCCAGCCGGCTATCTCTCGGTCATGGGCTACCGCCCGACCATGATCGAGATAAACGGCAGCCTGTCCCTGGCCAAGCCCATCGGCGCCTGCTCCTCCCCGGTGCATCTGGCCTTCGACATGGAACCCACCTGCCAGGGACACGACTTCGGTTATGACCTCTTGCGCTATTCCGCCGCGATCGGCGCCCCCCTCGGAGAGTGGGCCCGGCCGCTCATCGACGAATGGTGGTACGCAGCGATGCACCAGCGATGCGACCTGGTCCATTCCGGTGCGATCAGCCTTGCCTGTCACGGACAGGTCCTGGCCACCGAGACGATCATCGACGTGAACAGCTGGCGGGAGGGCAACGGCCCACCGATCGAGGAGAACCCATGGCGCTACCTGGGCGCACTGGCGATGCTCCCGTTGTCGCTGGTGGGCGCCGCCAGATTTCGTCGCGCGGACGGACTGCATCCGGTCGGTCGGTTGCAGATCGCTCCCGCGATGGGGGCCTTCACCTCTCGATCGCAGCGACCTCAGGCCAGCAGATCGCGCCACCGCTCCGCCAGAAGATCCCAAGACCAATCGGACTCGACCCACGCCCGCCCGGCCAGCCCCATCCTGCTCGCCCGATCCCGGTCGTCGAGCAGCGTGAGAATGCTCGCGGCCACCGAAGCCGGTGATCGTGGGTCGTCGACGACCAAGCCGGTTTCGCCTGCCCGCACCGCCTCCGGGGCCCCGCCGGAGGTTCCGGCGACAACCGGGCGGCCACAGGCCGCGGCCTCCAGGTAGACCATCCCGAGTCCCTCGACGTCCAGCCCGCCGCGACGTGTTCGACACGGCATGGCAAAGACGTCGCAGGCGGCGTAATACGAGGGCAACTCCGGCCAGCTCACGCCGGCAACGAGATGCACACCTCTGGCGCCAACCCGTTGCACCACGCCCTGCAGTCGTTTCCGGTCCGGTCCATGACCGACCAATAGCAACGCTGCGTCCGGGTACCGAGCGCGGACCTGCGGCCAGGCCCGGATCAACACATCCTGGCCCTTGCGACGCACCAGCCGCGAGATGCAGGCCACCACCGGCACTTTCGCGTCCAGGCCGAGCCGCCGGCGCACGGCCGATCCGTCGAGTCCGGGATGGAAGGCCTCGACATCAACTCCGGGCGGCAGATGTCGCAGTGCCGTGACATCGGTCAGCGCCGGCCGCAAGACGCCACGGGTGAATTCGGTGATGTAGGTCAGCACGTCGACGCGCGCAGCCAGATGACGCAGCAACTGCCGAGCACCGGGTAGACGCACCCAACCGGTTTCGTGCCCGTGGGTCGAGGCCATCACCCGCTCGACTCCATTGGCACGCAGGACGGGGGCCAGTAGCGCCAACGGAGCGGCAGCGCCGAACCAGGCACGGTCGCAGCCGTACTCGCGGGCCAGGCTGCCCACGCGTCGCCGGATCTGCGGCGTGGGCAGGATCAGGCTCGTCCTATGCCGGACGATCGGAAAGGCTTGGGCGCCATCGTATGACGCTGCCCCTTCCCAGGCAGGAGCAAATACGACGACAGAGTCAGCCGGCTGCCGGCTGACCAGGGCGTGTACGTAGGTCTGGATCCCACCCTGGCGTGGCGGAAAGTCGTTGGTCACGATGAGTGTTCGAGTCATCAGCAGTTCACCCGGCACACGGGATGAATGCTAGGTGGACCTGGTTGATCAAGACGTGCAGCGTTGAGCGAGGTACGGACGAGCGCGGGCCCCGCGGGTCAGCCGGTGATGCGTCGGGCGCTGTTGTAGGCACCCCACGGATCGACCGGATCGAGCGAGACCGGCACCCCGTATGTGGAGGCGTGGATGATCTGACCGTCGCCCACGTAGATGGCCACGTGGCTGACCGGGCTGTAGTAGAAGACCAGGTCTCCGGGCTGCAACTCGTCACGACTCACCGGGATGCCCATGGTCGACTGCGATCTGCTCGAATGCGGCAGGCTCACCCCAGCCGCGGCATAGGAATACATGGTCAGCCCCGAGCAGTCGAACTCGTCCGGCCCGTCGCCGCCCCAGACGTAGGTGTCGCCGAGTTGGGCATAGGCGGTCTCAACCGCAATCCGCGCTGCTTCGGTGGGAGCCAGGATCTCCCCCGGCGGCGCCTGCCCACCTTCACCTTCTGCACTACCACCTTCTGCACTACCACCTTCTGCACTACCACCAGTGAGCAGGTCCCGTTCGGCAGCCGAGAGCTGATCGTAGAGATCTTGGTAGGTCTTGATCTGGCTCTCGAGGTCAGCCCGGCGTGCTGCGATGTCGGCGAGCGCCGCCTGTGAGGCTGCGACTGCTACGTCGGCGGCATCGCTGAGCGCCTCGGCCTCGTCATGGGTCTGGGTGGCCTGGTCCAGCAGCGCGCCGTCCCGGCCGGACATGAATTCCAGCGTGTTGATCCGGTCGATCACCTCTTGGGGCGAGCCGGAAGTGAGGAGTGCGGACAGGCTGCCAAGCTGGTTGCCGGCAAAGGCGCTGCGAGCGACGCCGCGCAGCCGGCCGTCGATCTCGGCCAGCCTGGTGTTGACCGTTCCGAGCGCCACAGTGGACGTCGCCGCATCGGCGATGTAGCGATCAAGAGCTACTTGAGCCTCGTTCTGCTCCTCCTGCAGGACCTCGAGGTCCCGGCCCAGCTGGGCCACGAGCTGGGCTGCCTCGGTGGCGTTGTCCGGCACCGGAGGGTCGGCGCTGGCGACCGGCACGGTGAGAGTGGCTCCGGCCAGGACCGCACATCCGAGGACGAAGAGCCTGAACAGGTATCGAGTGGGTCGAGAACGATGGCTGTTGGTAAGGGTCGCCACGAGCGGCGGCTCTCCTTCTTCCGCGTCGACCGCCTACCGGGTTAGCTGACGGGTTCGGGCTGGGAAGATGTAGCCCTACGGCGCGAGCGCCGATTCACCCCACAAACGGTGGGTCCCCGGTTCGGCCCTCGATACGATGCTGTGGAACGCATGTCTTCGGGCCGATTGAGCGGCGGCCCCCCGGGGTCATCCTCTGCGATGACTTCCACCCGTTGGGCCGAGCGTCACCCTACAGGGTCGTGACCCGTCCGTGACAATGCCTGGGTCAAATCTGTGGATCCGTTGTCCGGCAGGCATTCTCAGTGATCCACATCAGCCGACCTCACGCTTACCCTCTGCTTCAACTGCCTCACGTTGAGTGACAATCGGGACCAGTCGGAGCGGCGGGATCAAGCCACCAGCGGCCAGCGCATTGACCGCCGCCTGCTCGACCTCGTCGAGTTCCAGTCCGACTGGCGGGCCCAGCAGGACGGTGACCATGCAGTCACGGCAGGCCGCACCTCGCACCTGACAGGTATCGCAATCGATGAGCATGAGCCCTCCGCTTCGCCGGTGAGTGCCGAGGCGACCGCCTCGCGATCACTCATCGCTGATCCTAGGAAGGGGGTCTGACACTGATGTTTGGAAGACGTTCGCCCGTCTGGGCGGCGGCCACGGGGCCCATGCTCGGATCAATCGGATCTGCGAAGGCGGCCACGACGCCGGCAAGCGCGGAGGCGAGCATCGCAAAGACGATGATCCCGACGATGATCAACCTCTGCCGGCGCCGCCGTCGGGCATCGCGGCTCTCGGTCACCCACAGCACAACGACGCAGTTCGGGAATCGGTTTCCCGAGCGGACCGGCTTTGAGGGCCGACAACAGGGTCAACCGCCGGAAAGACCGTCACCCCGGCGCGCCTGATCAGCGGTGTCGTACCCGGGACTTAGCGTCGCGAGAGTGATCGCAAGGCAGCCGGAACGGACGCGGACATGCTGGGCCTGCGTCGACTGAGCAGGCCGACCGGGTCCCCGGCGGTCGCCGCGCTTGGCTCGCCGTACGTCCAGATCTCGATCGACGAACTGGGTACGCCCTTGCGCGAGGTGACTTTTGTCGTCGTCGACCTGGAGACGACCGGGGGCTCGCCGGAGGGCTGTGCGATCACCGAGATCGGAGCAGTCAAGGTTCGGGGCGGGGAGGTCCTCGGTGAGTTCCAGACGCTGGTGGATCCCGGATCGGCGATCCCGCCATATATCTCGATCCTGACCGGGATCACCGACTCGATGGTCATCGCCGCCCCACCGATCGGTGAGGTGCTGCCGGCGTTCCTCGAGTTCGCGCGGGGCAGCGTCCTGGTCGCGCACAATGCCCCGTTCGATCTGGGCTTCCTCAAATCGGCCTGCGCCGCCTCGGGGACAGCGTGGCCGGCATTCGGTTCAGTGGACACCGCGATCCTCGCGCGGCGATTACTGACCCGCGACGAGGTCCCCAACTGCAAGCTCTCGACCCTGGCGCCCTACTTCCGCGCGGTCACCGCACCGTGCCACCGAGCCCTGGCCGACGCCCGCGCGACCGTGGATGTCCTGCACGGCCTGTTCGAACGGCTTGGCCCGCTCGGCGTGCAGTCCTTGGAGGAACTGACCGATCTCACCCGGCAGGTCGATCCCATCCGCCGCCGCAAGCGACACCTGGCCGCGCATCTGCCGCACGCACCCGGCGTCTACCTGTTCAAGGACGCCGAGGGCCGCCCGCTCTACATCGGCACGTCGCACGATCTCGCCCGCCGGGTGCGCTCCTACTTCGCCGCCTCCGAGCAGCGCTCCCGGATGACTGAGATGGTGGGTCTGGCCGAGCGGGTCGACTCGATCGTCTGCGCGCACGAACTCGAGGCCCACATCCGCGAGCTCCGGCTGATCGCCGAGCACAAACCTCGGTACAACCGGCGATCCCGCTTTCCGGAGCGGGTCGTCTGGCTCAAGTTGACCGTCGAGGCCTTTCCCCGGTTGTCCCTCGTGCGCCGCCATCGCCAGGACGGCGCCGCCTACATCGGCCCGTTCTCCTCCCGCCGGCAGGCTGACGCGGCGATGACCGCGGTGTATGACGCCTTGCCGATCCGGCGCTGTACGCCTCGCCTGTCCCCCGACCGGATCACCGCCTCCTGTGCGTTGGCCGGGATGGGCAGGTGCGGTGCGCCCTGTGCGGGTGAGCAGTCCGTGGCGGAGTACGCCGGCATCGCCGACGTCCTGCGCCGCGCCGCCGACGGTGACCCTGGGGACCTGCTCACCCCGCTCCTCGCCCGGCTGGCCGTCCTGGCCGAGGCCGGCAGGTTCGAAGACGCCGCCGCCCTGCGCGATCGGATCACCGTGCTGTTGCGCGGGTGCCTGCGCTGGCAGCGGCTGCGCTCGCTGTGGATGGTTGCCGAGCTCGTGGCAGCTCGATCCGACGGTTCCGGCGGCTGGCTGCTCGCCGTCGTACGGCAGGGGCGCCTGGTGGCTGCCGGTCGGGCGGCATCGGGAGTTGCCGTACGGCCCTACCTCGCCGATCTGCTGATCTCGGCCGAGACGGTGAGCACTCCGATCGGAAGCGCGGCTGCCACCCCCGAGGAGACCGAGGTGATCCTCCGCTGGCTGGATACCCCCGGCACCCGGCTGGTCGATCTCACCGGGGTCCTGTCCTGCCCAGCCGGTGGCGGGCCGGTCGCGAGTTGGCTTTCGCATGTGGCCGGGGCTGACCAGCAGCTGGCGCCGTTCGCCGACCAGCGATCGTTGCGCACGCGGAGCCGGCCAGATCGCGTCGGGGCGGCCTGACCGCGACTTCGCCCCTCATGCATGACAGCTCGGCCCAGGGGCACAGAGGCTGGTGACGGCGGCCGATCGACGCGTCCGACCAGACGATGCGCAGGAAGGGCACTCATGAAGGCTTTGACATGGCACGGCACCCGCGACGTGCGAATCGAGGACGTCCCTGATCCGACGATCGAGGAACCGACTGACGCCATCGTCAAGATCACCTCGACCGGCTTGTGCGGGTCGGACCTGCATCTCTACGAGGTGCTCGGCCCGTTCCTCGAACCCGGCGACGTCCTCGGTCATGAGCCGATGGGCATCGTGCAGGAAGTGGGCAGCGAGGTCACCCACATCGCGCCGGGCGACCGGGTGGTGATCCCGTTCAACATCTCCTGCGGCAGCTGTTTCATGTGCAGCCAGGGCCTGATGACCCAGTGTGAGACAACTCAGGTCCGCGACCAGGGCATGGGTGCGGCGCTGTTCGGCTACACCAGGCTGTACGGCCAGGTGCCCGGCGGGCAGGCCGAATTCCTTCGCGTACCGCAAGCTCACTTCGGCCCCATCAAAGTTCCCGAGGGTCCGGCCGACGATCGCTTCCTGTACCTGTCCGATGTGTTGCCGACCGCATGGCAGGCGGTGGAGTATGCCGGAATCCCCGACGGCGGAACCGTTGCCATCCTCGGCCTGGGTCCGATCGGTGACATGGCCGGCCGGATCTCGATGCTGCGCGGGCACCGGGTTATCGGGGTGGACGTCGTCCCTGAGCGGCTGGAGCGGGCTCGCGCACGTGGCGTCGACACCATCGACGGCAGGCAGGACGACGTGGGTGATCTGATCCGCGACGTCACCGATGGCCGTGGACCCGACGCGGTGATCGATGCGGTCGGTATGGAAGCCCACGGCTCCCCGGCAGCGGGATTCGCCCAGAAGATGACCAAGCTGCTGCCCGATGCACTGGCGGCCAAGCTGATGGAGAACGCCGGAGTCGACCGCCTGGCCGCCCTCTACACCGCCATCGACGTCGTACGCCGGGGAGGGACGATTTCACTCAGCGGCGTGTACGGCGGGATGACCGACCCGCTTCCGCTGCTGACGATGTTCGACAAGCAGCTGCAACTCAGGATGGGCCAGTGCAACGTGAAGCGCTGGGTGGACGACATCATGCCGCTGCTCACCGGCGACGCCGATCCACTCGGTGTCGACGGGTTCGCGACGCACCGGGTGCCGTTGAGCGAGGCTCCCGCGGCCTATGAGATGTTCCAGAAGAAAGAGGACGGCGCGGTCAAGGTGGTCTTCTCCCCCTGAGTGGTCCGGCCGGTCCGGCGACAGAACGGCCCGCGGGGATAGGCTCCCGACGTGATCACCGCGATCGTCATGATCAGTGCCAGCACCGATTCGATCGGCGAGGTGGCCGAGCAGATCGCCGACATCGATGGGGTCAGCGAGGTCTACTCCGTGGCTGGCCACGTCGATCTGATCGCCGTCGTCCGGGTACGCCAGTTCGATGACATCGCAGCGGTGATCGCCGGGCAGGTCAACAAGGTTCCTGGGGTCATCGACACCGAGACCCACATCGCGTTCCGTGCGTACTCCCGGCACGATCTGGATGCCGCCTTCTCGATCGGCTTCGACTCCGACGCCTGAGCAGCTCCGCCCCCGGAAGCGCAGCGCCCCGGAAGCCGAAGCCGGTCCTAGCCGGTCCGAGCCGCCTGGCTGACCTGGATCCAGCGATCCAAGGTCACCGCCGCGGAGCTGTCCTCGATCGCCTTGTCGGCCCGCTCGATCGCTCGGGCGAAGCGGTCGAGCAGTGGATCGGCCGCCGAACTCGTGGCGGAGGAAAGGGCGCCCTCGGCCACGATCGCCGCGGCGGCATTGAGCGCTACGGCGTCTCGCACCGGCCCTCTCTCCCCCGCAACGAGCCGGCGGACGACATCGGCATTGGTCTGCGCATCACCACCACGGAGATCCTCGACGGTGGCCGGCGCCAGTCCGAAGCTCTTGGGATCCAGGTTCTCTGCCATAACCTGACCATCGGCGGTCAGCCACATCGACGACGTCGTCGTAGTGGTCAGCTCGTCGAGACCGTCGTCGCCCCGGAACACGATCGCCCGCACCCCACGGCTGGCCAGGACCCCGGCCAGCAGCGGCGCCATCCGGGCGTCGGCACAACCCACGGCCGCGGCCACTGGCCGGCCCGGATTGGTCAAGGGTCCGAGGAAATTGAAAACCGTGGGCACGCCCATCTCCCGCCGGGCCACTGCCGCATGACGCATACCCGGGTGAAACACCGGTGCGAAGAAGAAGCCGATGCCCGCTTCGGCGATGCACCGCTCGACCCCGGCCGGCGGCAGATCGATGACCACGCCCAGAGCCTCGAGCACGTCGGCCGAGCCGCAGGCAGAGGAGGCTGCCCGGTTGCCGTGCTTGCCCACCCGGATTCCGCAGGCAGCCACCGTCAGGGCCGCCATGGTCGAGATGTTCACCGTATGGGCCCGATCCCCGCCAGTGCCCACGACGTCGACGACCGGTCCTGGCATCCGCACCGGCCTGGCGTTGGAAAGCATCGCGTCGACCAGTGCGTCGAGCTCGCCCACGGTTTCGCCCTTGGCGCGCAGAGCGACCGCGAAAGCGGCGATCTGGACGGCGCTGGCTTCACCGGCCATGATCTCGCCCATTGCCCAGCCTGCGACGGGTCCCGGCAGATCCTGCCCGGCCAGGAGCGTGCTGAGCAGACCCGCCCAGGTGGGCACAGGTGTGGTGTTCACGATGGTGAAGCCGCGGTCAGCCGCGCACGACCGCAGCACCGTGCTGGCGCTGGCGGAGCAGGCCGGCCACCGTCGCGGCCGCCTCCAGTGCATCGATGGGGAAGGTCAGCGACGCGTCGGCCAGCGACCAGTGTGCGAGCCACCGATCTGCCTGCCGCGCGATCAGGACACAGATCGGCGGGCAGTCGCGGATCTCGAACTTGAGCTGCCTGGCGATGCCCATGCCGCCGGTGGGCTGGGACTCGCCGTCGAGCAGGACCAGGTCCACCGCTCCCGCATCGACCTGGGCCAGCACCGCTTCGGCGGTCTCGCAGTCGATCCAATCGATGCGGCCGAGATCGCGAGCCGGGCGCCGACCGACTGCGGTGCGGACCGAGTCCCGGATGGCGCTGCGCTGGGAGAAGAGCACCACGCGCACCGGTGGCAAGGTGGTCGAGCCCCGCGAAATTGCAGGAATGGGGGCAGTCACGTCGGCATCCTATCGAGGCGTGCGCCCGGCGTCGGCGGCCTGCTGGGCGCCCTTCGCCTCGAGCCGATCCAGCCGGCGGTCCTCCCGGATCGCCTCGCGGTCGGAGGCGCGCTTCCACTGCACGACTGCAGCCCCCAACATCAGCAGTCCGATCAGGTCACCGGAGGCCCAGAGCAGGCCGCCGGCAACTCGCTGATCGAGGAGGGGATCGATCCATAACAGGCCGAGGGAGTTGTAGTGATCGGCTGCGATCACCGTGCGTTCGATCATGATCGTGAGCCCCAGCACGACATGGATCGGCAGGGTCGTGACCAGCAGGAGCACGCGCATCGGATGCGGCAGCCGCCCAGGGACCGGATCCACGCCGATGAGCGGCCAGAAGAAGATGCAGCCGACCAGCAGGAAGTGGGCGTGCAGCAGTACGTGCAGGAGTTCGTTGTCCAGGGTGGCGGGATACCACCCGGTGAAATAGAGCGCGAAAGGGCTGGCCACGAACAACAGCCAGCCCACCGCGGGAAGGGTCACGACCTTGGCCATCCGGCTGTGCAGGACTGAGACCAGTACGGACCGTCCACGACGGGGCAGCGCCCGGAGCGCGAGCGTCACCGGCGCCCCCAGGGCAAGGAAGATCGGCGCGACCATCGCCAGCAGCATGTGCTGGACCATGTGCGCAGAGAACAGCACGCTCTCGTAGGCCGCCAGACCCGACACGGTGGCGAACGCGACAGTCCCCAAGCCGCCGATGTACCAGGAGATCTGCCGTCCGAGCGGCCAGTGGACACCGCGACCGGCGAGCCGGCGGACACCCCAGAGGTACAGCGCAGCGGCGAGCAGGAGTCCGGTCGTGACGAGCGGCTCCAGCCGCACCTCGGTCAGCAACCGGAGCGGCTCGAACGGCGGGATGCCGGGCACCAGCTAAGGCTAGGCCGCACACCCGGCTAGACGGCGACCGCCTGTCCGGAGATTGTGTTGAACGGCACGCGCCACCCCGGGGTATATCTCGACGTGGAGATGGCCATAATGACCAGGTGACGACCGTAACCGGCACGTTCGACAGCAGCCGGATCCATTCGCTGACCCGGCCCAACACGGTCAGCGTCGGTACGATCATCTGGCTCTCCAGCGAGCTGATGTTCTTTGCTGGACTGTTCTCCATGTATTTCACGGCCCGGGCCGTACACGGTGCCCCCTGGCCGCCAGAACCCACTGAACTCGACATCCCGTACGCCCTGGTCTTCACCATCATCCTGGTCGCGTCGTCGGTGACCTGCCAGCTGGGAGTCTTCGCCGCGGAAAAGGGCGACGTGTTCGGTCTGCGCCGCTGGTTCACGCTCACCTTCGTGATGGGTCTGGTCTTCGTCCTCGGTCAGATGAACGAGTACCGCTCGCTGGTCAGTGAGGGAACCACGATTGCCTCGTCGACCTACGGATCGGTCTTCTACCTCACCACCGGATTCCACGCGCTGCACGTCATCGGCGGTCTGATCGCCTTCGTGTTCATGCTGCTCCGCTCGACGATGGGCCGGTTCACCCCGGCGCAGGCAACCGCCGCGATCGTCGTGTCCTACTACTGGCACTTCGTCGACGTGGTGTGGATCGGGCTGTTCGCCGCGATCTACCTGGTCAGGTAGGCAGCCCCGTGTCGCTTTCCACGCCTGCTTCGGCAGCCGCCCGCCGGCGTCGGCGGCGCCTGCGCCGCAAGGTGAGCCGGGCCGCCGCTCTCCTTGCCACCCTCGTCGTGACCGGCGGCTTGTACGCGGCGATGGCGCCCGGGAGCGTGGCCGAGGACTCGGTCGATTCGACCGCCGTCGAGGCGGGCCGCGAGCTCTACGAGCAGTCCTGCATCACCTGTCACGGAGCCAATCTCGAGGGAGTGTCCGACCGGGGGCCCTCGCTGATCGGCGTCGGCGAGGCGTCGGTCTTCTTCCAGGTCTCGACCGGCCGGATGCCGCTGGCCCGCCAGGCGGCACAAGCCAGTCGCGGCCCCGTGGTGTTCACCGACGCCGAGATCGATCAGCTGATGGCCTACATCCAGGCCAGCGGCGGGGGCCCGACCCTGCCTTCAGGTGACCTGCGGGACGGCGAACTGGCCGCAGGTGGTGAACTCTTCAGGCTCAACTGCGCCTCGTGTCACAACTTCGCCGGACGCGGAGGTGCGCTCTCCTCGGGAAAGAATGCGCCCAACCTGTCCGAAGCAAGTGACCTGCAGATCTATGCCGCCATGTTGAGCGGACCGTCCAACATGCCCGTCTTCGGCGATAACCAGCTGACACCCGAGGAGAAGCGGTCGATCATCAACTACGTGCAGACCCTCGACGAGTCCACCGATCCGGGTGGTCTGGGAATCGGGCGCGCCGGTCCGGTCCCCGAGGGCGTTGTCATCTGGCTGCTGGGTATGGGCGTGCTGCTGATCGGGGTCTTCTGGATCGGATCGAAGGCATGAGCAGCGACCACCCAGCCGGAGTCGGTGGCGCGCAACCTGTTATCTCCGGGGGCGCGTCGCCAGTTTCGCCGACCCCGGACGAGCTTGCAGCGATGAGCCACGCTGAGCTGGACACCCTGGGTGCCCGCCTCGACGACACCGAGGTCGTCGTCCTTTCCCAGCCGCCCCGTCCTGGCTCGATCGCCGAGAAACGCGCCGAGCGTCAGGTCGCCCTGTCGTTCGGCCTGGCAACGGTATTCGCTTTCGCCTTCGTGATCGTGTTTTGGGGCGCGGGCTGGTTCCTTCCGGATTGGGAGTACGAGGTCGGCGGATCGGTGTTCGGCGCTCTGTTCACTCCGCTGCTCGGCCTGACGATGGGTGCATCGCTGCTGTTCTTCGGCATCGGCATCGTGTTGTGGATCAAGAAGCTCACACCACACGAGGTGGCCACCCAACAGCGTCACGAAGGCGCTTCGGCGCCGGTGGACGCGCAGACCGCTGCTGGAACGATCATGGCCGGCTTCGAGCGAACCGGCCTTGCCCGGCACAACATCGTCCGCCGGTCCCTGCTCGGTGCCGCCGGTGCGCTAGGCCTGCTCGCCCTGATGCCACTCGGCGGCTTGATCAAGAATCCCGGTCGCGGCGACGAGCTGATGAAGACCTCCTGGGCCGACGGAGTCCGACTGGTCCGTGACGACGGGACGCCGATCCGGGCCGCGGACATGCTTCCCGGATCTTTGGAAACCGTCTTTCCCGCCGTCGAAGGCGGTAACCGCCAGGCCGATGCCGCCACGATGTTGATCCGCCTACGCCGCGAACAGGTCGAGGAGATCCAGGCACCGTCCGGACAGGAGGACTTCGGCTACCAGGACTTCATCGCCTTCTCCAAGATCTGTACCCACGCGGGTTGCCCCGTCTCGCTCTACGAGCAGGAGACCGGGCGAATCCTGTGCCCCTGTCACCAATCGCAGTTCGAGGTGACCAACGGGGCCAGGCCGGTGTTCGGTCCGGCTGCCCGCCCACTGCCCCAGCTTCCGATCGAAGTCGACGGCGAGGGCTTCTTCGTCTCCCGCAGTGATTATGCTGAGCCAGTAGGCCCGTCGTTCTGGAACCGGGAGAAGTAGCTATGAGCGCTCCTACCGTGCCAAGCCGGTCGGCACACTCCGCCGGTCCAGGCGCGCCGGCCCGTGCCGGAGCGCCGGTCACCCCGGTGGGCCGCTTCGCCGCCGACGTCGACGACCGGATGACGATCTCGCCCTGGCTGCGTCGCACGATGAACAAGGTCTATCCAGAGCACTGGTCGTTCCTGCTCGGCGAGATTGCGCTCTACGCCTTCGTCGTCCTGCTGCTGACCGGTACCTACCTCACCTTCTTCTTCGACGCCACGATGCAGGAGGTCGTCTACGACGGTTCGTACGCCCCGCTGCGCGGAGTCGAGATGTCCGGGGCCTACGCCTCGTCGCTGGACATCTCCTTCGACATCCGCGGTGGGCTGCTGATGCGGCAGATCCATCACTGGGCGGCGCTGCTGTTCGTGGCCGCGATCTTCGTGCACATGATGCGGACCTTCTTCACCGGAGCCTTCCGCAAGCCACGGGAGATCAACTGGACCATCGGTGTGTTACTGCTCGTTCTGGCCACCCTCGAGGGCTTCACCGGATATTCCTTGCCGGACGACCTGCTCTCCGGCACCGGGCTGCGGATCGCCAGCGCGATCCTGCTGTCCGTACCGGTGATCGGCACATGGGCGCAATTTGCGGTCTTCGGTGGCGAGTTTCCCGGCGATGACATCATCGGGCGGTTCTACATCGCCCACGTGCTCCTCATTCCGGGCATCCTGCTAGCCCTCATCGGGCTGCATCTGCTGCTGGTGATCAAGCTGAAGCACACCCAGTTCCCGGCACCGGGTAAAACCGAGACCAACGTGGTCGGGCACCGGTTCTATCCGGTGTTCATGGCCAACGGCGGCAGCCTGTTCATGGTCGTGTTCGCGGTCGTGGCAGCGCTCGGAGGCCTGATCCAGATGAACCCGATCTGGCTCTACGGCCCCTACAACCCTGCCCAGGTGTCCTCAGGTTCTCAGCCGGACTGGTACGTCGGCTTCCTCGACGGATCCACCCGCTTGTTCCCGGCCTGGGACATCTCCTTGTTCGGATATCAGATACCCGCGATCTTCTGGCCGACCGCCGTCCTGCCCGGCATCCTGGTCGTGCTGCTGCTGCTCTACCCGACGATCGAGGCCAGGCTCACCAAGGACCACGCACACCACAACCTGCTGCAACGGCCCCGTGACGTTCCGGTGCGTACCGCGCTCGGCATGATGGTGATCACCTTCTACCTGGTGCTGTGGATCTCCGGCGGCAACGACCTGATCGCGGACAAGTTCAACATCAGCCTGAACGCGATGACCTGGATAGGTCGGATCGGGCTGATAGTTCTTCCGCCGATCGTCTACATAGCGACCTACCGGCTCTGCCTCGGACTACAGCGCCACGACCGTCAGGTGCTCGAGCATGGCATCGAGACCGGTATCATCCGGCGGCTGCCCAGCGGTGAATTCATCGAGGTACACCAACCGCTCGGACCGGTCGACGAGCACGGCCACGGCCTGTTGCAGTACGGCGGCGCCCCGGTCCCGAAGAAGATGAACAGCCTCGGCGGGGCCGGTCGCCGGGTACGCGGCTTCTTCTCCCCCATCGAGGAACCTGCAGCCATCGAGTCGACCCGCGCTGACCGTGAGCAGCGCGAGCTGAGCGGGTCGGGCCGTCCCTCCGACGAGCGCCCCTGACCGCAACGCCAGGGACGACAGTTCTCAAGCGAAGCTATAGGTTCAGTCGTGAGCTGGCGGTGAGTGGTAGTACTCGAAGAGCAGCCCGCCGATGGAGAAAATGACCGCGGCGGCTCCGATGACGATCAGCCAAACGTAGTAATACGCAAGTCCGGCGCCGGCCAGTGCGGCGGCGGCCGCCAGCGTGACGGGCCAGTAGCTGCCCGGACTGAAAAAGCCCAGATCTCCGGCTCCCTCGACGATCTCGGCGTCCTTGCGGTCCTCGGGACGGGGGTCGATCCGCCGCGAGACGAACCAGAAGAAGCCGCCGATGATCACACACAATCCACCGGACAGGGCAAGCGCGGTCGTACCGATCGGTTCTTGGGCCCACACGCCGTACACGACGGCTAGGGCTACCAGGAAGACCGCTAGCCCGTTGAAGACCAACGCTTCCATCTTCACGACTGCTCCTCCTGTCGTCGCGCTAGGGGCCGGCTGCCGGAGCAGGGGCTAGTCACTGGCGTCCACCGCCTGCTCGCGATCAGTATCCATCGGCCGAGTCGTCGTGGACTCCGGATTCTGGCCGATGGCCTCCAGCGCCTCCGCCGTCGTCATTCCGGACTCGCGGGCATCGATGTAGGACTCGTAGTCCTCCTGGCTCACGCTGCGGAGTTCGAAGTTCATGTAGGCGTGGTAGCTCCCGCACAGTTCCGCGCACCGCCCCACGTAGGAACCCACTTCGCGGATGGTGGTCTGGAAGACGTTGTCCCGACCGTTCTCGTTGCCGGGGATCACGTCGAGTTTGAACGCGAACTCCGGGATCCAGAAGGAGTGGATGACATCGGTCGAGTACACCTCGAACCGGATCAACTGGTCGACCGGGAGGACCAGGATCGGGATCTCGGTGGAGCTGCCGACTGTGCTGACTGCCTGACTCGAATCCGCGCCGTTGGTGTCCGCGTACTCGAATTCCCAGTTCCATTTGAACGCGTGCACCTGCACGGTCACATCAGGTTCATCGCTCTTGTCGGTCACGAAGTTCTGGGTGACGACGGTGTAGTAGAACAACACCAGGATCATCACGACGGGGATGATCGTGTAGATGATCTCCAGCGGAAGGTTTTCCTTGAACTGCCGCGGGATCTCGTCGTTCTTCTTGCGGTGGAAAGCGACCGCCCAGAAGATGAGCCCCCAGACGATGACTCCGACGACGAGTGCAGCGATCACCGAACCGGTCCACAGCTCACGCATCTTCTCGGCCTCGTCGGTGATGCCTTCGGGCCACCCGAAACGGAAGAACTCCCCGGGCGAGCAGCCGGTCATCACCAAGGCCAGCAGCGCCAGCATTCCAGCCCGGAGAACGAGCTTTCGCCGTGCCGTCACGCGCGTGCCTCCCGGGTAGTCAACGACGTCTTCACCGCCTCGCGAGAGTATCGGAAGCGACTGCGCAACCGGCGGTGGGGCGCGGTGGCCTGCCCGTCTCGGCGAGCCGTCCGCACGGCCGGGGCGGCGGGGTAGCGTCGAGCTGTGGATCCCCGCATCTTCGGGCCCAAGCGGCTGCTCTGTCACCTCGCTGTGCTGGTGGTGTTCCTGGTCTGCCTGCGCTTGGGCTGGTGGCAGTGGGAGCGCTCCCAGATCCGTGGTGGTGCGGCGCAGAACCTCGCCTATGCGGTGCTGTGGCCGGTGTTCGGCGGATATGGAGTCTTCGTCTGGGTTCGCCTGCTCCAAATGGAAATCCGCGGGGAGCAGGCCCGGCAGAGTACTGGCGAACCTGTGCTCGGGCGTCCGAGAGATGCGAGCGGTCCGAGCACAGCTCTCGTCCGCTATGTGGCACCCGACCCCGAACTCGTTGCCTACAACGCGTATCTGAGCCAGCTCAACGAGACGGCCAAAACCAAGCAGGCGGCCCGTCGTGCCGGGTGACTTGTCGGGGCCGACCAACGCCGGCACCGCTGACGGGGCAACCGTGACGGCGCGCGAAGGGGCTGCTCTGGCGCGCTACCGGATCATCGCCATCGTCGTCGGAGTCGGGCTGATCGCGCTGGTTCTCATCGGAATGCCGCTGAAATACCTGGCCGACAACTCGTCTGTTGTCGCCGTCGTCGGCCCCGCTCACGGCCTGCTCTACGTGCTGTACCTGATCGCCGCCTTCGACCTGTCCCAACGTGCCAAGTGGTCCTGGGCCGGAACGGTTGCCGTCCTGTTGGCCGGCACCGTTCCCTTTCTGTCCTTCGTGGCCGAGCGGGTCGTCACCCGCAAGGTCAGGGCCGGGAAAGCCCTCTAGGTCCGCTCGGCCGTTCCAGCTGCTGCAGGTCTCGATCGAGCCGAGCGCTCATCCCGGCCAGCGCTTGTTCACCGCGGACCCGGACCTGCACGTCGCTGTCATGAGCCAGGGCCAGCGCAGCGGATGTGTGCTCGGCCTCGCCGATCACCCGCAGTGCCCGTGCCGTAGTGCTGCCACCACGGCCGGAGCCGCCTCATCGGTCCAGACATAGAGCAGGGCGCGGGCGGCCCAGGTCGGCGCCCAGTAGCTCTGGTCGGATCGGGCCGGCTCGTCGCGTGCGTACTCCCCCAGCGCATGCCGTCCGCCGAGGACGATCAGCAGGTCCCGGTCCGCCCAGGACCCGCTGCACAGGATTTCGGCGCAACCGGCCGCCACCGATGCCTCACCGTCTCTGTCGCTCAGGGCTCGCACCCGTTCCGCTGGACTCGCCTCGTCAGCGTTCGCCTCCATGGCGGGATACTAGGTATCAATCACCCCGGACGGAGCAGACAGGAGCACAGCGACACGTGTGTGGATTAGTGGGATTCCTCAGCTTCGAAGGTCAGGCCAAGGCCAGGCTCGATGAGGTCACCGAGGCTCTCTCGTGCCTGCATCACCGAGGGCCCGACGATCGGGACGTGTGGAGCGATGATCACGTCGTGCTGGGCTTCAACCGGCTGTCGATCATCGACGTGGACGGAAGCCCGCAGCCGCTTCCCTATGCCGATGGGCGCTACCGGATCCTGTTCAACGGCGAGATCTACAACTATGTGGAGCTTCGCGAGGAGCTGACCCGGGATTTCGGCGCAACGTTCGCCACCGAAGGCGACACCGAGTCGATCCTGGCCGCGTACCACTACCTCGGTGAGGACTGCGTCGACCGGCTACGCGGAATGTTCGCCTTTGTCATCTGGGATACATTGGAGCGTAGAGCCTTCGGAGCCCGCGATCCATTCGGCATCAAGCCGTTGTTCGTCGCTGGGGACTCAACTGGCTGTTACGTTGCCAGCGAGAAGAAGGCGCTGCTGGAGCTCATGGGCGCCGAGGCCGGTGGCGTCGACCATCGAGCCCTGCAGCAGTACCTCACGCTGCAATACGTTCCCGAACCAGCGACCATGCACCAGGGCATCCGTCGACTCGAGAGCGGCACGTGCTTCTCGGTGGTGGATGGTGAGATCTCCACCCGCCGGTATTTCGATCCGGACTTCGCGGTCCGTCCGGTCCGAGCGCGTGATCAGGCCGATCTCTACAGCCGGATCCGCGAGACGCTCGACGACTCCGTACGAGTCCACATGAGGGCCGACGTGACGGTGGGCGCCTTCCTGTCCGGAGGCATCGATTCGACCGCGATCGCGGCGCTGGCCAAGCGGTACAACCCGGATCTGCTCACGTTCACCGTGGGGTTCGAGAGACAGGGCTACTCCGAGATAGACGTCGCCGCGGAATCTGCGGCCGCGATCGGGGTGAAACACATCACTCGGGTCGTCACTGCCGAGGAATTCGCCGCCGCGGTACCGGCCATCGTCTGGTACCTGGACGACCCGGTCGCCGATCCCGCACTCGTCCCGCTGTGGTTCATCGCCCGCGAGGCGCGCAAGCACGTCAAGGTCGTCCTGTCCGGCGAGGGCGCCGATGAGCTCTTCGGTGGTTACAACATCTACCGCGAGCCGCTTTCCCTGGCCGCCTTCGGCAAGCTACCCAAGCGGATACTGCGCGGGCTGGCCATGGTTTCCGAACGGATCCCGGCCGGGGTACGCGGCAAGGATCTGCTGCGGCGTGGATCCATCCCACTGGAGCAGCGCTACTACGGCAATGCCCGGATCTTCCGTGACGAGGAGCTCGGCTTTCTTCGTACCTACGACTCCGCAGTATCGGTGACAGATCTCACCGCGCCGCTCTACGAGACGACCCGAGCCCGCGGATATGACGACGTGACCGCGATGCAGTACGTCGACCTCTTCACCTGGCTACGCGGCGACATTCTGGTCAAGGCCGACAAGATGACGATGGCAAACTCCCTCGAGCTGCGGGTGCCCTTCCTCGATCCGGAGGTCTTCGCCGTGGCATCCATGCTGCCGGTCAGCGAGCGAGTGACTCGGGAAACCACGAAATACGCTCTGCGCCAAGCGCTTCGCGACGTCGTCCCCGCGCACATCTTCAATCGGCGCAAGCTGGGCTTTCCGGTGCCGACTCGACCATGGCTGGCCAACGAGCTCTACGACTGGGCACGCACGATCATCCTCGAGTCGCAGACCGAAGGCCTGATCGTACGAGCCGACATCCTGGCCATGCTCGAGGCCCATCGTCGTGGGCCCATCGACTGGTCCCGCAAGCTCTGGACCGTGCTGATCTTCATGCTCTGGCACGGGATCTTCGTGGAGAACCGGATCACTCCGGAGATTCCCGAGGTGCACTATCCGATCAGGCTCTGATCCGAAACGGCTGGCTGAGATCCGGTCATCGCGACCCTGCTGCTCCGCTTGGCCGCATACATCGCCCTGTCTGCCGCGCGCAGCAGGCTCGGTTCGGCCTCGGATGGGGGGCCCGTGGCGATCCCCACGCTCACGGTCACGGTCGAGCCGAGCGCTGCCGAGACAGCCTCGACCATGCGTGCGGCCACCTCTCCCGCGCCAGCGCGGTCCATCCCTTCCAGGACTGCGACGAACTCGTCACCGCCGACACGGGCAACCAAGTCGCCTGACCGGACCTGGCTGGTCAATGAGACGGCGACGGCCTTCAACACCCGGTCCCCCGCCTCGTGGCCGTCCGCGTCGTTGACCGCCTTGAGTAGGTCCACATCCACGACAATCAAGGCAACTTCGCCCGTAGCCGACGCGCCGAGTTCGGCCATCCGAACATCGAATGCCCGCCGGTTGGCGACGCCGGTCAACGCATCGGTGTGGGCCAGCACCTGGACGCGGTCCCGTTCGAGGGTGACCCGCTCGACGAACCGTATGGAGCGTACGTTGTGCAGGGTGCGCAGCCGCTGCCGCCACATCGTCTCGGCGAGCTGATTGCCGTAGGCCAGGGCCGCACGGGCCGAGTCCGATCCGGACTGAGCGAGCAATGCTGCGTAGGTGTGATGCGCTGCGGACGCCACCATCCAGGTGGTGTCCTCGGGCAGTTCACTGATGGCCTGCTTCGCGACTTTCAGGGCCTCGCTGTGCTGACCGGCCCGGTCCAGTGCCCGGGCGAGGAAGGGCAGGGCGAACGGAGGGCTTTCCGGATGGCCGCGCCCTTTCCACGCCTTCAGCGCATCGCGTATCCGGGTCACCACCATTCGGTCGTCCGCATTGCTGCTGTCTGCGCAGGCGAAGAGCAGGTCCGCGTGCGCACCATACGGTTCGGCCGCGTCGGTTCTCGTGTACTCCTGTGCCATCGCCGCATGCCGAGCTGCGATGACGCTCTTCTCATCTGCGCCAACGCTGTCCCCGATGCGATGCAGTTCCATCGCCCAAGCCAGGTGCGTCGTGGCAAGATTGATTTGACTCGACAGGGCCCGCTCGATAACGACCTCGTCCGGGTGGGCGGTCGCGGCGGCGAAGGCGGCCTGGAAGTGGGGCTCGACGACCTCATACAGCTGCAACTCGAGAAAGGCGTTCCCCAGGCAGGTGTGCGCCGTCGCCCGGGTGAACCCGTCGAAGACATCCTTGGACAGCATGGCCTCGGCCTGAGCGAGATCTTGCAGGATCGATTCCAGGTCAAAGGCCTGCGTGTCGGATTCGCTCAACAGCAGGTGCTGCCAGGCCCGGAATGGCAGGGCGATGGACCGCCATCCGGCCGCCTCTGCCAGTGCTATCGGCGCGAGAGTTGCACCAGTCGTTACCGTCCCACTCCTAGCTGCCCCGATGCTTGCCGTATCGATTGCAACCGTGCTGGCAATCCCTCCGCTCGCCGTGAGGGCGAGAATCCTCTCTGCGGTCTGCGCCGCACCATCATGGTCACCCATGCAATGCAGAGCGACGGCGCGGGCGTAGAGAACTCCAGGGCTCTCCGCGGCCCGGAGCTGCTCATCGGCCAGGAACAGCGCCTGCTCGCGGTTCCCGGTCTGGGCAAGGCCCAGCAGACGGATCACATTGGCGTGCTTGTCATCCATACTGCAACGTCAGCCCCCTTTCGCGTGTTCAGGCTGTGACCGACTGGGGCCATCGGCATTGGTATCTGGCATGGAGACCTGGCTGGCTCGCTTGGCCGCATACATCGCCCGGTCGGCCGCATGCAACAGACCCACCCCGGCCTGCGACGCCGGACCGGTAGCAATCCCCACGCTCACCGTCACCCGCGACCCCAACGCCGCAGCCACAGCCTCGACCATCCGATCGGCCAACGCCGCCGCATCACCACCGTGCGCCCCCTCCACCACCGCCACGAACTCATCCCCACCAAGCCGAGCCACCAGATCCCTAGCCCGAACCTGCACGGACAACGCATTGGCCACCGCCTGCAGGGTCCGATCCCCCGCCTCATGGCCCCTCGCGTCATTGACCGCCTTCAACCGATCCACATCCACCACGATCATCGCCACATCGGTATCCCCAACCCCCGACCGGCTCAACTCCGCCACCCGCACATCGAAAGCCCGACGATTACCCACCCCGGTCAACGCATCGGTGAACGCCAGAACCTGAACCCGATCTCGCTCCAACGTCACCCGCTCCAAGATCTGCACCGACCGCGCCGTATACAAGGTACGAAGCCGCTCCCGCCACATCGTCTTGGCCAACTGATCGCCGTAGGCCAAGGCAGCGCGTACGGAGTCCGACCCTGACTGAGCGAGCAGCGTCGCGTGGGTGTGATAGGCCGCCGAGGCCACCATCCAGGTGGCGTCCTCGGGCAGTGCCTTGATTGCCTGCTCGGCGACCTCCAGGGCCTGCTCATGCTGACCAGCTCGATCCAAGGCTTGGGCGAGGAAGGGCAGCGCAAAGGAGGGGCTTTCCCGTAATCCCCGTCCTGCCATCGATTTCAGCGCCTCTCGGATGCGTTCGGCACCCTGGGCGTCGTTGCCGCGACTCTGATCGGCGCAGGCGAGGACGAGAGAAGCATGCGCGGCATAGGGCTGCGTCTCATCAGTGGCCGAATACTGCTGGGCGATCGCGGCGTGCTGTGCGGCGATACCGATCTTTTCGCGGGCACTGGCGCCCTCTCGGATGCGATGCAGTTCGACCGCCCAGTTCAGGTGCAGTGTGACGAGGTTGAGCTGACTGGCCACCGCACGATCAACGAAGACCTCGCTGGGCTGGGCGGTGGCCGCGGCGAAGGCCGCCTCGTAGTTGGGGCGAGCAAGTTCATAGAGCCGCAGCTCGTGATAGCCGTTGCCGAGGCACGTGTGCGCCGTCGCGCGGGTGAACCCGTCATAGACGTCCTTGGACAGCATGGCTTCGGCCTGGGCAAGATCATGCAGGATCGATTCCAGTTCGAAGGCCTGCCTGTTGGTCTCACTCAGCAGTAGGTGTTGCCAGGCCCGGAAGGGCAGTGCGATCGAGCGCCATCCGGCGAGTTCGGTCGCCGTCGAGCTGTCGACAAGGGTGCCGATGTGCCCTACGTCCGCGGTCAGGGCGAGGATCCGTTCGGCTGCGCGAGCCGCACCATCGTGGTCACCGGTGCAGTGCAGGGCAACAGCTCGGCCGTAGAGAACGCCCGGGTCGTCGGCAACCCGAAGTCGCTCGTCGGCCAGAGTCAGAGCCTCTTCGGGGAAGCCAGTCTGGGCAAGGCGCAACAGATGGATTACCTCAGCGTGCGTGTCAGCCATACCGCGACGTCCGTCCTTCGCGTTTCAGGCTCTGACCGAGCGCGGCGTCTGTACGGCATCGGTTATGGCTACCCGGCTGGCTCTCTTGGCGGCATACATCGCCCGGTCAGCCGCATGCAACAGACCCACCCCGGCCTGCGACGCCGGACCGGTAGCAATCCCCACGCTCACCGTCACCCGCGACCCCAACGCCGCAGCCACAGCCTCGACCATCCGATCGGCCAACGCCGCCGCATCACCACCGTGCGCCCCCTCCACCACCGCCACGAACTCATCCCCACCAAGCCGAGCCACCAGATCCCTAGCCCGAACCTGCACGGACAACGCATTGGCCACCGCCTGCAGGGTCCGATCCCCCGCCTCATGGCCCCTCGCGTCATTGACCGCCTTCAACCGATCCACATCCACCACGATCATCGCCACATCGGTATCCCCAACCCCCGACCGGCTCAACTCCGCCACCCGCACATCGAAAGCCCGACGATTACCCACCCCGGTCAACGCATCGGTGAACGCCAGAACCTGAACCCGATCTCGCTCCAACGTCACCCGCTCCAAGATCTGCACCGACCGCGCCGTATACAAGGTACGAAGCCGCTCCCGCCACATCGTCTTGGCCAACTCGTCGCCATAGACCAAGCCCGCTCTCGCTGACTCCCCGCCGGCGCGAGCCAATAGTGCCGCCCGGGTGTGATAGGCCGCCGAGGTCAGCAGCCATTTGGAGTGCTGATCCAACGCTGCACACGCTTCGGTGGCCACCTCGAGCGCTTCGGTCGCCCGCCCGGCGCGATCCAGCGCCCACGCCAGGAAGGGCAGCGCGAACGCTCGACTCGTCGAGAGACCTCGCCCTTCCACACCCCTCAGACCTTCGCGGATGCGCGTCACGACAACCTCGGGCTCGCCGGTCGAGTCGGCGCAGGCAGCGAGCAGCGCCGCGCTCGCTGCGTATGCCGAAGCGTCCTGATCGATCGCATACTTCTGGGCAAGAGCGGCGTGGTGCGCAGCGATCGCGCCCTTCTCGCGCGCCCGGTCGCTCTCGCGGATGCGATGCAACTCATTCGACCAGTTCAGGTGCATCGTGGCGAGGTTCAGCTGACTGGTAACCGCCGTCAACGGGGGCACGGCCGCCGAATCGGTCAACGAGACTTCCGATGCGACCTCGTAGTGCGGCAGCGCCAATTCGTAGAGGCGCAGCTCGTGATATCCGTGTGCGAGGTTGGTGTGCGCCTGGGCCACGACAAAGGCATCGTCGAGCTCGTTGCTCAGCAGGACTTCTGCCTGCGCCAGATCCTGCAGGCTGGTTTCCAGGTCGAACACCTCGGGGCTCGACTCGCCCAGGAGCATCTGCTGGATGGCCCGAAAGGACAGCGCGATGGAGTGCCACGCCGCTTGCGCTTTCTCGTCCTCGGCACCCTCCGCGGTGGCGGCGTCGAGCATTCTGGCAGCAGCACCTGCCGAACCCTCGTGGTCACCGAGGCAGTGCAGCGCTACCGCCTGGACATAGAGAAGCTCCAGGCAGCTTCCGTCATCGAGTTGCTCGGCGGCCTGCCCGAGCGCGTGCTCAGGCTGCCCGGCTTGGGCCAGACCCAGAAGCCGAAGCATCTGATCGTGGCGGTCACCCATTCGGTGTGTCGGTGTCCCTTCGACTGCGTGCATCGTCCCGTGAACCGTGTCCATCATGCTCCCAGCAGATCATGATCGTGTGCAGGATCGGCTCACTGTGGGTAAGTAAACCGAAACTCTCCGCCGGGAGCTACGCGAGGTAGCACTCGGGCGGTGTCATGAGGCAGCCAGCGAGAGAACGGCTACCGATTGAGCATCGAGGAGCCGCGACTGGGACGGTCAGCCGGTTTGGTGCGAGGGACCTCAGTTGAAGGAGTCACCGCACGCGCAGGATCCTTGCGCGTTGGGGTTGTCGATCGTGAAGCCCTGCTTCTCGATCGTGTCGACGAAGTCGATGACGGCGCCGCCGAGGTATGGCGCGCTCATCCGGTCGGTGACGACCTGAACCCCGTCGAAGTCTGCGACGACGTCACCGTCGAGGGCTCGCTCGTCGAAGAACAGCTGGTAGCGCAGGCCGGAGCAACCGCCGGGCTGTACGGCGATGCGCAATCGCAGGTCGTCGCGGCCCTCCTGGTCGATGAGCGCCTTCACCTTGGCAGCGGCTGGATCGGACAAGACGACGCCGGTCAACGGCTTGGTCACGGTCTCGGTCGGCTCGCTCTGGGTGGTCTCGGTGCTCGTGGTCATGCCATGCCCTCCTGGGCGCTCGTCGGGCGCATCATGCCGCCACGGTGGTCACTGTCTCAGGCGCACAACAGCAACCGCCTCGGGTCTGTTCCATGATAGGCCTTCCCTGGTTGGGCAGTGGCTTGAGCTCGCCGGCCAGCTAGATTGCACAGTTGTGAAGTTGCCCAGTGTGAAGCTGCCCGGCATCGGCCGGCGCAAAGCCGATGCCGAAACCAACCAGCGACTGATCGAGGCCGCCGCACTCGAGTCAGCCGGCGTCGGAAAGGGGAGGCCAACTCCCAAGCGCCGCGATGCGGAGGGGCGACGCGCCGGGCCACCACCACCGCCGCCGACCACCCGCAAAGAGGCCTACCGCCGGATGCGGGAGACGCAGGCTTCGGGCCGCAAGGACACCCGCGCTGCCGCCGCCATGGGCGTCGAAGCCGCGTTACCCCGCCGCGACCAGGGACCCGCTCGCCGGCTGGTCCGCAACATCGTGGACTCGCGTCGCAACATCGGCAGCGTGTTCCTACTCATCGCCGCGCTCGTGCTGGTCGGCTACTTCATCCCGGATTCCCGCGTGCGCAGCTATACGGTGCTGCTGTGGATGGCCTTCTTCGTGGCCATCGTCGTGGACTCGGTCTTTCTCGGCCGCCGGATCAAGAAGACGGTGGCCGAGCGGCTGCCAGACGCGGTCGAGTCCAACCGCGCGTTGATCTGGTACGGCGTCACCCGGGCCACGATGGTCCGTCGCTGGCGCTTCCCAAAGCCCACGGTCTCGGTCGGCGACGAGATCTGATCGTTGCGCCGACGGCGCG
>JAABUR0100002246.1_pt1 | contig 30406 bp, 29 predicted proteins | sample 5560091 | NCBI WGS metagenome assembly JAABUR01 (sample SAMN10711879, study PRJNA513375) | rock metagenome | isolation source: Antarctica rocks | place: Antarctica: Victoria Land, University Valley sud
GGCGCCGCCTCCGCGCCGGCCCACACGACGGCGGGCGGCGCCGCCTCCGGCGGCGGCCGGTAGACGTCCTCCGACCCCACCCGCCGCCCTGAGCGACGCCGCTTCGGCGGCGGCCAGTATCTTCGGAGGGGTGAGCTTCCCGCAGCGCCGGCTGCGCCGCCTGCGCCGCACGCCCGCCCTGCGCCGGTTGGTGGCCGAGACCCGGCTCGGCCTCGACGACCTGGTCGCCCCGCTGTTCGTGCGCGAGGGAATCGACGAACCGCAGCCCATCGTGTCGCTGCCCGGTGTGGTGCAGCACACGAGGGAGTCCCTGCGCAAGGAGGTGCACGAACTGGCCGACCTCGGGGTCGGCGCGGTGATCCTGTTCGGCGTGCCGGCGGCCAAGGATGCCGACGGCTCCGGCGCCTCGGACCCGGAGGGCATCGTGCAGGTCGCCCTGCGGGACCTGCGTGACGAGGTCGGCGACTCCGTGGTGCTGCTGGCCGACCTGTGCCTCGACGAGTACACCGAGTCGGGCCACTGCGGCCTGCTCACGCCCTCGGGCGAGGTCGACAACGACGCCACCCTTGCCCGCTACGACGAGGTGGCACTGGCCCAGGCCGCCGCCGGGGCCGACGTGGTGGCCCCGTCCGGGATGATGGACGGCCAGGTGCGCTCCATCCGCGCCGCCCTCGACGGCGCCGGCCACGAACAGGTGGCCATCCTCGCCTACGCCGCGAAGTACGCCTCGGCCCTCTACGGTCCGTTCCGCGACGCCGTCGCTGTCGAGATCGCCGACGGCGGCGACCGTCGCGCCTACCAGCAGGACCCGGCCAACGGCCGCGAAGCGCTCGAGGAGCTCCGGGCCGACGTGGCCGAGGGCGCCGACCTGGTGATGGTGAAGCCCGCGCTCGCTTACCTCGACGTCATCGCCCGGGCCCGAGCCGAGGTCGACGTGCCCGTCGCCGCCTACCACGTGTCCGGCGAGTACGCCATGATCCGGGCCGCCGCCGAGCGGGGTTGGATCGACGGCCACGCCGTGGCCATGGAGCACCTCACCGCCATCAAGCGGGCCGGCGCCGACCTCATCCTCACCTACCTCGCCCGCGAGGCAGCCGAAGCGCTCCAAGGAACCTGACATGGGGATCGGCGTGCAGATCACCTTCGACAGCGCCGACGTCGACGCCCAAGCCCGCTTCTGGGCCGCGGCCCTCGACTACGTCCTCCAACCCCCGCCGGACGGCTTCGAGAGCTGGGACGCCTTCCTCGACTCGATCGACGTGCCCGCCGACCAGCGCGACATCATGAACGCGGTGGTCGACCCCGAGGGCCGCGGCCCCCGGCTGCTGTTCCAGAAGGTGCCGGAGGCGAAGGCGGCCAAGAACCGGGTCCACCTCGACGTCAACGTCGGCGGCGGGCGCGAGGTCCCCGACGCCGAGCGCCGCTCCCGGGTCGAAGCCAAGGTCGACGAGCTGACCGGCCTCGGCGCCGTCGAGGTGCGCCGGGCCGAGGAGCGCGGCGAGTTCTGGATCGTGATGGCCGACCCCGAGGGCAACGAGTTCTGCCTCCAGTGACGCCGGTCTCCTCCGCCGCCGCCACCAACGCCGAGTTGTTCGAGCGGGCCTGCCGCGTCATCCCTGGCGGGGTGAACTCGCCGGTGCGGGCGTTCCGGTCGGTGGGCGGCACGCCCTACTTCGTGGCCCGGGCCGAGGGTGCCCACGTGGAGGACGTCGAGGGTCGCCGCTACGTCGACCTGGTGCAGTCCTATGGGGCGATCATCGCCGGCCACGCCCATCCCCGGATCACCGAGGCCGTGCAACGGGCGGCCGCCGACGGCACGTCCTACGGGGCACCCACCGAGCGGGAGGTGCTTCTGGCCGAGGCCATCGCCGATCGGGTGCCGTCCTGTGAGAAGGTGCGCATGGTGTCGAGCGGTACCGAGGCGACCATGGCCGCCATCCGCCTGTCCCGGGGGGCCACCGGGCGCAACCGGGTGGTGAAGTTCGCCGGCAACTACCACGGCCACGGCGACGCCCTCCTCGCCGAGAGCGGCAGCGGTGTGGCCCTGCTCGACGCCGACGAGGCCGGCTCCGTGCCCGGCTCGGTGGGGGTGCCGCCCAGCGCGGTGGCCGACACCACCGTCGTGCCCTACAACGCCGTGCCCGCCCTCGACGACTCGGTGGCGTGCGTGATCGTGGAGCCGGTGGCCGCCAACATGGGCCTGGTCGCCCCGGCCGAGGGCTTCCTCGACGGTCTGCGGGCCGAGTGCGACCGGGTGGGCGCGCTGCTCGTCCTCGACGAGGTCATCACCGGCTTCCGCCTGGCTCGGGGCGGGGCCCAGGGCCACTACGGGGTGCGCCCCGACCTCACCTGCTTCGGGAAGGTGATCGGCGGCGGGCTCAACGTGGGCGCCTTCGGTGGCCGGGCCGACGTGATGGACCACCTCGCCCCGCTCGGCCGGGTGTACCAGGCGGGCACGCTCTCGGGGAACCCCCTCGCCACCGCCGCCGGCCTGGCCGCCCTCTCCCTGCTCGACGACGATGCGTACACCGCCCTCGCCGCCGGTGGGGCCCGCCTGGCCGGTGGCTTCCAGTCGGCGTTCGACGAGGCCGGTCTCGTGGCCCGGGCCTCGGCGGTTGGGCCTCTCGTCGGCCTGTACTTCGGCGACCACCTGCCGATCGACTACATCGACGCGCGGCGCACGGACGAGGCCGCCTACGCCGCGTTCTTCCACGCCATGCTCGATCGGGGCGTGGCCCTGGCTCCCGGCGCCTACGAGGTGGCGTTCCCCGGTCTCGCCCACACCGACGCCGTGATCGACCGCGTCAGCGAGGTCGCCGCCGAGGCCGCGGCGGAAGCGGCACACGCGACACCGTGACGCTGCGCAGGCGCCAGCCGGAGCAGCTTGACGGTGTGGTCCCGGATCGGCGAAGCCGGCTCCGCCGGAGGCACTTGACGCTGCGCAGGCGCCAGCCGGAGCAGCTTGACGGTGTGGTCCCGGATCGGCGAAGCCGGCTCCGCCGGAGGCGGAGCAGACCAACACGGTAGAAAGGGGACGCCGCCCGTCGTCCGATCGTCCGCCGCCCGGAGCCCCCATGGAACAGCTCGGCCCCCTGACCGAACCGGTGGCGGCCGCCGTCGAGGACCTCGTCGGTCGCCGGGCCGTGGAACGCACCTGGGAAGGCGACCACACCCTCTGGCAGGACGACCCCGCCGAGGTCGCCGACCGCCTCGGCTGGCTGCACGTCGCCGCCGAGATGGCGGCCGACCGCGACCGCCTGGACACCTTCGCCGCCACCGCCGCCGCCGACGGCCTCACCGCCGCGGTGGTGATGGGCATGGGCGGCTCGAGCCTCTTCCCCGAGGTGCTGGCCCGCACGTTCGCGCCGGTCGCCGGGGCGCTGGAGCTGCGGGTGCTGGACACCACCGACCCCGCCGCCGTCCTGCGGGTCGGCCAGGAGTGCCCGCTCGAGTCCACCCTGTTCATCGCCTCCTCCAAGTCCGGCGGCACCATCGAGACCCGCAGCCACCTCGAGGCCTTCTGGGCCGGGGCCGGCCGCGGGGACCGCTTCGCGGCCGTGACCGATCCCGGGTCCTCGCTGGCCGACCTCGCCACCGAGCGGGGGTTCCGGGCCCTGTTCGAGAACCGCCCCGACATCGGCGGCCGCTACTCGGCCCTCTCCGCCTTCGGAATGGTCCCGGCGGCGTTGGCCGGGATCGACTGGGCGGCGCTGCTGGCCGCGGCCGAGACGATGGCCGAGCAGCTCGGGCCCGGGACGGGCGAGGACGACCCCGGCCTGCGCCTCGGCGCCACCCTCGGCGCCGCGGTGCGGGCCGGCCGGGACAAGGTCACCCTGGTGATCGACGCCGAGATCGATACGTTCGGGCTCTGGCTCGAGCAGCTGCTGGCCGAGTCGACCGGCAAGATGGGCACCGGCGTGGTGCCGGTGGCGGGGGAGCGGCTGGGGCCGCCCGCGGTCTACGGCGACGACCGGCTCTTCGTGGCCATCGGCGAGCACCACGGCCTCGCCCCCCTGGCCGCCGCCGGCCACCCGGTGGTGGAGCTGCCCTACAACGGCCCCCTCGACCTCGGGGCCCAGGTCATGCTCTGGGAGATGGCCACCGCCCTGTGCGGCGCCGTGCTCGGCATCAACCCCTTCGACCAGCCGAACGTGGCCGAGGCCAAGGAGGCGACGGCCGAGGTGCTGGAGCACGGCCTCCCCGACATCGAGCCCGAGCCGCTGGCCGGGATCCTCGACCAGGTGCGGCCGGGGGACTACCTCGCCATCCAGGCCTACATCGACCCCGAGGACGGGGTGGTGGACGCCATCGAGGACGCTCGCACCGCTCTGCGCGACCGGCTGGCGGTGGCCACCACCGTGGGGCTCGGCCCCCGGTTCCTGCACTCCACCGGCCAGCTCCACAAGGGCGGACCCCCGACCGGGGTGTTCGTGCAGGTGGTGGGCGACGACGCCACCGACCTGGCCATCCCGGGCCGGCCGTACGGGTTCTCCGAGCTCAAGCAGGCCCAGGCCGCCGGAGACCTGGCTACGTTGCGCCGCCACGGCCTGCGGGCCGCCCGCGTCACCCTCGACGACCTCTTGGAGGAGACACGATGAAGCTCGGCATGGTCGGCCTCGGCCGCATGGGCGGGAACATGGCCGAGCGCCTCCGTCGCGCCGGTCACGAGGTGGTCGGCTACGACCCCCGCAACGACGCCACCGACGTCGCCACCCTGGACGAGTTGGCGACGGCGCTGGAAGGCGACGGGCCGCGCGTGGCGTGGGTGATGGTGCCGTCGGGCGATCCCACCGAGGAGACGGTGGTGGCCCTCGGCGAGCGCCTGTCCTCGGGCGACCTGATCGTCGACGGCGGCAACTCCAACTTCGCCGACTCCATCCGGCGGGCTCTCGCCCTGGCCGAACGGGGCATCGGCTTCGTCGACGCCGGCACCAGCGGCGGGGTCTGGGGCCTCGACAACGGCTACGCGCTCATGGTCGGCGGCGAGGACGAGGACGTCGCCAAGGTGGCGCCCGCCCTGGAGGCGCTGGCCCCGCCGAACGGGTTCGCCCACGTCGGTCCGGTGGGATCAGGGCACTTCTCCAAGATGGTCCACAACGGCATCGAGTACGGGATGATGCAGGCCTACGCCGAGGGCTACGCCATCCTCCACCGCTCCGACCTCGGCATCGACGCCCTCGCCGCCCTGCGGTCGTGGCAGCAGGGCAGCGTGGTCCGGTCCTGGCTGCTCGACCTGCTCGTGCTGGCCATGGAGGAGGCGCCCGGGCTGGAGGGCATCCGGGGGGTGGCGGCCGACTCCGGCGAAGGCCGGTGGACGGTGAACGAGGCGGTCCGCCTCGGCGTGGCCGCCCCGGTGATCTCGGCCGCCCTGTTCGCCCGGTTCACCTCCCAGGACGCCGAAGCGCTGCCGATGCGGGTGGTCGCCGCCCTGCGCCACCAGTTCGGTGGCCACGTTATGGAGTCGGCGCCGTGAGCGACTCTCCCCACCGGACCGACCCCACCGACGGCCTCATCCTCTTCGGGGCCACCGGCGACCTCGCCGCCAAGAAGCTGTTCCCCGCCCTCTACGAGATGGAGGTGGGCGGTCGCCTCGATGTGCCCGTCATCGGCGTCTCCTCCTCGGAGTGGAGCGACGACGACGTGCGCCGGCGGGCCCGCGAGTCGGTCGAGGCGGCCGTGGAGGACGTCGACCAGGACGCGCTCGGCCGCATGTGCGAGCGGCTGAGCTACATGCCCGGTGACTACCGCGAGGCAGCGACCTTCGACGAGCTGGCCGCGCGGGCGAAGGCGGCGGGCACCAACCGGCCGCTGTTCTACCTGGCCATCCCCCCCGCCCTCTTCGACGACGTGGTCACCGGCCTGCACCGCGTCGACCTGACCGACGGCGCGCGGGTGGTCGTGGAGAAGCCGTTCGGGCGCGACCGGGAGTCGGCCCAGGAGCTGAACGACTGCCTCCACCGGGCGTTTCCCGAGGAGGCGGTGTACCGGATCGACCACTTCCTCGGGAAGGAGTCGGTGGAGAACCTGCTCGTGTTCCGGTTCGCCAACTCCCTGCTGGAACCGGTGTGGAACCGCAACTTCATCTCCAGTGTGCAGCTCACGATGTCCGAGGACTTCGGCGTCGGCAGCCGCGGCAAGTTCTACGAGAGCGTGGGCGCGCTGCGCGACGTCCTCCAGAACCACCTCCTCCAGATCGTCGCCCTGCTGGCCATGGAGCCTCCCGTGGCCTCGGACGCCGACGCGCTGGCCGACGAGAAGACCCGCCTCTTCCGCCAGGTGCGGACGTTCGACCCGGCCAACGTGGTGCGGGGCCAGTACCGCGGCTACGCCAACGAGGAAGGCGTGCAGGCCGGCTCCGACGTCGAGACCTACGTGGCCGTGCGTTTCGAGATCGACTCGTGGCGCTGGGCCGGCGTGCCCTGGCTCATCCGCACCGGCAAGCACCTCGGGGTGAGCGCCACCGAGGCGGTGGTCCGGTTCAACGCCCCGCCCCGGTTGCTGTTCGCCGACGACCACGGGTGCGACGCCTCGCCGAACGAGCTGCGGTTCCGCCTCGGCCACGACGACGGCGTCACCCTGCACCTGTACGCCAAGGCGCCCGGGGACCAGCTGACCACCCAGCCCATCGACCTCGACGTGTCCTACGACAAGGCGCTGGGGCGCCGGGCCGAGGCGTACCAGCGGCTCCTGGAGGACGCCATGGAGGGTGACCGGCGCCGCTTCGGCCGCGCCGACAGCCTCGACGAGCAGTGGCGGATCGTGGAGCGGGTGGTGGCCGATCCGCCCGAGACCACCCTCTACAAGGAGGGCTCGATGGGCCCCCACGAGGCGGACGCGCTGGCGGCGTCGGCCGGTGGGTGGATCGACCCGCTCGCCCCCAAGGGGGACTGACGTGGCTGGGTCGTCGGCCCTGGCCGCCATCCCGTACCACACGTTCCCGACCCTGGTGAAGGTCGGTTCGTTCGAGGTGCGCACCTTCGGCCTCATGGTCGGACTGGGCGTTCTGATCGGTGCGTTGCTGGCCGCCCGCTACGCCGAGTCGTTCGGGGTCGACCGGGAGCAGACGTACTCGCTGGCCACGCGGCTCGTGGTGGCCGGGGTGATAGGCGCCCGCATCACGTGGGACATCAGCCACTGGGACCAGATCCACTCGCCCCTCGACCTCATCGCCGTGTGGAACGGAGGCCTCCAGTTCTCCGGCGGGTTCGTGGCCGCCGTCCTCGTCGGCCTCCCCACGTTCCGGGCGTGGCCGCGGCTCACCCGCTGGCGCATGCTCGACGGGTACGCCCTCGGCCTCACCATCGGGCTGGCCTTCGGCCGGGTCGGGTGCACCTCGGTCGGCGAGCACTTCGGGTCGACCTGGGGGGCGGGCTGGTTCCCCTTCATGGTCCGCTTCGATGGCGGCACCGTGCGGGAGCCCGAGTTGGGCGGCCGTCGCCTCGTCGAGGGGACCGTGTTCCACAACGTCTCCATCTACGAGCTGGTGATCCTGCTGGTCCTCTTCGGTGTGCTGTGGAGGCTGTTGCACCGCCGCCGTCCGGCGGTGGTCACGCCAGGGACCGGCATCGGCCTGTTCTGCGCGCTCTACGGCGCCGCCCGGTTCGGCACCGACTTCCTGCGGGTCAACGACGAGACCGTCCTCGGCCTCACCGGCGCGCAGTACCTCATGCTGGCGGTGCTGGCGGCGGCGGCGTGGATCCTCCTGCGGGTCCGCCCGAAGAACGCCGACCTCCTGGCCGCCGAAGGCGATGAAGGTGATGAAGCGGCGGGTGCAGGAGGCGACGGCGACGAGGCCGAGGCCCCGGGCGCTCCCGAGCCCGCCGCCGACGCCTGACCCCTCTCGCTTCTTCGTGCCGCACGAAGAAGGGTCGGCATCGAGCCGATTTCTTCTCCGTGTCGATCGCGCCCGCGGGGGGCGCGCTCGGCACGAAGAAGCTCGGTGGCTCAAGCGGCGGCCCGGCGAGCGAGGGCCCGGGCCACGGTGGCGATCACCATCGCCGGTTGGTGGACGACCTGGTCGTAGCTGAACTGCAGCACCGAGTACCCCGCCAGCTGCAGCTCGTTGGCGCGGAGCGTCGGCGTCACGCTGGCGCTTCGTGCTGTGCGAACCATGACCGTTGACCTCGATCACCAACGCCAGCTCGGGATAGAGGAAGTCCACGCGAGCGACGAAGGGACCGCGGGCGCGGACGCGGCGTTGGACGATGGGCAGGGGCAGGGTGGCCTCCTCGATGCACTCGAGGAACGTCCGCTCCAGCCAGCTCTCGGTCCTGCCCTTCCCGGCCCGGTCCGAGAGCGCCGCTTCGAGCGCCACCACGCCGTTGCGCCCCTTGCATCGCCGGCGCTCGAGGTGCCACCACAGCCACGAGTCGGTGGCCAAGCCGTCGCGGACGGCGGTGTCGATGGCGTTCCGGAGCTCGTTCTCGGCGACCTCCGGGACCAGCGCGGCCACCCCGAGGAGGGTGCGGGCCGTGTTCGTGGTTGGGATGGGGCCGTGCCGGACGATGTCTCCGTGCGGCAGGTTGGTTGTGCGGTGGATCAGGGCCAGAGGTGAGCGGGTTCGCCGCCTGCCCTTCTCGACCGTGACCTCGATCGCCGGCAGGTCGCTTCTCCGGAAGCCGGCCAGGCCATGGAGCACGGCCGCCGTCCGGTGCGACGCCACCCCGCCGACGTCGAGACAGGCGGCCATGACGTCGGCCTCGAAGCTGGGCGGCAATCCACCCACGCGGTACGTGCGGGTGCCGACGAGCTCCAAGCGGGATCCCTCGCAGGCCCTTCGCCGGGCCTTCGCCGTGACCCCGAGGCGGAGGAGCTGAGTGTCGGTGATGTGACCAAGCTGTGAGGCGGCCCGCTCGGCGATGGACCGTTCCAGTGACGGTTCCATGGGGTGCATCCAACCACCCGGGTGTGACACCTCCGGGAGCCCGCCCTTTCTACGTGTCGATCGTGCCCGTGGAGGGCGTTTTCCGCACGAAGAACGAAAATCGGCCCGCAAACGGCGCTTCTTCGTGCGGCACGAAGAAGCGCTCAAGCCGGGTCAGGCGGGGTCGGGGACCAGGCGGGCGAGGGCGGCGGCGGCCTTATAGGCGGCCTCGGCCGGGCCGAGCTCGTCGGGGTTCAACAGGTTGGCCATGATCCGCAGCACCCAGTCCATGAGCGACCGCGAGTGCATCCCCACCCGGGTCAGCTCCCGCATCACCGCGGGGTTGCCGATCAACTTCGTGAACAGGCGGGCCACCTTGAAGTACAGGCCGTACTCGGCCTCGAGCATGGCCGGGTAGCGCTGGAGGGCCATGCCGTTGCCGGTGACCAAAGCCTCGTCGAGCAGGCCGGCGACCATGCGGCCGGTCTCGTACGCGTAGTCGATCCCCTCGCCGTTGAACGGGTTGACCGAGCCGGCGGCGTCGCCCACGACGGCCCACGTCGGTCCCACCTTCGGGTGCACCGAGCCGGCCATGGGGATCCGTCCGCCGGTGGGCGGAGCGGTCGGGGAATCGGGGTCGATCTCCCAGTACGCCGGCGCCGTCGCCGCGAACTCGTGCATCAGGTGGGAGGTGTTGACGCTCTTCCAGTCCCGGAACGTCGACAGCAGGCCGACGCCGACGTTGATGGTCCCGTCGCCCACCGGGAAGATCCACCCGTAGCCGGGCAGCGAGGCGCCGTTGCGGTCCCGCACGTCGAGGGCGCTCTCGATCCACGGCTCGGCGTGGAGCGGGCTCTCGAAGTACGTGCGAATGGCCATGCCCTGGGGGTAGCTGCGGTTGCGGGAGGTGCCGAGCGCCCGCCCGAACCGGGAGTTGGCGCCGTCGGCGATGACGACGTAGCGGGCCGACACCTCGCGGGTGGTCCCGGTCTCCTTGTCCCGCACCACCGCGCCGGTGACCATCCCGTCGCGCAGCAGCGGCGCGGTGGCCTCCATCCCCTGGCGGACGGTGGCGCCCGCCTTCACCGCCTGCTCGGCCACCATCTCGTCCAGGTCACGCCGGCGGACCACGAACCCGTGGTCGGGGAACTCCGGGTGCGCCGGCCACCGCAGCTCGAGGGTGATGTCGTGGGCCACCGCCCGCAGGCCGTCGTAGCGGTGGAAATCGGCGAGGCGCGGGTACAGGCCCATGTCGGTGAGCTGCTTCACCGCCCGGGGGGTCAGCCCGTCGCCGCAGGTCTTCTCCCGCGGGAACGTCTTCTTCTCCAGGACGACGACGTCATGGCCGGCCTCGGCCAACCAGTACGCGGTGGCCGCCCCGGCCGGTCCGCCACCGACGACGAGCACGTCGTGACGCGAGGCGGTGGTCATCGCCGCCAGTGTGGCAGTTGACCTCGACGACCGGCGGGGCGGAGCGGGCCGGTCCCGCTCAGCCGCCCGAGCCCGAGTCCGACCCCGAGCCCGAGCCGCTCGGGGTGTCGACCCCGCTCGAGTCGGCGTCGCCCCCGGTGCTCCCGGAGTCCGAGCCGCCGGCGTCGCTTCCGGCACCCTCGTTCGCCTGCTTGTCCCCGGCGCTGGCGTTGGCGCCGCCCTTGCCGCTGGAGGTGCCGCCCTCCGCGCTCGGGAGCTTGCCGTCCTCGGCGTCGGCGATGGCGTCCTCGGCGACAGCCTCGAGGTCGACGTCCTCGGCCGCCGGCTCCCCTCCCGACAGCGTCTCGCGCACGTACCGGGTGACGGCGGCCAGCTCCTCGGGCGAGAGATCGGCGAAGGCGGGCATCTTGCCCGGAAGGGTCGAGACCTTCTCGGCCCCGCCCTTGCGGTCGGCGTCGCCGTAGGTGCCGTCGGGGCGGGCTCCCCCATCCGCCCCGAGGTGGATCCACATCATCATGTCCTTGGGGTTCTTGAACGTCTGCAGGACGTGGCCCTGGTTGAGCTGGGCGCCCACGCCGCCGCCCCCGGTGCCGCCGTGGCAGCTGGAGCACTTGGCGTAGACCTCCTCGCCGAGGGCGAGGGCGTCGTCGTTCTTGGGCGGGACCTGCACGGCGCCGAGGTATAGGAAGGCCCACACCGGCAGTAGGGCGACGACCGGCATGGCCCAGAACGGGATGCGCCGGCGACGCTGCGCGGCCTGCACGTAGGGAGGCAGCGGCGGAGGCGGCGGCGGCGGCGCAGCGGCGACGGGGGCCGCCGAGCGGGCCGCGGCGGCGGGAGCGGCCGGTTCCACCGACGTCCCGGCATCACCGGCGGGGGCCTCGGGCGCTCCGCCCTCCGCGCTCGCGCCGGCCTCGCCGCCGGGTAGCCCCATGGCCGCCCGGCGCTCCTTCGATCGCTTCAGCAGGTGCTCGGGGATCTCGGTCACCAAAGTCCTCCGGCTCGGATGCCGGTCACCTTAGATGCGGCATCTGGAGCCCGGCCAAGCGTGCCGTCACCTCAACGACGGCGTGTCATCCGATCACGCGGACATGGATCGTCGACGTCCCGGCTGGGTCCTCGGTGGAGCCGTACGCCAGGAAGAGCTTGTCGCCATCCACGGCGGCGACGACCGGCTGGAAGACGCCGGGTGATGACCAGCCGTACTGCTTGACCGACTTCGCTGTCGCCCAGACGACCTTGACACGAGTTTCCTCCTCGCCGATGCCGGCGAACACGAGCCCGGAGTTGCCAGAATCCCCGACCGCCGGCAGGGCCGGCCCCGTCACCGGGTCGAGTCGGCCCAGCGCCTCACCGTCGCCCCCTTCAACGGTCAGGCTGCCGTCCTCGCCGATGCCGATCATGCTGCCGTCCGAGCAGAACGCCGGTGCGGACGTCGCCCGTCCCGGGGTCGTGACCTCGCCCGATCCGGTCAAGGCCACGAGCCTCCACCCGGATGGCCCAACGCCGGCACTGCTGATGACCGTCTCCCCGGACTCACCAGCGATCGCGCTGACCCCGTCACCGGGGTCAGCCAAGGTGCGCAGGAGGAAATCGGTCTCTCTCGGGCAGATCACGCTGGCGACCCCAGCGATCTCAGCCCTGGCCTCCACCCGGCCGTCGGCCCCGAAGACGACGGCTGTATCGGAATACGTGCGCTGGGAGTCGTACACCGCAAGGGTGCCGGGCTCGCCGCTCACCAGTTCCAGGTTGAACTCGGCGATGGCGAGATCCGGTGCCGGCGTGCGGGACAGCTCCCGCCACCGTTCCCCGTCGAGGCGCAACAGCGACAGCGCAGCCGCTCCCGACTCGCAACCGTCCTCGTAGTTGAGCTGTCGGGCAGGGCACAGGATCAACATCATGAGCACGCCCCGGCTCGAGGATCCCAGCGCGACGCGCAGCACCAGTTCGTCCGGCCGGAGCACCTCCTGGTCCCACGTCGCGCCACCGTCGCTGGTGGTGGTGGTCGTCACCTTGCCCAGGTTCACCGATGCCACGACGAGGGTCCCATGCCCGGATGCGATCGCGTCGAGGTCGCCGACCGTCGTGGGCAGCGCCAGCTCAACCGCGTCGGTCTCCCGTTCGACGGGCAGGGCGTCGGGTGCATCGTCGAGCCCCCCGCCGTGCTCGCCGCACGCCGTCAAGCCGACCAGCGCAACGGCGGCGGCGCGACGGCACCGTCGACCGCGGTTCACGCCCCGGGACGTTACGCCCGGGCGGCGGACCGGGCCGCGGCCCAGAGCCCACGTGATGTGTGTCCGTTCTCGGGCCCGTGCTAGACCGTCGGCATCGAGGAGGGCAGCGGCGGTCCTTGTCGATACGATCCATTGTGAGAGATTTCACGAAGGAGGTGGTTCGGGCTTGGTTGCGTTCGTGGGCTCCCTCCTGCTCTCGCTGGTCATGACCGGCGCCATCTTCCGGTACGCCGGCCGCCGCCCCGTCGGCGCATCCCTCTCGTGGGGCGAGGCCATGGCCGCCGCCACCTTCGCCTTCTTCTTGATGTTCTGGGTGTACGGCGTCGTCCCCCACCAGTGGTTGAGCTGGGCCGACAACGAGCTGAAGTGGCGCTCCGACGCCTACCTGTTGGGCCCGAGCTCCACGAACAGCGTCCCGATCCTGTCCGAGACGCCGTTCAACGTGAGCAAGCAGGTCGTCCGCGACCTCGTGGCCGTGGTGATCTACGGCGTGTTCCTCGGCGGCCACGTCGCCCTGTGGAGCCTCTGGCAGAACCGGGGCCAGCGGGCCGAGGCCAGGCAGAAGGCCATCGAGGAGCAGACCACCGCGTACGGGCGCCCGCTGGCCCGGAAGGCCTGACGTGGCCCGCACCGACGCCAACCCGCCGATGCCCGAGTTCCGCTCGGACTACGTGCTGCGCGAGGTCGACGCCGACTACCTGGCCAAGGCGGTCAAGCCGAAGCAGTTCATCCACATCGACCAGTCCGAGTGCATCATGTGCGAGGGCTGCGTGGACATCTGCCCGTGGAAGTGCATCTTCATGGTCAGCCCGGACGCGGTGGCCGAGGCCGAGGGCACCGAGCGCCCCGGAGTCGACCCCAGCGACCACGTGATCTTCACCATCGACGACGACGTGTGCACCCGGTGCGCCCTCTGCGTCGACCGCTGCCCGACCGGGGTGATCATCCTCGGCAAGATCGGGGAGGCGGCCGCCGAGGGCGACTCGCACCAGCGCACCAACACCTACGGCTACGCCTACGGCATGCGGCTCGGATAGGGAGGACTCGACCCTCGTGGCCAAGACCATGCAGAACAAGGGCGGACCGGCCCAGAAGCTCGGCGAGCTGAGCGACCGCGTCCAGGGCTCGCAGGCCTGGAACTCGATCTTCCGGCCGGGCTCGATCTTCCGCAAGGGCTACACCGACAGCCCCCGCAACCGGTCCTACGTGATCATGAACTCGGTGCTGTACCACCTGCACCCGGTCAAGGTGAAGCGCCACGCGGTGAAGGTGAGCTACACGCTCTGCCTCGGCGGCCTCAGCTTCTTCCTGTTCATCCTGCTCACCGTCACCGGCATCTTCTTGATGTTCTTCTACCGGCCCACCGCGGCCCAGGCCTGGAACGACATCTACACGCTCCAGACGTCGGTCACCTTCGGCCTGCTGGTCCGCAACATGCACCGGTGGGCGGCCCACCTCATGGTGCTGTCGGTGTTCCTGCACATGGCGCGGGTCTTCTACCACGGTGCCTACAAGCCCCCCCGGGAGTTCAACTGGGTGATCGGCGTGATCCTGCTCACGCTCACGCTGCTGCTGTCCTTCACCGGCTACCTGCTGCCCTGGGACCAGCTGGCCCTCTGGGCGGTCACGGTGGGCACGAACATGATGGGTTACACGCCGGTGTTCGGGAACCAGGTGCGGTTCGCCCTGCTGGGCGGAGCCGAGATCGGCACCGACACCCTGCTCCGGTGGTACGTCCTGCACGTGCTGATGCTGCCGTTCGTGATCGTCATCTTCATGGCCATCCACTTCTGGCGGGTCCGCAAGGACGGCGGCATCTCGGGGCCCTTGTGAGTCCGGAGGGAGTGCGACACCCATGACCGAGATCCCCGAACACCTGCGCAAGCGGGCCGAAGAGGCCCGCAAGAAGGCCGCCGGCGCTGCCGCCCCCGAGGGCGGCGCCACCGCGCCAGGTGCCACCTCCGGCGGCGGCGACGACGCGCCGGCCGGCGAGTCGTCCTCGTCATCGTCGTCGAAGATCCCCGCCCACCTGCTCGAGCGGGCCCGCAAGGCCCGGGAGCAGGCCGGGGGAGGCGAGGGGGCCACGACCACCACGGCCGCGCCGGCCGCGGCGGCCGCCACGGCCACCGCGGTGGCGACGGCCGCCCCGCCGATGGCGGCCGGGCCGGGGGGTCACACCCAACGCCTGCTCACGGTGGTGAAGTCCGGGTCGATCCAGGACGTGAAGGCGTCGCCGCAGGACAAGGTCCACGTGTGGCCCCACCTCCTGGCGGTGGAGTTCGTGGCCGCCCTGGCCTGCACCGCCTTCACCCTGATCTTCTCGATCTTCGTGAACGCCCCGCTCCTGACCCTGGCCAACACGAACCAGACCCCCAACCCCTCCAAGGCGCCGTGGTACTTCCTCGGCCTCCAGGAGCTGTTGACCATGTTCCACCCGATGGTGGCGGGGGTGACGATCCCCGGGATCGGGCTGTTCGCCCTCATCCTGGCCCCGTACACGGATCGCAACCCGAGCAACAAGCCCGAGGACCGCAAGTTCGCGATCTCCCTCTTCACGCTGTTCTTGATGTTCTGGGCCGTCCTCGTCATGATCGGCTCCTTCTTCCGCGGACCGGGGTTCAACTTCGTGTTCCCGTGGCAAGAAGGCCTCTTCTTCGAGCTCTAGGAGTCAACGCACCGTGGCCGTCATCGTCGCCAGCGTCGTGGTCATCGCCCTGGCTGCGGTGGCGCTGGTGTTCGCCACGTTGCGCCGCCGCGACACCGAGCAGGCGGTCGGTCACCTCTCCCGGGAGACCCGTTCGCGCGACCGGACGAGTGCGCCTCGGGCGGAGGCCGCCCCGCCGGTCACCGGGCGTGCGGTCGAGCGGGCGGCGGCGGTCGAACGGGCCGGCACCGGCCGCGAGCTGGCGACCACCGGCGCCACCGCACCGGTGGCGTGGGTGCCGCCCGACGAGGACGCCCTGGGCGTCAACCGCCGCCAGTTCCTCAACCGGGGGATCATCGCCGGGTTCGGCCTCGGGATCTCCGGGTTCGGAGGGGCCATGCTGGGGTTCCTCTGGCCCCAGGTGAGCGGTGGCTTCGGCTCCAAGATCACGGTCGGCAAGGTCAGCGACATCCAGGGCCAGATCACCCAGGGGAACGGCTTCTACTACTTCCCCGAGGGCCGGATGTGGATCACCGAGTACCCGGCGAGCTCCCTCGACAAGGCCCGCAAGGTGTACTCCGAGTCCGAGCTGGCCGGCATGGAGGCCGGGCTGGTCGCCCTCTACCAGAAGTGCGTCCATCTCGGCTGCCGCGTCCCCCAGTGCGTGACGTCGCAGTGGTTCGAATGCCCGTGCCACGGCTCGCAGTACAACCAGGTGGGTGAGAAGAAGGGCGGCCCCGCCCCCCGCGGCCTCGACCGGTTCGCCATGAGCGTCGACGGCGGCACCTTCGTGGTCGACACCGGCCTCATCATCCAGGGCCCGCCCATCGGCACGAACACCACCGGCCAGGAGGCCGAGGGGCCCCACTGCATCTCCGGTGGGGGAGAGGCCCACTGATGGTCCTGGCCAGCACCCAGTCGGCCATCGGCGGCGTCGTCGTCTTCATCTCCGTCGTGCTGGCGCTCGCCTACGCGTTCGTCAACATCCGCAACTCGCGGGCTGAGGTCGGCTCCGAGATCGAGCTGGCCCCCAACCGCAAGCCCTACCACCCCGACGAGGTGCTGGAGGGGGCCAAGCTGGACCGCACCCTCACCTACGGGCTGCTCGGCCTGTTCGTGGTGGCCATCGGCCTGCCCCTCTACTGGCTCAGCGAGCCCGGCCGCCAGGACGGCGCGGTGAAGGACTTCTCCCGCAAGTTCGCCGACCGGGGGGGCGAGATGTTCGCGACCACCGAGGAGGGCGGCTTCAACTGCGCGTTCTGCCACGGTGGCGACAAGGCCGAGGGTGGGGTGGTCGACTACACCATCACCGACGCCAACGGCGCGTTCGTCAAGGCGGTGAAGTGGAAGGCGCCCGCGCTCAACACCGTGCTCCTGCGCTACAGCCGGGCCGAGGTGCGCTACATCCTCGTCTACGGCCGCCCCTTCTCGCCGATGCCGCCGTGGGGGGTCAAGGGCGGCGGCCCCCTCAACGACCAGCAGATCCAGAACCTCATCGACTACCTCCAGTCGATCCAGATCACGCCCGAGCAGTCCCAGGCCCAAGTGAAGAAGGAGCTGGCCCGGCTGCGCACGCTGGAGAATCCGGACGGCACCCGGAAGTACCCGGCCTCGGTGCCCGACGGCCAGCTCCTGTTCAACCTCGGCTTCGAGGACAACTTCGCCGGCGGGGCCTACGCGTGCGCCCGCTGCCACACCACGGGCTGGTCCTATGACGACAAGACGCCCGACGGCAGCGGCGCCTTCGGTCCGGCGCTGCGCAACGGAGCGGCCGTGCTCCGGTTCCCCGGCCCGGTGAACGGGCCGGTGCAGCAGTCCGACTTCGTGTGCAACGGCTCCGAGGAGGGCAAGGTCTACGGCCGCAACGGCCAGGGCACGGGGCGCATGCCGGGCTTCTGCTCGACCCCCGAGGAGAAGGTCGACCCGATCGCCACCGGCGAGGTCGGGGTCACGCAGAAGGACCCGTCGGACCCCGACAAGGTGGGCGGCATGCTCACCAAGGAACAGGTCGAGGCCATCGTCGACTACGAGCGCGGCCTGTGACCGCGATGATCGACCTCTTCGCCGCGCTCACCTGGAACCCCGGCGTGCGAGGCGTGCTGGTCGTGGCCGTCGGCGTGCTCGTGCTGTGCGGCTCGGTCTTCCTGATCCTGTCGACCAACAGCGGCACCCGCCTCGGCTTCCTCCTGGCCCTCACCGGGCTCATGGGCTGGATGACGATCATGGGCCTGGTGTGGAGCATCTACGGCATCGGCAAGAAGGGCGCCGACCCGAAGTGGAAGGTGTTGGAGATCAACCACGACGACCTCACGCAGGCCGGGGTCGCCCAGGCGCGGGGGCTGCCGGAACCCGACGAGCTGCCGACGACGGAGTCGGTCCTGGCCGACGACCCGGCGCTGGCCAAGCAGTTCCCCTCCGGCGAGGGGCTCAAGGCCCCCACCCTGGGCGACCTCGTCGGCACGAAGCCCGAGCTGGCCGACCGGTTCAACAAGGAGCTGCCCGAAGGGTGGGAGCTGCTCGCCACCTCGGACCCCCAGACCGGCGAGGCCCAGGCCTCGGCATCGGCGTTCCTCACCGAGGAGCGCAAGCTGTTCGAGAAGCAGACCGACTTCGTGGTGCTCGAGGCGTTCAGCCTGGGGGGCAAGGAGAAGAAGCCCGAGGGTGCCAGCCTGGTCGACTCGGCCTGGTTCAAGACCAAGCGGGTGCTCTCCTGGCCCTTCGGCCACCCCTCCCACTACGCCGTCGTGCAGGTGCAACGGGTGGTGCCCGAGGAGACCCAGCCCGGCCAGCCTCCTCCCATCCCCAGGGCTGACCCCAAGGCCGAGGTCATCTCGGTGATCATGGAGCGGGACCTGGGCACGAAGCGGCTCCCCTCGGTCGGGGTCATGATCTTCTCGGGCCTGGTGTTCGCGGTGTGCTGCAACAGCCTCCACCGGCGGGACAGGCTGGTGGCCCAGGCCCGGTCGGCCGCCCTGGCCAGGACCTAGACGATGGCCCAGTACCTCCCGGTCGTCACCCTGCTGGTGCTGGCCGTGGCCTTCGCCGCGCTGAGCTTCGTGGCCTCCCGGCTCCTCGCGCCCCGCAACCCCAACCTGGCCAAGTCGGGCCCCTACGAGTGCGGCATCGTGCCCAGCCGCGAGCCACCGGAGCGCTTCCCGGTGCGGTTCTACCTGGTGGCGATGATCTTCATCGTCTTCGACATCGAGATCATCTTCCTGTACCCCTACGCCGTCATCTCCTCCGAGCTCGGGGTGTTCGGGTTGGTGGAGATGATCGTGTTCGCGGTGGCCGTCTTCGCGTCCTTCGTGTTCCTCATCGCCAACGGCGCTCTGGACTGGGGCCCGAGCAAGCGGCTGCGCCGGGTCGACCCCCGCGTGAGCGCCGAGCGCACCACCACCACCACCGTCCGCCGGGTCGGCCTCGAAGGCCGTGAGGAGGCGGCCTGATGGGTTTGCGGGACATGGGCGAGCACGGCCTCGAGGGCCTCGACCACAACTTCCTCACCGGCAAGCTCGAGGACCTCGTGAAGTGGGCCCGGGCCCGGAGCAGCTGGCCTGCGACCTTCGGGCTGGCCTGCTGCGCCATCGAGATGATGGCCACCGGCGGCTCCCACTACGACCTCGCCCGCTACGGCATGGAGGTCTTCCGGGCGTCGCCCCGCCAGGCCGACATCATGATCGTCGCCGGGCGGGTGTCGCAGAAGATGGCCCCCGTGCTCCGCCAGGTCTACGACCAGATGATGGAGCCCAAGTGGGTGATCTCCATGGGCGTGTGCGCCTCCACCGGTGGCATGTTCAACAACTACGCCATCGTCCAGGGCGTGGACTCGGTGGTCCCGGTGGACGTGTACGTGCCCGGCTGCCCTCCCGGCCCCGAGACCCTGCTCCACGGCATCTGCACCCTCCACGAGCTCATCCAGTCCGGGGAGCTGACCCGCCGGCGCCAGAGCTCCGGCGCCGGCGCCGGGGTCACCGTCGACCAGCGCGACGGGCAGGCCGAACCGTCACCGGTCGCCGTCTCTGTCGGACGGTCCTGATGGCCGGCCCCACCGCCGACCAGACGGTGGACGACCCCTCCGCGCCCGACGACGCCGGGCCGGTCGAACCGGAGCGACTGCACGGCGCCCCGGTGGCCTGGTCCACCGGGCAGCGGGTGCTCCACCCCGCCCGCGAGCAGCTCGTCAAGGTGGTACGGGCGCTCCGCGACGACGGCTGGGTGACCGCCCTCGACGTCACCGGGGTGGACTACCTCACCTACGGCGCCCCCCGGGGCCTACCCGACGGCGTGGAGCCCGAGCGCTTCGAGGTGGTCGTCACCGTCATCTCCCACGTCGAGCGGCAGCGGCTGCGCCTGCGGGTGCAGGTGCCGGAGGACGACGCCGTGGTGCCGTCGCTCTTCGAGGTGCATCCCGGCACCGAGGCCATGGAACGGGAGGTGTTCGACATGTTCGGCATCGCCTTCGAGGGCCACCCCGACCTCACCCGCATCCTCATGCCCGAGGACTGGCAGGGCCACCCCCTGCGCAAGGACTTCGCGCCGGGCCGCATCCCCGTCCAGTTCAAAGCCGCCCCCGCCGCCCGATGAGCGCCACCGCCGCGGAGAGGGAGCTCGTGGAGCGGACCTCCGAGGGCGACCAGGAGATGTTCTCCCGCTCCCGGGCGGGGGGCGTGGAGGTGCTCCGCGAGCTGGGTTCGGTGCTGCGCCTGTCCGAGGCCGAGGCGGCCGCGCTCACCGGCGAGGACGGTGACGACCCGGGCGAGGACGACACCACCATCATCAACATGGGGCCCCAGCACCCGAGCACCCACGGCGTCCTGCGCCTGATGTTGGAGCTGAGCGGCGAGCAGGTCCTGCGGACCAAGCCGATCATGGGCTACCTCCACACCGGCATGGAGAAGACGGGGGAGACCCTCACCTTCCTCCAGGGGCCCACCAACACCACCCGCATGGACTACGCCTCGCCCCTGTTCAGCGAGCTCGTCTTCTGCCTGGCCACCGAGGCCCTCCTCGGTGTGGAGGTCCCGCCCCGCGCGCAGTGGATCCGGATGCTGGTCACCGAGGTGAACCGGGTGTCGTCGCACCTGCTGTTCATGGCCACCAACGGCATGGACCTCGGCGCGGTGTCGATGATGCTGTACGGCTGGCGGGAGCGGGAGGAGACCCTCCGGTTCCTGGAGCGGCTCACCGGCCTGCGCATGAACCACAACTACATCCGGCCCGGCGGCGTCGCCTGCGACCTCCACGACGGGTGGGCGGAGGACCTCGCCCACCTCCTCGACGTCATCCCGCCCCGGCTGGACGAGTACGACACGCTGCTCACGAACCAGCCCATCTGGCGGGAGCGGCTCCAGGGCGTGGGCGTCATCACCACCGAGGAGGCCCTCGCCCTCGGCGCCACCGGTCCCATCCTGCGCTCCACCGGGTACGCCTGGGACCTGCGGCGGGCCATGCCCTACCTGCGCTACGACGACGTCGACTTCGACGTGGTGGTCGGTTCCTACGGGGACTGCTTCGACCGCTACGCCATCCGGATGCACGAGATCCGCCAGTCCCTCGGCATCCTCGGCCAGATCATCGACAAGATGCCCCGCGGTGACTACCGGGTGCAGGACAAGAAGGTCACCCCGCCGCCGCGCGCCCGCATCGACGAGTCGATGGAGGCGCTCATCCACCACTTCAAGATCTTCACCGAGGGGTTCAAGGTCCCCGAGGGGGAGGTCTACGTGGCGGTGGAATCGCCCCGGGGCGAGCTGGGCTGCTATCTCGTGAGCGATGGGTCCGCAAAGCCGTACCGGCTGCACATCCGCGGCCCCAGCTTCGTGAACCTCCAGACCCTGCCCCACATGATGCGCGGCGGCCTGATCGCCGACGCCGTGGCCGTCATCTCCAGCGTCGACCCCATCATGGGAGAGGTCGACCGCTGATGGCGCGGCTGTCGGCCGACAACGTCACGCTGGCCCGGGAGATCGTCGGGCGCTACCCGCGCCCCCGCTCGGCGCTGATCCCGTTGCTGCACCTGGCCCAGGAACAGGACGGCTGGGTGACCCCCGAGGCCATGGAGCACATCGCCGAGCTGGTGGGCGTGAGCCCGGCTGATGTGCTCGGCACGTGCTCGTTCTACGAGATGTTCAAGCGCGAGCCCGTGGGCACGTACCTGGTGAACGTGTGCACGAACATCTCGTGCCTGCTGGTCGGCGGCGAGGAGCTGCTCGAGCACGTGGAGGACACCCTCGGGGTGCGGGCCGGGGGCACCACTCCCGACGGTACCTTCACCGTGGAGGACGTGGAGTGCATCGCCGCCTGCACCGAGGCCCCCTGCCTGCAGGTGAACTACCGCTACCACCACCGGGTCACCCCTGACCGCTTCGACCAGCTCGTCGAGGACCTGCGGTCCGGGCGGCTGGACGAGGAGATCCCTCCCCACGGCACCCTGGCCCGGATCCGCCAGCGGATGCCGGCCGGGCGCGCCGCGGGCGCGGCGTCCCCGGTCGGTGGCGCCGAGCCGGCCTGGTTGGCCAGCCGACCGCCGCCTCCGCCTCTTACGGAGGCGAAGGCGTGACCGTCACCGGCGCGCCCCGGATCGTCACCGCCCGCTTCGACACCGACGACGCCCACACCCTCGACGGCTACCTGGCCACCGGCGGCTACGACGGCTTGCGGGCCGCCCTCGACCGGCGCCCCGACGAGGTGGTGCAGGGGGTCAAGGCGGCCAGCCTCCTCGGTCGTGGCGGCGCCGGCTTCCCGGCCGGGGTGAAGTGGGGTTTCTGCCCGCCGGGGGTGTGGCCCCGCTACCTGGTCGTCAACGGCGACGAGAGCGAGCCGGGCACCTACAAGGACCGCCTCCTCATGGAGCGCGACCCACACCAACTCATCGAGGGCATCCTCATCGCCTGCTACGCGGTCGGTTGCGCGCAGGCCTTCCTGTACGTCCGGGGCGAGATGGCGCTGGCCCAGGAGCGCCTGGCCGCCGCCCTCAACGAGGCCTACGAGGCCGGCTACGTCGGGCGGGAGATCCTCGGCACCGACTTCTCCGTCGACATCGTCCTGCACTGGGGGGCGGGCGCGTACATCGTGGGCGAGGAGACCGCGCTCATCGAGAGCCTCGAGGGCAACCGGGGCATGCCGCGGCTGAAGCCGCCGTTCTTCCCGGCGGCCAAGGGCCTCTACCTGCAGCCGACCATCGTCAACAACGTCGAGACGCTCGCCAACCTGCCCTGGATCGCGGTCCACGGCGGCACCGCGTTCGCCGAGCTGGGGGCCGAGACCAGCCGGGGCACCCGCATGTTCGCGGTGTCGGGCCACGTCCGGAACCCGGGTGTCTTCGAGGTCGAGTTCGGGGTCACCACCTTCCGCGACCTGCTTTACGCACCTGTCTACGGGGGCGGCATCCGCGGCGGTGCCGCGCTGAAGGCGTTCATCCCCGGCGGGGCGTCGGCCCCCTGGTTCTTCGAGGAGCACCTCGACCTCCCCCTCGAAGCCGGCGCGGTGGGCAAGGCCGGGTCGATGCTCGGCTCCGGCGCGGTGGTGGTGATGGACGAGACCACCGACATGGTGAAGGCCTGCCTGCGCATCGTGCGGTTCTTCGCCCGGGAGTCCTGCGGGAAGTGCACGCCCTGCCGTGAGGGCACGAGCTGGCTCGAGAAGATCCTTCAGCGGATCCACGAGGGCCAGGGCCGCCCGAGCGACCTCGACCTCCTCCTCGACGTCTGCGACAACATCAGCCCCACCATCACCTGGCCCCCGAAGCAGACGACCATCTGCCCGCTCGGTCCCTCCGCGGTCTCGCCGATCGCGTCGACCATCATGCGCTTCCGGGACGAGTTCGAGGCGCGCATCGGGGCACCAGCTCCGGTGACCGTCGCCATCCATGGGGCGGCCTACACCGCCGCCCCGGAGACCGCCATCCCGGAGACCGCCGGTGTCTGAGCCCGCCGCGCCCGCCGACACGGTGGCGATCACCGTCAACGGCAAGGAGGTGATTGCGGCCCAGGGCGAGCTGGTGATCGACGCCTGCGAGCGCGCCGGCGTGTACATCCCGCGGTTCTGCTACCACCCCCGCATGCGGCCGGTGGGCATGTGCCGCATGTGCATCGTCGAGATCGACACCGGGCGCGGTCCCACCCTCCAGCCGTCGTGCATGATCACCGCCACCCCCGAGATGAAGGTCGACACCCAGTCCGAGGCCACCGCCAAGGCCCAGGACGGCGTGCTCGAGTTCCTCCTCATCAACCACCCCCTCGACTGCCCGGTGTGCGACGCCGGCGGCGAGTGCCCCCTCCAGGACCACACGCTGTCGTTCGGGCCGGGCGAGTCGCGCTTCATCGAGGAGAAGCGCCACTTCGAGAAGCCGCTGCCCATCAGCGCCACCGTGGTCCTCGACCGGGAACGTTGCATCCTCTGCGACCGGTGCACCCGCTTCGCCGGTGAGGTGGCCGGGGACCCGTTCATCTCCTTCCAGGACCGGGGCAACCAGACCCAGGTCAACACCTTCCCTGACCACCCGTTCGCGTCGTACTTCAGCGGCAACACCGTGCAGATCTGCCCAGTCGGCGCGCTCACGGCCAAGCCGTACCGGTTCCGGGCCCGGCCGTGGGACCTCGAGCAGCACGAGTCGACGTGCCAGTCCTGCGCGGTGGGCTGCCGGCTGGTGATCGACACCTCCCGCAACTCCGTCCTGCGCTACAACGGCGTCGACATCGACCCCGTGAACTGGGGTTGGCTGTGCGACAAGGGTCGCTTCGACTTCGAGTCGGTGCAGCACCCCGACCGGTTGGGCGCGCCCCTCGTGCGCCGGTCCGCCGACGGCGAGCTGACCGAGGTGGGCTGGAGCGAGGCGCTGGGCGCGGCGGCCGACGCCATCCGGGCCGGCCTCGACCGTTCGGGGCCCGAGGGCGTCGCCGTCCTCGGCGGCGCCCGCCTCACGAACGAGGACGCCTACGCCTGGGCCAAGTTGGCCAAGGGCGTCATCGGGACCGACTCGGTCGACGCTCAGCTCGGCGACGGCCTGCCGGCCGAAGCCGTGCTCGGCCTGCCCCGGGCCACGATCGACGAGGTGTGCGCCCCGGGCGGCACCGTGCTGCTGCTCGGCCCGGACCTGAAGGAGGAGCTGCCCGTGCTCTTCCTGCGGCTCCGCCACGCCATCGTGGAGGACGGCACCACCGTGGTGGAGCTGTCGCCCACCGTCACCGGCCTCAGCGGCATCGTGGCCGCCTCGGTCCGCTACCGACCGGGTGAGGCGGTCCACGCCGTCGGCGCCCTCGTCGACGGCGGCCGGGCGCCCGAGGGCTCGGACCCCGGCGCCGTCCGGCGGGCCGCCGAGCTGTTGAGGTCGAGCCCGGTGACGGTGGTGCTGGGCCGGGCGTCCCTGGCCGAGTCGGCCGATCACGTGCTCGACGCCGCCGCCTACCTGCTCGACGCCCTGCCCGACGTGCGCTTCCTGCCCGCCCTGCGGCGGGGCAACGTGCACGGCGCCCTCGACATGGGCCTCGCCCCCGGGGTCCTGCCCGGCCGGGCCGCCCTCGACGACGCCCGCGAGTGGTTCCTCACCGCGTGGGACACGGTGCCGGCCGAGCGCGGCCTCGACGCCGCCGGGATCCTCGCCGCCGCCGCCGAGGGGCGCATCGACACCCTCGTCCTGCTCGGCGCCGACCCGCTGGCCGACTTCCCCGACCACACGCTGGCCACCCAGGCCCTGACCGGAGCGCGCACCATCGTGGCCTGCGACCAGTACCTCACGGCGTCGGCGGCCCAGGCCGACGTGGTCCTCCCCGTGGCCGGCTTCGCCGAGAAGCCGGGCACCACCACCAACCTCGAGGGACGGGTCAGCACCCTGGCCCAGGCCGTCACCCCGCCGGGCACCGCCCGCTCCGACTGGATGATCGCCACCGACCTCGCGTTCCGGCTCGGGGCCGACCTGCGGTTGGAGTCGGTGGATCAGATCTGGGAGGAGATCGAGGAGCTGGCCCCCTCCCACGCCGGCATCACCCTCGACCTCCTCCGTTCCCCCGGGGCGGCCGACGGGGTGGTCGCACCGCTCGAGCGGGCCCCGGTCACCGGCACCGAGGCCGGGGTCGAGGGCCTGGCCGTCGGCGGTAGCGACGTGTCGATCACCGGCGGGCCGAGCACCCCGAGCGCCGAGGAGCACCACGGCGAGGCGGTGGCCGCCGATCTCGACGCCGAAGGGGCCGAGCCGGGTCCGGAGAAGGAAGCGGCCGTGGCCGACGCCGCCGCCCACGCCAGCCAGGCCGCCCAGGAACAGGACGACGCCGCCCAGGATCCAGGTGACGGGGGCAACGCTGCGGAGGCCGCCAGGCGGAGCAGCGAGGGGGATGACGGCCGGATGGGCGAAGCCGGCTCCGCCGGAGGCGGAGCAGAGCAGGTACGGAGCAGCGAGGGGGATGACGGCCGGATCGGCGAAGCCGGCTCCGCCGGAGGCGGAGCAGAGCAAGCACGGAGCAGCGAGGGGGATGACGGCCGGATCGGCGAAGCCGGCTCCGCCGGAGGCGGAGCAGACGGCGCGTCCGGCAAGCCGGGGACGCTCAGCTTCTCGGCCCCGGTGGGCGTGCCGCCGGTGCCCCCGGCCGACGCCTACTCGCTGCGCCTCGTCACCACCCGCACCCTGTACGACCGGGGCACGCTCGTGCAGCACTCGCCTTCGATCGCCGGCCTGGCGCCGCGGTCGACCATCTGGGTCAACCCGGCCGACTCCGATCGCCTGGGCGTGACCGCCGGCGGCCGTGTCCGGGCCAGCACCGCACGGGGTTCGCTCACCGCCGAGGTGACCCCGAACCCCACCGTGCCCCGCGGCATCGCCGTGGTCGGCTTCAACCTCGAGGGCGTGTCGGCGGCCGAGCTGATCGACGCCTCCGACATGGTCACCGACGTCCGCCTGGAGACGCTGTGAGTGTCGCGTCGCTTCTCGCCGCCGACCCCCTCCTGGCCGGCAAGGTCGATCTCGCCGTCGTGCTCATCGTGGTGCTGAAAGCGGCGCTCGTCTTCGTCTTCCTGCTCGTGGCCACCATGTTGATGATCTGGTTCGAGCGCAAGGTCCACGCCGACATGACGAACCGCATCGGCCCCGACCAGGCCGGTCCGTTCGGGGTCCTCCAGAGCGTGGCCGACGGCATCAAGGTCTTCTTCAAGGAGGACCTCCTTCCCGACCGCGCCGACCGGTTCGTGTTCCGCCTGGCTCCCTTCCTGTCGGTGGTCCCCGCCTTCCTGACGTTCGCGGTGGTGCCCATCGGGGGGAACTTCGGTGATGGGGACCGCGGCACGGTGGAGCTGTTCGGGCACCGGACCCTGCTGCAGTTGGCCGACCCGCCCATCGGAGTTCTGCTGGTGCTGGCCATGTCGTCGATCGCGGTGTACGGCGTGATGCTGGCCGGCTGGTCGTCGGGATCGAAGTACCCGCTGCTCGGCGCGGTCCGGGCGTCGGCCCAGATGGTCTCCTACGAGGCCGCCCTCGGGCTGTCCACCGTCGCCGTGGTGCTCGTGGCCGGCACGCTCACCACCAGCGGCATCGTGGCCGCCCAGCACACCTGGAACTGGAACCTCTGGGCCACCGGGGTCGTGCCCTTCGTCGTGTTCCTCATCGCCGCCACCGCCGAGCTGAACCGCCCGCCGTTCGACCTGGTGGAGGCCGAGCAGGAGCTCGTCGGCGGCTTCCACACCGAGTACAGCGGCGTGCGCTTCGCCATGTACTACCTGGCCGAGTTCATGAACACGGTGACCATGTCGGCCATCATCGTCACCCTCTTCCTGGGCGGCCCGAACGGCCCCGTGCTGGCCGGGCCGAGGTGGTTGTGGGGCATCGTGTGGTTCTTCGCCAAGCTGATGCTGCTGCTGTTCACGTTCGTGTGGTTCCGGGCCACGCTGCCCCGCTTCCGTTACGACCAGCTCATGGACCTGGGTTGGAAGGCGCTCATCCCGCTCGCCCTCGGCTGGCTGCTCCTCCTGATCGCCATCCGCGTCGGCGACGACGAGGGTTGGAACCCGGTGCTGGTGACGGTGGCGGGGGTGGCTGTCCTCGCCGCCGGGTACGCGCTGCTGGTGCTGGCCATGCGCACGGCCCGCCGCAACCGCGAGCTGGCCGAGGTCGACGTCTGATGGGCTACCTCGGCGGCTTCCTGGTCACGTTGCGCCAGATCGGCCAGCGCCGGATCACCCGGCGCTACGTGAAGGACGAGGGCGGCAAGCGGGACAAGCCGGAGCGGCTGCACGGTCGCCACGTCCTGAACCGCTACGAGGACGGCATGGAGAAGTGCATCGGGTGCGAGCTGTGCGCCGGCGTCTGCCCGGCCCGGTGCATCTACGTCCGGGGTGCCGACAACCCGCCGGACGCCCCGGTCAGTCCCGGGGAGCGCTACGGGTTCGTGTACGAGATCAACTACCTGCGCTGCATCCACTGCGACCTGTGCGTGGAGGCCTGCCCCACCGAGGCGATCACCGAGTCGAAGCTGTTCGAGTTCTCGTTCACCAACCGTCGTGACGCCATCTACACCAAGGACGAGCTGCTGGTGGACGACGACGGCCGGCCCCGCCAGCTCCCCTGGGAGGACTGGACCGACGCCGACGTCGTGGTGCCCCTCACTTCCGGGTGGGTGCGGGCCACGGCGTCGTCCGGCGACGCCAGCTACGAGGACCGGGTGGCGTGGTCGGGCGAGCTCGGCTACGGCGTCAAGGAGCCCGAGGCCGGCCAGTCCCTTGAAGGTGCGGCGTCTGGTGAGAAGCGCGAGGCCGGTCCATGACCGAGGCGCTGGTCTTCGCGGTGGCGGCCATGATCGTGGTGGGCGGCGCCCTGGGCGTGATCCTGTCCCCCAACCCGGTGCACTCGGCCCTCAGCCTGGTCGCCACCCTGTTCGGCATCGCCGTGCTGTTCGTGGCCCAGGAGGCCCACTTCCTGGCGGCCGTGCAGGTCATCGTCTACGCCGGCGCCATCGTCGTGCTGTTCCTCTTCGTGATCATGCTGCTCGGCGTGGACCGGACCGAGGACCTCGAGAGCGAGCCGCTCACCGGTCAGCGGCCGGCGGCCATCCTCGCCGGGCTCGTCCTCGGTGGCGCGCTCCTGGCCGTGGTCGTCACCAGCACCATCACCGGTGTGCCCGAGAGCGGCGCCGCCGCCGACGGCGGCACCGACAACATCGCGTCCCTCGGGCGGTTGCTGTTCACCGACTACCTGTTCGCCTTCGAGGTGACCTCGCTCCTCCTGGTGATCGCCGTGGTCGGCGCCGTGCTGCTGGCCCGGAGCCGTCGCGGCATCGACATCGACGCCGACGAGCCGGTGGCCGACCTGGGCCGGGCGAGCGAGGGCGACGACGCTGACGACGACCTCGACGACCGGGTGGAGGGCCGGGCCTGATGCTGGCCGCCTCCACCGTCGACGCCAACTGGTACCTCGGGCTCGGCGCCGTGCTCTTCACGCTCGGCGCGGTGGGCCTCCTGGTGCGGCGCAACCCGCTGGTCATGTTCATGTGCGTCGAGCTCATGTTGAACGCCGTCAACCTCACGTTCGTGACCTTCGCCCGTCGCCTGAACGACGTGGGCGGCCAGGTCGTCGTGTTCTTCGTGCTGGTGGTGGCGGCGGCCGAGGTGGTGGTCGGCCTCGGCATCATCGTGGCCATCCTCCGCCGCCGACCGGGGGCCACCGCCGACGACGTCTCCCTGCTGAGGGGCTGAGGTCCCGGTGCTCGAGCTCACCTGGCTCATCCCCGCCCTGCCCCTGGCCGGTTTCCTGGTCCTGCTGCTCGTCGGGCGTCGCCTCGGCGAGCCCGGCGCCGGCTGGCTGGCCACCCTCATGGTGGCGGCGTCGTTCGTCGTCTCCGTGGTCGTGTTCGCCGGCCTGCGCTCCGACGGCGGCGAGCACCACCGCTTCAGCCAGACGCTGTTCACATGGCTGCCGGCCGGTGGCTTCCGGGTCGACATCGGCTTCCTGGTGGACCCCCTGTCCATCACCATGTGCCTGTTCGTCACCGGGATCGCCGCCCTGATCCACCTGTACTCGGTCGGCTACATGCACGGCGACGAGCGGTTCCCCGCGTTCTTCGTGTACCTCAACCTGTTCGTCTTCTCGATGCTCATGCTCGTGCTGGGCGACAACTTGCTCGTCACCTTCCTCGGGTGGGAGGGCGTGGGCGCCTGCTCGTACTTCCTCATCTCGTTCTGGTTCGGCCAGGACGCCAACGCCAGCGCCGGCAAGAAGGCGTTCGTCACCAACCGCATCGGTGACTGGGGCTTCCTGGTGGCGATCTTCCTGACCTTCTCGGCCCTCGGCTCGGTCCGCTATACCGACATCTTCTCGGGCGCAGGCGGCCTGGGCCGGAGCACGGCCACCGCCATCGCCCTGTTGTTGTTCGTGGGAGCGGTCGGCAAGTCGGCCCAGCTCCCGTTGTCGGTGTGGCTGCCCGACGCCATGGCCGGGCCCACCCCCGTCTCCGCGCTCATCCACGCCGCCACCATGGTCACCGCCGGCGTGTACCTGATGGTCCGCATGAACCCGGTGCTGGCCGAGGCCGCGCCCTGGGTCCTGACCCTCATCGCCGTGGTCGGAGCGGTGACCGCCCTGTTCGCCGCCACCATCGCCGTGGCCCAGCACGACATCAAGAAGGTGCTCGCGTACTCCACGGTGAGCCAGCTCGGCTACATGTTCCTCGCCGTCGGGTCCGGCGCCTACGTGGCCGCCGTGTTCCACATGGTCACCCACGCCTTCTTCAAGGCCCTGCTGTTCCTCGGGTCGGGCTCGGTGATCCACGGGATGCACGACGAGCAGGACATGCGGCGCATGGGCGGGCTGCGGGCGCTCATGCCCATCACCGGCGTCACCTTCATCATCGGGTGGCTGGCCATCGCCGGCATCCCGCCGTTCGCCGGGTTCTGGTCCAAGGACGACATCCTCATCAACGCCTGGGAGAAGAGCCCGCTCCTCTGGGCCGTCGGCTTCGTCACCGCCGGCCTCACCGCCTACTACATGAGCCGCCAGGTGTACCTGACCTTCTTCGGTGAGCGACGGTGGGTCGCCGAGGGCACCTCCTCCGGGGGCGAAGCCGAGCAGTCCGCCGCCGAGGTCGACGAGGGCAAGGCCGGCGCCGCTGCGCAGCCCGCCAGGCGGAGCAGCGCCGAGGGTGAGACCCGGATCGGCGAAGCCGGCGCCGCCGGGGGCGGCGCAAAGAGCGCTGCGCAGCCCGCCAGGCGGAGCAGCGCCAAGGGTGAGACCCGGATCGGCGAAGCCGGCGCCGCCGG
>JAABUR0100002255.1_pt1 | contig 30355 bp, 27 predicted proteins | sample 5560091 | NCBI WGS metagenome assembly JAABUR01 (sample SAMN10711879, study PRJNA513375) | rock metagenome | isolation source: Antarctica rocks | place: Antarctica: Victoria Land, University Valley sud
CTTGGGGGCTCGCCGACCGGGCTCCGGCGACGCGGGCCGGGCCGGGGTGGGAGCCTGGGTGGTGGGGATCGAGGCCGCATCGCCCCGCACGTTCGCGCCGGGTCGGGGTCGTCGCGGCGGCCCGCGTCGGCATCGATCTTACGGAACGTCTCGTTGCGCGGTCAATAAAAAAAGGACTCCGGGCCGGCGGAACGGCCCCCCGGGCCGGCCGCGTTGCCCGGGGAGGACGCGACCTTGACGGGCCGGGTTGCTGACAACGTATGATACGTCATATTCCGCGACGACATCCCGTCTCGCGAGCCGCCCGTCGACGCCGCGACGGCCGGGCCCCCGCGCCCGACCGGATCTCCCCGCGGCGCCCCGCCTCGCCCGGAGCCCCACCCTTGGCCGACAACTTCCCCGAGCCGGACCGACCCCGAGGCCGCATCCGGATCAATCGACGGGCCTGGATCGCGGCCCTGGCCCTGATCGCGGCGATCGTGCCGATGGCCCTCGTCTATCGGGGGATGCAGGCCGGTCGGGTCCGCCGGGCCGCCCTGGCCGTGGCCCGCGGGCTGGAAACCTCGGGGCGGGGCGAGCTGGCCGCGCGCCACCTGCGGTCTTATTTAACGACCAACCCCGACGACATCGAGGTCCTGGCCGTCCAGGGCCGCCTCCTGGCCGAGGGGGTCCGCGGCCAGGCCGACGCGATGGAGGCCTCCCGGGTGAACGCCCACCTCCTGCAGATCCAGCCCGAGGGCCCCCACGCCCAGCCCGCCCGACGCCGCCTGGTCGACCTTTATATCCGCATCAGCGACAACCTCCGGGCCAGCTGGCACCAGCGGGTCATGCCCGAGATCGTCGCCCAGAACCTCCGCTACGGGGCCGCCGAGGTCGTCGCCCGGGCCCTGATCGGCCGGGGCGCCGACGACGGCCCGGCGCACCGGCTGCTGGCCATGACGCTCGAAGGCCAGGCCATGCCCGGCAACGACCTCGCCCTGGACGGCTCGATCGCCGAGTACCGCAAGGCCCTGGCCGGCGACCCCGGCGACGAGGTGGCCGCCGGGCGACTGGCCAACCTCCTGCTCACCCGCAAGGCCGACCGCCAGGGCGCCGACGCCGTGATGGACGGGCTGTTGGCGGCCAAGCCCCGATCGGCCCCGGCCCGGCTCGCCGCCCATCGCTTCTACGCCCGGAACAAGATCTTCGACCGCGCCGAGGCGGAGCTCCGCGCGGCCACCGAGCTGGACCCCGCCTCGGCCGAGGTCCGCCTGGCCGCCGCCGGCGACGCCCTCCGACGCGGCGACACGGTCGCCGCCCGGAAACACCTGGAGGCGATCCCCACGGCCAATCGCGACGACCTCCGGGTCCAGGTCACCAAGGGCCTGATCGACTTCGGCGAGGAGAAGCCCGACGAGGCCATCGGCGCCTGGCAGCAGGGCCTGATGACCACCGGCGGGACCGACGCGGAGCTCACCTGGTGGCTGGCCTACGCCCGGCTGCAGCTCGGCCAGGTGGCCGCCGCCCGCCCCTTGGTGGCGCAGTATCGCCGGCTCGAGGGGGACGACTCGCAGGCCTTGTACCGGTTCCTCCAGGCCGAGCTGGACCTGCGCACGGGCCGCCCTCGACGCGCGATCGTCTCACTGGAGTGGGCGCGCGACCGGATCGGCGAGGTCTGGCTGTCGCGGATCGAGCTGGCGATGGGCCGGGCCTACGAGGCGCTCTGGGACGATGCGAAGGCCCTGGACGCCTACCGGAAGGCCTCCGAGGCGGACCCCGCCGCGCTGGCCCCCCGGCTGGCCATCGCCCGGCTCAGCCAGGGGGTCGACCCCGCCTCGGCCGCCGACGTGATCGAGCGTGGATTGGTCGAGTCGCCCGGCGAGCCGGCCCTGCAGCAGGCCCTGGCCGTGGCCCGGCTCCGCCAGCAGCTCCGGCTGCCGGCCGCCGCGCGCGACTGGTCGGCCTTCGACCGGGCCCTGGCCGATGCGACCGCCTCGTCGCCCGATTCGGCGGCCCTGGTCATGATCCGGGCCGACCGCCTGGCCGCCGCCGACGACCTGCCGGGGGCCGCCAGGGCGCTGGCCCAGGCCCGGGCGCGGTCGCCCCGTGACGTGTCGATCCTGATGGCCCTGGCCAACGCCCTGACCCGGCTGGGCCGGCCGGCCGAGGCCCTGGCCGCCCTGGAGCAGGGCTCGGCCCCCGGCGCCGTGGGCGACAGCGACGTCACCCGGATCGCCCGGGCCGACCTCATGACGGCCCTGGGCCGGGGACGGCAGGCCCGCGACCTCCTGGCCCGCGCCACGACCGAGTTGCCCACGGCCCAGCGCGGCAAGGTCTGGGAGGCCCTCGGCCGGCTCAGGGCCGCCGGCGGCGACCCCGCCGGGGCCCGCCGGGCGTTCGCCGATTGGGCCAAGCTCGCGCCCGACGACCCCCGCCCCCGGCTCGCCATGCTGGACCTGGCCCTGACCGGGTCCGACGAGGCCGCCGCCCGGGCGACCGTCGAGTCGCTCCGCGAGATCGGCGGGCCCGACGACCTGGCCTACCAGCTCGCCAAGGTCCAGGAGCTGATCCGGACCCGGGATGCCGTGGACGGGACCTCGGCCCGGCCCGTCGACGACGAGGCCACGCGGCGCGACCCCAGGCTTGAGGAGGCCCGTCGCCTGATCGAGGCGATCCTGGGCGACTCGCCCGAGATCCCCGCGGCCCACTACCTGCTCGGTGAGGTGGCCACCCGGCAGGGCCGGGACGACGAGGCCGTCCGGTCCTATCGGGCCGCCTGGGACCGCGGGTTCGAGGGCGCCCTGCCCAAACTGGTCGACCGGCTCACCCGGCTCAAACGGTTCGACGACCTGGCCGAGCTGCGGAGCCTCGGCGGCGCCGGCCGGCTGGCCAGGCTCTCGGCCGTGTCGTCGCTCCAGTCGGGCGACCTGGCCCTGGCCGCACGATTCGTGGCCCAGGCCTCCGACAACGACAAGGCGAGCCCGCAGGACCGGCGCTGGCAAGCCCAAATGCTCGGCGCGATGGGCAAGCCCGAGGAGGCCGAGCGCGCCCTGCTCGGCGCCGCGGAGGCCGCGCCGACCGACCCCGACGGCTGGTTGATCCTGATCCGGGCCCAGTCCAAGGGGGGGCGGCGGACCCCGGATGAGATCCGATCGACCGTCGACCGGGCCCTGGCCTCGGCGAAGACCGATCGCCCCGAGCTGTTCGAAGCCCGTTGCCGCTGGGTTGCGGTCGACCCCGAGGGTGCGATCCGGGCATTCGAGGCCGCGCTGAAGGCCCGACCCGACGACCCCGAGACGCTGATGGCCCGCTCGCAATTCTGGGGCGACTTCGGGCGTCCCGCCGACGCCGAGGCCGACCTCCGCCGCGTCCTGCAGGTCCACCCGGAGCGTCGCGAGGCCGCCCGACAGCTCGCCGTGAAGCTCGCCGAGCGGGCCAACGGCGCCCCCAAGGGCTGGGAGGAGGCCTGGCGCCTGCTCGGGCCCGAGCCCAAATCCGAGGCCGACGAGAGGCCCGAGGACCGATTGGCCCGCGCCGTCGTGCTCTCCAGGGCGGCCGACCCCGCCCGGAAGGCCCAGGCGATCGAACGGCTCGAGCGGCTCCTGGCCGACCTGCCGGGCGGGACCGACGCGGCCTCGGCGGCCCGTTCGTACCTGTCCCGGCTCCTGATCGAGTCCGGACGGATCGCGAGGGCGGCCGAGGTGGCCGGCTCCGCCCCCTCGGGCCTCACCACCGAGTTCGCGGCCCTGACCATCGAGGCCCTGCTCCGCGACCGGAAGTGGGTTGAGGCGGCCGCGCAGATCGACCGGCTGGCCGCGTTCGCCCCCGGCGACCCGCTCGAGGCCGGCTTCCGGGCCCGGCTCGTCCGCGACCGGGCCAAGCCCGGCGAGGCGGCGGCCGACCTGGAACGGGCCTTCGCCGGCCGACCCGAAGGCTTCGCCACCTCGTCGTTCGGTCGACAGGCGATCCCGATGCTCCTGGAGATGGGCCCCGTCGGGCTCGACGCCGCCGGACGCCTGGCCGACACGATGGCCGCCAAGGAGCCCGCCTCGTCCTGGTTGAAGGCGCGGGTGCTCGTCCGCAAAGGTCAGGCCTCCGAGGCGATCGCGGCCGCCCGTGCGGCGATCCCCGAGGCCAGGCCGGCCGACCTGGCCGAGATCGGCCGGGCCGCCATGGAGGCCGCCGCCTCGGCCCCCGCCCTGATCGACGAGGCCGCCAGCGTCATCGACGAGGCCCTGGCCCGCGACCCCGCCGGGGTCAACCTGCTGATCTTCTCGGCGATGCTCCACCACGGTCGAGGCCATTACACCGAGGAGGTCGCCGCCTACCGGGCCGTCCTCGCGCGGTCCCCCAGCAACCCGACCGCCCTGGTCAACCTGGCCTGGGCCCTCTCCGAAGGGTTGCAGCGGCCCGAGGAGGCCCTGCCGGTGATCGAGACCCTGATCGGGACCCTCGGCCGGGTCCCCAACGCGGTCGCCACCCGGGGTGTCATCCTGATCCGGCTCGGCCGCCTCGACGAGGCGGTCGCCGAGCTGACCGAGGCCGTCCGGTCGTCCCCCTCGGCCGTCAACCAGTTCCACCTGGCCCTGGCCCTGCACAAGGCCGGCCGGACCGCCGAGTCTCGCCAGGCGCTCGAACTGGCCAAGCGTGCCGGCCTTGACCCCAAGGCCGCCGAGCCGACCGACCGGGCCGAGATCGAGTCGATGCTCAAGCTCTGACCCGTCGGGCCGGGCGGATCGGATTGGCTCACGCCGATCCGATCCGCCCGGTCCCGATATCCCAAAGAAGGCGGATCGCCCCGCCGAAAGGCTCCGGCGTCGGGCCCTGCCCCCCGTCGGGTCCGGGCCGGGCCGAGGTCGGAGCGGTCCCCGCTCGACCGTGCCGGCGAACGCGGGGCGACAGCCCAGGGGGACCGGCCGCGTCACCGGCGGGCGGTCGCCCGACGTCGGCCAACTCACGCGGCATGGGATCGAGGGACAACCCGCATCCGGGCATCTCGGCCCGCGATCGAGGACAACTCGGAGGGCCGACCGCCCGGACCGGGCTCCTCCCGAGGCGGGCCGGGCGGGCGGGCCGTTGGGAACCGTCGGGCGATCCCGGGCGGATCGCGTTGCCGGCATCCGTCGGGCTTCGAAACGCAACCGGCCCCGCACGCCGAGATCGGCGAACGGGGCCGGCAAGCATCGCAACGAGGGTCGAACAGGTCGCGGTCGCCGGTCCGCTCGATGCGGGGGGGCCGGCGAAGCCGCGACGTTCGACCGGCCGGATCAGGCGGTCCGGGCGGCCCGCTTGCGGCGGGCGATGGCCAGGCCGGGGATGGCGGCCAGGCCCAGGCCCATCATCACCATCGAGGCCGGCTCGGGGATGACGTTGATATTGTCGGCCGAGAACGTGCCAGCGCCGGAGGCGGTGAAGCTGTCCACGAACAAGCCGGTGAGGGTCAGGCCGCCGTTGGTGCCGCGGGTGAGCAGCGAGCTGAACGCGAGGGCGAGCGCCCGCTCCTGGCTCCGGCTGAAGTTGAGGAACTGCGAGGTGAAGACCACGTTATCGGTAGAGTTGGTCGAGGCCTGGAGGCCGGCGGAACGCGCGTTCTGCTGGCCACCCAGCGTCGCCGTGTTGGAGGTGGCCGACAGCAGGTTGGCACCGTCGCTATTCCGGATGATCGACAGCGTCAAGCCGCCGTTGAACGGCTGCTCGATGTTGACGCCGTTGGTGGTCGGCACGGTCACGGCCGGGGCGGTGGTGCTGGTCGTCAGCGAGAGGGTCGCACGCTGGTCGTCGATGGGCAGGCCCGGGCCCAGGATCAGGAACTCGAAGTTGACCTGGGTGGACGCGGTCAGCGTCGCCGAGGTGGTGTTGTCGGTCAGGACGAACGGGTTCCCCTGGCCGGCGGCCTGGGTGAACTGGGCGAAGGTGACCGGGATCTGGGCCTGGGCGGGAGTCGCGACGGCGACGGCCACCAAAGCCAGGGCCGGCGCCAGGAAGCGCCGGGACGCGGGAACCGCGCCGCGGAGGAGGGACTTGATCATCGGGGTAGCCTCGGGTCTGACGTTCAAAGTGTCGGGCCATCGGCATCGCGGGGAAAGCGGCCGATCCTGCCCACGTGGTGGCACAAGTTGAGCGTCGCATCACGCATGGCTCGCACCAGGTCCATCAGCATCCGGATTTGCGGAGCTTGGGTCAACAGGATTCGCTCAAAACGGACGAAATTCGACGAATCCCGCACGTCGTCCCCCCGCGTCATGCCGGATGATCTCTCCGGATCGGGCTTTACAGCGAAACCCGGCGACGATATCATTCGGAGCAGCGTCTCCCGAAATCAACACGATTTTTGCTTGCAATGCGGCGGCCTTCGGTCCGCGTCCGCGATGCCGGTGACCCTCGGCGAACGGGGGCCCGTACCGTTGCGCATCCGGCGGCGTTCGGGCGTCCGAGAGGAGCCTCCATGCACCGCGTCGTTCATCGACAACGGGCGGCGGTCGCGACCCTAGAACGAGTCGACCCGATCCGCCGGGCGGCCTGGGCGGCCCTGGCGATCTATCTCGCGCCGGCCGTGCTCGCCGTGCTCGCCGCGGGCGGCCTGGCGATCCTGCTGTCGGCGATCGTGCAGGCTTTCGGCGGGGCCCCGCCCCGGCTGCCGAGGATGATCGGCCTGGGCCCGGCCTGGGGCATCCCCCACGAGATCCATCCGGCCCCGGCCCGTTGATTCAGCCCGCGGCCGGGGGTGCGACGGCGACGGCCTCGGCCGATCGCCGCTCGATCTCGGGCAGGAGGACCTTGAGGAACTGCTCGGTCGGATTGTTCACGTCGCGACGCTCGTTCTCGCCGACCCGGCGCTGGACCTGCACCTTGTACATGAACGGGCTTCGGCGGAACATCTTGTGCTGGCCGGCCGCGTCCGGCAACCATCGACCGTCGTGGCGGAAGGCGTAATACACCTCCTCGCGACTGCCCGATCCGCCGCTCGACTTGGAGTACAAAGCGGAGCGGAACGTCGCCGGGGGGGCGACCTCGGCGTACCGGATCGCGCGATCCTCGAACGGCTCGACCAGGTTGTACCCGCTGGACGGGTAGCAGATGTCGGGCGTGTGGCCGTAGACCAGGTCCGACCGGCCGTAGAGCACCATCGCGGTGAGGGTGACCCCGGTCTGTTCGTCCTTGTAGATCCGGAGGATGTGATCGCTGCTGCCGGCGACCCGGAGGATGAGCGGGTCGATCTGGCGTTCGCCCCCTTCCATCAGGGTCCAATCGCCGAGCGTTTTGGGCAGGTCCTTGAGCGGGAAGGTGGCCGCCTTGCCGAGCTCGGCCTGGCTGACGAAGCGGTCGGCCTGCCAACGTCGGGCGGAGCCCGAGGCCCCCAGCAGGCCGCAAGCCAGGATCGCCGTCAACCAGAAAGCCCGCCCCGAGGGGGCGGGGCGATCGGCACGGTCCATGCCCGGGCGGTCGGACGTCGCGGGCGCGGGGAATTGCTTGGGAGCCATCGGGATCACCTCGGCGGAGGCCCGGGCGTCGGGCGTCCGGGATTTCGACGCGGGAGGTTCAGCACGCACCGCGGCCGCCGAGGACGACGACCACGGTCCGGCAGAGGATCCGGATGTCCAGGCCCATCGACCAGCGATCGATGTAGTCGAGGTCGAGCCGGAGCATCCCGTCGCAATCGACCTCGCTCCGCCCGCCGACCTGCCAGGCCCCGGTCAGGCCGGGGGGCACGGACAACCGACGGGCGTAACCCTCGGGGTCGAGCTGTTCGAGCCGCTCGCAGTCGCGGATCTGGAGCGGTCGGGGCCCGACCAGGCTCATCTCGCCCTTCAGGACGTTGAACAGCTGCGGGAGCTCGTCGAGGCTCGTCCGGCGGAGGAACCGGCCGAGCCGGGTCACGCGCGGGTCGTTGCGGATCTTGAACAGGACGCCGCCGGCCGACTCGTTGCGGCCTTCCAGGGTGGGCAACTGGCGTTCGGCGTCGCGGGTCATCGTCCGGAATTTCAAAACGAAGAAGGGCACCCCGCCCCGGCCCAACCTCCGCTGGCGGAACAGGACCGGCCCTCGCGAGTCGAGCTTAATGAAGCACGCGATCGGGATCATCAGGATCGCGAGCGGGATGATGCCGAAGATGAACCCAACCAGGTCGACCGCCCGCTTGCTGCGCGATCGGGCGGGCGTCTCGATCGCCACGGCGACGCGGATCGGCTCCTCGACGACCGGCACGCTCCGGCCATCCAGCGGGACGGCGAACGCTGATTCGGCCGGGAAAGGCGCGGGCGAGCAGGTGGTGAGGGCAGTCATGGTTGCGGCTTCTCCGGAGGACGTCCTGGCGGAGCGACTCTCGGTGGGAGGCGGGGGGGCGGTCGGCGGGGGCGGACCTGGATCCGCGAGTCGGACCGGGGACAGGACGGGGGCTAAGCTTAGCATCGTTATTTTTCGTGGTCAATCGTGATCTTTGAAGGAGTCTAGTTCGGCGGCGCCCGGTTGTCGACCCCGAGTGCATCGAATCAACGATGGGCGTCCCCTTGCAGCAACTCCGGGGCCGCCGGGGCCGGGGCCGGCCCGGGCCCGACGGGCTCCCGGGCGGTCCGGACCCAGGCGACGGGGCGACGTCGGGCGGCGGCGAACAGCTTCCAGGCCGCGTAGTAAGGCAAGGCCAACAAGGCCCCGAGATGGCGTGCGGGAAGGCCCATCACGCGCAACGGGCTCAGCGCGTAGACCAATAAGATGGCGGCCATCGCGGCGTGGATCGGGGCCAGGGCCAGCGCGGCCGGGCCGAGCCCCGGGGCCATTCGCGACGCCGGATGGACCGCCGAGGCCAGGATCAAGGTCGCCGCCAGGGCGACCAAAGGGGGAAAGACGAGCTCGATGGTATACGCAGTTTTGCGGACAATCCCGAATTGTTCGCTCCGCAGCAAGGGGCCGAGGAATCGGCCCCGCAACGCACGTCGGCCGGCTTCCCAGCGCGATCGCTGCGAGGCGGCAGCGGCGCCTCCCCGGCTGACCATCTCGCCGTAGACCCGGGCCTCGCGGAGGAAGTGGACCCGCTCGCCGGCCAGCTTGAGCATCCAGGAGAACTCGAGGTCCTCCACCAACCCGTAGGCCCGCCAGGGGAACCGCCGCAAGGCCCCCGAGGCGAAGCACATGCCGTTGCCCTTTAGGCCGACCCCCAGCCCGAGCCTCCCCTGCCCCGTCGGCCAGACGCCGTTGAAGAGGCTGAAGGCGTAGGTCATCAGCCGGGTCCGCCACGAGGCGTCGGGGTTCCGCACGGTGTAGTAGCATTGCGACCAGTCGCAACCCCGGGCCAGGGCCCCTGCGAAGGTCCGCAAGAGGCCCGGGTCGACGACCGTGTCGGCGTCGACCAGGGCGTAGGCGTCGGGCTCGGGGCCGAGCTCGCCCCCTTGGAATCGCCCGAAGAGATATTCGAGCGCGTGGCCCTTGCTCCGGCGGTCGAGGGTCCGCCGCTCGACGACCTCGGCTCCGGCGGCCCGTGCGGCGTCGGCCGTGGCGTCGACGCAGTTGTCGGCGATGACGACCACGCGGGCGAGCCCGGGGGGATAGTCGATCGCCAGGCAGCTCCGGACGGTCTCGGCGATGACGCCCTCCTCGTCGTGAGCCGGGATGACCACCACGAACCGAAGGGGCCCTATCCCCGCATCGGCTCCCTCGACGGGCCGACCCGGCCGGGGGGCCGAGAGTGCGGCCAGGGTGACCGCGGCCAGGTATCCGAAGAACGGGATCAAGGCGACCGTGATCGCGACGGCAAGGCTGGACACGACAAACATGGGGGCTCGCCGGGGGATCGGGGGGCGTCGTCCGGGTCACTCTAGTTGCTCGATGGCCCGGAGTGCAAACCGACGTGGCGTCCGGGCCACACGCGTCGGGTGGTCGACCGGGGCCACCGTCGCCGGGTAGACTGGCGGCCCGCCCTTTCGGGTCGAGGCCCCGGCGCGTCGCCGGCCCGGCCCGCCCGGTCCCACCCGCGACGCCGGCCAACCCCCCATGAAGATCCTTGTCACCGGAGGGGCCGGCTTCATCGGATCGGCCCTGGTTCGCCAGCTGATCCTCGAGACCGATGCGGCGGTCGTCAACGTCGACAAGCTGACGTACGCCGGCAATCTCGCCTCGCTGGCCGGGGCCCGCGACCACCCCCGTCACCACTTCGAACGCGTCGACATCTGCGACGCCGGGCAGGTCGCCCGGGTCTTCGACGAGCAACGGCCCGACGCCGTGATCCACCTGGCCGCCGAGTCGCACGTCGACCGGTCGATCGACGGCCCCGGCGAGTTCATCCGGACCAACGTCCAGGGGACGTTCACCCTCCTGCACGCGGCCAGGGCCTACTGGCAGGCCTTGGGCGAGGTCGAGCGCTCGGCCTTCCGGTTCCTGCACGTCTCCACCGACGAGGTCTACGGGTCGCTCGGGCCGACCGGCCTGTTCCACGAGGAGACGCCGTATCAACCGAACTCGCCCTACTCGGCCAGCAAGGCGGCGTCGGACCACCTGGCCCGGGCCTGGTTTCACACCTATGGCCTGCCGACGCTGGTGACCAACTGTTCGAACAACTACGGGCCGTACCACTTCCCCGAGAAATTGATCCCGCTGGTCATCCTCAACGCGCTGGCCGGCAAGGCGCTGCCGATCTACGGGCGGGGCGACAACGTCCGCGATTGGCTCTACGTCGAGGACCACGCCCGGGCGCTCCGGCTCGTCCTGGAGCGCGGCCGGGTCGGGTCGACCTATAACGTGGGGGGGCACAACGAGCGGACCAACCTCGAGGTCGTCCGGGCGATCTGCTCCCTGCTCGACGAGTTCCGGCCCGACTCGCCCCATGCCCCACACGCGACCTTGATCGCGCACGTGGCCGACCGACCGGGGCACGACCGCCGTTACGCGATCGACGCCGGCAAGATCGCTCGGGAGCTGGGGTGGAAGCCGGCGGAGACGTTCGAGTCGGGCCTCCGCAAGACGGTCCGCTGGTACCTGGACAACGACGATTGGTGCCGCGACGTCCGCTCGGGCGGATACCGGCAGGAACGCTTGGGCCTGGGGGGCGACCGACCGTGAAGGGGATCATCCTGGCCGGGGGCTCGGGCACCCGGCTCTACCCGCTGACCCTGGCCGTGAGCAAGCAGCTCCTGCCGGTCTACGACAAGCCGATGATTTACTATCCGCTCAGCACCCTGATGCTGGCCGGAATCCGCGAGATCCTGGTCATCTCCACACCGGGCGACCTGCCGAGGTTCCGCGACCTCCTGGGCAACGGTTCGCGTTGGGGCATCCGGCTCGAATACGCCGAGCAGGCCGTGCCCAACGGCCTGGCCCAGGCGTTCGTCATCGGCCGCGAGTTCGTCGGCGACGACCCGGTGGCCCTGGTCCTGGGCGACAACATCTTCCACGGCGACGGCCTGAGCACGCTGCTTCAAAAGGCGGCCGACGACCCGCAAGGCGCCACGATCTTCGGCTACCACGTCCAGGACCCGGAGCGCTATGGGGTGGCCGAGTTCGACGCCGAGGGGCGGGTGGTCGACATCCAGGAGAAGCCGACTCGGCCCCGGTCGTCGTACGCGGTCGTCGGCCTGTACTTCTACGATAATCGGGTCCTGGACATCGCCAGGGACCTGGCCCCCTCGGCGCGTGGGGAGTACGAGATCACCGACGTGAACCGGGCGTATCTCGCCCGCAAGGCCTTGCACCTGGAGGTCCTGGGCCGGGGGATGGCCTGGCTCGACACCGGGACGCACGAGGCCCTGCACCAGGCCGGCAACTTCATCCAGGTGATCGAGTCGCGCCAGGGTTTGAAGATCGCCTGCCTGGAGGAGATCGCCTACCGGATGGGCTACGTCGATGCCGGGGCGGTCGGCGACTACGCCCGGTCCTTGAAGAACGACTACGGCAAATATCTCCTGATGATCCTTGGGGAGGGTCGCGTCCCTTGAACCCGACACCGACCGACCTGCCCGGCGTCCTGATCTTCGAGCCGAGGGTCTTCCGCGACGATCGCGGGTTCTTCGTCGAGACCTGGAATCGGGACCGATATGCCGGGGCCGGCCTGCCCCGCGAGTTCGTCCAGGACAACCTCTCCGAATCCGCCCCGGGCGTCCTGCGGGGGCTCCACTACCAGCACCCCAACGGGCAAGGCAAGCTGGTCGGCGTCACCCGGGGGTCGGTCTTCGACGTGGCCGTCGACATCCGGGTCGGCTCGCCGACCTTCGGCCGATGGGTCGGCGTCGCGCTCTCGGCCGAGGACGGCCGGCAGTTATACATCCCGCCGGGGTTCGCGCACGGGTTCGTCGTCTCCGGCGACGGCCGGGCGACCTTCCAGTACAAATGCACCGCCCCCTACGACCCCGCCTCGGAAGGCTCGGTCGCCTGGGACGACCCCGACCTGGGGATCGCCTGGCCCGTCGCCTCGCCGACCCTGAACGCCAAGGACCGAGCCGCCCCCCGGCTCCGCGACGTCCCCGTCGACCGCCTCCCCCGCCACTGACCCGACCGACCGGGGTGTTTCCTCGCGGGCCGTCGGGATTCTGGTCGGGCCGGGACCGACCCCCATCGGGCGGACGTCTCCGGGACCCATTCGCGCAAGCCGCTCTTATTATTATCGTTGCGGCCATCTCGCCGGACCGATCCGGTCGCGGCATGCTCCGTGCGTTTTGCTCCTCTCGTGACCCGGGATGGCCGGATCGATCGTCGGGAGAAGCGAGCGAACGGGGGGGCGGACCATGCGTTGGGCTCATCTGGGGGTCCGAGTAGCATTGGACCAGGAACAAGCCATAAGCCGTCCAGTTTGCTGGACAGTCAAAAGTCGTCGATAGGGTTTCCGGTCCCCGAGCGATCAGGATTGGCGTCGTTGCTCGGCCGGTTTTGAGATGCGGCAATGGAGGTTGAAGGGGGTCCTGCACGAACCCGGTAGCCTGATTGCATGATATAAAGGGAATTATCTGGGGCAAAACGGGCCCAGTCCGAACTCTCATCGCTCTTGCTTCCACGCGGCTGAAACTCGGTTCGAAACGTCGGACCGAGACCATCCGCGTCGTGATTCTCCAAAGCGGTGCTTGACCGAAATACGACCGACCGAGATACTGGATGCCTTGTCGTTGAGACTGAATCTCAATTTCAATCTCATTCGGCGTGCTTCCCATCCCACCGGTCGGTCGGGAGTTCACGAGAAAGGAAGGCTTCCGTGCGAACTCGCGTTGAGACACGCGGCTTCACCCTCATCGAGCTGTTGGTGGTCATCTCCATCATCGGCGTCCTGATTGCCTTGCTGCTCCCCGCCGTCCAGGCGGCTCGCGAGGCCGCCCGCCGGGTCCAGTGCACCAACAACCTCAAGCAAATCGGCCTGGCCCTGCACAATTACGAGAGCTCGGCCGGGGCCCTGCCGCCGTCGCTCTGCATGCGGGGCGTCGGCAACACCGTCCTGTGGAACGGCGGCTGGAGCGTCCACGGCCGCATCCTGCCGGTGCTGGAGCAGGGCAACGCCTTCAACGCCATCAATTTCGACCTTGAGTACGAGGTGCCCCAGAACACCACCGTGCTGTCGCTGACGGTCTCCGGCTACATCTGCCCGAGCGAGGTCAAAACGATGCCGCGGGTCGAGGACGGCATCCCCTTCGGCGTGACGAATTACGGATTCTGCATGGGCGACTGGTTCGTCTGGGCCCGCTTCGGCGGCCCGGAGAACCGCTCGGCATTCGGCCCCAACCGCAGCCGGAGGCTGGCCGAGTTTACCGACGGCCTGAGTCAGACGGTTCTCGCCGCGGAGGTGAGGACCTATCGGCCGCTGCGGATGGACTGCGGCGGCCTGGCGAACATCAACACCCCCAACGCCGTGCCCGCCCCGGATACCGACCCCTTCGCCGTGGCTCCCGAGTACCTCGGCGGCTCGTGTGACTACGAGGTGGAAGGGCACACCGAGTGGTTCGACGGCGGCGTGTACCAATCGGGCTTCACCACCGCCTGGACGCCCAACAAGAAGGTCCCCGACCCGGCCACCGGCGAGAGCCTCGACCTCATCGGACAACGCGAGAAGAAGGGGGGCCCGACCTTCGCCGCCATCAACTCCGGGAGCTACCACCCCGGCGGGGTCAACGTGCTGATGGGGGACGGGTCGGTCCACTTCGTCAAGGACAGCATCAACGGCCCGACCTGGCGGGGCCTGGGCACCGTCTCCGGCGGCGAGGTCATCGGCTCCGACGCTTACTGAGCGGACCTCCCCGGCAAAACCGGGACGACAAAACCCGCCGAGGGGGTGTGCCTCTCGGCGGGTACGGGTCGAACTACGGCGGCGGGTACGGCTCGCAGCAGGCCGGGTATGGATCGGGCTACGGCAGCGGTTACGGGTCGGAGCCGGTCGGGTATGACGGCCAGCGGTCGATTTCCGTGCCGGGCTACAACCCTGCCCTACCCTACTCGCCCGCCCAGCAGCATGGCTGGCGTGCGGGCAAGGCGTACCATCAGACCGGGATCGCTCCGAACCGGCCCCTCTCGCCGGCCGAAGCCCGGGGGTTCGTCGCCGGACAGGTCCGGCAGGCGAGCACCCCTTGGCAGCTCGACCCGGCCAAGCAGCAAGGTTGGCGCGACGGCCAGCATTTCTACGAGACCGGGCACCTCCCCGACCGACCGCTCTCCCCGGCCGAGCGTCAAGGCTTCCAGGCCGCGATCGATCGCCGGGCCGCCTCGATCGACTCGCAACGCCCCTGGTAAGCCCCCCCTGCCCCGCCCCCATCTCGATCCCGAGCGCCGAAGACCCCCCGCACCCTGGGGGGCCTTTCCGCGCGCATCCGATCCGCAACATTCCCCTCCCGGACTCCCCCCGGATCGACATAACCACCAACCTTGGCACCTTGGCACCTTGGCACCTTGGCACCTTGAGACATCGTTTCCGACGTTGCAACGAAAGTTGTCAAAGTTGTTGCCTTGAAAACCTGAGGCCTTGGAACCGGTTTGGGGTGCAGTTTGGGTTCCTATACAGCTTGGGATCTTGATAGACATGGGTCTTGGAACAATGAAGCCATCCGGAATAGATAACATTATGAAATCTATGCCATTTTCGATTGACTTCAACATGGCAAGTGCAAGCAACGTGCCGTTGACCAAGCTATCTGTGTTGACATGCAACGCATGTTGCCAACCCGCAGCTTGTTGAATCGGACGAGTTTCATTGTGAACATGGTTCATGAGCGTATTGAAACGTTGTTTGGTGTGTTACATCGGTTAATTGGAGACAATATGGCGAGGTGACTTGGTGTCGTAGTTGGCGTGTGACCGATGCATCATTGCGAGTGCTAAACACCCGCGAGCTTGATACTCATTCAGCCGGCACAGCAATGTCGCAAGGCTACAAGGTGATCTCTGCACTTTGTGGAATCGTTATCAATGGATATGGTAACCGACTTTGATTGAAACCATGTTATAGAGGCAAATTGACTAAATTGATAAATCTTTTTCAAAGTCAATATCAAGCTTGAAATGTTGAGATCAGGGTCGCTGGGTCGCTGGGAAGCTGGGTCGCTGGGAAGCTGGGAAGCTGGGAAGCTGGGAAGCTGGGAAGCTGGGAAGCTGGGAAGCAAGATTTCATGTTAGAGTAATCTCTTTATAACCGTTTAAATGGAGAACCACATGACTTGATACAAAGCTACCAAGGATCATTGGAGTTGATAGACCATGAAAGCGAGCTGCCAATTTTGCTTGGAATTATTTTTCGTAGACATTAAGGCAGATTATTTTCTTGGGAGCTTGGTTCCATGCTATGGTGGTTTCGAGGAATTGGGGTTTATTAAGTAATTGGCGTCGATTTCGCTTGTGATATGGACTATAGATTGCCAAGGGTTCGATAGACCAAGGTATAAATCTCGGTAAGGGACCATGGTTGGCGATCGTTCAAGCTGGATGGAGCACGACCGTCGGCCGATAAGTGTTGGGGAGGGTTCGATTTGCGGACCGGGCGATGGGTCCGACGTAAAACGGGGGGAGGGTTGGCTCGATGCGGAGCGTCGCGGTCGCGAATGCCAAGGGCGGGGTCGGCAAGAGCACGACGGCGATCAACCTGGCAGCGGCCCTGGCGGGGCTAGGGGCCAAGGTTCTCTTGATCGACGCGGACCCCTCGGGCAATGCGACCCTGGGGTTCTTCCCGGGTGGGGGCCCGGCCGTCGGCCTGGCGGACATGCTGATCGAGGGCCGTCCGCTGGATGAGGTGGCGGTCCCGTCCGGGGTCGAAGGGGTGCAAGTGCTCGCGCCCGGGGATCGGCTCGGGTCGTGCTCCGACCAGATGGGTGGGAGCCAGGGGTTGGGGCAGGGGCGGGAGTTCCGGGTCCGTCGCCTCCTGAAGGGGGTCCGCGGCCGGGACGTGACGATCGTCGACACCAGCCCGGTGCAGACCCCGCTCAACGTGGCGATCCTCTACGCCGTCGGCGAGGTCCTGATCCCGATCGACCCGTGCGTGGCGGCCCTGGCCGGGGTCCGGGCGCTGGAGGGACTCATCCGGGGGGTGAGCGAATTCCGCTGCGAGTTCACCGACGCCGGGCCGTTGACGATCTCCGGGGTCCTGGTGACCCGTGCGGATCGGACCCTGGTGTCCAGGCAGATCGAGGCCGAGGTCCGCGCGTACTTCGGCGCCCTGGCGTTCGACCGCGCGGTGCCGACCTCGGTGAAGTTCCGCGAGGCGTATGCCCGGGGCATCCCGCTGGTCGAGTACGACCCGCAAGGGCCCGGGGCCTCGGCCTATCGGGCGGCGGCCGAGGCCTTCCTGGCGAGGGGCGGGTCGGCCGCCGTCGCCTCGGGTTGATCCGGCCGTGTTGGGGGACCGCCCGGCCGATGTCCGGCCGGCGGCGGGGGGGTGGCCCGGCGTCCGGGCCGATCGGAAGGGGAGGGGGATCGCATGGCGGGCTCGTCGCGCAAGGGGGGAATCCCGGGGCCGGAGAGCCGGACCGGCCTGGTCAGGCCATCCATGACCGAGGCCGAGTTCGAGCGCCGGCAGGGCGTTGAAGGCGTCGGGGCCGTTGGGTCCGAGGGGGACGACCTCGAGCCGACGCCCGGGGCCTCGTCGGGCGAGGCCGAGCCCGCCGGTCGGGCGGGGCAGGGGGGGGCGGGCCGCTCGAGGGCCGGGCGAGCCAAGGCGGCGCCGACCAAGGTCCGCCGGATCCAGCGGATGTTCGCCCTGGAGGAGGAGCTCGACAAGAAGCTCTGGCTCTACGCGATCCACATGGGCAAGGACCGCTCCGAGGTCGTCAACGACCTGCTCCGGCCGGTGGTCGCCTCGATGGTCCTGTACGACTCGCGCGACCGCCGATCGCACCGCCCCAGCGACCCCGACGCCGACCGGCCGGGCGAGGCGGACGGGTCGGCCTGATCCGTCCTCAGGGGGCGTCGAAGAGCGATCGCTGGGCCCCGACGGGCGGGGCGGCGGGCCCGCCCGGTTCGAGTCGTCGGGCCAGGGCGGCCAGGGCGAGCGGTTCGAGCATCTTCCGGAACCGGGCCAGGCCAGGGTTCTCGGCCTTGACCCCCTGCAAGATGGCGTCGCGATCGGCCTCGGGCAGCCGCTCCCAACGGCCCCGGAGGTCGGCCTCGCGGGCCCTCGCGGCGTCGAGCTCCGCACGGGCCCGCTCCCTGGCCTCGAGCTCCTCCCGGCCCGAGGCCAGGGCGGACTCGGCGGCCTGGGCGACCTCGACAGCGGGCTTGAACTCCTCGGGGGCCCGGTAGTCGTCCCGGATCGACGCGACCAGGTAGCCGGCCGGGTTCTTGTCCACCCTTTTGTCGCGGTTCTCGACCAGCCAGTCGAAGACCTCGACCTTGGTCCGGACCCGGGCCGGGGGATGGGCCCCGACCAGCTCCGCCGCCACTCTGGGCGTTACGCCCCGGTCGATCAGGCCCGCGATCAGGTCGTTGGGCTCGACCGGCTCGGCCGCCCCCGAGGTCCCAGCCCGGATCAGGATGATCCGCCAGACCCCCCTCGAAACATAAGCATATCGCTCGTCGGCCGAGAGCGGCTCCAGGAATCCGAGCCGTTCCAGCTCGTCGATCGCCGGCTTCAATCGCCGCTTCAGCTCGGTCGGGGCATACGACCGGCTCATCCCGATGTGCTCGCAAGCCAGGGTCCGCAAATCGAAATCGAGCCGGGTCCGCCGGTAGAACCGCTTGTCCAGGAACCGGAACATCCGCTTGGTGGTCGGCAGCCGCAGTCCCAGGTAGAACTCCAGGTCGAGCTGCTTCAGGTTGCCGGACTGGAAGCTCCGGAAGATCACCTCGTTCCATTTGAAGTGGGACAAGGGCAGGGGGATCTTCCCGGCCCGGGCCGGGGCGGCCTTGCCCCCCTTGGAAGGCTTCGAGGCCCGCCTCTTCCCCTCGCGGTTGTAGAGGCCCACATTGTCCAGGACGTGGAAAGTCTCGTCGACCCAGCTCTTGGCCGTGTTGTCCCACCACGCGTTCTCGTACATGAGCGTGATGCTCACCCAACGATTCAAGGCCTCCTCGATCCGCTTGTAGCTGGCCCCGCTCTGCGGCCAGCCCAGCAGGTCGATCAGCTCGTAACGCGAGAACAAGACCTTGGCGTCGGCGAAATTGCTCCGCCGCTTAGTAAGCTGAATTAAGCCGACCAGGACCTCGTCGTCGACCGAGGTCGGCAGCCCATGCTTGGCCGTGCCCATGATCGTCAACCGGCGGACAATCGGCGGGCTGTTCCGACGCTCGAGGGTGTCCTCGAAAACCAGGGTCGTCTGCCCGTCCGGGACCCGATCCGTCAGCGCGGCGATCGGGAACTCGGCCAGGTTCAGCTCGTCCTTGCCGTCCGAATCGGCTCCCGCGCTATTTCCCCCAACCGGCTCAAACCCGTCATCCTCGTCAAACGGCAGATCCCGCTCTTTCATCGCAGACCCTCCAATTGTTCGGTTGGCGATCGGCTTTGAATGGTTTTAAGGACTGTAAGGGACAAAAACAACAACAAAGACGGCGATTCGCCTGTCTTGTTCTTTTAGTCTAGACAAAAGTCTAAGACAAATTCTAGGCGCCGTAAGTCCTGGATCTAACAGAACTTTCGGAAGCTAAGTATGTCCGGTTCATCGGTAGTGGTATGTCCGGTTCATCGTGAGTGCACGACCTAAGTATGTCCGGTTCATCGGTAAAAGTATGTCCGGTTCATCGTGAATGCACGCTCTAACCATGTCCGGTTCATCGTTATGGACGCCTGGATACTACGGGTCAAACATCGTTACTAAACTCAGGTACACTGAGTGCAGTATCGCCCAAAGTATGTTCGGTTGATCGTGATGGACATGAGATCAGGATGGCGACGGGCTGGCCGGGGTCGGAAGTATGTCCGGTTGATCGTTAATGGGCGCATGGACAGATCAACGGGGGGCTGGGCCCGGCGGTATTGGCGGGTAGTATGTCCGGTTCATCGGTAGTCGGGGCCGCCCGGGCGGTCGGCCCCCGAATCTCGGGCGACGGGCCGGCCGAACCATGTCCGGTTAATCGTGTTCAAAAGAACAGTTTAAGATTGACTCGGTTTTGTCGAGATGATGATCCGGCGGACCGGGCAGCCGATCACGATCGCGCCTGATGGCCCTGGCAAGGCCCTGGGCGGGCGATCGTGGGCGGGCACGACGATCCGTGCGTCCGTCGGTCCGCGTGCGTCCTGGGCCGTCCTGGGCGGTCGGAGTTCGCGGGCGATTTTCAGCCGGGTCGGCGGTCGGCGGGGGTGATCCGGGCGAGCAGGTCGCGCCAGGACGACCGGCTCTCGTCCTCGAGCCGGCCGATCCGGTCGAGGAGCCAGGTGGCCGAGGCGCGCGACTCGACGGGGGTCGGCCCCCGGGTCGGCTGCGAATCCCGCATCGTCGGCAGGGCGGCGCGCAACGACGGGGGGGGGGCGGGCCGGTTCAGCTCGGCGAGGTCGCTCCGCAGGGCGGCCAGCTCGCGGTCCAGCTCGGCCATCCGGGCGAGGTGGGCCTCGATGGTCGCGGCGTTCTCCTGTCGGGCGACCTCGAGGGCCTCGGTCATGGTCGCCTGGAAGGCGTCCTGGCGGCGGACCAGCTCGCCCTGACCGGCCCGGAAGATCCCGAGCATCCAGGCGAGCAGCGTCTCGGCCTGGTCGGGGTCGATCCCCAAGGGCAGGGGCAGGCCGCCGGGCCCGACCCGGGCCAGGGCGGTCTCGCCGGCCAGGGCGAGCTCGCCGGCCCGGGGGGCGGCCTCGGGCTCGACCAGCTCCGGGACGAGCGCCTGGCCGCCGATTCGGACCCGGAATTCGGTCGACCCGACGGCGAGCAGGTCGCCGTCGAGGACCGGGGCGGCGCCCCGGACCGGCCGACGGTTGAGTCGGGTCCTCCGGCCGATCAGGTCGACCAGGTAGACGCCGGTGACGGTCCGGACCAGGGCGCAGTGGGCCCGCTCGGCCGAGGCCCCGGCCAGGGGAACCCCGCAAGCCGGCGATCGGCCGAGGAAGACCAGCTCCGAACCGATCGTCCAGGGCGGGTCACCCTCGGCGATCGGCTCCAGGGTCACGCGGTCCAGCCCGTCGACGGCCGAGCCGGCGAGCGGGTCGTCGGGGCAGGGGGGGGGGCGGATCGGCCGGCCGTCGACCCGGATCTCGAGGATCTCGATCCGGTGGCCGGCCAGCTCGATCCCCTGGTCGGGCCCGAGCCAGGCGGCATGCGCCTCGACGCCGGCGAACCGGGTGCCGGCCCGGCTGACGAGGTCGACGCCGAAGAGGCCCCGGCAGTCGAGGTGCAGGTAGGCATGCCGGGAGCTGACCCCGGCGTCGTCCAGCCGGATGTCCACACCGGGCGAACGGCCGATGACCGCATAGGGCTTGCGGAGCTTGACGATCCGGCTCGGCCCCGCGGCCGGCCCCCGGACTCGGAGCAGGAGTTCGCCGTCGATCCAGAGCGGCGGCCCCGCCTCTCGCCCGCTGCCCATCGGTCGGCGACCCCCCCTCGACCCGCCCCGCCCCGGTCCCCCCGGGGCTGCTTTACTCTAGGCAACCCCCCGGCCTCCCCGCAATCCGGGTTGGCCTCGGCGGTCCCCTCGGCCGCGCCCGGGTCGGGGTTCCCGGTTCCGGTGAAATTAAGCGTGTTCGCGGCGGATGCTATCTCTCAAGGCGAACCCGAACGGGTCGACGACGACCGGGCCGGCCCGGCCGGCGCCCGGCCCCGCCGACCCCCCCCTGCAAAGGAACGTCCCCCGGTGCTCAAGATCACGGTGCAAGACCCGAACAAGGGCCAAGGGGCGCCCCCGGGCGTCCGGTTCCGCTCGCAGTCCGACGGCAAGTGGTACGACCCGGCCGCCGGGACGTTCACCCTGGACGCCCCGCCCTACGCCCTGATCGCCCTCTCCCGAGACGCCGGCGAGCTCGTCGGGGCCCCCGAGGGCACCCCGTCGACGGCCCCGTATGCCGACACCTACCGCGTCCAGATCCCCACCCCGGCCGAGGCCTGGGCCGGCGTTGGCTACGTGCTCGTCTTCTTCCACCACACCGACCAGCCGCTCGGCACCTGGTTCGACTGGACCGAGATCGAGGTCGAGCCCCCCGCCTCGGCCGGCGGACGGACGATCGCCCGGGTGATCACCAGCATCGCCGTCGATCCCTGCTGAGTCGCGGCCCCGGTCCCACGGGCCGCGCCGTCCCCCTGGGACCGGGGTCATCGGTGTCGTTTAATCCCGGGTGGCCGGGGTTCGCCCGCGGACCCCGGAATTGCGAGTCCTCGCGATCGATCGCCGGAGGACGAAGGTTCGCGGTCGACGTTCCGGGCGAGCCCGGGTCGGTGCGATCGGAGATTGCTCAGAGAATGTTCCTCGCGAGAGCCATCAACATCGCGACCCGGTCCCTCGAAGCTTTGGATGGTTTCCGGGCGACGGGAAGATGACCGTCGCGAATACTGATCCGAAAATCCTCGGCCGCCAAGACGACGATCCCTCGCAGAAGTTGCCCTTTACTTGAAATGCCGACCGCTTTGGCCGACTCCCATGCCGGCTCCCAACGATGACGGGGCATTTTGACCGCAAGCCGTCGGCCCGATCCCCCCATGACGATCGGCTTCGCCGCTCCCAACTTGACGGCTTCGGCCACGGCGGGGTCGTTGGCGATCAAGTTCAAGTAGTATCGAAGGATCGTGGGCCGGACCGATCGAGGTTCACCCCCCAGAGATGCCGTCATGAGTTCCACGGCTTCCTCGATGACCCTGGGGACGCGGGCTTCGATCGACTCGGAGTCGGCCGCCTTGCCTTGGCGAAATTCGTTCAGCTTGGGCGTCGATTGATGGGGGATGCCGACGACTCCGCCGCACCGCTCGCAGACGGCGACCAGGATATCAGGAACCGCGATATCCCATCCGCTGGGCGTGTAATCCCGATACTCCATCCGGGTGTTCACGCGCGACTTGCAGCCTTCGCAAATGCCCATTGAGCGATCGCCAGACCGATAGAGTCTCATTGTCTTGCGCTCCCACGATCCCGCGTCCTCTTACGACCGATGGACGCTGATGAAGGTCGCCGTGACCCCATCTGATCGACGAGGTATGCTTTGATGTACCAGCGGATCGATTGGGCGGTCGGCTTGAAGATGTGGATAACCTGTGTCGAGTCGGAGTGATGCCGGCCGGTTTGATGTTGGTTTCCTCGGCAACGTCTCAGCAATGCGATGATTTCCTCAACGGAGATGTCGCCAGTAGCCAGCAGGTTCTTTCCTTCGGCTTGCGCACGCTCCTCGTGCTGAAAATGTCCCTCGCTGAGCGAAAGAATAATACGGGCTCGAACATCGTTAAATCCCATAATTTAACCTAATTGCAACTTCTTCCCATGACACTGAGTGTACGCCGGTCGTTGGACAAGTCAATGATGTTGCGGCCGATCGGTGTCGGGCGGCCACCTTCGCGAATTTGGAGGCGGGCGGGGGCGTCGACCGCCCCGGCTCGGTAGACTGGGCCGGCGGCATGGATGGATCGGCCCTGGGCCCGCGCGGGGGAGCGATCGCAATTTCGACACCGACGACCTTGATCGACCGCACCGCCCGGGTCGAGCCCGGCGCCCGGATCGGCGAAGGGGTCACGCTGGGGCCCTACTGCCTCATCGGGGCGGGGGTCACGATCGGCCGGGGCACGCAGCTCATCGCCCACGTTTCGATCCTGGGCGACGTCACGCTGGGCGAGGCCAACCGGCTCTTGCCTTGCGTCATCGGCGGCGAGGCGCAGGACGTTGCCAGCCTGGGGAAGGCCGGGGCGATCGTGATCGGCGACGGCAACGTCTTCCGCGAGGGCGTGACCGTCCACCTGGCCGGCTCCAAGGAGGATGGCGTCACCCGGATCGGCAGCCACAACGCGCTGTCGAGCGGGTCGCACGTCGCCCACGACTGCCGGCTCGGCGACCACGTCACGCTCGGCCCCGGTGTCCTGCTCGGCGGCCACGTCCGGGTGGGCTCGCACGCCGAGATCGCCATGGGCTCGGTGGTCGTGCACAACGCGACGGTCGGCGAATATTGCCTGGTGGGGATGAAGTCCAAGGTCAGCCAGGACGCCCCGCCCTACACGATCGTCGAGGGCAACCCCGCCGCGGTCCGTCGGATTAACACCTCGGCCTTGAAGCGGGCCGGGTTCGCCCGCAAGTCGATCGTCGCCCTGCACGAGGCCCACCGGCTCGTCTTCCGGGCCCGGATGAGCCTGGCCCGCGCCGCGGAGGTCCTCGAGGCGGCCGGCGCGATGACCCCGGAGGTCGCCCGGTTGCTGGCCTTCCTCCGCGACCAGCAGGCCGGCCGCAACGGCCGGAGCCTCGATCGCCGGGCGCCCCCTTGAGCTGGGGCGCCTGGAGAGCTCGACCGTCGACGTAACATAACATCCATTATCGGACGAGTCCGCCCCATCAGCATTGTGGGCATAGGCTTGCGAGCCCCGAGCTGGTCGGGCTGCACTCTTAGTGGAGAAATTGGATGGGAAACCGGACCGTACACTAAGGGTAAGATGTACAGTAATTCGACCGATTCCCTACAACCGAATGCGAGGCATCCGATGGAAAGTTCCGACGACCTGGTGATCCCAACGCCCGTGGTCGGATCGACGAACCGGTGCCATCTCGGATTGAAGCAACTGATCGGCAACAGGCGGAAGATCGACCGGATGATCGAGGCGGTAATCGGCGACCGCGGCGCGGCGGCCGGCTTTTTCGTTGGGGAGGAAGTTCATCTATCGGTGGAATTCGATCGCCGGTGGGTCCGGAAGCCGGGCACCCCCGACGGCCCGGTCTTCCGGTTCTACTCGGGCATCGAGGCGGCCATGCAGGCGTTCGAGTCCGAGAAGCCGGCCGAGGACACCGCCGCCTGACAACCAGGTTTGATGGCTGCCAAGCCAGCGCGATACGCGAGTCGTGACCGCCAAGAATCGCGCGATGGCAAACGACGTCGCCATTGAACGGTTGTTGGCAAAATGCGAAGTATCCGGTTGACGTTCGCAAACCGCGAATTATGATGAGGACGTCCAACGTCGGCTGACGATGACCCCGGGGCGACCATGCGATGAGGGTCATCTCCAAGCGTCGGCTGCGCGAATTCTGGGAGCGCCACCCCCAAGCGGAATCGCCCTTGCTCGGTTGGCATCGGGTCGCCGAGCACGCCGACTGGAGATGCATCGCCGACGTCCGCGCGACCTACGCCAACGGCGCGGACGTGGTGGGCGAGTGGACGGTGTTCGATATCGCCGGGAACAACTACCGGCTCGTGGTGCGGATCGAATACGAGCTCGGCACAATCTTCGTGGATCGGCCGATGACCCATGCGGAGTATGACCATTGGACCCGGAAGCAGCGGCACGGTCGTCTGAGAGTTTGTGAAAAATCCCTGCCGAGGCGAGATTGGGACGGCCTGCCAGGCCGGATGGCGCTAGAGTGAAGTCATGACCATACCCTCCGATCGCAAACCATCCGCCGCCGAGCAGGCCACCCTCTTCGATCTGCCACCGGCCAACCTGCCCGTGCCGGCCGCAACAGCCGGCGTCGGACGGCCTCGGCTCCGCCAGGCCAATCGCGATCAGATCGTCTACCGCGCCCTGCCCCTGGATGCCCTGCTCCCCGCCGACCACGCCGCCCGCACCATCTGGGCCTACGTCCAGGGCCTCGACCTCTCCACGCTCCATGACGCCATCGGCTCGGTTCACGGCGGCTCGGGACGCGCCGCCACCGACCCCAGGGTCCTCCTGGCCCTCTGGCTCTACGCCACCGCCGACGGCGTCGGCGCCGCCCGCCAACTCGACCGCCTCTGCCGCGATCATGTCGCCTATCCGTGGATCGCTGGCGACGTGCCGATGAATTACCACACCCTGGCCGACTTCCGCACTGATCACGTCGAGTTGCTCGACGATCTGCTGACCAGGAGCGTCGCCACGCTCATGGTCGAGGGCCTGATCGAGTTGAATCGGGTGGCCCGGGACGGGATGCGGGTCCGTGCCAACGCCGGGGCGGCGTCGTTCCGCCGACGGCCGACCCTGGACGAGGCGTTGGCCCAGGCCGAGGCTCAAGTCGAGGCGTTGCGGGCCGAGGCGGAGGGGAACCCGGCCGCCGCCGATCGACGCCAGAAGGCGGCCCGCGAGCGGGCGGCTGGCGAGCATGCCGGGCGGATCAAGGCGGCGTTGGGGCGACTGCCGGAACTGGAGGCCAAGAAGAAGGTGGGGGAGAAGGACAAGGCGCGGTGCTCGACCACCGACCCGGAGGCCACCGTGATGAAGATGGCCGACGGCGGGTTCCGCCCGGCGTACAACGTGCAGTTGGCCACCACGGTGGACGGCCTGGCGATCGTCGGTGTCGATGTGATCGCCTCGGGCAGCGACGCCGGCCAGATGGCCCCGATGGTGGAGCAGGTCCGCGGGCGATGCGGCGTGACGCCTTCGGAGATGCTGGTCGACGGCGGGTTCGCGCAGCACGATCAGATCGACGCGGTGAGCGTCCCGGGTGTGGGGTGCGCGGTGGACGCGCCGGTGCCCAAGCCGAGAGACCCGAAGGTGGACCGGCACGAGCCGAAGCCCGGCGATAGCCCGGCGGTGGCGGCGTGGCGGGCCCGGATGGCGACGGCCGAGGCGAAGGAGATCTACAAGGGTCGGGCGGCGACGGCGGAGTGCGTCAATGCGTTGGCGCGGGGCCGTGGGCGATTGCGGTTCCTGGTGCGTGGGCTGGCCAAGGTACGGGCGGTGGCGTTGTGGCACGCGGTGACGCACAACGTGATGCGGATGGCGACGCTGCGCGCCGCGGTGGTCGCCAAGGCATGAGGGGGCGATTCCGGGGCCCGGAGGTCCCGGATCGAGGACCCTGGCAGCCCCCAGCGGTCCTTGAGGACCTTCGGTCGATCCGGGAGCCCGAAGGTTGGCGGGAAACAGGGTCGCGGCATCGGTAGCAACGGCACTGACGAGAAGATCGCAAACGAACCAGTTCCTTCACAAGCTCTGAGTCGAGTCAGGGCCGGGCAACGTCCTGGCGGCGGGCCGAAACCTACGTTCCATGCAAGGGACCATCTCATGGCGACCGCCAATACCTTGTCCGACCGGGATCTCTATCTTGAGCTGATCCATCGCTTTCCGCTGCGCGCGATCCGGTCCGCCGAGGCGTTGGATCAGGCCACCGCGGTCATCGACGATTTGATCGCCCGCCCGTCCCTTGCCTTGGCCGAGCGCGATTATCTCGACATCCTGAGCGACCTCGCCGAGCGATACGAGGCGGACGAGCATCCCCTGCCGGCCGCGAGCAACGCCGACGTGATCCGCCACCTCATGTCGGCCCGCGAGCTGAATCAGGCTGCCCTCTCCGGCACGACCGGCATCCCGACCTCCACGCTTTCCGAGGTCCTCTCGGGCAAGCGGGGTTTGAGCAAGGGGAACATCGCGGCGCTCGCGGCCTACTTCAAGGTGAGCACGAGCACGTTCCGCCTCGACTGACGTGACCACGCCCGTTCGCGTACGCGAAAGTCCGGCGATTCGCTCCCCTGCCCTGTCAGACCGCCGCGGACTCGGCCCCGACATCCGGCTTTCGCTCGCGGTCGCTGACGACGAACCGCTTGCAGTGCTGCGTGATCATCTCGGCGAACAGGGCCGAGCGATCCATGGCGAAGTTGGTGATCCTTTTTACGAACGGCAGGCCGCCCGGCGTGCCGGTGTCGGAATGCCGATCCCCCTGCGACGCCTGCTCGGCGACGACGGCCCGGCCGCGACCGAATCCGGCACAATCGATGATCGGCGTTCGGCTTCCGACAATTCGACGGTCGCCCTCGGCCGGCCGGCGCGGGGACGACGCTATACGGTCAGTAGGCGAAACGAATTCCATCCGGGATGGCCCCCGGGGATTCCGTCGTCCGTCGCAGCGCCGGGATTTTCAAGCATGATGGTTTTTGCCTATTTCGGCCCCGAGACGACGCTGCCCTTGGTGTCGATCTTCGCGGCGATGACCGGCTTCGTCCTGGCGGGCGGCCGGCTCTTGACATCCTGGATCGCCCAGCGGATGCGGCACCCCGGCCGGAAATGATCGGGACGACGCCCCGCCCGCGCCGGGCTCGGGCGGCCTCCGACGCGGATCGCGCGAACCGACGGGCGCGCCGGCCGTCCCCCCCAGTGCGCCGGAGATCGCGATGATGCCGCCGGGAAACGCGTCGACGTTGCCGTCCGGCCGATCCCCCGCCCACAGTCCCTGGGAGGGCTCGCTGGCGACGATCGGCGCCGCGATCTGGGCCGGCCTGGCGGTCGGCCTGGTCGAGGTCGGTTGCTTCGCGATCCGGGTCCGGTTCGCGCAATCGGGGCTCTTCCGCAAGAGTCCGCATGTGCTCTGGATGATCCCGGTCGCCGACGCGGCGCTCTTCGGCGTCGGGGGGCTGGCGCTGGCGGCCCTGGTCCGGCCGATCCCCGGGGTCGGGCGTCGGCTGTCGTCGCTCCTGCTCTGCACGCTCGCCGTGCTGGCCCCCTTGCTGGCGATCCCGGGCCTCCGCGCGGCGGCCGGCCTGGCGCTGGCCTTGGGGCTGGCCTGCTGGATCGAGCCGACGATCCGGGCCCGGGCGGATCGGGCCCGTCGACTGGCCCGACGGACCGCGCCGGCCCTCGCCCTGGCGGTCCTGACGCTGGCCGTCGTCGCGACCGCCCGGGGCCGGACGGGGGCCCGGGACGCGTCGGCCGTCGACGCGTCGACGGCCGGGGGGCCGAACGTGCTGCTGGTCGTCCTGGACACCGTCCGGGCCGACGCCACGGGGCTGAACGACCCCGGCCGAGACACCACGCCGAACTTGCAGGCACTGGCCCGTCGAGGGGCTCGGTTCGATCGGGCGATCGCGACCGCGCCCTGGACGCTCCCGTCGCATGCCAGCATCTTGACGGGGCGATCGGCCGGGGAGTTGGGTGTCGGGCCCGACCGGCCGCTCGACGGCCGGTTCCCGACGCTCGCCGAGTACCTCGGCCGTCGCGGGTACGACACGGCCGGGTTCGTGGCGAACACCGCGTTTTGCAGCGTCGAATACGGCCTGGCCCGGGGCTTCGAAGACTACCAGGACTATGCCTTCTCGACCGTCGACCTGTTCCGGAGCTCCGCCCTCGGCTGGCTGATCTGCCTCCGCCTGGGCGACGTCCTGGACCTCGCCTGCGAGGCGACCGGTCGCGAGGCGAGCCACCCGCTGGAGGGCCCCGCCTCCCGGAAGGACGCGGCCCGGATCAACCGAGACGCCCTCCGTTGGATCGCCCGGCCGCGCGACCGGCCCTTCTTCGCCTTCCTGAACTACTTCGACGCCCACGACCCCTATCTGCTGCCCGCCGGGGTCGCCCGACGCGATGGCCGGGGGCCGACCGGGCTGGCCGACCGGAAGGTGCTCCGGGATTGGATCGCCGAGGGGCCGAGGGACCACCCCCCCCGGCACTTCGCCCTGGCCCGCGAGGCCTACGACGAATGCCTGGCCCATCTCGACGATCAGATCGGCCGGCTGGTGGACGGGCTCGACCGGCTCGGGGCGCTGGAGAACACGGTCGTCATCGTCACCTCCGACCACGGCGAGCACTTCGGCGAGCATCGTCGTCGGGGGCTCCCGCAAGTCGGTCACCGCCTGAGCGTCCATCAGGCCGAGGTGCACGTCCCCTTGCTGATCGTCGCCCCCGGCCGGGTGCCCGCCGGCCTGGTCGTGCCCGGGTCCGTGAGCTTGAAGGACCTCCCGTCGACGGTCGTCGACCTCATCGGGCTGGCCGACGGGTCGCCCTTCCCCGGCCGATCGATCCTGGCCAAGGCCGGGGGTCCGGCCCTGGTCGAGTTCAACCCCGACGTCGATCGGCCGATCGGGCTGCGCTATCAGGTCGGCGCCTCGGGCCTGATCCGGTCCGTCGTCTCGGGCGAGGCGAGCTTGCACCGCCACGGCGACGGCCTCGAGGAGCTGTACGACTTGCGGGCCGACCCCGGCGAGCTGCACGACCTGTCGGCCGACGACGGGGCGGTCGGGCTCCGGGCTCGGCTCCGGGGGGAGTTGGACGACCTCTCGCCCCCCTGGGGTCGTCGCGACGAGGCCGATCGGCCGGGCCGTTGACGCTCGGGTCGGCCCGGGTCGAATCCCGGCCCCGTCGGCCGACCCGCCTTTCCCGACGGGTCGTCGACCTTTAGAATCGGCGAAGGGGCGGACGAGGGCCGGGGTCACCGGGCCCGGGGCGCGTCCGAGAAGTGGAGGGCGGGCGCAATGTTGGGCCGGACCTTGGGGCCGAGGGAGTACCTGGATCGGGTCCGCGACGAGGTCGACCGGCTCGACGTCGAAGAGGTGGCCAACCTCAGCGCCCTGATCGATCGGGCGTATCGCGACGGCCGGTTCGTGTTCATCATCGGCAACGGCGGGTCGGCGGCCAACGCCTCGCACCTCTGCGAGGATTTGGCCAAGGGGACGCTCGTCGACTTCGAGTCGCAGAAGCGGCTGAAGGTGATGAGCCTGACCGACAACACGGCCGCCGTGATGGCCTGGGCCAACGACGAGGGGTACGACCGCGTCTTCCTCGAACAGATGAAGAACTTCGCCTCCGAAGGCGACCTCGTCCTGGCGATCTCCGGGTCGGGCAACAGCCCGAACGTCCTCCGGGCGGTCGAGTGGGCCAACGCCAACGGCCTGGTGACCGTCGGGATCACCGGGTTCGGCGGCGGCCAGCTCAAACAGATCGCCCAGCACCGGTTCCACGTCGCCCTGGACGACATGGGGATCGTCGAGTCGCTCCACCTGGTCGCCTTCCACTGGATCATCGACGACCTGCACCGCCGGTTCACCCCGGCCTGAACAACGGAGCGGCCCCGCCCGATCGACCGGGGCCCCTCGACGGTTCAGGACAGCTTCGCGATCCGGATGGCGTCGGCGTTGGCGAGCCCCTGGTCGGTGGCCTCGATGACGACGCGGACCCGGGAGCCCTGGGCGACGCGGATGGTGGCGAGGGTCTGG
>JAABUR0100002259.1_pt1 | contig 30304 bp, 27 predicted proteins | sample 5560091 | NCBI WGS metagenome assembly JAABUR01 (sample SAMN10711879, study PRJNA513375) | rock metagenome | isolation source: Antarctica rocks | place: Antarctica: Victoria Land, University Valley sud
GAAGCGTTTGCGGATCGGGTGAGGATCAATCATCCAAACGGGGTAACAAACTCCTCAAGCAACGGAAATCCAGAAACAGGCCGATCGCATGATACCCGATTCGGATATTCCCGGATGAGCCCTAAGTCGCCGTTGCGTACGGGCTCGATCAGCTGCAGTCCGGACTGATGTGCATCGGACTGGTCGCCCATCGCCGGCGCGCTGCTGTGCCGGACCCGGTCCGCGCTCAATACATAGAGTGCTGCGCCAGGCGGGACGCGCACGCCGTTCAGCACCATCCAAGCCGGCGTAGCGTGGGCGATCGGCTCGGCAAATCCGGCGTCCCGGGCGCACAGGCGGGCGAGCCGGATGCAGGTATCATTGAACCCGGCGTCCGCGGCCAGGCCGAACGCGGTGCGGCAGAAGCCCAGCAGGAAGCCGAGCAGCCGGCGGCACGAGGCCGGATCGAGCTCGTCCGCCAACTCGATCGCGTCGCTGCCCAGCAGCGGGCGGCTGTTTGGCCCGGCGGGCAGGCGCATCGCGGCGATATGGTGGGGGCCGGCAGCGCTTTGGACGGCGACCGTGCCATAGGGCGGAATGAGGCCTGGATGCCGGGCGATCACGCCGTCGCCGGCATGGGGCACGACCATAAGCACGACGTCGTCCGAAAGCAGGACGGCACGCGGTGGAAGTATGTCATGCGTCAGGTCGCGAAGCAGCATCGTGATGGCCCCTGGGCGTTCAGGCGGGAAAGCGTCGGGACCGCCGGCGGGCGGCCCCGTTTGGTTCGCGGCTGGCATTTGTTCGAGCGACCAATTTTGCCGACCTGACCGGCAACGCAAGCGCGTTTCCAGCCAGGACGACCTTGGTCTAGTGGATCGTAAAGTAGCCGGAGGGATTGTGGTGGATGTCCTCCGCCTTCACGCCGATCAGGGTGATCGACTCGCTGCCGAGGGTGATGACGGCGTTGCCGCCATGGTCCTGCACGTGCGAAGCGACGTCGGCGGCGGTGGCAATCGACAATCCATTCATGTTGTGCTGGATCTGTAGAATGTCGCCGTCGCTGAAGCCCATCACGACGTTCTGGCCGCCGTTGCTGTTGAACACGAAGGTGTCGTGGCCGGAGCCGCCGACGAGCAGCTCGTTGCCGCTGCCGGCGTGCAGGGTGTCGTCGCCGGTGCCGCCGATGAGCGTGTCGTGTCCGGTGCCGCCCTCCAGGTAGTCGTTGCCGGCGCCGCCGTTCAGGAAGTTGTGGCCGCCGCCGGCGATCAGCGTGTCATTGCCGGTGCCGCCCACCAGGCTGTCGTGCCCGGCGCCACTGGTCTGGATGACGTCGTTGCCGGCGCCGCCATCGAGCAGGTTGTGATGCCCGCCGTCGAAGATGATGTCGTGGCCCGTCCCGCCGTCTATTGCGCTATGATTGCCCAATATATTAAAGAAATCGTCGCCGTTTCCGCCCGACGCATGATCGAAGTTATATGTTAGGAAGAATTGGTCGTTGTCAGCACTGCCAGTTAACATGGCATGGTTTGCCGTATCAACGATGAAACTGCCTCCAGGTATTGTCGCCATTTCGTACTCCTGTTGCTGACTAGGCCGGGACTGCTCGATCAGCGTCCGACCTACACAGGCTACTAGGGAGATCACATTCGCGTCAACACTACCCTGGGTTGATAACAGACTTTAACTCTCTGTTAATTCTGGTTGAGATCAGCGCGCGGGAAAATTGCGGACTTGTCACTGAAGCGGCCGCGAACTCGCAGCGTTCACGTTTGAACAACGTGGCATTGGTGCATTGCAGCAGAAACGTCGCGAGCCAAATATCGAACCCGCCATTCGATACAACATCGCAACATCATGTATGTGCCAGTCAGAATGCGACGCGGCGGTCCGCTAACGGAAGGGTCCGTTCAGCCGGACGATCGCCAAGTTGAGCCAGGACGCGAAGCTCACCCATAAAAGATAGGGTACGATCAGCAAGCTGGCGGCGGTCGAGAACTCAGCCAGCCCGATGATGAGCGCGAGGCATGAGGACCACAGGAAGATCACCTCGAACAGCGCCCAATCCGGCCGCTTGAAGCGGAAAAACAACGGGCTCCACAGGAAGTGGAACAGGCCGTTCAGCGCGAACAGCACGACGACCCGCAGGCGCCCCGCCGCGTCGGGCGCAGCCTCCCACGCCAGCGCGCCGGACCAGGCCGCCATGCCCAGGATCAAGGTCCAGGCCGGGCCGAACGCCCAATCCGGCGGCTGCCACGTGGGTTTGCGCAGTGCGCGATACCAAGGCCCGATCTCGGTCGCGAGCCCGCCGGCCCCGGCCAGCACGACAGCGCCCAAGGCGGCCACGATGATCGTCCAAGTCATGGCGCGTTCTGTCCCGAGGTCGAATGCCAGATCAGGTGTTCCAGAACCCGGCGGGTGCGGGTGACCGACGCACGCACGCTTTCAAGCATCTCCGGCATCCTCGCCGTTTCCCCGCCGTCGGTGATCTCCAGCGCCGCAAGCTGCGCATTCTCGACCACATGGGAAAGCAGGGCCTGGAACAACAGGTCGCCTTTGGCGTCGAGCCGCGTCGATAGGGGACGGCTACGCTCGAACATCCGCTCCTGGAAGCGACTTCGGGCAGCCTCGGCGGCCTTCTGCTCGGTCAGGTCGGTGAACAGCAGCACGAACCCGGTCACCTGGCCCGGCGACGAGAACACCGGGTCGGCGCGCACCTGGACGGGACGGCTGCCGCCCAGCACCGCCTCGCCGCGCCAGGTCGCGCTGCGCTGCATCAGGTCCCGCAGCATCCGCCGAGCAGCGGCTGCGTCGGTGAACAGGGCGGGCAGGTCGGCGAGGGTCTCGGGAGCCGGGGCGGCGCTGCGCAGCAGGCGCTGGAATGCATCGTTGACCAGCAGGATGCGGCCTGCCGCGTCCGCCACCACGACCGGAGACTCGGCCGCCCGCACCTGGCGCTGCACGCGGCTGAGCTGGTCCTGGGCGACCAGCAGGCCCACGGAGCGGAACTGCAGGATGACGTCCTTCACCGTGTCGCCGATCAGCCGGGCGGCGGCGAGGTCGGCCTCGGTCCAGGCCTCCGAGGTGCGCTCCACGAGTTGGTGCCACTGCGCGAACGAACGGCGGGGCGACAGGTCGAACGGGGTGGCGCCGGCGATGAAGGCCCTGGCCGGGTCGCCGCCCCAGGTCACGGTCCGCACGCGCTCGGGCCGGAACCACACCAGGTACTCGCCGCCGGCGGCCGAGAGCGGAGCCGCGACCATCCCGCTCGCCACGGGGCTCAATGCTTCGAACTCGGGCTCGTCGAGGCCTAGCGACATGGTCGCGATTAATGGTGCCACGTCTTTCCCGTCCAGCCACTCGCCGATCCGGCGCAGCTCCAGCGTGCCGGGCACCTCCCCGGCCGTGCGCACCTGGCCCTCGAACAGCAGCGCCACGCCGGTCGCGTTGAGCGGCTGTAGCAGGGATTGCGGGTGATCGAACAGGGCGTTGCGCCAGTTGCCTTCGCGCGGGATCGCCTCGATCAGCCGCTGCTCCAGCCGGCGCACCGCGATGTCCGCCTGGCCGCGCGCGAAGCTGGCGAGTGCCGCGATGCGAGTGCCGATGGCCTCGGCCAGTAATTCGCACACGGTGCGCGTCTCGAACGGCACGACGCGGGGCGCGTAGTGGTGGCACGATATCAGGCCCCAGAGCCGACCGCCGACCATCAGCGACACGACCAACGTGGCGCCCACGCCCATGTTCTTAAGATATTGCACATGGATCGGCGATACGCTGCGAAGCGAGCACATCGACATGTCGAGCGGCTGCCCGGTATCCGGCAGGACTTCGGGCATGAGCGGCACAGGAGAGTAGTTGATGTCGACCAGCACGCGCACGCGATTCCGCTCATAGAGTCGGCGGGCGATTTGCGGGATGTCCGTCGCGGGATAGCGGTTGCCGAGGTATGGCTCCAGCGCCGGTTCGCGCTCTTCGGCGAACACCTCGCCGTGGCCCTCCTCGTCGAACCGGTAGACCATCACGCGGTCATAGCCGGTCAGGTCGCGGAAGATGCGGGCGGTCTCGTCGCACAGCGTGCGCAGCGAGGAGGACAGCAGCGTACGCCGCAGCCCGTCCTCGACTTGGCGCGACCGGTCCATCGGCGGACTGGCGCGCTCCAGTTCGACGACCAGGCCGCCGTGCGGCGGGCGGTGCAGCACGACGTCGAACGCGGCGCGCGCCGGGCCTATGGCGCAGCGCATGGCGAGCGGTAGGGTGCCAAGTATCGGCAAGTCCACATGCGGGCCGATGCAGCGGGCAAGGTCGCCCTCGACCGCATCGATGGGATGGCCGATCAGGTCGTGCGGCAGGTCCTGCGCCAGGCCGAGGAACGCCGCGGCGTTGGCGCTGGCCTGGAGGATAACATGGCCGGGCTCACGCAAGACGAGCAGCGCGCCGTGCGGCTGGATCGACCCGGCCAGGTGAATCTGCTCCCGTTCGCAGTTCGAGAGGTCCGCCTGACCGAAGGCGGGCGGCGTGGCGCGCTTAAGCGGCAAGCGTTCAGGCGACAAGCAATGGGTCTCCCCGTATCAGTCGGCGAGGACAGCGTCACCATCCGCACTGGCATCCGCGGCATAGCGGTTGAGCTTGGTATGCAGGCTCTGCCGGCTAAGTCCAAGGATTTCGGCCGCCGCGGTACGATTGCCGTCCACTTTGTGGAGCGCGGCCTTGATGTAGTGGCGCTCGACCGCATCCGAGATTTCGCGCACGACCTGCAGCAGCGGCGTGCGGCCAACCTGCTGGGTGACAGCGTCCAGCACGGCCGCCAGGGAGTCGCCTGACGGATCGGGCACACGGCGGCTGACGTCGCGCAGCATCACGCCGTAATAGGCCGGCTGAATGTCCGTGTTCCCAGCAGCGGAAACCTCGACCCGCGTCGCCGTCCCCAAGTCGCCGGTGATGGTCATGGGCAATAGCCGGACCGACTTGCTGCCCCGCAGCAACGTGAGCAGCGCAGCCGCGTCGCAGGTCGGCTCCAGCAGCCAGCGACCGAGATTCTCGCCCACCGCCGCGCCTTCGACCGCGACCTGAATGAGGTCGAGGAAGGCGCGGTTGGCGCGCAGCACCACGCCACTGTCGTTCAACGCGACGAAGGCGTCCGGCAGACGGTCGACCAGCGTGTCGACCGACAGCGCGGCCCGCGGCGGCTGGGCCATAGCAGGCGTGCCGACCTGGGCGATATGCAGCAGATATCGGAGGCCCGGCTCGGAGGCCATCAGCGTCGCGCGGACGGTGCAGGCGTCACGCTGCGGGCCCAGGTGCATGAGGATGCCCGGTGCGCGGCCCTGCTCGCGCACTTGCCGCAGCATGGCCAGGAACACCTCCCGCTCCAGCGGCGCCAACGCTTCCAGGAAGTCCAGGCCCGGCGCGAGATGCAGCGACCGCACCGCCGCCGGGTTCGCCTCGACGACCCGGAAATCCTCGGCGCCGATCATCAGCACGGCCTCGGTCGAAGCGTCGAACAGCAGGCGGTAGCGCGTCTCGACGTCGCGCAGCTTCCAGTATTCCTGCTCGGTCGCCTGCTGCGCCGCGATCAGCCGGGACTGCAGTTCCGCCACGGCCTTGAGGTTCTTGCCAATGGCGAGCAGGCCGCCTTCGGTCCCGCCCACACGAATCGTCGTGTATTCCATCGGCAGTTCGAGCCCGCTCGGGAAACGCTGCAGCACATGGCGAAATGCCGAGACTCCGCGCGCGCGCGCGTCCTCGACGATTTGCTGAACCTCATCGTTGCCGAGTCCCACGGTTTCCGTCCACGGGCGGCCGAGCCAAGCGCCGACGCCCTCCTCGGAGATGGCGTCCGACAACGTGGCCTTGCGAATCACGCCCTCATTATCGAGAACCAGGGTGACATCGGCCTGGGTGAAGTTCACGCATGACATTGTCGCAATAATCCTTCCTGCGCCTTGCTGAAGCCCTCTCCCTCCGGGAAAGGGCTGGGTGAGGGCTGTCCTACAGGCGGAACGCTTGTGCTGACGGCAGCCCTTCCCCGGGCGAAGACGGGGCAGGGCTGCATCTTGATGGCCTGTGCGATCGTTCTGGTCTTCGATAGACCGCTCATTTCAGATATCTAGGTGAACCACGCTTCGAAGCAATGGAACGCCTCCATCGCGCCGGCTATCATCTCGGCGCGTGGCGCCGGGTCCGCGCCGCAGGCGTCGAGGGCCGCGCAGAAGTCGCGCCACCCCACATGGTTTTGGTCATTTCCGGCCAGCAGGAACGCCCGTCCGGCCGTATCGTGCGCCGGCAGCACGTGGCCGAGCTGCCGGGCGAGCTGCTGCCCGCCAAGCGTCGAACCCTCGATCACATAAAGGCATCCCATCGCGTATGCCGGCGACCAGCCGCTGCCCGGAGCCGTGTGCCGCGGCAGCGCCTCGACGGCCGCGTCGGATTGGCCCAACGCCGCCAGGTCGGATCGCAGCAGATGCGTCCGGCGCCATTGCGCAGGCTGCAGGCCGGGCGGCCCTGCCTGGGCGACAGCCGCCTCGAGCGGGTCATGGAAGCCATACAGCCGACCGAGCAGGTTTATATACGCGCCGCGGTCAAGCCGGCCGGCCGCCAAGGCGGCGAAAACCGGAACATGGTGCAGCCGCTCATGCACTGCCGCCGTTGCATGGCGCAGCTCGACTCGTGCGGACGTCGATGGTTGGAATGGCATCAAAACGTTGTATCATGCGAACACGTCGCGTGGGGAGTCGGCGCGCAGGCTGTCCCCAAGCTCGACCGCGGCCCGGACCACATCGGCGCGCAGGCACTCCATGCTGCGCTTCAGCAGGAAGCTGCCATCCGTGCGCGCGACCAAGCCCGTCAGGTTCACCCGGCCCCCTGGCAGCAGCCGCGCGTAGCCGCCGATCGGCGTGCGGCACGACCCGTCGAGCGACTCCAGCAGCGCACGTTCAGCGTTGGCCATGCAGCGGGCGTCCACGTCCTCGATGGCGCCGAGCAGGTCCTGCAGCTCGGTGTCGCCGGCCCGGACCGTGATCCCCACGATGCCCTGGCAAGCGGAGGGCACCATCACCTCGGGGTCGATCACGACCGACGCCTCGTCCTCCAGCCCCAGCCGGCGCATCCCGGCGAGCGCCAGCAGCGACGCGGCAAAGTCGCCACGCTTCACTTTGTCGAGCCGCCCATGCACGTTGCCGCGGATATTCCCAATGCGCAGGTCGGGCCTGGCGTGCAGCAGCTGCGCGGCGCGGCGCACGCTGCTCGATCCCACAACGGCGCCGTGCGGCAGGGCAGCGTAGGGGTTGTCACCTTCAGGAATTTCGAGGTCTGGGCCGAGGATCAGCGCGTCCCGGGGGTCCTCGCGCTTCAGCACGCAGGCCAGCACGATGCCCGGCGGCAGCTCGGTCTCGAGGTCCTTCAGGCTGTGCACGGCGAAGTCGATGCGGCGGTCCAGCAGCGCCTCGTGAATCTCCTTGCTGAACAGGCCTTTGCCGCCGATGTCGGCCAGGCGCTCGCCGGTGCTCTGCGTCGCGTCGCCCGTGGTGCGGATGGCGTGCTCCTGGAACACGTCCATGCCGCGCAGCACCGGGCAGAACTGGCTGAGCAGCGTCAGGAACGCCCGGGTCTGCACCAATGCGAGCGGCGAAGCGCGGGTGCCGACGCGCAGCGGCAGGCCGTGGTGGTGCGGCTTGACCTTTGGGATGATCCTCGCACGTGCCGACACCGCGGCGCGGGCGCGCAGGCAGGCCTCTGGCGGCTCGCCCGGCAGACTGATGTGCGCGTCGTCGATCAGAAGGTCCATCGTCATTCCCCTACGCCCATCAGTTCCGGCGCGACATTGTTTTAGGCGCCTTGGCGCCGGTTAGCCGGTTAATGGTCATGCGAACGGGGCATTGAGGCGGACCACGGCGAGGTTCAGCACGCCCGTGAAGGTCACCCAGGCCAGATATGGGGCCAGAAGCCATCCTGCCACCTGCGATGCGGAGGACGCCGCAGCGATCAGCAAAACAATCGACAGCCAGAACACCACGACCTCGAACAGCGCCCAGTCCGGCCGGTGCAGACCGAAGAACAGCTCGCTCCACCCGACGTTCAGCAGCGCGTTCAGCGCGAACACGCCGACGATGTTCAGGCCGTGCCGCCGGTTGCGGACGGCGTTCCAGGCCACGACGCCGGAGATGGCGATCAGGGCGTAGATCAGGGTCCAAGCCGGGCCGAACAGCAAATCTGGCGGCTGCCATGACGGCTTCCGCAGTGCCTGGTACCAGGGGCCGATGTCGGTGGCCGCCGCGCCCAGTCCCGCCACGGCCGTAGCCGCCAGGGCCGCAACGAGGATCGGCTTCCAGCGGCGGCCGGTTCGCCGATCCCTCATGCGCGCGCGACCCCAAGCAGTTGCGCCATGTCCTTCACGAAGATCCGCACGTGCGCCATCGGGTCGCGCCGGACCAGCTTCTTGTTCATGTAGGCCTCCCAGGTCAGGCGCTGGACGTCCGGGTCGCGGCACATCTTCACGAATTTCTCGCGGCGGCTGTCGCTCGAGTACCAGAACCACTGCATCATCCCGAGTATCCAGAACACCCGGCCGTGCGCCGCCATGAACCGCTTGCGCGCCAGCCGCAGCGAGCGCACGTCGCCGGTGGCGCATAGCGCTTCGACCGCCTCGGCCGCCAGCCTGCCGCCGAGCATCGCGTAATAGATGCCCTCGCCCGACGCCGGCGCCACGACGCCCGCCGCGTCACCGGCCAGCACCACGTCGCGGCCGTTGTCCCAGCGCTTCATCGGGCGCAGCGGGATCGGCGCGCCCTCACGGCGTATGGTTTCCAGCCCATCGAGCCCCATCGTCTTGCGCAGTGCGCCGATGGCCGGGCGCAGGCCGAAGCCCTTATGGGCCGACCCGGTGCCGACGCTCATGGTGTCGCCGTGCGGGAAGATCCAGGCGTAGAAGTCGGGGGACAGCGTGCCCTGGTAGTACACGTCGCAGCGGGACCGGTCGAAGACGGCCGGGTCGGGCGCGCGGACGATCTCGTGATAGGCGAAGACGTATTTGACCCGCTCCCAGCCCTTCACGCACTGCTTGGCGACGTTCGAGCGCGCCCCGTCGGCGCCGATGACGGCGCGGGTCCGCACCTCGGCGGGGCCATCCTTGCCGGCGTAGTGCAGGACGGTCGTGCCGTCCGGGTCGTGGGTGATACGGTCGAAAACGCCGGTGCGGCGGACGGCGCCGGTTGCCCCGGCGCGGTCACGCAGCCACTCGTCGAAGGTCTCGCGGTCGACCATGCCGACGTAACCGCCCCCCGCCTCGCCTTGCCCGATCGGCATGTCGGCCTCCTTGGCCGAGGGTGAGACGATGCGGGCGCCGGTCGCGCGGGCGACGATCAGGCTGTCCGGGATGCCGAACTCGCGCACGCAGATCGGCGGTATGGCGCCGCCGCAGGGCTTGATGCGGCCCGCGCGGTCCAGCAGCAGCACCGACCGGCCGCCGCGGGCCAGGTCGGCCGCCGCCGTGGCGCCCGCCGGGCCGCCGCCGACCACGACCGCGTCGAATATTTCTGCCACTTTCGCCTCCCTATCCTATCTGCGCTGCGCCGGCGGTCATGCCCGAGCGCGGCACCCTACGATCGTCACGCGTTTGGAACACGCCCACGGCCAGCGCCGCCGCAACCAGGAACAGCACGGCCTCCATGCCGAACACCGCCGCGTAGGCGGTTGCCGGGGAGCCGAACACGTGGCGCGCGAGGTCGCTCGCCGCCGTGCCCGCCAGCCCGCCGGCACCGAAGGCCAGGGCTTGCGCGGCACCCCACAGTCCCATGCGCGTGCCCTCGCGCGCGGCGCGGCCGTCGCTGGCCAGGCCCATCATCGAGCCGATCGCCGACACCGCGAACGCGCCGTTGGCGGCGCCGAGCAGCAGCACGCCCTCGCGCAGCGGCCATGGAAAGCCGGCCAGGCTGGACGCCGCGAGCAGCAGGATCGCCGCCGCCGAACCGACGCAGCCGCCGATGGTGGACACTCGCATCGCCCGGGTCCGGAACCCGCCGGCGAGCACGCTGCATACGGCGACCAGCGCCATGCCGCCGAGCACGCCCGCATGGTGCACGCCGGTCAGCCCCGTGGACTGCCCCGGCGTCAATGCGAACACCGCGCCGGCGAACGGCTCCAAGACGAGCTCCTGGGAGCTGTAGGCCAGCATGCTGACGAACACGAAGACGGCGAAACGCCGGGCCTGCGGCTCCGCCCAGATCTCTCCAAGGGTGACGAGGAAACCGGCGTGGGCGGCGGCGGGCGCAGGTGCGTGCGCCGGGCCTTCCATGCGCCAAACCGCGAGCACGGCCACGACGAGCGCGATCCCCGCCGCAGCGGAAACGACCACGACCAGGCGCTCGGGCGAGAACGGGTCCAGCAGCCTGCCCGCCACCGTGGCCGTGACGGCGACCCCTGTGATCATCATGAGCCAGACGATGGTCGCCGCCGCAGCCCGGCGCTGCGGGTCCACCCGCTTGGCCAGCAAGGTCAGCAGCGCGGTGCCAGCCGAGCCGACGCCGACGCCGACCAGCGTAAAGGCCACCAGCGCAACCGCGATGCCCGCGACCAGGTGCGTCGCCATCAGTGCCGTGCCGCCCGCGGCGCCTGCGGCGCCGAACGCCAGCGCCGCCATGCCGCCCACGATCCACGGCGTCCGCCGCCCGCCCAAATCCGAGCCGTAGCCCAAACGCGGCCGCAGCACCTGCAGTATATAGTGAAAGGCGACCAGCGCCCCCGGGATCAGGGCCGGCAGCGCGAGCTCGACCACCATCACCCGGTTCAAGGTCGACGTCGCCAGCACGACGACGGACCCCAGGCCGGCCTGCACCAGGCCCAGCCGCAGGATGCCGAGCCAGCCGATCGGGCGGTTCATACCGGGCTGCATCACGCTGACACTGCCGAGCGCAGCGCGAAGGCGGTGACCAGCATGCCGATCACATACAGCGTCGTCCCGGTGCCGTTATACCAGGCCGCACGCTGCCGCGGGTCCTGCATGAACCGGTCCATCAATCCTGCCTGCGCCAGCAGAAGGATCGCCACCGCCGCCGCGTGCGCGGGATGGCCCCAGCTCAACAAAAGTCCAATCACAACGATCTGCGGCACCGCCATCACCAAGCAGGCGAGCCGGGCCGCGGGCAGGACGCCCAGCAGCACCGGCAACGAGTTCACCCCGGTCTGCCGGTCGCCCTCGACCGACTTGAAGTCGTTCAGCGTCATGATCCCGTGCGCCCCGGCGCTGTAGGTCGCGGCGACGGCGATGATGCGCCAGTTGGGCAGCGCGCCCGCCATGATCGCGGCGGCGGTGAACCACGGCAGCCCCTCGTAGCACGCGGCGCAGGCGAGGTTGCCCCACCAGCCGTTCTGCTTCAGCCGCACCGGCGGCGCGCTATAGGCCCAGGCCAGCGCGATGCCGACCACCGCCGCGCCGAACGCCCAGCGGCCCAGGGCGGCGGCGACCAGCAGCGACAGGACCGTGCACGCCACCGCGATGGCCAGGCCGCTGCAACCGGGAATCCGGCCGGATGGGATGGGCCGGCCTGGCTCGTTGATCGCGTCCACGTGGCGGTCGAACCAGTCGTTCACCGCCTGGCTGGTGCCGCACACCAACGGCCCCGACAGCGCAACGCCGGCCAGCGCCAGCGCCCAACGCCCGGCCAAGGGCTGTCCGGACGACACGATGCCACAGCCGAACGCCCACATCGGCGCGAACCAGGTGATGGGCTTCAGCAGCTCCAGCACCGCCGCCGCGCCGGGCCGGGCCGGCGCCGTTATGGAGATGGCGGACATCAGCTCGGCTCCACCGTGGCCGGGTCGCCGATACCGTAGCGGCGGAGCTTCACATAAAGGCTCTGCCGGCTGAGCCCCAGCATCTCGGCGGCGGAGGCGCGGTTGTCGTTGGTGAGCTCCAGCGCCGCCTCGATCGACAGCCGCTCGATCACCTCGGTCGCCTCGCGCACCAGGTCCTTCAGCGACACGCGGCCGATCAGCTCCGTCAGCTGCTCGACCGACCGCGGCAGCTTCCGGGCGGCTCGGGGAGCGTCCATCTGCAGCCGCGGCCCGACGTTGCGGATGGCGAAGCCGAAGGATGGATGCCCGCCGTTGCGGACCGACACGGCGGAGATCTCGACCTGCGTCACCGCGCCTGCCTCGCCGCGCATCGTCGTGGAGAAGAACCGCACCGAGCCGCGGCTGCGCAGGTTCGAGGTCAGTACGTCGAGGTCGACGCCGCTGGTGCCCACCCAACGGTCGAGCGACTGCCCGCGCGCCTGCTCCTCGTGGTGCAGCTGCGCCATCTCCAGGAACGCGGCGTTCTCGGTGATGATCGTGCCCTCATGATCGGTCACGACGAAGCCGTCCGGCGCGCTCTCGACCGCACGCAGCAGCTTCGATTTTATGTCCGACACCGCGGGGGCGGCTGCCTGGACGGGGGAAATCCGCATCAGGAACAGCGTCTCGTTATCCTGCCGGAACAGCGACACCTTGACCAGCACCGCCTGGTGGTCGCGCATGAGGCGGGCCGGCATGTCTTCGGACCTGCCGCCGCTGCGGATCGCGGCCAGGTGCCCCTGCAGGATCGGCAGGCTGTCGGCGCTGAAGATCTCCGCCATTGCATGGCCGACGATGCCCTGCGATGGGGTGCCGAACATGTCCTTGCCGGCCGGGTTGGCCTCCAGCACGCGCTGCTTCGTTGGATCGAGGATCAGCACCGCCTCGGACGATAGCTGGAACAGCAGGCGGTAGCGCATCTCGACGTCGCGCAGCTTGGAGTAGTCCCGTTCCATCGACTGCTGCGCGTTCATCAGGCGCTGCTGCAGGGCGGACATGACGCGCAGGTCGCGGCCGAATGCGACGATGCGGCCATCCGCGCCGACCTGCACGCCGCAATACAGCACCGGCACGGAGCGGCCGTCGGTGGTCAGGTGGTTGATATGGCGCCACTTCGGCTCGGCGGTCGTCGTCGCCTCACGCAGCAGCATCTCGATCTTGGACCGGCTATCCGGCGCGACGGTGGCGGCGATTGCGCGGCCGACCCAGTTTGCGCTGTCGTCCAGATCGCCCATCAGCTCGGCGCTTTGGAACGCCGTATCGCGGATCACGCCGTCCGCGCCGACGATGAGAGTCACGTCCGATGCCGCCGCAATGAGCGCCGCCGCCGAGGCAGCGTCAAGATCCCCCAGCGACGTTTGCGGTGATGCGAAAGTTTTCACGAGTGCCGAGATCCCCCAGTGCACGCCTCGTTTCCCCGCCCCAGCCTTAGTGTTGTTGCTGCACGCCGGAACAGGCATGCAGGTCGTAAATTAGTCGAGGCGTCGGACCCGTTATACCAGCCGCCCTATCCAGTGACTGCTATCGCCCAAGTGCGCTGAGTGATGAAGACCGGACACCCGCGCGTGCTCATCAGCACGTTCCAGACGTCATAGCGGTCACTGGATAGGGCATTTGGTATTACGTGAGGGGGCCGGCCGTCATCGACGCTCAACCGCCGAATCGACCAGCGCCTGCGCCTGCAGGACCGCCTGTCGCCCGTCGATCGCCGTGCCGTCCGCGCCAACCTGGGCTGCGAGCAGCGGGTTGGCGGTGAATGCAGGGCCGCCCACCAGGACGCCCAAAGCCGGGTTCTGCGAGGCGCGCCGCGTCGACCGGATCTCGGCCCGCACGACGTCCAGCTTTTCGTCGCAGGCGAGCGAGAAGCCGACGACCTCAACCCACTCGCGCCGCACCATGGCGCGCAGGTCGGCGCTGCCGGCGACCGGCCCGCTCCAGGCGTTCCATCCGGCCCGGCGGAAGAACTCATAAACCATGGACAAGCCGAAGCTGTGCGTCTCGCCGGGCAGCGGCACCAGCAGCACGCGCGGGCCGTTGGTGCGGATCTCGGGGGAGCGCAGGAAGGATAGGCTTAGCTCGCGCATCGCGTTCTGCAGCCGCCACAGGCCAATGGTGACCTCGGTGAAGTCGCAGATGTCGTTTTCCCACATCTCGCCCAGACTGCGGGCGGCGGGGGCGAGCAGGTCCAGGTAGAGCAACTCGGCAGCCGCGCCCTGGTCGTGCATCGCCTCGACGAAGGCGATCGCCGCCGGTTCGCCGCGGGCCAGCACCAGGCGGACCAGGTCCGCGACGTGCGCCATCGTTACCAGCACGGGCACCACAACCGGCACGACTTTGGGGGCGTGCGCCTCCAGCAGCCGCGGGATCACGTCCAGCTCGACCGTCCGCGTCAGGATGGCGCGGCGGTATTGATCCTCATGCCGGGCTGCACGCGAACTTTCGTGCCAGGTCGCCCGCGAGTCGTAATGCCGGGTGGCCCGCGAGTCGTAGTGCCGGGTCGCCCGCGACCATGCAACCTGACGGTTTGCTGCACCCATAGCGTCGGCCTCCGTCCGGTAGTCTTGCATGGCGAGCTGCTGTCCCATCGGTCCCGTCATTGTCCGTCCTCTCCCAAGTTGAAGCGACCCGACATCAAGTGTCAAGTTCGATTTACGTAACGCGCGCTTGACACACCGACTGAGCCGGCTCTAGCGTTCGTTCAGTCGGAAATCCCGGCCCGACACGAGATTACGAAACAAAGCAGGTCAGGACATAGGTTCACGTTCGCGATGGCCAGACAGCCGCCAGGGAACTTTGTTTTTAGCGGCACGAAGCTAGCGCACCTTCTAGGGAAGGCATTGTCAAGCGATGTTTACTAACCTCCTCGAACACGTTGTAAACTCGCTAGATTGCAGCCCTTGGGGCGGCGCGTCCGGACGCGGAGTCCGGCCGGTTTTCCGCCAGGTGCGGCGGCCGTCGCTGTACACCCCAGACGAACGCCAGCGCCGCGACGCCTCACCGTGGACCATTGTGCAGGGTGTGCTCGCCCCGGCGCAGTTCGTGGTGTTCCTGGTCAGCCTTTGCCTAGTTTCCCGTTATCTCAGCACCGGGCTCGGCGAGCAGGCAGCCACGGCGTCCATCGTGACCAAGACGCTCTGCCTTTATGCCATCATGATCACCGGCAGCATCTGGGAGCGGGAGGTGTTCGGCCGCTACCTGTTCGCCCCGGCGTTCTATTGGGAGGACGTCGTCAGCATGCTGGTGCTGGCGCTGCACACCGCCTATCTCGTCGCGCTGCTGTCAGGCACGCTTGATGCCCACTCGCTGATGCTGCTCGCGCTCACGGCCTATGCGTCCTACGTCATCAACGCCGGGCAATTCATCCTGAAGCTGCGGGCCGCCCGGCGCCAAGACGACGGCTGGCACGCTGCCGGCATGGGCCTGACCTAGTGAGCACAGCGACCACGTCGCTTGCAGCCGCTACCCTTGGCTGCGGCGATGCCCCCGTGCTGCGGGAGCGCGGCCAGCGCGAGGTGTTCTGCGGGCTGACCGGGATCATCTGGCTGCACCGCAAGATCCAGGATGCGTTCTTCCTGGTGGTGGGCTCCCGCACCTGCGCCCACCTGATCCAGTCCGCCGCCGGCGTGATGATCTTCGCCGAGCCGCGCTTCGCCACCGCCATCATCGACGAACGCGACCTGGCCGGCATCGCCGACGCCAATGACGAGCTGGACCGCGTCGTCGACCAGCTCCTGGCCCGACGCCCCGAGATCCGCCTGCTGTTCCTGGTCGGCTCCTGCCCCTCCGAGGTCATCAAGCTCGACCTGTCCCGCGCCGCCGAGCGCCTGTCCGCCACCCACATGCCGCAGGTCCGCGTGCTGAACTACAGCGGCAGCGGCATCGAGACCACATTCACCCAGGGCGAGGATGCCTGCCTCGCCTCGCTGGTGCCGATCCTGCCGCGGGAAATGCCCGGTGCTGAGCCGACTTTACTGGTCGTCGGCGCCCTGGCCGAGGTCGTGGAGGACCAGCTCCGCCGCTTGCTGGAGGGCCTGGGTATCGAGGGCGTGCAGTTCATGCCGCCTCGCAGCGCCCTTGCTTTGCCGCCCGTGGGACCGAACACCCGCTATCTGCTGGCACAACCGTTTCTCGCCGACACGGCCCGGGCGCTCGACGCGCGCGGCGCCACCCGCCTGGCCGCGCCGTTCCCTCTCGGCGCCGAGGGCACGACCGCTTGGCTGCAGGCTGCGGCCGACGCCTGGGGCGTGTCGCCCGCCCGCTTCGACGCTGTCACCCGCGCGCCGCTCGACCGTGCACGCCGCGCCTTGGCCCGGCACCGCGAAGAACTCGCCGGCAGAAGCATCTTCTTCTTCCCCGACAGCCAGCTCGAAATCCCGCTTGCCCGATTTCTCGCGCGCGAAATGGACATGCGCCTGGTCGAGGTCGGCACGCCCTATCTGCACCGCCAGCATCTGGCCGAAGAGCTCGCCCTGCTGCCCGCCGGCACCGCCCTGAGCGAGGGGCAGGACGTTGATCGCCAGCTCGACCGCGCCCGGGCCGCGCATCCCGACCTCGTGGTCTGCGGCCTAGGTCTCGCCAACCCGCTCGAAGCCGAGGGCATCAGCACCAAGTGGTCGATCGAGCTGCTGTTCACCCCCATCCAGGGCTATGACCAGGCCGCCGACCTCGCCGAGCTGTTCGCCCGCCCGCTCAACCGTCGCCTGCGCCTGAGGGTCTGAGGGCCATGCAGCTCACGCTCTGGACCTATGAAGGCCCGCCGCACGTCGGCGCCATGCGCATCGCCACCGCCATGGAGGGCGTGCACTACGTGCTGCACGCGCCGCAGGGCGACACCTACGCCGACCTGCTGTTCACCATGATCGAGCGGCTGCCGAAGCGCCCGCCGGTCACCTACACGACGTTCCAGGCCCGCGACCTCGGCGGCGACACGGCGGAGCTGTTCAAGAACGCCGTGCGCGACGCTTATGCCCGGTTCCAGCCGCAGGCGCTGCTGGTCGGCGCGTCCTGCACTGCCGAGCTGATCCAGGACGATCCCGGCGGCCTCGCCCGCGCGCTGAACCTGCCGGTGCCGGTCGTGGCGCTGGAGCTGCCATCCTATCAGAAGAAAGAGAACTGGGGCGCGGCCGAAACCTTTTATCAGGTCGTCCGCGCCTTCGCCGGGCCGTCCGTGCCACCGCCGGGCCAGTCGCGGAGCGACCGTCCGAGCACGCCGCGCCCTGAGCGTGCCGCCGGTGTGCGCCCATGCTGCAACGTGCTGGGACCGGCAGCCCTCGGCTTCCGCCATCGCGACGACGTGGTCGAGATCACCCGACTGCTGGCCCAGCTCGGCATCGACGTGAACGTGGTGGCGCCGTTGGGCGCGGCGCCGGCCGATATCGCGCGGCTGGGCGACGCCGAGTTCAACGTCGTGCTGTATCCGGAGATCGCCGGACAGGCGGCGGCATGGCTCGCCCGCAGCTTTGGCCAGAAGGTGACCAAGGCCGTGCCGATCGGCATCGGCGGCACCCGGGATTTCATCATCGAAGTCGCGGCGCTGGCTGGTATCGATCCAACCCCGGTCTTGGCGGGATCGCCGTCCCGCCTGCCTTGGTACTCGCGGTCCGTCGATAGCAACTACCTGACGGGCAAGCGGGTGTTCGTGTTCGGTGATGCGACCCACGCCGTGGCCGCCGCCCGCGTGGCGCGGGAGGAGATGGGCTTCACCGTCGTGGGCCTCGGCACCTATAGCCGCGAGTTCGCGCGCGAGGTCCGGGATGCGGCGAAGCTCTACGACGTGGAGCCGCTGATCTCCGACGACTATCTGGAGATCGAGGCGCGCATCGCCGAGGCGCAGCCCGAGTTGGTGCTGGGCACCCAGATGGAGCGGCACATCGCCAAGCGCCTGGGTATCGCCTGCGCGGTGATCTCCGCCCCGGTGCACGTGCAGGATTTTCCGGCGCGCTACTCCCCAGTCATGGGGTTCGAGGGCGCGAATGTGCTGTTCGACGCTTGGATCCATCCGCTGATGATGGGTCTCGAGGAGCATCTGATCGGGATGTTCCGCGGCGACTTCGAGTTCCATGGGGATGCCGCGCCGTCGCATCTGGGCCACGCCGCCCCGGCGCGCGCCGAGCCGGAGCCGGTTGCGGCTTCGGCAGGGCCGCTAGTGTGGGCACCGGAAGCCGAGAAAGAAGTCGGAAAAATCCCGTTCTTCGTCCGCGGCAAAGCCCGGCGCAACACCGAGAAATTCGCCCTGGCGCAAGGCCTCGCGACCATCACCGTCGATACCCTTTATGACGCAAAGGCGCACTATGGCCGCTGACGCCCTGCCGATCCGTGTCGTGGTGGTGACAATGGACAGCCACCTGTCCAGCGCCGTGCGCCGGGCGGAGACCGAACTGCAGCGCGACATCCCGGGCCTCAGCCTGGTGGTCCACGCCGCCGACGAGTGGGACAGCGACCCGGCCGCCCTCGCCGCCTGCCACGCCGACATCGCCGAGGGTCACATCGTGATCGCCACGATGCTGTTCCTCGAAGACCACATCCGCGCCGTCGCCCCTGCCCTCGCCGCCCGGCGCGAGCACTGCGACGCCATGCTGTGCTGCATGTCGGCCGGCGAGGTCACCAAGCTCACCAAACTCGGCCGCTTCGACATGTCGCAGGAGGCCACGGGCGCGCTGGCGATGCTGAAGCGGCTTCGCGGCGGCGGCAAGTACGCTTCGGGTAAAGAGGGGGGTAAGGCCGCGTCAGGGCAGAAGCAGATGAAGATGCTGCGCCGCCTGCCGAAGCTGATGAAGTTCATTCCCGGCACGGCGCAGGACGTCCGCACCTATTTCCTGGCGCTGCAGTATTGGCTGGCTGGTTCGGATGAGAACCTGGGCAGCCTAGTCCGCATGCTGGTCGGCCGCTACGCCGCGGGTGAGCGTCGGGTCCTGCAGGGCAAGCTGACGGTCGCCGCGCCGATCGAATACCCGGAGGTCGGGCTGTATCATCCGCGCGTGCCGGGTCGGGTTTTTGAGCGGCTGGACCAAATGCCGAAGGCGGGCCTGTCTGGGCCAGTCGCAGCCCGACCGTCCGGGACGGTCGGATTGCTTCTGCTGCGGTCCTACCTGATTTCTGGTAACGCCGCCCACTATGACGGCGTGATTGAGGCACTGGAAGCGCGGGGCCTGCGCGTGGTTCCGGCCTTCGCCAGCGGCCTCGACTCGCGCCCGGCCATCGAGCGCTTCTTTGTGCGGGACGGCGTCGCGGCGGTCGACGCGGTGGTATCGCTGACCGGGTTCTCACTGGTTGGCGGCCCCGCCTACAACGACAGCTCAGCCGCCGAGACGACGCTGGCGGCGCTGGACGTGCCCTATGTGACCGCCCATCCCGTCGAGTTCCAGACGCTGGAGCAATGGCAGGGCGATGCGCGCGGCCTGCTGCCGGTCGAGGCGACGATGATGGTGGCGCTGCCGGAGCTTGACGGCGGCATGACGCCCATGACCTTCGGCGGCCGTGCCGGCGGGGAGCAGACCGCGACCTCGCGCGACATGGTGTCGCATCGTGAACGCGCCGGGACCTTGGCCGCCCGTGTCGCCCGCTTGGTTGCGCTGCGGCGGACCGCGCGGGCAGCGCGCAAGGTGGCGCTGGTGCTGTTCAACTTTCCGCCGAATGCGGGCGCGACCGGCACCGCCGCCTACCTCGCCGTATTCCACTCGCTGCACAACACGATGCTGGCGATGCAGGCCGCCGGCTATGACGTCGAGGTGCCCCCGACGGCGGACGAGCTGCGGGACAGCATCACCGGCGGCAATGCCGAGCGCTACGGCACCGACGCCAACGTGGCGGTGCGCATCCCAGTCGACGACCATGTGCGGCGCGAGACCTGGCTGCCAGAGATCGAGCGGAGCTGGGGTCCGGCGCCGGGCCGCGCACAAACGGATGGGGCCAGCCTGTTCGTGCTCGGCCGGCACTTTGGCAATGTGTTCGTGGGCCTGCAGCCCGCCTTCGGCTACGAGGGCGACCCGATGCGGCTGCTGTTCGAACGTGGCTTCGCGCCGACCCACGCATTCAGCGCCTTCTATCGTTACATCCAGCAGGACTTCGGCGCGCACGCCATGCTGCATTTCGGCACGCATGGCGCGCTGGAGTTCATGCCGGGCAAGCAGGCGGGGCTGTCGGCCGAATGCTGGCCGGACCGGCTGGTCGGGCACCTGCCGAATTTCAACCTGTATGCGTCGAACAACCCGTCCGAGGGCATGATCGCCAAGCGCCGGGCCAACGCGGTGCTGATCAGCTATCTGACTCCGCCGGTCGCACACGCCGGGCTGTATAAGGGTCTGTTGGACCTCAAGTCCTCGCTCGACCGTTGGCGCAGCATCGATCCGGATGCTGAACCCGAGCAGCGGAACCAGCTCGCGGCGCTCGTACAGGCGCAGGCCGCCGCGGTGGATTTGGCCGAGGCCGAACCCGCCTGGCCCGATGCTTTGGCGGAGATCGATCGGTTGGGTGCGGCGCTGCTGGAGCTGGAATACACCTTGATCCCGCACGGATTGCACGTGATCGGCCAGCCGCCGAGCGCGGCCGAGCGCGGCGAGATGCTGGACGCCGCCGGGGCATATGAACCCGTCGAGCGCGCCCGGCTCGACCTGCTGATGGCCACCGATCACGAACTGCCGGCGATCATCCATGCCCTGGATGGCGGCTATATCCGGCCGGCGCCGGGTGGCGACCTGCTGCGGACTACGGCGGTGCTGCCGACGGGCCGCAACCTGCACGGCTTCGACCCGTTTCGCCTGCCCAGCGCCTTCGCGGTACAGGACGGCGCGCGCCAGGCTGACCGGTTGCTGGCCCGGCATGCGGCGGACGGCAAAGGGCTGCCTGAGACCGTCGCCATGGTGCTGTGGGGCACCGACAACCTCAAGACCGAGGGCGGACCGATCGCCCAGGCGTTATGGCTGATGGGCGCTGCGCCGCGGTTCGACAGCTATGGCCGGCTGACCGGCGCGCAGTTGCTGCCGTTGGAGACACTGGGCCGCCCGCGCGTAGACGTCGTCATCACCCTGTCCGGCATTTTTCGCGACCTGCTGCCGCTGCAGACCAAGCTGCTGGCCGAGGCCGCGTTGCTCGCAGCGTCGGCCGACGAGCCGGTCGAGCAAAACTTCGTCCGCAAGCACGCCCTCGCGTTTCACGTGAAACATGGCGGAACCCTGGAGGAGGCGGCGCTGCGGGTGTTCGGCAATGCGGACGGAGCCTATGGCGCCAACGTCAATTCGCTGGTCGGCAGCGGCACCTGGAACGATGAGGACGAGCTCGCCGACGCCTACATCAGCCGCAAGGGCTTTGCCTACGGCGTGACCGGCCGGCCCGAGCGGCAGACCGCCGTGCTCGCCCATGTGCTGGCGGGCGTGGAGGTCACTTATCAGAATCTCGATAGCATCGAGCTCGGCGTCACCACCGTCGACCACTACTTCGACACGCTGGGCGGCATCACCCGCGCGGTGCGGCGCGCCCGCGGCGGCACGGCGGCTTCGGTTTACATTGGCGACCAAACCCGCGGCGACGGCGCGGTGCGCACGCTCTCGGAGCAGGTTTCGCTCGAAACCCGCACCCGCGCCCTGAATCCCAAGTGGTACGAAGGCTTGCTAAAACATGGTTACGAGGGCGTGCGCGAGATCGAGGCGCACGTGACCAACACGCTCGGCTGGTCCGCGACCACCGGCGAAGTCAGCCCCTGGGTCTATCAGCAGCTCGCCGAAACCTACGTGCTGGACGACGAGATGCGGGCGCGGATCGCGGCGCTGAACCCGAAGGCGTCCGCCAAGATCGTGAACCGCCTGATCGAGGCGACCGACCGCAGCTATTGGTCGCCCGACCCGGCCACGCTCGACGCCCTGCGGCGTGCCGGTGAGGAAATGGAAGACCGCCTCGAAGGCGTTGAAGTGGAGATGGCTGCATGACGATCGCAAGCCCGGACGGTCGCTCCGCGACTGGCCTGCCCTACCCCATCCGCAACAAGGTGTCCCGGGAGGATGGCGACGGCAGCGTTCAGGTGGCGCTCGACCCCAACCTCAAGATCGGCACCGCCAAGGTATTCGCCGTCTATGGCAAGGGCGGCATCGGCAAGAGCACGACATCGTCGAACCTTTCGGCCGCGTTCAGCAAGCTCGACAAGCGCGTGCTGCAGATCGGCTGCGACCCGAAGCACGACAGCACCTTTACGCTGACGAAGCAGTTGCTTCCAACCGTGATCGACGTGCTGGAAAGCGTGAATTTCCATTCCGAGGAGCTGCGCGTCGAGGACTTCGTGTTCCCCGGCTACAACGGCGTCATGTGCGTCGAGGCCGGCGGTCCTCCGGCCGGCACCGGCTGCGGCGGCTACGTGGTCGGCCAAACGGTCAAGCTGCTGAAGGAGCACCATCTGCTCGAAGAAACCGACGTGGTCATCTTCGACGTGCTCGGCGACGTGGTGTGCGGCGGCTTTGCGTCGCCTTTGCAGCATGCGGATCGCGCGCTGATCGTGACCGCGAACGACTTCGACAGCATCTTCGCCATGAACCGCATCGTTGCCGCGATCCAGGCCAAGGCGAAGAACTACAACGTCCGCCTCGGCGGCGTGATCGCCAACCGTAGCGCCGCGACCGACCAGATCGACCGCTACAACGGCGTCACCGGCCTCTCGACCTTGGCGCACTTCCCCGACCTCGACGTCATCCGCCGCAGCCGCCTGAAGAAAAGCACGCTGTTCGAGATGGAAACCTCGCCGGAACTGGAATTGGTGAAGCTCGAATACCTGCGCCTGGCCGCGAGCCTGTGGGCCGGCACCGAGCCGCTGCTGGGCAGCCCGATGCGCGACCGCGAGATCTTCGACCTATTGGGATACGATTGATGCAATCGGCTAGCTACCTCGCCCGCCGCGGCCAGCTCGAGACCTATTTCGACCGCACCGCGGCCGATGCCTGGAAGCGGCTGACATCGGATGCGCCGGTCAGCGGCATACGCGCGACGGTGCGGGCCGGGCGGGACCGGATGCGGGCGACGCTGCTGTCCTGGCTACCCGCCGACCTCCGCGGCAGGCGCGTGCTGGACGCGGGCTGCGGCACCGGCGCACTGGCGGTCGAGGCCGCCCGGCGTGGCGCGCATGTGGTGGCGATCGACCTGGCCGGCACGCTGGTGTCGCTGGCCGGTGAGCGGATGCCAGGCGACCTGCGTGAAGGCGGGGACGCCGGCCGCATCGACTGGCGCGTCGGCGACATGACCGACCCGGCGCTTGGGACATTCGACCACGTCGTCGGCATGGACAGCCTGATCCACTATCCCGGCCCCGACATGGCGCGCGTCGTGGCGGGGTTGGCCGCGCGCAGCACCGCCTCCGTCCTGTTCACCTTTGCCCCGCGCACGCCGCTGCTTTCCGCCATGCACGCCGCCGGCCGCCTGTTTCCCCGCGGCGACCGCGCGCCCTCGATTGAGCCGGTCCGTCCAGCCACCATCACCTGCCTGCTGCGTGACGACCCGGCTTTGTCCGGTTGGCACACGGCGCGCAGCGAGCGCATCGCCAGCGGCTTCTACACCTCGCAGGCGCTGGAATTGGTTCGGTCATGAATGGACGCCTCATCCCCGCCCGCTTAGCCCGGCTGAATGACGCCGCCGGCCGCAAGTGGGCCAAGATCGGCCCGGGTTTCCTGCCATTCGCCGACACCGCCGCGACCGGACTGCCGATGGGCCGGCTGCTCCGCCTGTCGCTGTTCCAGGTCACGGTCGGCATGGCGGTCGTGCTGCTGATCGGCACGCTGAACCGCGTCATGATCGTCGAGCTCGGCGTGCCAGCATGGCTGGTGGCAGCCATGGTCTCGCTGCCGCTGGTGTTTGCACCGCTGCGGGCCGTCGTCGGCTATAGGTCGGACACCCACCGGTCCGTGCTCGGCTGGCGCCGCGTGCCCTATCTGTGGATGGGCACGCTGATCCAGTTCGGCGGCCTGGCGATCATGCCGTTCGCGCTCATCCTGCTGTCCGGCGATAGCCATGCCGCGCCCTGGGTCGGCCAAGCGGCGGCAGCATGTGCGTTCCTTATGGTCGGTGCCGGGCTGCACACGACGCAGACGGTCGGGCTGGCGCTGGCGACCGACCTCGCCTTGCCGGAGGCCCATCCCAAGGTCGTGGCGCTGCTGTGCGTAATGCTGCTGCTGGGCATGGTCGTCAGCGCGCTGCTGTTTGGCGCCCTGCTCGCCGACTTCACGCAGGTAAAGCTGATCCAGGTGGTGCAGGGTGCGGCACTGGCGACCATGGTGCTGAACGCTGTCGCACTCTGGAAGCAGGAGGCGCGCGACCCGGCCCGCACCGCGCTCGACCGCAACCGCCCGAGCTTCCTCGAGACCTGGCGCGCCTTCAATGCCGGCGGCCAGTCCCGCCGCCGGCTGGTGGCGCTCGGCTTCGGCACCGTGGCGTTCAGCATGCAGGACATCCTGCTCGAACCCTATGGCGGCCACGTGCTGCACCTGACGGTCGGCGCCACCACGGCAATGACGGCGCTGCTGGCGCTTGGCGGCGTCCTCGGGTTCGCGCTGGCCGCGCACAGCCTGAGCCGTGGCGCCGATCCGTATCGCCTGGCGGGCACCGGCGCGCTGGCCGGCCTCGTAGCGTTCACCGCAGTGATCTTCGCCGCCCCGTTTGATAGCCCAGCGCTGTTCGCCTCAGGTGTGGCGATGATCGGCTTTGGCGCCGGGCTTTTCGCCCATTGCACGCTCACGGCGGCAATGGCGACGGCGCCGCGCGGCCAGGTCGGACTGACACTCGGCATTTGGGGGACGGTGCAGGCCTCCGCCGCCGGGGGTGCCGTTGCCATCAGCGGCCTGGTCCGCGACGGAGTGTCGCTGCTGGCGGATCAGGGCCTGCTCGGCGTCACGCTGATCCACCCCGCGACCGGCTACGTCGCCGTTTATTCAATCGAGCTCGCCTTGCTGTTCGTGACCCTGGTCGCGATCGGTCCCCTGGTCCGGCTGGAGCGCACCGGCCGGCCACCTGCCTTTGCCTAACCCTGAGTATTGTCGCTAGAACTCCTGACTGCTGAGGTCCCACGATGCAAACCGGTGCACTGACCAGCTACTTCGACGTCGCCCAAGTCGCGCTCTACGCGTTCTGGCTGTTCTTCGCCGGGCTGGTTTATTACCTGCTCCGCGAGAACAAGCGGGAAGGCTACCCGATGCTCAGCGACCGTCCGGGCTTCCATCCCGAGGGTTTCCCCGGCGTGCCGCCGCCCAAGACATTCATTCTCGCCGACGGAAACAGCAGGCAGGCGCCGCGGGCCGAGGGCGTGGACCAGGTGAACGCGACGCCAACTGCCGTCTGGGAGGGAGCGTCGCGGCAGCCGACTGGCGACCCGATGCTGGCGGGGATTGGCCCCGGCGCCTATGCCCAGCACCGGCCGGACGTGCCGGATCACACCTTCGATGACGCGCTCGCTAAGATCGTGCCGCTCCGCACCGTCCCAGAGTTCTGGGTCGCGACCGAGGACCCGAACCCGATCGGCATGGGGGTCTTCGGCGCCGGCGGCGTCCACGCCGGCACCGTGGTGGATTGCTGGATCGACCGCTCCGAGGTCGTGATCCGCTACCTCGAGGTCGAGCTTAAGGACGGCGGCGACCACGTGCTGGTGCCCCTGAACTATGCGAAGATCAACAAGAAGCGCCGGCAGATTCGGGTCAGTTCCATCACCGCCGAGCAATTCCAAACGGTTCCGCGCATCAAGGACACCGAGACCGTGACCCTGCTCGAAGAAGAGAAGCTCGTGGCCTACTTCGCCGGCGGCCTGATGTATGCGACGCCCAAGCGCCAGGGGCCGCTGCTGTGAGTGCCATGCTGCGGGGACTGCCGGAGCAGCTTCCCCAGGGCGAGCGGCTGCTGTGGCAGGGCGCGCCCGACTGGCGGCGGGTGGCGTTGAGTGTATTCCACATCCGCGGGCTGACGCTGTATTTCGGCGCGATCATCGCCTATTGCCTGGTCGCGGCGGTTATGGACGGCACGCCGCTGCGGGACGCCGCGCTTTCGACTGCCAAGCTGGCCGGCGCTGCGCTGGTGCCGATCGGGTTCCTGGCGGTTTATGCCTGGCTGGTCGGCCGCTCGACCGTTTATACGATCACCGATCGGCGCGTCGTCATGCACTTTGGCCTCGCCATGCCGATTACGATCAACCTGCCGTTCCGCAAGATCGAAACGGCCGCGCTGAAGCATTGCGCGAACGGGTTTGGCGACATCTCGCTCTTGCTGAACTCTGGGGACAAGCTAGCTTATCTCGTATTGTGGCCGCATGCCCGGCCGTGGCGGCTGGCGCAGGCGGAGCCGACGTTCCGGGCCGTACCGGACGTGGGCCGCGTGGGCCAGGTGTTGGCGCGGGCGTTGGCTGCAGCGGCAGATATGCCGGCGCCGGCAGCGCCCGAAATGCAGCCGGGCCACGCGACGGCAAGCGTAACCGGGTCGCAGACGCCCGTCGCCGCATAAGCGGCCTTGCATAAAAAGGGAGGATCGCGTTGACAACACCAGCCCCATACTTCCCGCGCGCGCCGCTGATCGGCATGTTCGCCTTGGTCGGCCTGTCGTTGGTTGCGGCGGTGGCCGGGCGCATGACCAATACGGGCGTCGTGGAAACGACGGGGTCCGTGGTCGCCGCGCGTGACCTGCGCTTCTCCGACGGCGCCGACGGCTCGGTGGTCATCACGGACGCAAAAGACGGCGCTCCGGTCGAGGTGCTCATCGGGGAGAACGGCTTCGTGCGCGGCACCCTGCGCGGCCTCGCCCGCACACGCAGGAGCGAGGGCATCGGATCCGAGGACTCCTTCCATCTCGCGTCCTGGAGCGATGGGCGGCTGACGCTCGACGACCCTGCCACCGGGCGGCATATCGAGCTGCAGGCGTTCGGCTCGCTGAACACCGAGGTGTTCGGCAGGCTGCTGTCCATGCATGGAGCGACGCAATGACCGGCGGATGGCTGCTGGGAGGCGAGACCGTCGAGGTCGAATGCGACGTCGATATCGAGCAAACCCCGCTGTCGTTTCATGCCCACGCCGTGCCGGACGGCATCGACATCCGGCCCGGCGACAGTGTGCAGGTGCATGGCGTGCCGTCCGGTATCGACTTCGGCGACGCGCTGACCTGCCGCTGCCGCGCCACCGTCACCCGCGCCGGCGCGCTGACCCGGCTGTGGACCGAACTCACCGCCATGTTCGAGCTGACGGAATTATACGAAGTCGGCTTTTTGCCGAAGGAGAGCTGAGCAATGGCCCCCCAGACTACTACGCTTCCTGGCGCGCGCCCTGCTGCGTCAAACGAGACCACCCGCCAGGCCCAGCAGGATACGGTGCTCAGCCCGCGCTTCTACACCACTGACTTCGCCGCGATGGAGCGCATCGACGTAAGCGGCGTGCGGGCCGAGTGGGACCAGCTCATCGCCGAGCTGCGCGCCGACACCAACAAGGGCCACTTCATCCGCAACGAGAAGTTCGACGTGGACCTGTCGACCCTGCCGCCCGACCTGCGCGCGGAGTTCCTCGAGTTCCTGGTCAGCTCCGTCACCGCCGAGTTTTCTGGCTGCGTGCTGTATGCCGAGATCAAGAAGCGCATCAAGGACGGCGACATCCACGACCTGTTCAACTTCATGACGCGGGACGAGGCGCGGCACGCCGGGTTCATCAACGATACGCTCAAGGATTTCGGCGTCGGCGTGGACCTCAGCTTCCTGACCAAGGTGAAGAAGTACACCTATTTCCGGCCTAAGTTCGTCTTCTACGCGACCTACTTGTCCGAGAAGATCGGCTACGCCCGCTACATCACCATCTTCCGCCACCTGGAGCGCCACCCGGAGCGGATGTTCCACCCGATCTTCGGCTGGTTCGAGCAGTGGTGCGCCGACGAGTTCCGCCATGGCGAGGCGTTTGCGCTGCTGATGCGCGCCGACTCCAAGGTGCTCACCGGTTTCAACAAGCTCTGGATACGCTTCTTCCTGATTGCGGTGTTCGCCACGATGTATGTGCGCGACCACGCACGGCCGGTGTTCCACGCGGCGTTGGGCGTCGATCCCACCGACTACGACTTCCGGGTGTTCCGCATCACGACCGAGATCTGCAAGCAGGTATTCCCGGTGTCGCTCGACCTCGACCACCCCGGCTTCGCCGCTGGGTTCGAGCGGCTGCGCGCCATCACGGTCGCCAAGGGCACGGCCCGACGGCAAGGCGGCGTCATGGGCCGGATCAAGGGCGCCGCGTTGACAGCGGCTGCGGCGGCAGCATTCGCGCGCCTTTATCTGATCCCTCCTAAGAACAACATGATGCCGGAACAGGTCCGGCTCGTTCCCGCCTGGTAGCGCAGCGCTTCCATGCCTGCCTGCGCCGGTCCGGCGTCGTATGCGCTGTTCGTCTGGTGGTTCAGCACCGGCCTGATCATCTGGCTGGACAACCTGCACCCGCGCACCTTTCGCTGGAGCATGTCGGCCGGAACCGCGCTGTTCGGCGTGGCGCTGTGGCAGCTTGCCGTGACCGGGACGGACGGATCGGTGTGGGGCGCCTATGCCGCCTTCACCTGGGCCGTGCTGGCCTGGGGCTGGCAGGAGATGGGCTTCTTCATGGGCTACGTAACCGGCCCGCGCCGCATCGGCAGCCCGCCCGGTGCCAGCGAATGGCAACGGTTCGTGCACGGCGTGAATGCCTGCCTGTATCACGAGCTCGCTATCCTCGCGACCGCCGCGGTCATTCTTTATGGCACCTGGGGCGCCGTGAACCAGGTCGGCACCTGGACCTTCCTCGTGCTGTGGGGAATGCGGGCCAGCGCCAAGCTCAATTTCTTCCTGGGCGTATTGAACCTCGGCGAGGAGTTCATCCCGGCCCATTTGGGGTATCTGAAAAGCTATTTGCGCCACCGCCCGATGAACGCGCTGTTCCCAGTCTCCGTCACCGTCGGCACCGCCGTGATCGCCGTGTTATGGCAGTATGCCGCTAGGCCCGGCATCAGCGACGCTGCGAGCGCCGGGCTCACCTTCGTCATCACTATGCTGACCCTGGCGGTGATCGAGCACTGGGTGCTGATCCTGCCGATACCATTTACCAAGCTATGGACCTGGGTGCTGACGCTGCGGCGGCCCGCACTCGCCAAACCCGAGCGCCCCCAATCCCGCGCAGCCGTCACCTTTTGATCAGTCTGGAGTCGCCGATGGATTACGATCAGTTCTTCCGCCGCGAGCTCGATACCCTGCGTCAGGGTGGCAACTACCGCGTGTTCGCGGACCTGCAGCGCCGGGCCGGAGCCTTCCCGGCCGCCGTCCACTTGAGCAACCTGGGCAACCGCGCCCCGTCAGACGTGACGGTGTGGTGCTCGAACGACTACCTCGGCATGGGCCAGCACCCCACGGTGCTCGAGGCCATGCACGAGGCGCTGGATAAATGCGGCGCCGGCGCCGGCGGCACCCGCAACATCGCCGGCACCAACCACTACCACGTCATGCTGGAGGAGGAGCTCGCCGACCTGCATCAGGCCGAGAGCGCGCTGCTGTTCAACTCCGGCTACATGTCGAACTGGGCGGCGCTGAGCACGCTGGGCGCACGCCTGCCGGGCTGCGTCGTGCTGTCGGATGCGCTGAACCACGCCTCGATGATCGAGGGCATCCGGCACAGCCGGGCCGAGAAGATGGTGTTCGGGCATAACGACCCGGAGGACCTCGACCGCAAGCTCGCGCAGCTCGACCCGGCACGGCCGAAGATGGTGGTGTTCGAGAGCATCTATTCCATGGACGGCGACATCGCGCCCATCGCCGAGATCTGCGACGTGGCAGAGAAGCACAACGCCATCACCTATCTCGACGAGGTTCACGCGGTCGGCCTGTATGGCCCGCGCGGCGGCGGCATTGCGGAGCGGGAGGGCCTTGCCCATCGCATCACGGTGATGGAGGGCACGCTGGCCAAGGGCTTCGGCGTCGTAGGCGGCTACATCGCAGGGTCGGCCGCCATGATCGACTTCGTGCGCAGCTTCGCATCGGGCTTCATCTTCACCACGGCGCTGCCGCCGGCCGTATGCGCCGGGGCGCTGGCCAGCATACGGCACTTGAAGGCGAGCTCGGTCGAGCGGGAAGGGCAGCAGCGCCGCGTGGCCCAACTGCGCGCGGCGCTCGACGCGGCCGGAGTGCCGCATCAGGACAATCCGAGCCATATCGTGCCGGTGATGGTGGGCGACGCCGCCCTGTGCAAGCACATCAGCGACCGGCTACTGGAGCAGTCCGGCGTCTACTTGCAGCCGATCAACTACCCGACGGTTCCGCGCGGCACGGAGCGGCTGCGCATCACGCCGTCCCCGCTGCATACCGACGCCGACATCGCCCACCTCGTGCACTCATTGTCGGCGATTTGGTCGGAACTTCACCTCAAGCGGGTTGCCTAGGGCTCATCCGGGAATATCCGAATCGGGTATCATGCGATCGGCCTGTTTCTGGATTTCCGTTGCTTGAGGAGTTTGTTACCCCGTTTGGATGATTGATCCTCACCCGATCCGCAAACGCTTCATG
>JAABUR0100002261.1_pt1 | contig 30261 bp, 34 predicted proteins | sample 5560091 | NCBI WGS metagenome assembly JAABUR01 (sample SAMN10711879, study PRJNA513375) | rock metagenome | isolation source: Antarctica rocks | place: Antarctica: Victoria Land, University Valley sud
GGTCAGTGTGTGTTTCCCAAATCCCCTCTGATTTTTTTAACAAATTGAAAAATTGACTGAGAAGGACGCTCCGTGCCAGGAGGGATGGAATGGGAATCGGGGAAGCGGGTAAAGGATGAATGAATGGGCGAGAGGATTGAGGGTTGAAGGAAGAATATAAGGAGGATGATGATTGTTTCGTTGAGGGGGGGAGGGGTATCTGATGGTAGTGTGGGTTTTTTTTTTAAAAAACTGTGATGGGTCTTTGTACTTGGGGTTGGAGGAAGTTGTGGGATCTTTGTACATTCTAGTAACGTATCCCCGAAAAAAAAGAAAAGAAAAAAAGAAAGAAGAAACCTTCTGAGATGATTAGCTTGTTGTTGCGAAAGGGTTTGCCCGCATTCTGGGGGTTTGGGGAACCCGTAGGGGATATATGTGGTCTTTGATAGTAAGAAGGGGGGGGAAAGGGTTCTCAGAAGGTTTGAAGTTTGGGTTTTTGGCACACTAGTTGTATATGTAGATCAGTTGTCGTGGAAGGGGGAGGGGTGGATTCCGGGTTTGGTGAGTACATGCTGGTATTGCTGGTATTGCTGGTATGTAGAGGGTGGCAAATGCTATTTGCAGGAGACTTGGGGGGGTTCGCCGTGTTGAGGTGTTGTTTGGGGGTTGGGACTTGTCTGAGGCTGGAGTAAATATGGCAGCAGCTTGTGGGGATTGTTTGCAGGGGAACCTACGCCGTGTGGTGTGGTTTATCATACGGGGGGGCCTTGAAATGTTGATCGAGTGGTGAAGTCACTGGGTGGGGACTTGGCAGTGAGGGTTGCGAGTAGGATTTTATTCGATTGGATGTTTGAGAGGAAAGGATATGTGAAGATAGTATCTTACTATAGATGGAAGTTTAGAAGAAGTAGCCATAATTGTCATTTAATCTTTCTTTAATCTGGAATTGAAGGAGAATAAGAGAGGGAGGGTCTGTAGAGCTTGGATCAAATAGGAATTGGATCTTGCTCCGTGATGGGGTCTGATCGAAGCTGTCGTTTAGTCGATGGCTGGAGGACTACCTCCCTATGCTTTCGTCAAAGACTAGCAGGTAGTTGCATAATTCTGAGCAGGATCAAGGGATGGAAAGGAGATGCAAAAGTTGATAAAGACGGATGTATAGACGAATGTTGATACATTCCACTTACACATGGCTCGTCCCAGCGAGTCAGGAACGTTATCCACGACAGCTTGGGGGTGTCGCCACACCGCGGATCTTCGGCAACAGCTTGCATACTCAACAGCTGCGCCTCAAGGACGTCCATACGTGCGCTTTCAGGGTGCGACTTGGGTCTTTGCTGTTTGCTCTTGCAGGGTTCCACGTGCGGGATAGTACTTTGATTTGAGGAAGGATGGCGAGAATTCATGGATGGAGAAGTGACATGGACACTCACTAGCCTTGCATCTTCACATATGTTGGCTTCTCAATTGAGGGGAACAATGGATCAATCAACGGATGAAAGATGTGTTTTTCAAGGAGCGTGGGAGAAGATGATTCAACCGGGAGGTGCGGTTAAAGACGGGGAGTGTGCTGGTGGAGAATTAATTCTATGGTTCGCTAGCGGGATATTGTAACAAGAGATCTCGATTGTTATCTAAGGTACGTGTGAATTGGACAAATTAAGGGACGAAAGTATTCATGACTCGCAAGGCAAGGATTGGATGCCTGCATAGGATGGCACAATACACAATAATGCAGAAAGACCGTCACAGTAGCAGGGTAATATATCGTTGGCGGCGTATAGAAATGCGGTACGTTTTGCTGTACCTCCATAAATTGATCAAATGACCCAAGAGATCTGAGATCTGGGGTTATATTGGAAATCCAGATGCGGAAAAATACTAAGATTTAGCTTGGAAAATGTTGGTTCCCTCACCAATGGCAATTTAGGTGCTGATATAGTGAATATGTGCCAGGGGAGAGATCGAAGATCAGTGAAAGTTCTTCTCGCAGCCCAAAGAATTATCGCACCAGATTCTCGTGGTACATGGATTTCGTGCCTGCACGATATAGCGCATAGGGAAAGATACATCTTGCCCCGAGGAGATCACCATCATGTCTCCTCTTGGCAATGGCAGCGTCAAGGCCTATCCATACACAAGCCGAATTCATTTGCGATGCCTTCCCCTGCACATTGGCAAGCATAGGAACTCTCAAAGATCCTAGGGTTTGATTTCAAATCTCTCATCCCTACTCCGTAAGCCCCTACTCCATGTGCGAGTGCTATAGATACTCACGGAGCTAGGTCGGAACGCCGAAGTGCCCAAGGTAGCACAGGACTCGAGGGCTTAGGACATTATCTCTATTATCCTCCGTACGAGACGATCGTATCATTTTCGTATCTAATCTCCAGAATAGATTTCCCCGTAGTGTTAGCCCTACTTAGCTCTTCCATTGATCCTTACCTGGCAATATCTGTGTGTGTAGCGAATTCGTCTGATGGTGGAGGGTTCAGTCCTAAAAATAAAGAGTGCGCTTGGCTTTTAGACTCGTGATAGAGGCGGCCTGGCGGCCATCATTGCTCTGAATGGTGACATTTCTTGGCATTGGGAGAATACCATATCACGTCGCAGAACTAGCCACGCTGTTACTGCCGCTGCAAGAGCCTAGATGGCGGTCCGCAACAGACGGCGGGGAAGGTAGGTCGGCGATTGTTCCTTGTGGTGGTGGTGGTGGTCAGGCAACGAACATGTCCCGCCTGGGGTTTCCTGATGTTGCATGGTGCAGCATCGAATTCCTTGTTGGGGGAGTCATCGTGGGAAGCGAACTCGTTAAATTGTTGCACAACCTTTCGGTCGCATGAGATGGACTGTGCCCTACCTCCCTCAAGTAAGTGTCTTACCGTTCCTTACCGTTCCTTACTCTCCAGATGTTCAGTAATCACGCTCCAAGTCGCACCGGAACAGGGGGACGGAGGTCTCCCCGCACTTCCCGCATGGCATCGCGCAATCTGATGACAAGGGACATATCGGCGACCACATTTATGTCAAGGTGCTTGGAAAGTGGGAGACGAGATGTCTTTGGGTGGATGACTGCCTCCTCGGCAGCTCCATGACGTCGAGGCGCCTTCAAAAGGTTAATCAGGTTCCCGCGGTTCGCGTGCGAGTCGATGACTGGTGTGTCTTGTGTGCCTTGTGTGTAATGCTGTAGTGCAGCTTTGTGTGGTCAAAACAAAGGTTTTACGGATCAAAGGGTCGGTGATCGACGATCTGATAGATCGGCTAAATTCCAATATGAGGAGATACAGGACGGGGCGTTTTTAGATCTGTTTAGATAAACAACAACGTATGTGGGGTGGATGGCAGTGCTTTCCGTTGTCTTACAGCAGGTAGGTAGGTTTCCTTACTCTTGGCTACACTGCTTGCAGCCTTGTTGCAACTTGTTGTTCGATCCCAAATCCATGTACGGTAACGTATTCTGCAGCTTTTACCGTAATACTAGTAGATTGTAAGGTTCTGAGAGGGGTATTAAGTGTGTCTATCGGGTCGTCTCGTGACAGCGGATGATACTTTTCGTCGGGAAACCATGCCCGATGGATAAAATACAGTGGACCCGACGCCCCCCGACTCGTGGCCCAACCATATTGTCCGAACTCAGAACGCCAAAACTCCCCAGTGACCGCCAAAGATCCCAACCGAGCCGCCCAATCACGCTTGTACAACCCGTAACCGTCACAACGCTAATACGTATTCTCCTGCCCTTGCCCTGTCGTCTCGAACATCCCTCCCTCGACCGCAAATTGATCGAACATATCCGGCGTCGTTATCTCGCTGAGGATGGACCCCTCCCGCGATGATTTCATGGACGCGATCTGGCTCCTGAGCTGTTCCACTTCACGTTTTAAATGGTGGTGCGTCGTGTCGAGCGCCGTGTATGAGTTGGCCAGCGTCTGATGTTTGGATTCGAGGTCTTCGAGCTGATGCTCGAGTTGCTGGACGTGCTTTTCTTTGCGCTCACGGAAGGCTCGCTGAGAGGCTCGATTTTGCGCGCGTCGCCGCTGGAACCGGGAAAAGTTAGTATGCATATGCGTTCAGGCAGCAGGCTGCCGATGGGGTGTAGCTTACGATGCGCATATTGGATACGGTCTCTTTGTCCTGGGCAGTCGTAGACCGCCTTCTTCGCCGATCCTCGTGCAGCGGGGCTGTGAGGTCCATAAATTCAATGGAGTTGGTGATGGGTTGTTGATCGAGATATAGTGAATTGTCGGCGCTTTGGGGGTATAGGCCGTATTCGAGTGAGCTGAGAGGTGAGAACATCTGCGAATGCTTCGTCAGTATTAGGCTCGCCCCCGGACAGCGGTGTGAGAGTCTCACCATGGGGGGGCTTGGGCTGGAGTCGGTAGAGCCTCCATATCCACCGCCGAAGCTCAAGTCTGGCATGTTGGTGAGATGCAGAGGTGAGGCACAATAATCTGGTGAGGCTTTGATATAATGGGTGTCCATGCTCTGTGTCTGGAAAGGAGGTTGATCAAGCAAGGAAGGACAGACGGTATTAAGGTGTGGTATATGGTATTCCTATATTATTGGTGTGATATATGTAGGATCAAGAAAGAAACGGCTGTCCATCTACGGCAGTGCCTCGTTCTATATATGTTGCTCATGTTGCTCACGTTGCTCACACATCCGACCGCGACATCGCTTCAAGTGAGAAGACCATGTTCCAGAACAATATTCATACTGCTCTTCCAGAAAGCCCCACCGCCATTCTGCTATTCTCCAAGGTGGGAGAAAGCTTGTCTGCTGGGCTGCCCCTCGAGTACGGAAGGCTAAGAGTCTGATACGCACACCTCATCACCGTCATCGTCATGATGGAACGCAGGTAAGGGTAGCTAGCTGCATGTCCCCACGTGTCCAGGAATTTCCCTGCATGCAGTTCGAGTATGTAAGGTAAGGTATTCCATAAATCTCTTGGCGCTTACATGAAATGGTGCGTAACGGACCCTGGATGTTCTGGATATGGCACGGCATGTCGAGCCTGAATCCCGCAAGCTCGTTTCGCAGTCCCTGGGATTGGGCCCTCTGTCACGGTATCACCCCCAAGGGTGGCCATGATTGACCCGAACAGGGAAATGCTGACTTAGTGTCGTGACTAACAGTTGCGGTGAACGTTCGGATTGTTTCAAGGTACGTACCACCGTTTCTTCAACCTTCTGCATGCCGTTCAACCGTTCGGGGCACCATATGCAGCCGTACGTGTTGTGTTGGGCATTTACAGCCGGAGTCATCGGTGCAGCATGCATTTCTGCTGAGCCGACAGCCAGCGCGCGAGGTTGGGCGCATGGGTTCAGATCACTCGTCTCCATACTCCTTACTTGTCCAAGCCCTAAAATATCTCAAGATAAAGCACCTAAGATATGTCCAGTGTCATTAGTAATGTACGCGCGAAAGAGATAGCTCTTGGCACTCGATAGATATCAATGGCCCTCGGCCTCGGTCTTCAATAATAATAATATAGTTGAGTAATCCGCACAAGAAAATAGAAATATCAATTCAAGGATCATTGCAGCCTCGAGATAAAATGCCAGATGTGCTTCACAGTCCACACCCTACCTAACCTGACCTTGTGGGATCGATGTAACCCACAAATGCGCCCTTGGCTTACCTTGTTCTCAAGCGAATTACAACTCTCGAGAACCGACCGGCCGCCGGTATGATTAACCGATTTGACATTGACATGCACAATCGTGTGGAAGCTGAACCGGTTCGTCACGAAAAAAAGTATACTCGATCACACAGCAGCCTGATGCTTGAAGCAATTTGCTGATAGGGGGCAAATCACCGAATAAGCCAATGGATGTTACGGGCCTTACTTACCGAGCCTTGCCCTATAGTATGTTGAAAAGAAATGTAGTTATTGAGACACGAGAGAACCGAACAGCCACAGCGACGGGGTTTGAAAGCCTGATATAGTCTTGGAGGTCTCTATCGTAACTGACCTAATCATAGCGTGTTGTTCAGAATGAGGATGTTGAGATTATCTGGCAGCGCAAGCGTCTACTATTAATGTAGTTGATAGGAAGAGGCCACCAATATTACTCAGTGTTCCAGATGAAGGGTCAATATGCTCCTCTCGATTCTTTCATCAGTCGGACGAGGTTTATCAGAGTAGGACCTCGAAGGAGAAATTCGCAACTCTATCATGTCCTCTGCGTGTATCAGTAGCAGCAGGAACCATGGCCATGGCTTTCCACCGAACGTGGTCATATAGAAAAGGGGCTGTTCAATAGAGAAGCTTGACTGCCATAACATGTACAGTAAATGCAGGCTATTACAGTTGGCGACCAAAAACTGGCTGTTCCTACGACATCTCCCAGTGTAGATCTGTGAGGGCTCTTGTGGCCGTACCTGGTGGCCATCTGGATCATGCTCAGGGCAGGAAGCCCCTGTTGCTCACCGACTGGGCAGTAAAACTGTTGTATGTACTTCTCGAATTAGAGAAGCGTAATCGCCTGTGATGTCTCTTAAGGAAGAATTGGCGTTTTCCAAGTGTACTCTCTTCCCTGGAATGATCCTAGCATATGCAGGTCTGCCGAGCCCGCTCTATAGCCGTCTCTTCTCGGGACTGAACACTCAGCCCCTTCTCTGAGGCGAGCCGAAGCTGACGTAGATCTTGGCTAGCTGATCTCTACCTTTCCACTCTATTGGGTCCGCATAGCTGCGGCCCAGCTGACCTCACACATCGTGATTATGATTCCTAGCTCTTCCGAAGATTTCTAGGTAAAGTGTTTTGTGCGTGGAGGTAGCTAGAACAAGTTGAAAGTACTTGAAGCCTCGTGCGAATGAAGAGCACTTCTGCAGCTAGAGGGCTTTCGGGATCGGTTGGGGATATATTCCATCCTCCGCTGAACTTCTGTGTATTATTGTCGCTCTTGGTGGCGTCGGATTAATCCTGGGCACGGCGCTGTACGGAGTACTGTAAGGTCGAAGGAATCTTTGACAAGAAGAAAAAGAACGGCAAACTCCATCCTCTACTCTGCACTAGCGCGGAGGGCGGGATGCCACGCGATGATCCCTGATCTCGCGTGATCTCTCCTCATACTCCCTTTAGCCCTTAATTACAAAAATCCGGAAACCTAATTCGAACGTGTTGAATCTTCTACTGTAGACAACTTCCTCATACAGCCAGTCAAAACCAGTCCCACTCTACTTGCGACTCAAAGAAGCAGGATCGTGGTTGTGAAGTTGTCCGATCCGTCTCTCTTTCTGTTCGGCTAAATCATCGTAGCATATCTTGTACTTTCCGGCCTCTATTATTGACCGAGCAGTGTTGTTACCTCTTTGCGCTTCAATGTCCGCCTACCACAAGCCAAGGACCACCACCCAGTAAATTGTACAAATGCATTTGCTAACATAGTATTTACACCGGCTCTCAAGTACAAATTGCGACGGACCAAAGTGCCTCCTCAGCTCAAGTCCCGCACCAAATTGTTACTCTAGGGGAACACTCTTGTGAGCGGCAAGTCCAACACGAAACCACCTTGTATATCGACTGTGCTCAATCGCTGGAGATCTTCTATCTGTGCATACTGCAAGAGCCTCGGATCATCGTGCGTGTTTCGTAGCACAATCTGAAACCGGTCGAAGATCTTCGTCGTCCAACAAGTCCACCCCCACCGCACGGGGAAGCTTCAATACATTGTGATATGCGATATAGAATCGTCACAAATGTACATCTGAGCTGTCGAGTCCCTCTTCTTCGTTTTCTAATATACTTTAACCCTTTAGCTGTACACAACTTCAAATCTCCATTTTCAAACCGAAAACCGCCTGGGAAAGCTAGTTAGGAAAAGCTTCGAGTGTCTCAAAAGCACGTTGATAGCCCACAATCAGGAAGTGGGAGAGTGAAAAGTGTTGATGTGCAGCGCCAATTGCTAGGTAGGTATGCCTGTTTCCCGAAAATTTTCGAAGTTAATGTCAGAATTCTTCCCTCATCTTGTTCATCTCCACCGGTTGTTCTTCTCTATCTGTTTGTTTCACAGTGAGTCAGTCACTTTTTGCGCTGAGCCACTACCACATACTTCAAAAAAATACGTTCTGAGTCTGCGTTGATCTACCTACACTGCACAATGCTGGCCCACTTGCGCCTCTATTACGGCGCCAAACATCGGGGATGCCGATTCCCGATGATATCGTCTCAAACACACATTTTTATCCTCTAACAGAATTTCTCCCATTGTCATACTATCATTTGTTTGTGTCCAGTGTTTCTTAGTATCAGCAAATGAACTATTCCTTGATCCTGTTTCCTTACCTCTATCATCTGCCCCTTCGTAGAGTTCACCGCATCTCGCGTATGTGCTCTTCACTGATTTATTTGCACTTCATCGCCGTTTGTTCTTCACTTCAGGACCCAGCGTGTCACCTCTACGCTGATCTTCTACTATGTTAATTCCAGGTCCCTGCTTGAGCGTTTGATTGGCTGTAGGCTGATAGATTTGTTCAGAATACGCAGAAATTCAAGGATCGCCACAAAGCTGAGGCCTAACGTTGCCTTGAGTACCACATCGAAACGCCCCGCAAAGAGGAAAGATTGCCCATACTCTTGTTGTTCCCAACTAGAGCAACCGCAATTGAGCGGACGACTCAAACTTGTCTGACGCTTATTATCCATCTTTGGTGTCGTAGGTGCTGATGGTATTCAAAATGTGTTTCCCCAAGGTTGGAGGAAGTAATGCTCTTGCCCGTGCAACAAGCGAAGAGCGCAAGAAAAATCAAGAAATCGATAAGTTGATTCGCAGAGACAAGAAGGCGAATGCAAAACAGGTGAAGATCTTACTCCTAGGTCAGTCTCAACATTGCTGTCCTCATCGCTCGAATGTCAGCCCATCACGTGTGCTTTTGTCTGATTCTTTCCTATGCAGGCGCCGGAGAGTCCGGCAAATCGACAATCCTGAAGCAGATGCGAATAATCTACTCCGAGGGCTTCCATCTCGACGAGCGCAAGGAAGTCCGTCAGGTCATATTTTCCAATATGATAGTCGCATTCAAAATTATTGCCGAGGAGATGCGAGACCTCGGAATCAACTACGAGGTTGACGAATCCGATGTAAGTCTATATCTGATATCGGCGTATTCAGCGCTGATTTGCTACAAGGAATATGAACGTGTTATAGCTGCCGCAGAGGATATTGGCTCCGATGATCCATTCCCGCAGCAATGCCTGGTGGCAATGAAAGGGCTATGGAAAGACGACTCAGTGCAGAGGACTATTGGACGTGGCAACGAGTATGCTCTTCATGACAACATCCAATAGTAAGCTTTCTAAGAGCCTTGCATGTAGTGCTGGTAACTAATTTATACAAGTTATTTCAATAGCATCGACCGTCTTTTCGCGCCAGGTTATCTGCCTACTGATCAAGACGTTTTGCGCTCCCGTCTTCGTACGACAGGAATCACCGAGACTCTCTTCGAACTCGGTCAATTGAACTACCACATGTTCGATGTGGGGGGCCAACGTTCAGAGCGCAAGAAATGGGTTCATTGCTTCGAAGGAGTTCATTGCCTTATGTTTGTTGCCGCTCTGAGTGGTTACGATCAATGTCTAGTTGAAGACAAGACTGCCGTACGTACTTTATGTTAGTAACTAACACCAAAGAAGCCTGGAAGCTGACGTGACTTGCCCAACCAGAATCAAATGCAGGAGGCTTTGCTACTGTTCGAGTCAATTATGAGCCTGAGCTGGTTTAAAGGATCCTCAATAATCCTCTTCTTGAACAAGATTGATCTTTTCAAAGAAAAACTGCCACAGAAGCCAGTTCGCGACTACTTTCCCGACTACTTAGGTGCGAATGACGATGTCGCGGCTGCATCGAAATACTTTTCAGACAAATTCCGCAGCCTGAACCGGAGCGAGGGCCGTGAAGTCTACGTACACTATACGAACGCCACAGATACTAACCTGCTCAAAATCACTATGCAGAGCGTGCAAGATACAATCATTCAAAGCAATCTGAATACTTTGATCTTGTGAGATACGTACATCCGAAGGGCTGGGGTACTTACGGCTTATGGTTTTATGGTGGCTACTGTTCGGACACAGGGCTTTCTTGCTTTAGTATACCCTACCACATACATGAGGCATACTGCGTACTATGGGGAGTCATTTTTGATGCATTTAGAAGGGCACTGTTGGCCCGTGGGGTTGTCTAAAAGCTACGTATGGAATGTCTGTTTCTGTGATTGGATTTTCTTGGAATCATAGTCCATTTCGCAATGTGGCATTTGCCAGGGGGGATAGCTCGCAGATGGGCCTGCATATCGTCTACATATTGCATTTCAATGCGGGTTTAGAGGATAAGCCGTTAGCAGAATGTTATATTCATGAACGCAAGTTGTTTCGGCCACCGTAGACAGATTTGACTACTATCTAAGATATGCTACCCGCCAACCGTAGCGATACCAACTCCACTCTTTGCCATCATCTAACCGTCCTGATATCAACCATGCGGGTTCGAGCAGTGTGCATAACGAATCTTGCATGTTGATATGTTGTCACTCTCTTGCAATGAGGCTGCTCGGCGCAGTACTTGGACCTGCCTATCATGCTCCGCCCTACCACGAACTTCGCAAGCGCTGATGGCGATTACATCCCGCCCATTGGCGGTTCGTACACATCAACGCAAGCACTCGTCCTCAAAGACCCCAAGCTCTCCTAGCGATGATCCAAGAGCTATTGCAACGCCTGCTGAAGCTCCCACTACGGAGGCAAAACCTATCGCGAAAGTGGACACAGAGAAAAGGTCTAACACACGCCTTAGTCGGCGCAAATCCAAGGAAATCACACAAGAAGCATTTGGAAGAACGAAGCCTGGCCCACAGCCGAACCTCCCAAGTGTACCTTCAACGCAGCATTTGGATCCTGCTGGTAAGTTTGTACCACACACTTCACCTCTACCCTGTCGCTCTACTGACTACATACCAGGTATCCACCTAGCATCCTTATTTTCCGCCCATAGACCCATATCACTCACCGCCCCTATCCCGCCTCCTTCTAGTGAAACTGCCTTCTCCCTCATCTTCAGCCCTAGAAAGCAACATAAGCCTCACCCAACAGACGTCATCTACACCATCTCCTCCACGCTCGAGAACCTAGAAGCTGCCGCTCAACCCACCAACACCCAAATCCAGCAGCAACAAGAACAAACGGACCTCCGCAACGCCGTCACTCAAGCCTCCCACTCCAACGCTGAAACCAAACATCTCGACGCCCAACCCCAAAACCACCTTCATATCAACATTCAAGAACTCGCCAAGAACTTCCGGCCTTTTGTTGCCCCACCTCCGCCCGTCGCAATGGGCTCACCCGAAGAAGTAGCCCAGCTGGCTAAGCGCAAAACCCATGCCGGATCTACAAAAAAGAAATCCTACTCCGCTCTGCTTACGATCCTTGAAAGCACGGGTCCCAACGGGCAAAAGACGTACGAGGCTCACACCTCCCCCATCCGTGAGGATTCCGTCACCACCACCAATCTGATCCAAGAACCCGAGTCCCCCAACGCGCCTCAACAACGGCCACAGATAAGACAGCCGTTTCTCAACCGCATGAGGATCCGGCAAGAGGTATGGGAGGATTCACCGAGGGGGAATGGAGTTAGGGAACAGTGGAGGGCGATAAGTGTGAAGAGACAGCGGAAATTGAAGATGAAGAAGCACAAGTACAAGAAGCTGATGCGGAGGACGAGGAATTTGAGGAGGAGGTTGGATCGGAACTAAGCTTTGTCCCTGTTTATTAGAAGCTCTAATTAGCGGAGAGAGACGAAGGCGTGGTTGCTGGAAGACAGTGATGGGGGGTTCTTCTCCTGTGTGGTGCATCCTACTGCGAAGCTAGAGACGTAGGGAGGAGCGAGGGCGCCTAGTTTCGTGTGTTGCAGATTGCATAAGCATTATTCTTATCGTTTCTTAACTTTCCTCGTGGTAGATTTGCAAGGAGTTGCTATGATCAAATATGAGGGTTTTTCGTTGCTTGAACGTATAATGCGATCAATGTGTACCGCGAGGTTGAGAAGTGTAGGATGACCACATACTATGTTCCACTACAACGCCAGGGCTCTTGGAAGGATCAGCGTTGTTGTTGGCATACTGTCTACCCAAATATTGCTGCAAAGACAATTGCAGCAGTGGATCCCCCTTGCGGAACAGAAGAAACAGAAGTGAGGGTGGGAACAAAGGGTCACTTTGGCGTCTTGTGGCGAACAAAACAGTCCATTGATATTTAGGGTACGACAGTAGCCTCACTTCCTATCTACCAAAGACCCCTCTCGAATGCTTTACTGCAAAAGACAACGCCGAAAGAAAAGCCCCACATATCTCGCCATCTGCCCTCCTTTTCATACACATTTGACAGTATAACCATTGGGATGATGACGTTTCGGAAGCTGGCTGGAGTGGGTTGTAGTTGTCGATTTAGCACTCGGCTGCCGTGGCCTTTGAGTTCATTAGGAGAGCGACGATGAGTCCGTAAAGACCTGTTAGTAGGGATTAGCGTGATACTGTAAGGTTCCGGAGGAGTCTGTTATACCCAGTACTTCGGCGAAAATAAGGATCAAGATCATCCCAACAAATAGTCTTGGTTGCTGTGCTGTACCGCGGACACCAGCGTCACCAACAATACCAATAGCGAAACCAGCCGCGAGACCAGCCAGACCGACACTAAGACCTGCTCCCAATTGAATGAAACCGGTATATAAGGGCAGGTTCTGCTTCAGGCCATCCGAGATTAAGACTGAGACAACTAGTCCGTAGATACCAATGATACCAGCCATAATAACCGGGACAATGTCTAAGATGGCATTAGCGACCCATCCCAACGTATAACGTAGTCAATCAGTCATTATGCCAACGTACTCTTTACAATCAAATCTGGTCTCAAAACACCCATGGCCGAGATGCCAACGCCGGACTTGGCTGTTCCATATGCAGCGCCAAAGCAGGTGAAGACGATGGCGGATGTGCATCCCATCGCACCAAAGAAGGGCTACAAATACACATCAGCTTCCTGGTCATGAACAGTCTGTGTATATCGAGCGGCATCTGGAGATCTTTGAGGGTGCCTGGTGGATTTGCTAGGCGTGGCGAAGCTAGGTCGTATGAGGGGTGATACTAACAGCATAAACGGGACTGTAGAGCCGAAAAGTTAGCTTTTACAATGCTTGCTGGTGATGTGGAGATGCGCAGAGCTCTTCAAGTAGATTGCTGCGCTGGTGAAGCATGCAGCTTATCGACCAAAGGGCCAGATCAAAAGCAATGCGGGATGAACATACCAAAGCTCTGAAGTCATCTTGTATGCTTGGACAATATTTAACCCTCTCGGTGCTAGGTAGGGAATGAATAGGCACAGAATCTCTCAAGTAGATGCGGTATTGGATTGGTAGGCAGGCACTTGATGGTAGTGATGATGGAGATTCGAAGATCTGATCGAGGATGGCGGCTTCGCTAGCGTATGTGTCACGGGCCACGCTATCGACTTCAGTACGGAACTGAGAGAAAGTCGAATGAGATTGACGAGCATCCTCTACAAGGTCAAAGGGCGAGCCAACGCAAGGAACCCTTTACCTAAGACTCCATCCACAAGAGCTAGATCAAACCCAATCGACGCCTCCCAGACACCTAAGGACTTTCTTGCTCTTCAGATATGGCAGACGGGCAATCAGCAGGTAGATCTACCTTCCATGTTAAAGCTTCAAGATTCTAAAGCCCTCTTAGCATGGCCGATCGCCGACCAGGCGCTCACCCAGAGTATCCTCGATCTCGTTCAGCAAGCCTCGCATTTTCGGCAGCTGAAGAAGGGTGCCAACGAAGGTCCGTCACATACCCTGTCTCAGGATCACAGTGTGTCTGATACTAACATGTCCTCGCAGCTACCAAAACCCTCAATCGCGGAACTTCTGAGATTATAATTCTGGCTGCGGACACTGCACGCAAGTCACCCACAAGTCTTTGCTTTCTCTTGAAGCTCTGCTCATTCTTAGCAGCTCTCGCCATATTGCTACACCTCCCACTATTGTGTGAGGATAAAAACGTTCCCTACGTCTACGTTCCGTCGAAAAGCGCGCTGGGCCGAGCTTGTGGAGTCAGTCGGGCTGTGATCAGTGCTAGCATAACTACGAATGAGGCTTCGGAGTTGATGTCGCAGATCAGATCGCTGAAGGATAAGGTGGAGAGATTGATGATCTAGGCGTGGAGCAGAGTCCAAAAGATCGAAACAAAAGCTAAATGGCGATTTGTATCAAAACGTCTCATGCATAGGCATAAAAGGTGTTTGTTAGGAGAGGAGATTCCTTGAAAACTGATCTTCACCTAACGTCATGGCCATTGTGTCTTTCTTCATTCAGGGAGGTTGAATCCATCTTGCCAGTAAGATCTAACGAGCCTAATTGGATACTCTATGAAACCATTCCACCCCGCTCGCACCCAAGCTGAGGGCCTACCGCAACAATCATAACCTTGGGAAAGGTACCGAATACATAACAATAGCGATACGATCCTAAGAGCCTCAAGTGTGGTACAATAATACATGCCGAAGAAAAGCTAATGTCGATCCCACATCATATCAGCTTTATTTACTTTTCTTTCAAAGATCAAGAGAGTATATTTCGCTATGCTCCGTACCTGATTCTGACCATATGCTTAGGTAGAACTACTTCTATAATTCTACGGGTTCTAAGGGGGAACTTGATATCTGTATGTTTTTACAACTTTTTGTGTCGACTTATCGATGTGGCGATTTGTTTCAATCGATCGGTCGGAACTGGATTTTCACGGTAGCCGGTTTTAGAGAACTCTGTACGATTGGTGGCTGTGGTGCTGCTGTGATAGAGCCTAGGTGCCTACCTTGCAGTCATTTAATGACCTACTCATCTTTCTCTTGGTAAGGGGTTGATATGCCCACAAATTATCGACTCCATCAGCTGTCACATTCCTTTTGCAAAAGTTTAGCAAAAGTGTTCACATCCCGCTGATGGTAATATACCATCAGCGAGATGCTGGTCACTGTCCCCGCCATCTCCTGGGCGGCGGCCCTGGCTAACCTGATCTCCTCCATTCCTCCGGCGCTCCTGCAATGAACGATGCAGGACTCGAACCTTCGACCTTCGGATTGGTGGATGGGAAAGTTGCGTACTGAGCCAAGGTGAGTGCCTATTTGGTTTGTGCAAGAAAGGGTGTCGTTGTTGGATATATAGCTGTTTATTTCGGGTGGCTTTCTTGACACGCCCCTTTTTCCTGCATGTACATCCCTATACATCCTAGACGTACCATGTTAAGGCCAAGCAGCTCCTGTTCGATCATTAGGCGGGCTCTTCTCTTTCAGCTACTTGCCATACAAATTCCAACCATGTACTACCACATTTTCTCCTATTATCACAAATGATTCACACTAGATATTCGAAAAAAACTCTTGTTATCCGACCAATGCTCTATATCCCCAGCTTTATCTCGTTTGCAGTCCGCCGTAAGAGATAGCCATTGATTTTCGTTAGTCAAATCCCTCCATAGAAGACAAAACACCCGAAGCACTACTTCCATGTCACCTAATATAGATATTAGAAGACGGGACAGCTAAACACAAAGCTAGGAACCTTTCTCATGGCAAGAGCGCTTGAGACGAGTCCGTGCAAGAAACTAACGTAGACAGAGCGATTTGCAGGCGTGATGAATTGCTATGATAAGACTTTCCTTCTGCTCGTATAACCTATAAATTTTTTCTAAATAAGTAGTGCCATTGTCCAAATTCGAGCAAATGCCAAGGCTGTGGCCGCACGAGCGCAACAAAGCACAGCGGAACCCCCTTCCGCTGCGGAATACATACCTTACCCTCCTAGCCATCTATGACGCCCACAGCGGCTACCCACGGCTTCACATCTCCGCCCTCGTCCAATTTGCCCACGCCCTCCACCCCCCATCCAAACACCCCCTTCCGTCCGCACCCAAATACCTAAACAACCTCCCCCCAAACATGCCCCCCAAACCCAAACTAAACGTCCACTCCTTCCCCCGCCCTCCCCTCTGCGAAAAAACCCCGCGCCACCTCCAGATCAAATGGAGGAACCAGATAATCGCCGACACGAAAGACGCGTATTGGGTTCTTGAGACTACGCATCCGCCTAGTATATTGGCCCTCCCTCCCTTTCAACCTTTCGGCAATGGCTGATCATCGGACCCCCCCACCCCAGCATACTACCTTCCCCCGCACTCCCTTTTCCTCCCCCTCCTCCCCTCCCCGCACACCTCCTTCTGCGAATGGAAAGGCCCGGCCACCTACCACCACATCGCCGACCCTTCTAGCGGCGAAGTGATCAAGAACAAATTATGGTCGTACGAGGATCCGACGCTGGGGTTTAAGGGGATTAAGGGGTATTTGAGCTTTTATGCGAATGCGCCGTGGGAGTGCTATGTGGATGGGGAGAAGGTGGAGCCGCAGGAGGGGGATTTTTATGGGGGGTGGGTTACGAGTGAGTTGGAGGGGAGGATGAAAGGAGGGGCGGGGACGTGGGGGTGGTGATGGAGGGGGAGGTGGTAAATATTTGGGGGGTTCTATGAGGGATGTGTTAGGATGGCGAGTGCTCATCTTGAGGCGGTTTCATTTTGGGCTGGCTTAAGGTGCATTCATTTGATCGGGCGTGCATACCGTCGATGAGGTAAGAGAATGATGGTATGTACAGGGTGTCCTCTATTCCTCTACGCAGCACAAAGAAACCACCTGCGAGCAGAATCCTCAAACTCCCCAGTCTCCAAATATCGTTCGACTTCTTTCCGCTGAGTAGAATATCAGTATATCGAGCCTTCGAATACAATCTTGGGTTACTGACCGGTACCCGCAATGAACAGTGGCCGTCCTTTTGAGTAAACTTCCCCTTCCGGACGCAATTCAAACAGAACCCGTCTTTGCGCATACAAACTGCTGACATGCGCACCAAAGTTTCTTTCATATCAATACAACCACATGTCTCGGCACCACCGTCCGGGACCCAATTGCGATACTCAAGCATCCTATGTGCGACATTGTCTATGCTAGAGGTGGAGAAACGTCTGCTAGGGAAGAGACCGAGTCGATACAATTCCTGCCAGTGGTGACCGATCTTAATTGCTCTATTGCATTTGGCCGGTTCCAGGCGACGTGTTTGACAGTTGTTGTCTCCCTTCTCTTCAAAATAATACGCTAGGTGGCTCTCGAGTGCTTTCGGCACCAATGATAGGATGAATTTGCGTCGGTCATTCAACGATTCTGTTGGGTTTACTCGGTCAGTATTATTTGCAGCCAGGGCATGAATCTCTTCACGTACCGAGTAGTGTTTCCGGGAGAATATTTAACCCTGTGTCGTTCTGATTTTGTAGGGTAAGATAAGTCTCAAAGTCTTTAGCCGTGCTATATAGCACAATATTTCTGGAACTAACGCGGAAAGCATGGTAGCTTCCATACGAGTAGGAAATATACAGCATTTTCAAGTATTTGTCTTCTCCATCAGGTGAACCTTTCCATTTCTGTAACCACCACCGGCTCCATGGGGTTATCGCAGAGGCGATGTCGTACTTATCACAAAGTATCGCAAGCTCCTCGAACAATAAAAAAGAGACATCATGATCCACACTTCTTGAAAGGTGAATGGCGTTACATAACCAAGTGACAGCTTCCGGGTTATCCTCTGGAAGAGGGAGCTGTAGAGGCACTTTGGATGACCGCTCCACACCTTCCAGGAAACGAGGAATCTGCAGCATCTTATTGAAAACGGGAGACGCCAAGCTAAGCACCTTCGATGACACTAGAAGAGACTTGAGTTCATTTGGCGGACCGATCAGCAGCAGGACATCTCCTTCAGGATCTGCGTCTTTAAGTGCAACGAAGGTCGCAGGTGTGATGGTGTCAGCCATTCTTGGGATAAGCTGATGGAGCTGATAGGTTCTCGATAGGTTCTTGAATTGTGGAAATATGGTCATAAAGATTTTATTCAACGACGGAGCAGCAGGCTTGCTGATAACTAGGAACGGCTGTGGAGATGCTAGAAGGTAGATATGGTCCTTTTATATGGTCGACTCTGTTTGAAGCGGACTCCCTAGCGAGTAAGGAAAACCCAAGCCAACACCACTTATTCCAGCATATGTGTTGAAGCCCAAGTGTCTGGAAAAGGCGAATCCATTATTACTACATCTCCAGACTCAAGTAGCGTAACTCCCTCGTCTTTAGAATCAAAGTCCTGGCCGTATAAACTCTTTGTAAACTCTCTATTCTTATAAGACTCTCTATCCTTCATGTCTATCAAGTGAATATTTCCCACATGCGTGTATAGCAAAACCCGCAGGCCCATCAAAGTCTGCATTACTGGTTGGAGTAAGCAAACACGGTGCATGGACACCTCACAGTCGCATCTGCCCTATCAAGCCTTGTGAATAGTGTGAAATTCAAGAGCAGGAAAAAGCAATCCCAAAACTTTAGGTATAAAAGTTGGTTTGAGCGTGATGGACGTAGTTTCTGAAGTAGCAAGTGCTAAGCAGGACAGGAAGGTACACCTTGCCCAAATCGGAAAGAAACGCAGTTCGCTACGAGTGAGCAACTCCTTACTTCTCTACAAAATGACAAGTCGAAGTACACAATGTCATTCCTGTGAAGAAGAAAAAGTGAAGAACGATGGTAACCCATTGTATTGGGAAAGCTGTCGATTACAAGTAGTTGCTATATAGTAGGGTGGTATCTCTTAGATCCTTCAAGTATATCATACAATAGATTCCCACTAATCGGAGACATAAACCCCATGCCTATCCTAATGCAAGTGGTTTTTCCCATCCCATCGTATATCCAAGTATTCTTTAGACTCCACATATGCACCCCCAATGCCGCTTATACAGAAAATATTGTACGAATATATATTACATGTCAAGTCACCTCCCACTGCTTCTTGATGTCGGCGAGACCCACTCTGTACTCTTAGCTGTTCTTGGCGATCCAAAAGCCGTAGGTGTGCCTGCGTCCTTGATCCCCTCAACGCCCGGACTAACGAGTATTTTCCATTTTGCTGTCTGTCGGAGCTCGTCCTCACCAATCTCACGATTTCTGAGCTCATGGGCCAGCTCGCTGGCTTTGTGGTCGCCACGGCGTTTGGCGAGTAGAGATGCAGGATTGCCGAGAGGCGCAGGAGTCCTGGGGAGACTCTTATCTCGCGATGGGTCCAGCTCGACTTGCACTCTGGGACGTCGAGGACGGGTCGGACTTCCTAGGGAGGGCTGATGCTGTGTAAGAGGTGCAACCGAGCCAGGTATTTTGGGATATCTGACTTGCCCGGGAGGAGAACGCTCTGACACAGGAGAGAGTACATGACGGTGTTCGGGCATCTCATCATCTTCACCTGCGTCTTCGAAGCTAGTGTCAGAGTCCATCGAGAAATGCGTTGGTGGTCTTCGGCGGTTACTCTTTCTTCTTGGAAGGGACCTTGAAGACCGAGCAGTTGAGCTTGGCAACAGATCAGATGATGCCAAGCCTTGGCTACGGGGGGAACTGGTCGACATTCCAATTCCAAGGCCTGGTTCAGATCGATTCAATATTGAGTGCGACTTCGGTGCGCTTAGCGACTGCCGTGCAGGTAATGGCTTGCGGATTATTTCTACCGATCGAGACCATGGCCCGTGGTTCAATGCATTTGGGTATGGAAGCCGAGATGGAGAGACTTGCCCTTGTTGCCTTGCGTACGTAGAAGGGGAAGGAACGCTGCGAGGGTCTACGAAGGGATCTGAAGGCGACAATTGTTCATCAAAACGCCCATGTTGGAGATGGACTTGACTCGTGTCCGAAGAATTGCGGCCCCGAGGAGAGGGTCTTGCCAAAGGTATTATGGCTCTTTGCCCAGCACCAGCGTTTCCAGCAATCGGGCTAACCGGACTCATCTGGGCCTTGATGCGAAGGGGTGATGGGTATAAAGAATATGACGGTTTATCAGGTAGTAATTGAGAATTTGTCCTGCGGCTTCTGGTACTCGTATGGGGGCTGTCTTGTGATGCTTCAGACCTCGTTACAGGATCAGCAGCTACTCCTAGCTCCTCCGATTCCACATTTCTTGGCCAGAGAGTCCACCTGCTCCCGTCGTTTGCGGTAGGAGCAGCAAATGTTTGCGGCGCAGGATTCACGGGCAAATTTCTTGACCTATCACCATTTCCCGGACTGCTGGCCATGATAGCAGAACCACGTGGTGAGCCCTGCTGACTCTCAATGATCTTGTCTCCACCAAATGAAGAACCACTGTTGCGTCTCTTTGAATTTCGTCGGCGGCGGCGGCAAAATATAAAGAATAGGAGACCGAAAGAGATTGCTGCGGCACCTGCACCTGCGACCGTGACGCCTGCAATTTGAGGTTTTGTGAGAACAGGGCTTGACGCTGGAGCAGCAGAAGATGACGCAGGGGATGTAGATAAATATGTGGATGATGCAGGCGACTTTGTAGTAGCTGAGGTCGATGTGAAGGTTGTAGGTTGTGTTATTAAGGGTGAGACACTAACAGAGGAAACTGAAGAAGAAGAAGACGACGGCGAAGTAACAGCGGTTGTACCAGTTGTAGTGGCTATTGCAGATTTTGTGCTGGTGGAAGAAAATGTCGAAGAATGGCTACTAGTGTCGGATACTGTGGACGATGCCGGGCTTGTGTTGTTCAGTGAACTTGATAGAATATGCGAGGCAGTCGCAACAGATGTTTGTGTTCCTGTAAGAGTCGAATGTGTCATGGGCTTGGAGTTTGGTACTCTTTGGCATACCTCATACACAGAGATGGCCTTAGCATCGAAAACGTCAAAGGCACAGGCGGAAGCGAGGCAAACCAAGGCCTCTTCACCGAGTGTCAGGCCCGATTCACTGTTATTGGTACATAAGCAGTAGACGTCTTGCTGATGGTCGCAGGTAGGAAAGTTCTGGGCGATGGACGACTCGAAGCAGCTCTGAGCGCAAAGTGGAACAATGCCGTCGAGATAAGGTGATAAAGAAACCGTAGAAAGTGGGCCAGCCCGTATTGGAAGAGGGAACAGGAAGTATGGGATTAGGAAAAGAACTATCGACATGCTGTGAAAGAACTGCATTCATCGTTAGCATTCGCGTCTGTATACTATCAACACAAGGATCGTCGTGGACATTGCTGGATTGATGTAAAAAACCGAATAGTATGAGCCTCAGAGTATGCAGGAGGTGTAAAGCTGAGCGCAGGAACACATGGCTGTGCCTCCTGTGCAGAACGCGGAGTCTTACTGACCTGAAATAACTTTAAAGCCCCACCCCGACATGAAGAGACCTGGTGATGGTACAGTAAGGAAAGAGACAAAGGAAACTTCTATCCGAGCAAAAGATTATGACATGAGGAAATGCAGAGTATACTGAGATGAAACATCTCTGGATGAGTAGGCCGACATGGTCCTTTTGTTCCTCTGAACGAGGAGGTTAGCTAAACAGTGCTACGATATATTGATGACATGGGCATGAGGCTAAGTAGCCATTCATAGAACGCAGATGTAGACGCCTGCTTAGATAGAGGTATCTTTATCCAACGGATTCGCGTTGACATGTCTATTTCGTTGTGCTGATATGTAGTCGTGGTTGAAGCGCCCAGTTCCCAGCGGTTAAAGATAGATTCGTGAGAGCTAAGCCCACTAGATTAAGCTATAGTGCCGCCTAACCTGCGTTAGGAAATCATTGCACTGCCCGTCTAAGTCTTTCCAGATGCAAGCCAAGGTCACAAGTCACAACGCGCTCATTTATTTTCAGCATTGTGAGAATCATAGAGAAGAGTTAGTCAGTACGACTGCCAAAATGGCCGAGGGATTGATGCCGTGGATGCTCCGTGTGATGCACCATGTTTTCTTCGCCGCACAGTGTTAAGCCTTGCCAGGACACGCGTAGTAACGTATGCAAGTGGTGTTGAGCAGCAGCAGCACGAGCATGGTCGATGTACTCCGTAACCGCCTCCCTTACCGTGCCTTTCTTACCCACTTCCCCGCCTTCTTTTAATGGAACTTTACCTTAGCTTCTACCCCTCAGTTATCGTGGATGACTATAGGTCATTATATCACAAACAGGCAGCTAGAATGTAACTCAAGTCAAGAAAGTTGCATTCCTGTTACTGATACAAGAGTACCAATATGCACATTAATAGGCTAGTGAAAACCAAGAAACGCTACGCATACCCTTAAGGATGCGGAAACCATTGCTAAACTCCCAGAGATCCTTGCTCCTCTCTTTCCAGAAGCACAGCATTTCAATCGACTATCCACCACAGGCAGCAACCGAATTGTAGCCAGATGACGATTGCAGGGGTTGGACGAGGGGCACTCGACGAAGATGTATGAGGGTGTGATGAACTGCGTAGACCGGTATCATTGCTTAACAGATGAAACCTGATCGCGACTAGTACTTGAGAATTATGTACCTATAATGCCATTGGTGTCAGTCTACGATAGCTGAATGGCAGGAACCTTGACGTTGTCAAAGGCAGTACGCAGGGAGTAAGACTTACAAGGCGTGGATGATACCTGGAATGTAACCCAAAATCGTGAGGAGGATGTTGATCAAGAAATCCGCGTTGCAGCCGCGCTCAAGAAAGACACCGAGAGGCGGAAGGAGGATGGCAAGAATGATCTTGCAGATATCGCTGTTATCACATCTATGTCAGCAAGAGCTCATTCTCTAAATCAAGATGATTATTGTATGCTTAAGCGTCGCGCGCATCGCAATCCTGCCTCCGGAATACATTGGGTGTTCCAAGGTTGGTAATGAGGTACCTCATTAGATTTAAATATTAGGGATTACATACCTCGCAGTGAAAGGCATTGTGCTAGGTGAACGTTGGTAGAACTTGTTGCAATTGTGGGGTGGTTTGCCAGAATATGTTGATGGGGAGTGAGAAAGGCGTTTGGGACAAAGTCATGCGTGTTTATATGGCAGGCTTAGCGTGAAATGCACCGCCACAGAACTGCGTCATTCATCGTTTGTATGAAACAAGAAAAGCGACTACCTACCTTACGGAATAGAATCAAAACATTCTTATGACGGCGAAATGTTTGTTTGTCCGCCTACTCGAGCGTATCATTACTGTATCTGTAAAGTCGATCAAGAGTACCTGGACCTATCAAAAGCTCCCAGACACTCTATTTCGAAACTTTGGAGCCTACGGTACTGTAAGGTAGTAATCCATACGAAGCAGATCATACCATCTGACAAGCCACACCTAATTTTGGATTACCTGCTTCAAATAATTGTGGCGTTGCTCCGCAGAAATGCTTCCGTAGACCTACCATACCTAACGCCTTTCATAATCTTTGTACATCCCATATTCAAGAAGCTTCGGCTTTCTCTTTGCCTTTGTCCGGATCAAGATAGCTCTCGGTTTCCGCTTCTTCGTATTCACTTATGAGATCCATGACAACTGCCTTGGCTTCGTCAAATTCTCCAAGCCCATCTGCGAAAGGCGCCTCCTTCTTGTAGCCATCCAAGTATGCATTCCGCTTCCTCATTGCGCCATATTGTACCACGATACGTTTGAAGAGCGTGGCAACAGAAGTGTGGTTTGCCAGCATTAATGCCGACACTCGATGGGTATTAGCAAGGTACGGCGACTTCTTTGTAAGCGCAACCTGTATTGAGGCAGGACCCCAAGGAATGAATTTTGCCAGGTTGCGTTCGCGGATACGGAGTAATGATTTGTGGACCTAGTTATTAATATCAGTTGAGATTAGACGTGAAGAATCTCGCGGGAAGTATCTACTTCAGTGCGATCTGCTTCTCCTTGGATAATGTTAAGTATACTGATATAGCAGCTTGTCTTGCTTGGTGTGGTCGAAACCATACGGTTCTTGGGTTGCAGTAATCTCCGCATTACATCAAGTACCGTAGTCTTTCGTACCGTCTTCGCTTGCTCTATGTTGTCGCTTGTGAAGGGTGTGTATGAGGTCATAAGGAAATGGCATCGAGGGGTAGGGATGAGGGAGGCTACTATTCCAACAAGATCGTTGTGCATATAGCTCGGGTAACGAAGGGTGTTTGTACTGGCGGACATAACGGTAGAGACCTGAAGAGGTTAGCTAGTCCAGGGGGTTGGTGTTCGATAGACGAACGTACCAGCTGATTGGTTTGCTGGAAAGATGGCTCCTGCACGTGGAGTCGATCTGCGGCTATTCTCGAAAGTGCTCCGTTATCCAGCACTACCTGCGTCTATCTTAGCATTCTTGACCCTCCTACCATTCCTTGTTGTTTTGCCTACCACAGAGTCCGCGTTTTGCGTCAGCCGCCTCATGGTCAGAAGACTATTGTACGGATTCACCACCACGCCTCCCCCTGATTGAGTATCCGGGAAGACCGAGTAAGTTTGTATAAGCTTTTTCGGGAAACGGTCGTTCATTCGCTCGAGAATATAGCTGCCCAGACCGGAACCAGTACCTCCTGCAATTGAGTGAAGGAGCATGAAACCCTACACAAAGCTTTTAGCCCCAGGCACTTCACTTTCATACCTCAGTCGCAGATGTACCTCCAAAGAGTCGCTTCCATCTGCTTCTCGATCAATCATATCAAAAACTTCCTCCTGCACTGTGTCTCCTGCCGCATATCCTGCAGCCCAGTTGTTTGCAGCACCGCTACCCTGTGAGCCGATGAAGAAGTTCTCAGGATTGTAGATGTTCTTATAAGGTCCATTTTGAATGCTTTGGAGGACCTATACCCCATTTTAGACTTTGATAACCACAACTATATCCGTGACGAGTGAAACGTACTCGTGGCTCTAGATCTAACAATATGGTGCGAGGAATGTACCGCGTATCGTCACTCTGTCCGCCTTTGTCAGCTGGTTGCCAGAACAAGAGACGCTCGAGATATACCTGATAGAAGAACACGTCCTTCCTATCCCCACCCTCTGTTGCAAAGTCCTCAAGGTTTCCGTCTTGGTTTATTCCATGCTCTCGACATAGCTGTTGCCAGAACTGGCTTCCAACTACACGCACATCAGCGTAGAATCTTCGAATGCTGGTCGTTGGATTGCAGCGTCATGAATTACTCATGATGGGAATGGCGCAACGTACCGCTGTTGCCGCACTGGCCAGCCTGTATAGTGATTATTTCTCTAATAAATTTGGTCAGTTGAATCCCTAGAACTACACTGATGTTTGCATCATACCTAGGCATCTCTCATGGCTTCGTAAACACGTAAAGTCGCGTCAATCGCGATCTGAAGCCCAAATGAGGAGCTTCTAATGTAGTCAATATTGTGATATCTTAGCGTGCTGGCAAATCGAAGATATCACTTCGCCTCCTCGACCAGTTAAATTCACGGCATTAATTGACCCAATTGATATAATAATCATGATTCGGTTGCCGACAGCCACGGAGCCTGCACCGGATGTTTACTTCTGCTAGAAAAGAAATGCCCCAGTCTTTCCTATCATCAATCTATGTGTCTGGCAACGTACAAGATATTTAACACCCAAAAATGGAAGTTGGGGCAAGATATCAATTCTATTTTATCTGGACAAAGTTCTGGGGTCCTTGAGGAGAACCCTAGAATTATAGTAAGTACTGGGTTTGCAGGATTGCAAGGTATCATTTTATGTCTGTTGAAGAAATACATACTGCGGTCGAGCAAACAGAGCCAACCCCGAGGAGAAGACGTCTAGGCTTGATATAGTACAAGTAAAGAAAATGCTGGTAGCCACACCCCAAAAAAACATTACATTCCGCTATGCTGAAACACAAATGCAACGCCTTGCATCGCCCAACGTGAACGCTCAGTCAATATCAAGAACAGTTCAGCGTAGAAAGAACCTCAGATCTCAAACTCCTCGCTGAGCCAATGTTTCATTACCACTTTCCCTTCCTCAAACCCTTTCCTAGACGTCCTCACAATGATCGCGGCATGACTATGCGCCACCTGATGAATGTGAACCGGGTACTTCCGAAATCCAACATCGTCTAGCGCTTCGATCATCGCGAACTGCGCTGGACTTAGAGCTAGAGTTGGAAATTCTGATTTCGATCGAGTAGAAGTGCGCGACAGTGCATCGACAGGCTGCTGCGCTTTTTCCGAAGTAGCGTCGTCTTGCTCATCCTCTGTGAAAATTTCATCGCCACTCTCAGGTAGATACTCCTGACTCTGCCCAGCGTTCATATTCTCAAAAGCACCTTCAACGGCGCTCTGGGCATTTTCGATCATGAGAGGTATACGGTAGCTACCAAGTCCAACACCAGCTTTCCCTTGCTCATGTAGGCGAATGCGCTGTTGGCTGCGGATGGATTGGATGCCAGTATTTATGAGGAAGACCACAGTGCCGACGGGAATAAGGACGGCGAGCATAGCGAACATGGGAACACGGTTGAGGAGAGTCTGACTGGTGCTGGTTAGGCGGGTGTAGACGGAGGGGTTCTCAAGGGGTGTTTTGCGGGAGACGGAGCTGGAGGGGTCGAGAATAACGGGCTCGTAGTCCTTCAGGTACGAGATGTTGATGGCTTCCATGTCAACATACGGATCCAGACGGGTGATATAGGTAGTGTAGTAAGGTGCGGATCTATCGTTGATTATGTTGGCGTAAAGTACTCTATTCTTGAACTGGGTGAGGGCCTTGATGAAGATGCTGTTCGGATCTGCTAGGACTGCTAGAAGAGGGCGACCGGTATCGCGAAAGGTGTCAATCGTAAAGAGTTGGCGACCTGATGTAGACAGCATCCTGGCTCCGAAAGCATTCCAGACATGACTGTGGTAGCCGACCAGCGGTGTCCGTACTCCTAGGTGAGGCGATGCAAAGGTGGTGAAATTGACGGGCTGAATACGCTCGAACCAGCCATTGGAGTAAAGTAATCCGACGGCGTATCTGGCGACTAGACCTCCCAAAGAGTACCCTACAATGCTCAGCTTCTCTATGTGTTGTTCGTCGTTCGCCAGCCTCTCAATGGTATCCTCGATCTCTTTAGTCACCCGCTCGCCCCCAACTTCAATACCATCGTAAGTGAAGCTGCCTGAATTGGTTTTAGCGACGAGTATGTGAAGCTTGTCTTCAGGGTACTTGTCGCGGAGAGCAGCGGCAGTATACGAGAGATGCGCGGGATTACCCCAAAGGCTATCGATTTTAGCTCAGTGTTTGATTGGGGTTGAAGTAAGGTAAGTGCGTACCCATGTATTAGGACGCAAAGATGGTCAGCTTTACGGTGCTCATCGGACGTAACTCGCTCGGCTTCTATGGAAGTCGAGGTGCTACTGATGTTGTAGAAACCCTGCAGTATCAATTGCTTTGCAGAAGGGCTCGCCATTCGAAGCAGAGAAGGAATCCAGAACTATTTATGGAGACACAGTGCGGTGATGACCCAAGGTATTCCTGGTGATGATGACGCATGACAGCGGTGCCTAGCATACCCCTGCCTAAGGTTAACCGACAGGCCGTCAGCCCTAGCCGTGACCTAGGCTACCAAGAGCTCGAGGCCTATAAAATCAACGTCTACCAACACAACTGGCTGACAGAGCTCAACAGTGTGGCGCCATGGCATCGTGTTGCTATTTTGTGTGTGTTGTTTGGTAGCAGGGCAATGAGACACCAAAGTCATCTTTGCTGAGTGTTTACATCTTGCCACGCGCACTTACACTTTCAAACAGGGGCCGATAGCCTGGTGGTCCTGGTTAGACCTCAGTTCTATCGTAACCCTCTCTTTCTTATTTGAAGAGCTAAGACGGTTCGTTCGACTTGCCTTCGAACCGTACTTCATATCATGTGGGTCTGTGTGTCATCACTTTTTGTTTACTCACCTACTCACTTCACTCAAGCCTTTCGTTAGCGCAATGTTTTCTTCTCTGGGACTCTTTAAACAAGTGGAATGTCCTGAGCAGGCTCGATGTTCGCTTACGAATTGCATTTTCGCCCACCATAGCATACTGAAAAATGTGAAGGCAGAGAGTCTGCAAGAACAGCCAACCTCGCGAAAAGCAAGTGCTAGAGAGGACATCGAATTGGACCGTTCAGATGAACCTCGGAAAAAAAGGCGGATTAGTGGTCCTGACTCTGAGGATGCAATCTCGACAGTAGAACCAAAACTTGATAATGCGAAGATTCTAGCACCAGCAACTGTCAAGTTAGGTGCCACCGCCAACGAAGGTAGCAGTAGGCGCGAACCTTTCACGGGCAGATTGTCTTCAACGGCGTTCAGAGCAACATCCCCTCCACCTTTGCGTAACCCCAAAGAAAGAGCTGCCAACTCTACACCCACTCAATATGAGAGTGACATGAAGAAAGAGCTTGCCGCCTACGCAAAACCCATCAGAGTGTGCCCTGTCGAGCAAGTTGTAGAAGAGTCTTTGAATCCAAGGATGCTACCTAATCCGCCAGCATCGCATGCAATACGGCTAAAGTTAATTACCATGTTACATGAGCATATGGTTCGATTGAACGACGAAGTTAGAAACTCCCAGGATCCTTCCATAACACCTTTGATGCTTTCTAGGCAAGGGTTGATTCAAGAAATTCTCAACGAAGAGGAGAAAATTGCCAAGCAGAATCCGGCGATTTACACCAATATTGTGAAAATGCGAATAGTCGCTTTGAAGAGAATGAAATTAGCTGATTGGCACAAAGAGCGCCTCGACAAAACTGCGAAAGAAGTTTCTATTCATGTTCAGGTAGACGCTCCAAAGCCGCCAAAGATCATCGAAACTGGTCTTTCTACTAGCGAAGAAATCGCCTTCCTGCCAAGGCTTGTAGCACAGCGAGAGGCTCATCTGGTAAAACATGGGTATGTCTTCACTGCGCCCGGCCAAGACGAGGTTGAACAAGCTCGAAAAGGGGTCGAAGCGGCCCAGGGCTGGGAGCAGTGCGACCGCTGCCAGAGCCGCTTTCAAGTCTTTCCTGGTAGAAGGGAAGAGGATGGGGCCTTGACCAGCGGAGGGATGTGCTCGTATCACCCTGGAAAGTCGCGACGTCAACTGGGTAAAGGAACTAAGGAGACTTTGTACACTTGTTGCAACGAATCCATTGGAACATCGATAGGTTGTAGGTCCGCAGATACCCATGTGTTCAAGATCTCCGAGACCAAGAGGCTTGCATTGGTGATGCCTTTCAAGGAGACTCCAGGGAATGACGGAATCGAGGCAAAGAACGCAGTGTGCTTTGACTGTGAGATGGGATACACCACGTTGGGACTTGAGTTGATCCGTCTAACGGCGACCTCTTGGCCTGATGGCAAGGAAGGTTTGGACGTGCTTGTCCGGCCTCTTGGAGAGATCTTAGATCTCAATTCTCAGTTCTCTGGAGTATGGCCGGAGGACTTTGCAAAAGCCGCGCCATACAAAGCAGTCTCCAGAGACGAAGATATAATGCACCCTAGACAAGGCGATACAGATCAACATCACCTCCTACAAGTCGAATCCCCTTCCATAGCCCGCGACCTCCTCTTCAACCTCCTCAAGCCAGAAACACCTCTGATCGGCCAGGCCCTAGAAAACGACCTGAACGCAACCCGCATCATCCACCCCTCCATCATTGATACCTGTCTCCTCTACCCCCATCCCCGCGGCTTACCAATCCGTTTCGGATTAAAATCGCTTATGAAGAAGCACCTGGACCGGGATATCCAGATGGCTGGCTCTCAAGGTCACGACTCCAAGGAAGACGCTCGGGCTGCGGGAGACCTAGTGAGGCTGAAAGTTGCGGAGAGTTGGAAAATGATGAAGAGGGACGGGTGGACGGTGAAGGATGGGGGATTTAACCCGCCGCTACCGCCTCTTGATGCAAAGGCTGGGAGACTCAAGAGCGCTCAAGTGTGAGTCGGTGTGATAGAAGAGGATTGTAGGCTTGGTGTATGGAATGGGCTTATGGTAAGGATAGGTACTGGACGCTCTGGCAGCAGATGGTCTCGTATCGCAACAAGCAGTATCGGAGTCCGATGCTTACTTTGACTTAGCCAGTCAGCAAATCCACGATGAAACCTGGTGATTCTGAACTGATAGACGTATAGGCGTCTTCAATGGGTATTTGGCTTCAGTCTCCTTGTTCAACCTGGCTACTTTGAACTTCTTCGTCGAACTGTCTTACTCCGATCATGTTTCTCCGATTCTCTTACTTCATTGTCTTCGCTCCCATCCCCTCACTTGAATCTTTCTACGCCAATCGCACAGCTCGATCTACCTCTCTCGACACCCATATCATACGTCCAACACGCTTTCCCCTCTTCCAGGATCCTACAACATTGCTCACCAGCTACGGCTAGGCTCAAAATCCACATCCTGTCTCAGCTGCGAGACCCTATCGGCTCCGGAGCAT